>Ga0210393_10003824_pt1 | contig 12001 bp, 4 predicted proteins | sample IncBWC27OmetaG_FD_160068 | JGI IMG/M metagenome (GOLD analysis project Ga0210393, IMG submission 160068) | Forest soil microbial communities from Barre Woods Harvard Forest LTER site, Petersham, Massachusetts, United States - Inc-BW-C-27-O ... | reverse complement strand
AACTGAGACTTCGTCGGTTTCCGGCACAATTACGCAAAAAGAAGTAGTCAGCATCGGGCTGAACGGACGAAATTTCACCCAGCTAATCGCGCTCGCGCCCGGCGTCAGCAATCAAACCGGACAAGACGAGGCCAAGGTGGGAGTGGTGGGCAGCGTTAAGTACAGCGTGAACGGCGGACGGGTGGAGTACAACACCTTTGAGGTGGATGGCAGCGACGTACTGAACACTGGCCTGAACGGCGCTTCCAGCACGCTCATGGTCTACCCGAGCCTCGATGCGATTCAGGAGGTTAAGGTCCTTACCTCGAACTATGGGGCTCAATTCGGACGAACGGCATCAGGCACGGTGCAGGTGACGACGAAATCCGGAACCGAGGCGCTGCACGGAAATCTGTACGAGTTCATCCGCAATGAGGTATTTAACGCGCGCAATTATTTCGATCCCCCTGGCGGCGCGCCGCTCTATCGCCGGCAAGATTTCGGTGGAACGATCGGCGGCCCACTGACCATCCCAGGTGTCTACAACACAAAAAGGGACAAAACCTTCTTCTTTTTCTCTGAGGAAGTCCGCCTGGAAAAAACTCCCACCGACTATAACCAGGCAGTGCCTTCGCTGAAAGAGCGCGGCCTGGTGATGACGGCTCAGGGGGTCCAGAAAAACTTGAGCCCGCCCAATGCGAACGGACTGGTTTCACAGGTCTTCGATTTTAGTGATGTTTGCCCGCTGTCTGGAACCGCCAACTCCCTGAGTTTTAGTCGCCAGCAATTCCCCGATTGTCCTTCCCTGGGCGGCGATCCGGCGCATCTCCAGCCGATTTACAACTTGCTGGGGCAACAGCTGGCTGGCTCACCAGCAAACATCGGCGTGGATAAGAACGCTCTGGCGATCCTGGAAGCGAACTTTATACCGGTACCGAACTCTCCCACGGGCTGCAACTTTGTCGTGGCGAACTTAGACCCCACCGATCCAAACCATTGTTACAACGCAGCCGTTTCCCCTTCCTCCTATTGGCGTGAGGAGTTATTCCACATTGATCAAACCGTGACACCGAAGGCCAGGGCGTCGTTTCGCTATATCCACGATGCCTGGAATACGAGTGTCCTGACCCCGCAGTGGGGCACTGTGCAAAACACGTTTCCCACCATCCAGAACAAGTTTACCGGGCCGGGCACGAGCCTGGTGGGTCGCCTGACCGACACAATTTCGTCCACGCTGCTAAACGATTTCGTCGTAACCTACGTCAACTCGAACATTACCTTGGTTGACGAGAACGGACCTGGTGGAGCCCAGTTCCAGCGCAATCCCACGCTCGATCAACCGCTCGTCAATGACCCCTCTGCTCCCGGACAGTGCAATCCTCAACTCAGCCTTGACCCGGCGAGCGGGATTCCACAATGTGCAATGGGGTATCTGTTCAACAACGGTTTCGGCGGCAAGATGCCGGGAGTCGCATTCCTGGGAACGAATGCCGAGTACGGCGGCAGGGGCTTCGCCGCCGATCCGTCGTACATGCCCTGGAGCCACACGAATCCGACCTATGCTCTGCGCGATGACGTTGGCAAATCAGTGGGCAAGCATACGTTGCAGTTCGGAGGCCAATACGTGCTGGCTCAGCGCAATCAAACCAATAACGCGATTGGAGCTGCCTCCGGCGACGTTCAAGGATTGTTGTCCTTCAGCAACCTGGCGCACAGCACGGGAAATGCCTTCGCTGATTTCTTGACTCAGGCGGTGTTCAACGGCGTCACTACAGGCTTTATCCAAAGCTTTACCCAGGATTCCGCGCAGCGCCGCTATTACCAGACCTACCAGATCGCTGAACCTTACTTCCAGGATGACTGGAAAGTAACTGCACGGCTTACGTTGAATCTGGGCGTGAGGGTCAGCCTGTTTGGCACTTACCGCGAGAAATATCACAACGCATGGAACTGGGAAGCGACCAACTTTAACGCGACTCGATTTGCAGTCGACCCATTTAGCGGAGTGCTTCTTGACAGGAACGCCGGCTCGACCCCAATACCACTCAATCCCAGCACGTTCCAATTGGATCCCGGAGTGGTAAGCGACCTTGGTCTGGTTCAATGCGGCGTCGGCGGCACTCCGGCGGGCTGCATGAAAGGACATCTGTTTAATCCCGCTCCCCGGGTTGGTTTTGCCTGGGATCCGTGGGGCAACGGTAAGACGTCGATTCGCGGCGGTTACGGCATCTTCTTTGAGCACGGCACAGGCAACGAAGCCAATACAGGTTCGCTCGAGGCTAGCTCCCCTCTGGTTCTGAGCATGACCCAGCCACTTCCTCTTAGTTATCCCTGCATCGGCAATGTCGGCGATGGGATTGCGTTTGATCCTTCCAACAACGCTTGTACGCTAAATCCCTCGCATCCCGCCCCACCTGCGGGCTCAGTTTTCCCCCTCGATGTCACAGGAATTCCGACCAAAGCAATTTGGCCTTACGCGCAACAGTGGAGTTTCGGTCTACAGCGAGAACTCCCTCGGCAGGTAGTCGCGAATGTTGCTTATGTGGGAAGCAAGGGAACGCACCTGACCATCGAACGCCAGCTCAACCAGTTGCCGGCGTTGCCCGCCAGCGAGAATCCGTTCGGCCCGAACGAGCCGTTGACTCTCTCCGATTGCGATGTCTCCCCCATCGCTGGAGCAGGCCATCCTGGCGACGGCACTACTCCGTTCCTGCTGCAGAGTGGAACCATTGTGACGCCGCAGAATCCTGCGTACGTGCATTTGCAGGCGGCATGCACTTCGCCCAACATTCCGAACGTCAATTCCCTGCCTCGCCCTTACCCAGGGCTGGGAAGAATTCTGTCTCTGCAGAATGTAGCCGATTCCGGCTATCACGCATTTCAGCTTACGCTGCGACGCTCCAGCGGACCGCTTACCGCCGGACTTTCTTATACGTATAGCCACTCGATCGATGATGCTTCCGACCGAAGCGATCCGGTTTTGGTGGATTCTTACAATCTGAGGGAGAATCGCGCGAGTTCGAACTTTGACGAACGTCATCTGTTCAATTTCAGTTACTTGTATCGGATCCCGAATTTCGCCCGCTGGTTCTGGGACTCCGCTCTGGCACCTTTAACGCCAGACCCAGCTCCTGCACCGGAGACGCCTGCAGCGTCCCCACCCAGCGCAAACTGCTGTTCCAGAACGTTGAATCAGATTTTCGGCGGTTGGGAAGTTTCGGGAGTGACTCTCTTTCAATCGGGCACGCCGTTCACGGTAATCAACAGTGCCGGGAACACTGGAATTTCACTTACAGACAATGCTGGGGTTTCCAGCGGGCTCGGCATCGCCGCCTCCTACCCCGATGTTGCTCATGGATTGACACCACCTCCGTACAATTTTGCGAGCTTTGGCCCGCTCCTGGGTAACCCATCACAATTTGTGGCACCGCGCGGACTGACTTTTGGTACCGCCGGCCGGAACTTTCTCAATAATCCGAACCGCTTGAACTTCGACATCGCCCTCTTGAAGCACTTTAAGGTCACGGAGTCCAGCGAGATTCAGTTCCGTGCGGAGTTTTTCAATATCTTCAATCACACTCAGTTCCGAATTTACGACCCCGACAATCCTGGCAGCAGCGGCAACAACGTGGTCAGTTGCTATGCGGGTCCGGTGTATTCGGCCGGCTTTCAATCGATTGGAGGCGCGGATTGCGCTACCGGAGCCTCGTTCTTGCACCCGCTCGATGCGCATCGGCCCCGAACCGTACAGTTCGGTCTGAAGTGGGGCTTCTGAGGTCTGGGACACCGAGGTTTGTGACCGCGAGATCTGAGTCATTAAGGTCTGGGACACCATGGAAAGATCGACAACCGATCGGGCGCTGAACCGAACGAACCATGAACCGTTCGCGTTGTTTTATTTCGGAGCGGTTGTGAAGAGCTCGTTGCCTTTTCTACTGGCCGGTCTAATGGTCTTGTCTGCGTGTGGAGGTAACAGTTCGAATCAAGCCCAGAGCACTGGAGGGCTCGCAGGCAATTGGCAGTTCACGATGGCCTCTCCCTCCGACAATTCGTTCCAAGGTGGCATGCAGGGCGGCTTTCTGCTGCAGAACAATGGGACCGTCACCGGAGCTGTGGTTTACGCGATCCTGCTCCCGGCGCAACAGGGGGGCTCGCCGACACTCTGCAATAGTGGCTCCGCTCCGATCACGGGAACCGTCAGCGGCCAGAACATAACCCTCACCGCGATAGCCGGCACGCAGAGCTTTACTTTGACCGGAACCCTGAGCGCCGGTAACTCGACCATGATGGGCACCTATACCTCGACCGATGGCCAGGGATGCGGAACCGCACAAACTGGACTGCAATGGAGCGCAACGTCGGTGCCTCCGCTGACCGGAACGATCCAAGGCAATTTTCACAGCGTGTTGAGCACCCTGAACCCCAGTCTAAACACCGATCTTAGGAATCAGGATTTCCCGGTTTCCGGCTCGCTCACTCAAGGGGAAAATATTGGAGCCAGCAACGCCACCATCACCGGTACGTTGAACTTTCAAGGCTACCCCTGCTTGGTAACTGCTTCCGTCATCGGTGAAATCAGCGGCAGTTCCGTTATTCTCCAGATCATCGCACCGAACGGACTGAACGTAGGCCAGATCGGAGCCCCGACCGGCTTTGCAAATCCCTCGCCGGTCACTTTCCTGAGTTCCTCTGGGGGAGCTGTTCTGACAGGCGCAAACGGATATGGAGTAACCACCAGTGCCTGCCCGGGCGGCACACTCGCCGGAGACATAGGAGACGTCTGTCTGGGATTGGGAAATTCGACCAGTTGCACGCAACCGATCACGTTGTCTCCGGCCTCCATTATTTTTCCGGCTCAACAAGTTGGGTCAGTTCCGACGACACAGACAATCACGCTCACCAACACCGCCCCGTCAGCCACTCCGCTTACAGGTTTGTCGTTATCGTTCAACCCTCAGTCGGGAATTACCAGCCCTTTTGGGTTAAGCGACTTCAATGGGCTCCCGAATTTCACTGAGCAGGACAATTGTGCGAATCCACCGGGATCAGCGTTCGCTCTTGCTCCACAGCAAAGCTGCATTATTGCGATCTCATTCTCGCCCCAGGAAAGCTGCTCTTGGTTGCCATCGACGGCACTCGGTGGAGAGCCGCCATCCCTTTGCCCGTTTCCGCTGGCTGCGACCCTAACCGTCAATAGCCCCGTCAGTGCGGATAATAATTCGGCCTTTGCTTTGCCCATCACCGGTATGGGTTTCAGCGCGATCGTGCCCTCCACTCCGGAACTCGACTTCGGAGCTGAAGCAGTAAGCGAAGCGAGCCTGCCTCAGCTTGTGTCGTTTACCAACCAAGGCTCCTCTCCGGTCCAGATTCTGCCAGCCTTAAGTAAGCCTTGCGTGAACCCGCCCGCAGGCGTTTTCACCCTTCCGCGGCCGGCGGCACCGGGCGAAGTTGCAGGCTTGCAAGTGGACACTGGAATCATCACTCCGAACGGTTCCACCATCAACTACAACTGCGACAGCGATCTCACCAGCAAGCGGCCAAACTTCCAGATCTTCGTGGATGACTGCTCGGGAATGTTGCTCCCACCACAGGCCTCTTGCAGCGTCGAGATTACGTTCGCGCCACAGCCCAAGACCCCTCTGACCCCCGCTCTCGATTATTTCCTTGAATTGAATACGCTGCCATGCACCAGCACGACAACCTCGAATTGTGAAATCGATAGCGGCCGTTTTCCGGTGGAATTAAAGGCCAATGTACCAAGTCCCTTAAGAATGTCCCCCGGCGCAGGATTAGATTTCGGAACCCTGCCCAAAGGACAAGCCAGTACTCCGATGACGGTTACGCTCTTTAACGACCCGGCGGACCCGAACTCCTCGACCATAAACTTCACGGGGAATCTGCTGCAAGGCAACTTTTCCGAGACTGACAATTGCGTGGGCACGAGCCTGGCTCCCGGAAGCAGTTGCATGATCACCGTTATCTTCAAGTCAAAGAGTGTGGGATTGAATTCAGGAACTATCACGATTGGTTACACAGTGGGACAGACCCAGATCATCTATTTGCGCGGCACGGTGCAGTAGTTTTCGTGACGCAGATCAGGAGGTTGGCCGTGGCAATTCGTAGATGGATTCTCGCGCTAGTATCCGCGGCCATAATCGCAGCTCTCGTTGCCTGCGGCGGCAGCACGACGAATGTGAAAAATCCTCCTGCACCCCCTTCCACACCCGTGTCCATAGCTTTTCAACCGGCCCCCGCCGCGTCGGTTACCCTGAACTCCGCTATCCCCATCACCGCCGTGGTCAGCAACGACCCAAGCAACGCTGGCGTGGACTGGGCTTTGCCGTGTCAGAACAACACCAACTGCGGCACGCTCACCCCTCTACACACGCAAAGCGGAGCACCAACAACCTACATGCCACCCAATACCATCTCTGGAAACAGTCAGGCTGTCACCATTGAAGCTTTCGCCACGGCCGACCACACTCAGAATGTCGTGACTGCAATCACCGTCACCGGCTTTGCCAGCAGTCTCCAAGGTACCTATGTTTTTGAGACCAGGGGAATTGATGCCAACGGTCCTTTTCAATTGGCAGGCGTGATTGTTCTTGATGGCAATGGTGGAATCACGTCGGGCGAGCAAACCCACAGCGACTTCTTGTTATCCGTGTCAGATCCCATCAGCGGAGGCTCGTACAACATTGGCCCGGACGGTCGCGGAACTCTGACCCTCAACACCCCAGACCCGAACATTGGCCAGCAAGGGGTAGAGAATCTTAGTCTCGTGTTGCTCTCCAGCTCACGCGCCTTGATTGCAACCCTCGATAATCCTCTACTTAACCCCAGCTCTGAAACGTCCTCGGGAAGCCTTGATCTGCAGACAAGCACAACCGCGCCGACGGGTGGATACGCCTTCGTTGTGAACGGCACTGACCTTGGCCTTGAACCGATGGCTATAGGCGGCATTTTGAAAATCAGTTCCCCGAACACAATTTCAGAAGTCGGCAGTGTGGCCGATCAGGACGACGCCGGCACCGTGTTTCCTAATGCAACCATCTCTGGCACCGTGACTGATCCAGACTCATTCGGATCACTGCAGTTTAATCTGACCACAGCTTTTGCTTCGACACCCTTACGATTCACCGGGTACATTGTCGATGACCAGCACATAAAGTTGATTGAAAGCGACAACAACGGCTCAGGCGCGGGGTTCGGCTCCACTGCCGGAGAAGCCATCGCTCAAGGTGCTGCCACCGGTACATTCACCAAGAAAGCGGCATTCGCTGGCACCTACGTATTCGGTATCCAGGGCGAGGACCTCAGTGCCCTTCCTACATCATTGGCGTCGGTGGGAAGATTTACCGCCGATAGCAGCGGCCACCTGACGAACGGATACAACGACGAACTCCTGAACGGATTTGGTGTCGAGATTAGTGATTCGTTCAGTGGAACTTATACCCTGGATTCGACCGGGAGCGGTCGGGTCGATTCATCGTTCAATTTCAGCATCAGCGGGCCCGGACCAGAATTCATTTTTTATCTCACCGGCAATGGAAATCCTCCACTGGTCCTCGATGCCGATGACGCCATCGGGTCCGTCGGAATCGGACTCGCGCATCCCCAAGCGGCGCCTCCACTCTCATTCAACGGAAAATATGGATTGAGGTTAACCCAGAGCAATGGCCAAAGTGAAAATGACGCCACTGGACAGATCACTGCGAACGGAACTTCCGACACTTTGCAAGGTTTCCTGGACACCGATTTAGGTTTCTCCCCGCAACCGAACACCAAGCTCACCGGCACCTTCGGAGCCGTTCCCAGTAGCGGTCGTTTCATCGGGAGCTTAGACAATACTTTCTTTCCCTCACCTGGCAGTGTCCCCAATACGATCGCAGTAGCGTTTTACCTTATCGACATAGGTCACGGCTTCTTCATCGAAACGGACTCCTTGACTTCCGGAGAACTATCTTTCGGATATTTCTCCACGCGGACCCCGGTCTGCGCAACTTGCCCCTAATTCGTCCGGGAGTGTCGCGGTCGAACGTTTTGATTCAGGCGGAAGAAGTTATTGGGATCATAGTGAGACTTGACTGCTACGATGCGGTCCCATCGTTCGTGATACGCCTCAGGCACGCGATCCTGTTCATCGCCGCTCATGAAGTTTATGTAAACACCCGGTTTCATTGCGGGCCGTAGTTTGTTGAAGAGTCCGCGAATCCACGCAATGTTGCCGGCATCCGCGGATGGCTCCGACCAGTTCGCCAGCAAATTCAGGATGAAGGGGTCGCGGCGATCACCGAATGCGGTCTCGTCAGCGCCGATCTGCGCCGCGGCGCCACCAAGATAGGCCAGTTCAATCTGAGTTTCTGACGATGGAATTGTGGCCACTGCCTCCAGCAGGCGATCAATGCTGCTGTCGTCGAGATAATTGAAATAACCCGATTTTGTGTAGTAGCGGCGGCCATGTGGGAAGTCGGAATCCGCCATGGTTTGCAGGGTGAGAAACGGAACAATCCTGCTGCTCATAGAATCCGGGCTGCACAGGGAAAGCGCGCGCTGGAGATAGGGACGCCCGGCTTCGGCTTCGCCCGTCCAAATCAAGGAACTGCCAGCGACTGGACGCCCGCGGAGTTCAACCGGTGTCTTCCTTATATGCGGAGCAAGGCGAAGATCGATATTCCACTTCAAGTCGATTGGGGCTTCGGCCATGAAGTCTCTCCAGCATTCGAGCAGTCCGCGAATGCCGGGCTCTGGAGTTAAGCCTTCAGCAAGCACGAGCGACGTAAGCGGATGGAGTTTCACTTCGAACTCCGTCACCACTCCGAAGTTGCCGCCGCCTCCGCGCAGGGCCCAGAATAAATCTTGGTTCTCCTTCGAGGTGGCGCGTACGACGGAGCTATCTGCGGTCACGAGATTGAATCCCTCGACGTTATCGCATGACAATCCAAATCGCCGGGTGAGCCATCCGGTTCCTCCACCTAAGATTAGTCCGGAAGCTCCGGTGTGAGAGACAACTCCAGAGGGAAAGACGAGTCCTGCTTTCTGAGTTGCAGTATCAATCGATCCTAACAAGCAACCGCCGGCGATTTTGGCCCGGCGCGCCTCGGGATCAACCGTGACCTGGCGCATTCTCGACAGGTCGATCACCAGACCGCCCTCGCACGTACTGAAACCTGCGAGGCTATGCCCTCCACAGCGGATGGCAGTAAGAATCCCGGTCTCAGAGGCGGATCTAACCGCGGATTGGACATCACTTAAGTCTGTACATCGAACGATAAGGCCTGGCGTGCGAGCTACCATTCCATTCCAGATAGCACGCGCGTCTTCGTAGCCGCTGTCGCCGGGACGCACCAAATCCCCTTTGAAGCGCCCGCGTAGTGATGAGTAGACCTCTTTGCTAGCTTCGACCATTGCATGCTTCCCTTGCATAGTGGCGGCACTGTCCTAAACAATCTTGCGCCGCCGGCTACGCAGGTACAAGAGTGAGATAAGACCCAAGAAAACAGAAAATGCTGGAACCGACCATTGCAATCCGTCCACGAAGAACGTTGTGACTGAGATCGCAAGAAGTAAAACAATGCCGACAACGGTAAACAACGGATGAACCCACATTCGCATGGGCAAACTCATCAGCCGGTCGCGCGTAATGGCTTTGCGAAAGCGGAGGTGGGTGTTGAGAATCACCAGCCACACAAAGAGCATTCCGGCGACTGCAGTCCCATAGAGCGTAAGGAAAGCATTCCTGGGAGCAAAGATGGCCAGCAGAATCGCCGCGACAATACCTGCGGTTGAAGCCAGGAGCGCGCGATGCGGCACCCCGTTGCGGCTCACTTTGCCCATCCATTCTGGGGCATAACCTCCCTGCCCCAGAGAAAAAAGCATCCGGGTTGACAGGTAAAGGTTAGTATTCACGCTCGATAGTGCTGCCGTCAGTACCACGAAGTTCATGATCGCGGCTGCGAATGGTATATGCGCGGCAGCGAATGCGGTGACAAAAGGGCTGGCGGAAATCGTGGAAGAAGCGCTGGTCTGGTTCCACGGAACCATCGTCACCATAATCGCAATCGCCAACACGTAAAACAGAATTAGCCGCCATACAATGCTCCTCATCGCGTGTGGAATGGTAACTTCCGGATGCTCGGCCTCTCCTGCCGTGACAGCGATAATTTCCACTCCCATATAACTGGTGACTGTGATGGTGAGCGACAACCAGACTCCTTTCCATCCCGCAGGCAGAAATCCTCCGTGCTGGGTTAAGTTAGCGAGGCCAATCGCTTGCCGGGAACCCAAGCCAAGAATCAAAGACAGCCCCACAATGATGAAGGCGACGATGGCCGCCACTTTGATCATTGCGAACCAATATTCGAACTCACCCAGGCGGTTGACCTGCATGGAATTGAGCGCCACCAGAGCGGCTGAAACCAGCACTACCCAAATCCATTGCGGAACAGTCGGAAACCAAAAAGAAATGTAGATGCCGGCGGCGGTGACCTCAGCACCGATGGCAATGATCTGCGCGACTCCGTAAGTAGCTCGAACCGAAAAACCGGCCCAGGGATTGAGGTACTTCTCCGCGTACACTCCGAAGGCACCGGCGACCGGATGGATGACGGCCATCTCGGCCAGCGCATAGGACATGATCAGTGCGATGCCAGCCCCGAGAACATAGGAAAGAATCACGGCCGGACCGGCGAGGCGAATGGTGACGCTGCTTCCCAGGAACAAGCCGACACCGATGGCGCCGCCAATGGCCATCATGGTGAGCTGCCTTTGGCTCAGCCTGCGGTGGAGACCTTCCACTTCCGGCGTCGGAAGCGCCTGACCGACAGGCGCAGACCCGGCCGGTGAAGGGAGTTGATCAGTCATATCTGCAGGCGCTTGCAGGATCGAGGACTATAAGCCGGATCTCCGAGTTGGCGATCTGCGTGTCGGTCAGCATGACCTTGTCATCTCAGCCAGAACTCCGCCGAATCTGCGCACCTCTTCGACCGTATTGTAGTGGACCAATGATGCTCGGACTGCGCCACTCTCGATTGGGAGCCCGAGTCGCTTCATCAGCCGCGGGGTATACATATGGCCATCGCGCACGCCGATATTTTGTTTCGCAAGCTCTTCGGTGATTCTTGCGGGGGACAGGTTGGCCACATTGAAGCAAAGCGTTGGCACTCGTTGGCTCCTGCGCTTTTTCTCCGTCACCCCGTAGACAACCGCGCCACAATCGTCGAGCACTCGCAGCATTTCGAGGGAAAGCGATTCTTCGTAGACCCGAATTGCCTCGAAGGCACGTCGCAGAGCGGACTGCCTCGATTCTGATTTCGCCGTTGCATCATTCCCGGCGATACTTCGGCCCAGCGTTTCCAGATAGCCGATCGCGGCATCCATCCCGGCCACATTTTCGTAAACGAAGGTGCCAGCCTCAATCTTTCCGGGGGGCTCGTTGGGGATGAAATCCTCACGGAAGGTTTGGAGCTTTTGCAAAAGTTCACGCCGTCCCCAAAGAAAACCCATATGGGGACCGAAGATCTTGTAGCCCGAACACACCAGATAATCGCAATCAAAGGCTTGCACATCGATCGATCCGTGAGGGCCGTAATGCACGGCATCGAGGAAAATCTCCGCGCCGGAGGCATGGGCCACTCTCGCTGCGGCCGTGACATCCACGATCGAGCCGAGGGCATTCGAAGTGAGCGTGCACGCCACCAGACGCGTCTTCGAAGACACCAGCGGGACGAGGTCGTCCACATGCAGATTCCCGTCGTCCCTCACCTTCCACCAGGAAAACTTCGCTCCACTCCGTTCCAACGCCAGCCAGGTCGCGACGTTGGCCTCGTGGTCAATGTCGGTTACGACAATTTCGTTCCGCGTATCGAGTGTTTGTCCGATCGCCAGACTCACCAAGCGAATAAAGGATGTGGCGTTCATGCCAAACGCGACTTCGCTTGGGTCGCGAGCGTTGACAAGATCGGCAACGCTGTGGCGCGCTCGCACGATCATCTCGTCCACTGCCTGGCTTTTCGCGTAGCGG
>Ga0210393_10003817_pt1 | contig 12016 bp, 10 predicted proteins | sample IncBWC27OmetaG_FD_160068 | JGI IMG/M metagenome (GOLD analysis project Ga0210393, IMG submission 160068) | Forest soil microbial communities from Barre Woods Harvard Forest LTER site, Petersham, Massachusetts, United States - Inc-BW-C-27-O ... | reverse complement strand
GAATGTCTTGGGGGGTAAGCTAATGCCGTCGCTGAGAGTCCTGAGGGCTAGTTGCACACTCGTCATTTGCGGATTTGGTGTAACTGCCTTTGCGGGCGAGTCATCGGCCGCCGATCCAGAGCAGGGTGTCTGGCAGAAGCACGAATACAGTTTTCAGTTCTTGGGCTTCACGACGACTTATTCGTGCGACGGTCTTGCGACCAAGCTCAAATTGCTTCTGATTGCCGCCGGCGCGCGTGCGGATGCGAAATCGACTTCGGGTGCGTGCTCGCGTGGATACGGGATTCCGGACAAATTCGCGCGCGCCTATCTCAAGTTTTATACGCTCGTGCCGGCTGGGACTGGAGATAACGCGAGCCCGCCGATCAACGGAGCGTGGCGCGCGGTGGCGCTTGCAGATCGTTCACCTCCTGAGCTCAGGCTGGGAGATTGCGAGTTAGTCGAGCAATTTCGCGATAAGGTGTTGCCGATGTTTACGACGCGCAATATCGACAATCGGATGACCTGTGTTCCGAATCAGTTGTCAGGTTCGGTGATCAATCTGAAGTTTGAGGGTTTCGCCGGGTTATCCCGCTGACACCCAGTCGTCGACGGCGGTGGTGTTTGATTCGAGGTCGGTCAGCTCGATTTTCTGATATGAAAATGAGATCCGCTCGCGTTCGTCGCCTTGCGCGGCGCCATTTACTCCGTTACCGCTATCTTTGATCTCAACGATAGTCGCGTTCGTGAGCGCAATTTTGAAGTACGCCCGCGCCTGACCGTTGAAGGAGCTGCGAGACAGCGTGCAGGTCACCGATTTGAGCACCTCGTTGGTTGCCGCCGCTGTGAAGAACTGCGGGGAGGACTTATCGAGCTCTTTGACAATCGTCAATGGTGAATGCTGCCGCTTTCCGGTGTTTTGTCCGGTCGCAGCGTCGAAGGGGACTTTGAGTTCCTGGGTGAGCGAGTACACGGCAATCAGCGTAGGGCTGCCGCGCGTTGCAGGATCACCTTGAAATGCGCCCTGCACAGTGCCAACGACGGTGCAGAGGATGTCGGTGGCGGAGGCGGGAAGCGCTACTGTCAACATCATCAATCCGGCCAGCGAAAAATTCATGAAGCGCGTCATGGCATCTCCTCTTTCCTTGATTCGCGCGACTATAAATCAAGGGACTTTGGGGATTTGTGATGCGTTCGTCAGTTCGCTCCAGGAAGTGCTATCGATCGGCGCATGCGGCGGTCATCGCTGATATATTTGCCCCAGGGTTTTGCCATCGGGAGGGGCAGGAACATGAATAAATTCGCAATCATCGTGCTCGCGGCGGCCACCGTCATGCAATCGGCGTTGACCTTTGCGGGCGACAAGAGCGACTCCACCCCGAAGCCGAGTTCTTTTGTCCCGCACCCTCATACAAACACCCACGTTTACGGCGCGCCGATTCAGCCGGCTATCGTGGGCCATTCAAAGGTTTCTCATCACAAGCAGACGCCGAAGAAGCGATCGTCGACTCCGAAAAAGTAGGGATAGCGAAAACTCCGGGGCCGGACGAAGAATCATCGCGTTCGGCCAATATCAGCGCAAGCTGTTATATGAAGTTCCTATCATCGGAAGCAGGTAATGGGTATTGGCGAACGGATCACACAACACGTACGCTCACGTGAGATCGGTCCCATGTCAACTGCTTGGCGCAATGCCTGACATTGTTCGTGGGAGCACAACAAGATGCTCTTCGCCGCAGCATCTCTAAGCGTTACGAACAGTAACCAGCAACGGGGGGAGACATGAAGGGAATCTATGGGTTGGTGGCCGCAATTGGGCTATTGCCTTGGGCTGGGGCGGCTGCGGCCGCTGACGTGACTTCGGCGTCAAATGAGGATCAAGGCACGCTTACAGAGATCGTAGTTATCGCCCAGAAGCGCACGGAGAACCTGCAGAACGTGCCTATCGCGATTTCCACGGTCTCGGGCAGTCAGCTCGCCGCGGTGGCAGCAAACAGTATTACGGCCATCGCAGACATGACCCCCGGTCTGCAAATGACCACCGCGCAGGGATCGCTGGCCCCGCACATCCGCGGCGTCGGTTCGGAGATTCCGAACGTCGAGAATTCCGTGGCGCTGTATCTCGACGGCGTTTATGTTGCTTCGCCGTCCGCTGCGTTGCTCTCGCTCAACAATATCCAGCAGATTGAGACGCTGAAAGGCCCTCAAGGCACGCTTTTTGGACGCAATGCGACCGGCGGCGCGCTGCTGGTCGAGACGCGCGATCCAACTGAGAGGTTCAGCAGCAACCTCGATGTGAGCTACGGCAACTTTCAGACTACGATGGTCAATGCCTACGTTGCGGGCGGACTAGCTCCGGGTCTCGCTGCAGATGTAGCGATGCACGTCGGCCACCAGGGTGAGGGTTATGGCCGGAATCTCGAGACCGGCTCTGATGTGTACCAAACTAATCTGGACCTGGCTCTGCGCTCCAAATGGGTCTGGGCGCCCACTGACGTCGATAGCGTTCACCTGATCTTCGACTTCGAGCGCCGCTACGGTAGTTCAGCCACTCCGGATTACATTCCGAGAGGGACGTATCCTTCGTTCTTGGAGTATCCGCCGGTAACGACACCCGTGCCGCGTCCGTATGATATCAACACATTCCTCGACCCTACGGATAGCCTGGACTCGGGAGGGGTCAGCGTACGGCTCGATCATCTCATGAGTTGGGCTAAGTTCGTCTCCATCAGCGCGTATCGCCAGCAGAGTTTCGATGTCCAATTTGATATCACTCTGACACCGGCTACCTCCATCCGACAGCCGGTTCCGTTTCCGCCGTTCGCCCTAATTATCCCTTTGCCGACCGTGAATGCGCTCGCCAATGACAAGCAGATCTCGCAAGAGTTTCAGCTCGTGTCGCCCGACAACTACGCCGTAAGTTGGCTCACCTGGGTGACCGGCCTGTACTACTTCCATGACCTGGAGCAACAGGTGAACAACTTCGCGGAAGTGACGACGAACTCTTATTCCGGTTTCGGTGAGACGCACATCGAGTTCCTGCCTGGCAGCCACGTGACGCTCGGTCTGCGTTACACGGACGAGGATAAGATCCTCTCAGTTACGCCAGGATACACCGGTGCGCTGACCCCTTCGCCGACCACCTGGTTCTCGCAGCTAACCTACCGCCTTGGGATCGATCACAAGTTCGACAACGGGGTGCTGATATACGCATCCAAGAATCTGGGCTTCAAGAGTGGCGGCTACAATTCAACCCAACCGAGCCTGCCGAACTTCGATCCCGAGATTCTGAAGGCCTATGAAGTGGGCGCCAAGTCCGAACTCATGGACCACAAGGTGCGTCTTAACGGCGCCGCCTTCTATTATGATTACACTGGCATTCAGTTGAACAAGCTGACCACCAACAACCAAGTACAATTCTACAACGGTCCGCCGGCAACCGCGTACGGCGCTGATCTGGACTTTGAGGCGCAAGTAAGCCGCGCACTCAGACTGGATCTGGGCGCGAGTTATATCCATGCTCGTTTCACGTCCTCCGCTCCGCCTGTCCAATACAACGTACCCAATCCTCCTTTCCCGGGCGGCAGCACTCCCTTCTTTGCCTCGGCGGACGGCAATCAATTGCCGTACACGCCGGAATGGACCGTCAACCTAGGTCTGAGCTATCTGATACCGACATCGATAGGAGACTGGACGCTCGATGCGCAATACCTTCACAACAGCGGATGGTTTGCCGAGGCAGACAACCAGCTGCGTCAGCCGGCCTATGACAACGTCAATACCGGCCTCCACTGGCACGTGAACAATGGGCCTTACACCATCAGTTTGTGGTGCCGAAACCTGACCAACGAACTGGTGTACACAGCTGCAGCGGGTAACTTCCTTGCCAGCCTCGCGCAATATGCGCCGCCGCGCACCTACGGCATCGAATTCAGCGCCCGTCTGTAGTGGTGACGGCGGCTTCAGAGCGCATGGCTCATAACCGCAATTCACCGGCATAGTCACCGATTGAGCACGCAGGAGTCGACGCGGTGAAGGCACGAACCATACTGATCATGGCGCTCGCAGTAGTTGCAGTTGGCGTCGGCCTGATTATAGATATGCGATCTGGGAAGCCCGTCGCTGGAGTGCGGGCAGTGTGTCCCCGCTTCACCCCCATGCACGGCCTGATGCCGTTGCTCTTTCGCATCGGATTGCTACCCAAGCCGCCAATCGCTACGAGCATCGCGTCCAGCGACACGAGCACCAGTATCGTCATTCAACCTGACCGCAATGATCAGATCCAATGCGGCAAAACGCCGATCAAGACCATTGAGAATGTCGTGTACGCGGCTCCGAAGCTGCCGAATGGAAAATCGACGTCGCTCAAGATGGACATACTCATTCCCGAGCCGGTGAGCAAACGGACTGTTGTGGTGTACGTTCCGGGCGGCGGATTCGTGGTGGCTGCCAAGGAAGGCGCCTTGAATCTGCGCACTTATGTTGCTGAAGCCGGGTTTGCCGTTGCCAGCATACAGTACCGCACGACACGCGACGGCGCGAACTATCGCGACGGCGTGGAGGACATCAAAGCGGCGATCCGATATCTGCGCGCAAACGCCGGAAAATACGGAATCGACGCCGGCGCGGTCGCCGTGTGGGGTGAATCCGCCGGTGGCTACCTTGCCGCTATGGTCGGCGTTACGAACCACAATGGTGCGTTCGAGGCCGGAGCCAATCTGAATCAGAGCAGCGACGTACAAGGCGTCATCGATGATTTCGGCGCGTCCGACATTTCCAAGATTGCCGCCGATTTTGACGCGATGACCCAGCACGCGACCTACAGTAACGAGGGGTTGATTCAATACATAGGCAAGGCGACCGACGCGAACGCGCTCGACCCCGGCATCGCCACCACGGCTGCGAACCCGCTGAAGTACATTCACGCCGATGCTCCACCTTTTCTTATCTTTCATGGCAGTCAGGACAGGCTGGTCTCGCCCAGCCAAACGCTGATCCTGCATGACGCGTTGGTGGCGACGGGAGTGCGCAGCACCCGCTATGTGGTGGATGGTGCCGGTCATGGAGATCTGAGCTTCATGGGTGATACCCAATCCGGTCTGCCCTGGTCGACGAATAAGGTCATGAACTTGATCTTGGACTTTTTGAATCAGCTGAATGCCGCAACCTGACGCGCAGTCTCGAGAAAATGCAGTGCTGCAAAGACTGGCGCAAGGCGAACCCCTGCTCAGTCTCGGCATTCGGAACGCACGCACTGCAGAGATCGTGCGGATGGCAAAGACAGCCGGCTTCGGATTGGTGTGGATCGATCTGGAGCACAGCAGCATATCGATCGATTGCGCCGTGCAGATCATTGCATCGGCCGCCGATTTAGGGTTGGAAGCGTGGATGCGGATTCCGGAACGCGACTACGGTGTTATTGGCCGGCTATTGGACGGGGGTGCGACGGGTATCATTGCGCCGCGTGTCGAGACGGCGGAGGAGGCGCAGAGAGTCGTCAACGCGGTGCGATTCCCACCGCGTGGCCAGCGTTCCCAGACAGCCCTTCTGCCGCAGGCAAAATACCGGCGCATGTCTGCCGCGGAGCTCATGCGCTGCGCCGACCTCGCAACAACCGTTCATATCCTGATCGAATCAGCGGAAGGCGTCCGTAACGCGGATGCCATTGCCGCCATCGACGGCGTCGACATCTTGCATGTCGGAATGAATGACTTGTCGGTGGATCTCGGGCACGTAGACCACCTGCGCCATGCGGATATGCTCGACGCCTGTAAACGTGTCATTGCCGCTGCGCGCGGCCGCGGCAAATTGGCGGTTGTCGGGGGTTCATCGGATCCCGCTCTATTCCTGGAGTTACTCAACGCCGGAGCCGTGCCGGTCGTTTTCGCAGCGATTGACACCGATGTCCTGGCGGCAGGGCTGACCCAGCGAGCGACTGATTGGGGTCAGCGAATCCAGGAGTGGCGCAGCCAGACTCGGGCGTCTGTCCGAAGCAATGAGGTATCTCGATGAGCGAAGAGCCGTTGCTCTCGTTACCATTGCGTGCCCTCGAGACGATCTCTCGGCCGAATTTTCTGATGCCGTGCGGCGCCTGGGACATGCACGTGCATATATTCGGTCCGCCCGAACGCTATTCGCACGTCGCGAAGCCGCACTACACGCTGCCGGATGGAACACTGGCGCAGTATCGCAGTCTCATGCCGCAGGTTGGCATCGAAAGGTTTGTAATTGTTCAGCCAAGCTACTACGGTACCGATAACTCCTGTCTTCTCGACACGCTCGTCGAGGTTGGCGATCCGGCCCGCGGCGTCGTAATGATTGAGCCTGATATTAGCGACGCAGAACTCGACCGCTTCCATCGGTGCGGTGTAAGAGCCGTTAGGCTCGATCTGTTCAAGCGCGCCCGTGAGCCCCGGGCGGCGGTTGAGAGCTATATCACGGAAACGGCCGCACGTGTGGGTCCGCTGGGTTGGCATCTGCAATTCTATGCCCCAGGCTATGTGGTGCGCGACTTGATCCAATTTTTCCGAACGCTGCGAATAGATTTTGTGATCGATCACATGGGTTACATGCTGGAAGAAGACGGCCTGCGATCCGAGGATTTTTCCGCATTGCTCGATCTTCTGGGATGCGGTCACTGCTACCTTAAGCTAAGCGGGGCCTATCGAATCGCCAAACACAGGGGTTATGAAGTCGTAGAGCCGGTCGCGAAGGGCATAGTGGACCGCGCGCCCGACAGGGCGGTCTGGGGTTCGGACTGGCCACATATTTCGTACTCTGACCGCGACACGGGAGAGTTGGTGAGTTTGCTCGAGCGGTGGGCACCATCCGAGAGGGCACGCCGAAAGATCCTGGTTGAGAATCCCAACCGCCTGTTTGGCGTCCCCTAGCTTGCTGCGGTAGCCAAGTTCACCACGATGGAAGCTGCAAGAGACACGGCGTTTCAACGCGGGATCATTCAGTCTCGAAGGTCTTTGGCGCTGCTTGGCGTCGCGTTTGCCCTGGTGATGATCGACGGCTACGACCTTTTCATTGTGTCGTTCGTTGCGCCACTGATCGCAAAAGATCTTCATCTGAACTTTGTGAATATCGGCACTGTTTTCGCCGCCGGCCTGGCTGGCTCTATGGTGGGGGGTCTCCTTCTGGGTCACATTGCGGACCGGGCCGGCCGCCGGCCCACTCTGCTCGTCTCGCTTGCCATGGCTGGCGTTGCGACGCTGCTTTGCTCGCAGGCCCATTCACTCGGCGCTTTTGCCGCGCTCCGCTTCCTAACGGGAGTGGCTCTGGGGGGACTTCTCGCCGCGATTGTCCCTCTGGTGGCAGAGCACTTCCCGTCACAGCAGCGCAGCGCCGCCGTGACCATGATGTTCATCGGCTATCCACTCGGGGCAGTAGTCGGCGGCGCGATCACTGCGCTGTTGATCTCACAGGGGTGGCGAAATCTGTTTCTCGGTGCAGGAGTTGTCACACTGCTTCTCGTGCCTGTCGGGCTACTCCTGCGGGAGACGCTTTACGCTTCGGATGCTCCAATTGACGACCCTCATCGCAATCTTGAGCGATGGTCCTTCGTTGCCTTGTTTACCGAGGGACGCTTCTGGACCACGGTTATTGCCTCATTCGCAATTTTTTGCCTGCTGTTGGTGACTTATCTTTTAAACAGCTGGACGCCGTTGATCGCGGCTAGATCGGGTTTCAGCCCGCAGACGGCCGCTTGGTGCGGAGTGCTGCTGAATCTGGGCGGTGTAATCGGTGCATTGACCTCAACTTTGCTTGTGGTGAGATTCGGGGTTTTCAAGGTGGTGACGTTGATGGTCGCCGCCGGCTCACTGGCCGTTGCTTTGCTTGGTTACCTGTACGGTTCCGTTGGAACACTGTATTCAGGCCTCGGTGTCATTGGCCTGCTGGTGATTGGCGGGCAACAGAACGCCCCGGCGATCACCGTGCAACTGTATCCCCAGCGCGTGCGCAGTACGGGAGTGGGCTGGCAGTTTGCCGCGGGCCGATTCGGATCAATATTGGGACCCATCATAGGCGGGCGGCTGCTGGCGGCAAACGTTTCCGTCCAACAGTTGTTCGTGCTGATAGCCATTCCGACCCTGCTGTCCGCCGGTGCGTACACCGTGGTCGGTCTGCTCCGGCAAAATAGATGGCGTGAGGAGCACGATTGATGCAACGGATAATTACTTGATACTCATCGAACATCAACGCCTACCGACCTGCGGCGCGCGCGCCGTCCTGCCGTTCGCGCTTGCGGGCGCGCAGTATCTGATCGTACCGCAGCTGGCAGTAGATGTTCCGGGCGCGCCTGCGCATATGAATGGCGGCGATAGCGATACCGGCGCCCCGATTTTTCGTTGGCAACACGGTCGCTTGGTCGAGGATGGACTGCTGCGGCTCAGCGGCGGCGAGGACGCCGAGTTCTTCACCCTCGGAGAAGAATCCTACCTGGTTACGGCAGGCGTTCGATCGGGCCACGGACCGTACCGCTACAATAATGACCAGGTGCTCTACAAGTGGACAAGCGGCTCGTGGACACCCATCCAGACGTTCGCGGCCTTCGCCGCGAAGCAGTGGCATTTTTTCCGTATCGGCCGTCGAGCCTTCCTGGCGTTGGCGCAAGGCGTCACGCTCGATCATATTGAGGCGACAAATCCACGGAATTCGCGAATCTATGAGTGGAACGGCCAGCAGTTTGACGATTTTCAAACGCTCGAAGGCAGGTGGGGATACAACTGGGATTCATTCGAAATAGCGGGGCAGAGCTTCCTGGCGTACGCGGACCACGTTGGGGAATCAGTCCTCCTCGCCTGGAATGGCTCATCTTTTGCTCCAGTGCAATCGTTCTCCAAGAAGGCCGGTCGTTGCTTTCGATATTTCACGGTTGACGGTGAACATTACGTCGCGTTTGCCAACATCCAAGGCGACTCAACCCTATATCGTTGGGGTGGGAAGGATTTTTCTCCATGCCAGACGCTGGGTGGGCCGGGCGGCCGAGAGTTCTGCATCGTACGGACAAACTCAAACCTGTATCTGCTGCAGATCAATTTCATTCAGGGCGAGCCTTCCGCTCCACGCACGAATCTGATGTCGCGCGTCTTTAAATGGAGCGACGGCAAGCTCGTACTGGTCGAGGAATTCCCTACCGCCGGTGGGACTGACGCCGCCGCATTTTCTGCGGACGGCAAACTGTTCGTGGCTGTCTCCAACAGCCTTACCGACGATGTGCGGTTCCGGACCGACACAATCATTTACCGCTTCAACGGATGATTGCGTAGCCAGCGCTTTATCATGGCAAGCCACCAAGAGCGGCTTCGAGGAGATGACAATGCCTTACGCTCCGCACGATGATTTTCGGAGTCTGTACGACGCCTACACCGGTCCGGGCAGTACCGGACAGCATTTGACGAAACACATGGTTCGTCTCACCGAGCGTGATCCGCTACTCGTCGTCACCGGGGCGGACTTCGTAATCTTTCCGGGGGGCGGCCGCACACCGATCGTTGAGAGCTTCCGACACTCGACTCGCGGATTTGTCGAACTCACAGCGGTTTCCCATCTCGCTCCCTGCATCGCCTGGCTATTCCGGCTGCGCGAGCTCGGCTATGCCAATTGGCGTGACGACGCAAAACGGATAATAGAAAGATCCGACCGGGTGCGCGCCGTCAACGACGCCAACTATTGGGAAAAGGAGGTCGCCGTCGAGGCGTATCGAGGGTATGAATCAAAGATCGCGGATATGGTGGATTACACATGCCGCGTAAGTTCGCGATTTATGAGAACGTGCCTTGCGGATGAACGCCTGATGACATTCGAGAATTTGCGACAAAACTTCCTGGATCCGATCGATAGTCCGGCCGTTCCGGTGCCTCTGAATGATGTCATGGTGGCAACCTTTACACTCACCTTCCTTGACATCGCGCACCGCATGATTCGGTGGCTTCGTTCCCAGAACTTCAACTGGCACAAACTCATGGTTCTGCTCAGCGGCAAATCAGGCCGGCCGAGTGCGGGACTGACGTGGCAGACGAACAATAATTGCCATCTGCTCCGGCGGGCCTCGCAGGAGCGGATATCAGCCGAGAATGTGCAGATCACCCCGCATGGCCCAACTCTCGCCCTGTCCGATCTGCGCGACCCAGCCCGGGTTGCGGAGATAGAGGGGCAGGTTCGGGAAGTATTCTTGCAATTGCGGGCTAACACCGACCTGGCACGGGTGATGTTTGAAGGCTATCCGGCGTTTGCGAAAAGCATCGAGGAGTCCCCCGTCATAGAGCCGACGACGAAGTCATTACACTCGATGCCTCGCCTTCGTTCGCCGGACGATCGATTTACCGCAATCACCCGTCTTCGTTTTGTGATGGAAGACTCCACCCAGCTGCTGTCGAATTCGGTAGCCCACTTTGTCATCGATCAGCTATGCGAACACAATAATCAACCAGAGCTCGTTGTGATACCTGGATTCTCGAAGGTGTCGTATCCGATGCGCGAGTTCGGAACCATGCAGTAGAGTCACCAAGACTGCACGATCGCGTCAGTAGCTGCGTGATCTGTACATGTCTTTTACGTCCGTTTGCTTATAGAATCTGCCTATCGTGAAGCTACGCCAGCTCGAATACTTTGTAATGGTTGCAGATGAGGGCGGCTTTAACCGTGCGGCTCAGCGTCTTCACGTGGCGCAGCCTTCGCTGAGCGTTCAGATCCGGTCGCTCGAAGAGGAAGTTGGAGCTCGATTGTTCGAGCGCGACAAGCGCCACGTTTTCCTGACGCAGGCCGGCAAGCGATTTCAGCAGCACGCGCGCTCGATTCTGTCGCTGGCCGAGACCGCGAAGATCGAGGCACGCTGCGCCGAAGCTGGTGAATTGGGGACGCTGAATGTGGGCTACAGTGCGTCGGCGATGTTCTCTCACGTTCTGCCGACTGCGATCCGGGAGTTTCGACAGCAATTTCCCTATGTTGTACTCACGCTTCATGATGTTCCGTCGCTCGAGCAACTCCATGGCCTGTTGGAGCGAACGCTGGATCTGGGGATTTTGCGCAAACCTGAGGTACGGATTCCCGCTGGAATTGAAATCAGTGAGTGGTATCGCGCCCCACTCGTTGTCGCGATTCAACAAGATCATCCGCTGGCGCGCCGACCGTCACTGTCGCTGAGTCAGCTCAAGGCCGAGCCGTTCGTCACGTATCCGCGCGAGGCCGGCACCGGCCTCTACTGGCAGATCCTGGACATCTGCGCACACGCAGGATTTCGGCCGCGCGTGGCAAGAGAAGTGCTGGAGCCGTCAACGATCATTGGACTGGTTGCCGCAGGCGTTGGCGTCGCGATTGTTCCCGACGGAATCCAATGCATTCGGTTAGAGGGTGCGATTTACAAAAGCCTGACCGACATCAGCGCGTACTCGACTTTGTACCTCGCAAGGCGTCAAGACGATGCCAATACGCACTTGCGCGCGATCTTCGAGATGCTGGCGATGACCGGCTTACCACAACAGCGACTGAGAAAACGTTCGACACCGCGCCGCAAAAAAAGTAGTCGCTAGCCTACTGTTGCATGACCTGAGCGCACACATAACGCCTTCGATCAGCAGCGGATGCCGGGCCGTAGGGTCGATAGAAAGTGACCAATCGCTTCGGTGACGGCAGCAGCTTGATCGATATGCGGAGAGTGAGCACAGTGCTCAAGCTTCAAGGCCGCGGCCCTCGGAACGGCTGCCAGAATGCCGTCGATCTGCGCCATCGAACCATATTGATCGTCAGCCCCCTGAATCAGCAGCATGGGGCATTTGATCGCGCAAAGCAGCGAGCGAATGTCCCACTCCCGGAACTGCGGCTGCAGCCATGCTGTCGCCCAGCCCGCAAAGACAGCTTGCACATTGCCGTGATACTTACCCAGGCGGCCCGGCAGGTCGCCGCTCAGGAACTCGTCACGCAGATTGGCGATGCTCTTGATCGTCACGCCTTCTACCATGATGTGCGGCGCCATTGCGGCGATACCGGATACCAGCTCTGGATGCGTGCCGGCGTAGCTTAATGTGATTGA
>Ga0210393_10003816_pt1 | contig 12018 bp, 5 predicted proteins | sample IncBWC27OmetaG_FD_160068 | JGI IMG/M metagenome (GOLD analysis project Ga0210393, IMG submission 160068) | Forest soil microbial communities from Barre Woods Harvard Forest LTER site, Petersham, Massachusetts, United States - Inc-BW-C-27-O ... | reverse complement strand
GCATTCGATATCCTCAAATTCTATCGCGAGGAAGCGTCGACGATTTTCCCGAACGCAGGCTTCATCCGTCCCTGGGTCACATCGAAATACGACGCCAAAACGTTGCGCCAGGTTCTGGCACATGTGTTGCAAAACAAAAAGTTGTCGCCTGATTCTTGCTGCCGGCTTGTAATTCCGACGGTCCGAGCCGAACACGGCGTGGCCGAAGTGATTGTCACTGCGCATTCGAAAGATCGCTCGGGGTTCCGCGAGTATTCGGCAGTGGACGCCGCGTTGGCGTCGGCCGCCGCGCCCACCTACTTCGATGAGGCGGAGGTCGTGACCGACATCTCGGGACAGAAATATCTCGATGGCGGAGTTTGGGCGAACAATCCAGTCCTCCCCGCGATCGCAGAGGCGGTCGCGTATTTGCAGGTGCCGCTGGAACGCATCGACGTGCTCAGCGTGGGGACATTAGAAAGCGAGAGCGACTTCTTCGACGTGCTCGGCAGCGGGAAAGCCAAGTGGGCGGCCGAAATCTCGAACTTGTTCTTTGCCGCCCAGGAGACCGGAACCGCCAGGCTTGCCGATGCCTTGCTGACGAAGGCGCGGCATCTGCGTGTGAATATGCAGACACCACAGGCCATCGCACTCGACAACGCGAAGGCGGTCGAAGAGATGATCACCCGAGGAGAGAACGTGGGCTTGGACTACTTTCCTGCAGTTCGGTCACGATTCCTTGATGGCTTCCATGTGGCCGATTGGCGTCAGTGATTCCGGCTGAGGTACACAAAGCGAGAACCGCAATTCTTCTCTGACGTTGTCAGAGAAGTCGCGAAAACGCATGAAAAACGCCGGGAAATCGTGCGATCCATCCGACAACGTGGAAAATCTGTCTTGGCGCCTAAGTGTCGAACAGACAATCTTTTAGCCCGAACTCGCGAAACTGCCTCTTAATCAGTTGGTTCGACCAGGGCTTTCGCAGCAACTGACAGACCGACGGCCCCAAATCACTTAGAGCCTAGCATGCGGCCGCGCAAGGCACGAAGCGGAGCGCTCGTCGAATAACGTAGGGGCATCGATGCAATAGCCATGACAATAACCTCCAGCAAGCGAAATGAACCGCGTTCATGGTTTTGGGGACTGACTTTCAAAGCAGTCTGATAGGGCGATTGTTATGCGGCAGACTTTAAACCGTCTCAACAGCCTTCTGGTCAAGGTTGAATTTGATCCTTCTTCAACAGAAGAAGCTGTGACAATCGCGAATCTGATAATTCAAACCACCAATCATGAGCTCAATACATTGGGAGGCATTTGGCACGAAACGGGGGCGCTCTCCAAAAACTCTGTCGATACCGCAAAAGTTTGTTTAGAACATGCGAGTCGTCCCAACGCCTCGGACCAGGAAAGACTAATGGCCGTAGCCAAAGCGAGAGACGCTCTTTCCTTTGCGTTTGGGCAGGAGGATGGAGGTTCGATCCGCGCGCCACTAATCGCTTATTACACCGCCGCTTGCGGGTTTGCGCTTGGAATGCAGGAGGATGCCAACCTTTGGATGGCAAGATCGTGGGAGGCGCTCTTGGCGTACGCAATGAGAATATATCCGTATAACGCCATCCACACCGATTTCGCCGGCTCCCACGTGACCGAAATGCTTGGTATCGGGGTGATACATTGGGTTCGGAGTCTCTCGCGACATCGCAAGACTCGCCGAGAACTCTACGGTACATGCCTAGCCCACGCCATACAATCCATTCTTGAATTGGAGCAAGAAGGGATAATAAAATCGACTCGACGGCCATCCGAAGACTGTCAATCGGCACTTGACTATTTGCATTCCCTTCTGACCATCACTTAAGAGGCTTTTATCAGCGACCCTGCCTCGGCCCGCAGGAGACGCGTTTCGTCGCCGAGGAGCACAATGGAATTGACGACGGCGACATACAGCCCAAGAAGCTGAGGAGGGCGACTGAAGCTGGGGCGCCCCGGAGGGTGAGAGGAGCGTAGACCAGCAGCTCCATCAGGGCCCCCGCGCATGCTGTTAAGAGCGCCGCTAGGACGCGCCGAAAGGGGCGACCGTCAATGAAGAGGTGAAAGCGAAGTAGGCCGGAAAGGGGTTGTCAGTCACGCTTGCGCCAGCCTAGTCTTCTCTTCCGCCGAACTGGTGCTGTCTAACTCTTGGATGATGATCAAATAGTTCGAGGAATCGGAACGAATCGATCGGCTCGACTTCTCGTGGACTGGGGCGTCGATCTTACTGCCCCAGGATCATTTGGCGTGAGCGGGATGAAGCTCCAACAACTCAGCCGATTTCCTCCGAGTTTGCAAACTGACCGTTTTCTCGGATTCGGCAGCCGACCTCTTGTGTGCCTCGGTCACATCGACCGACGACAAGGCCGCGAGGTGGAATCAGGTCCCAGGAAATCTGACCCTCAGTCAAACTTCGCGTCTTGAATCCGCTTGGCCAGTTTTTACAACCTTAGGGCGAGCGGCAGCGCCCGCGGCTTTGAGCAAGAAGCAAGCGGTGACGCACGCGGCCAGAATGCCAATGCTGATAACTTGATAAATCGTAAGAGGGCCCGCCACGCGCGCGTTTACGCGCACGAATTCGACCACAAAACGCCAAACAGCGTAAGTCGCGCCGAAGACGAACATCAATCGGCCTGACAAAACTCTTTGCCTCCACAGCGCGAACATCGCAGCCGCGATCCCCACACACGCCAGCGATTCGTAAATCGGGACCGGATGGACCGGTAGTGACCATGAGTCGGCTCCGCTGATTTGGTGGGCGTCGAGTTGCTGCAAGTAGGAAGCGCTGCCGATCAGATTGCCATACATATCGTGGACCTTCGGATAGCGGATCCCGCACCACCAGTCGCAGCGAGCCCCGTAGCAGCAGCCCTTCATCAGGCAACCAATCCGGCCGATCGCGATTCCCAACGGTGCCCCCACGCTAGCCGCGTCGAGCGCCTGGTTTGTCGGCAGCCGCAAATGTCGGCAGGCATACCAGCCACCCAGCGTTCCAAAGATTAGGGCTCCGTAGAGCACTTCGCCCCCTTGATTCAGGGATAGAAACCAGCCGGCCGTCAAATTTTCGGATGGTCGATAAATCAGGAAGTAGAGCAAACGACCGCCGAAGACGATCAAGAGACAAACGATGGCCCAGAGACGAATGCCGTCCCGGAAGGGATAGCCCCGTGCTCGTAAGAGCAGCCCCTCGACGATCCCGGCGCATGCCAATCCAAGTCCGTAGAAGAATGGGTATGCGCCGATCGCAATTTCTGGTCTTTGAATCAAAAAAGGATGCATGGCTTCCAGCTAGGGCTTTGTAGGCTTGCTAGAGGGTTGGTTTCCCTCTTTCACTCGATTGGTCAGCTTGCGGGCGAAAGCATAGGACTGGTCGATCGCCAGCGCGCGATCCAAATAGGATCGCGCGGCTGACTGATCCCCCTGGGCAAGCGCGATTTCGCTGAGCAGGCAAAGGGCTTCGACGTTTTTGGGATCGTATTTCAGGGCCTGTACGAAACTGTCTGATGCGGCCGCTTTGTTGCCGAGGCGCAACTGGGCAATACCCCGATCGTGCGCCCAGCGCGCTTTGAGCGTGGGGAACTGCCCGGGAATCGTTAAGCGATCGAGTCGCTCGATGGCCTTCTCGTACTTGCGGCGTTCATAATCCTGTTCGGCGCGTGAGAGATCCGCTTCGATCCTCGCCTGAGGGTTGATCGCAGGCACTATGGGCGCCCTGATAGGAAAACGCACGCCGAATAGGACGGCGATCCAGCTGCCCGCGATACCCGAAATCAGAAGACCTCGACGCCAGCGTCGCTGGACATCAGCGGCCCGACTCGTTTTTTCGACTTGTTTGACTGACTGCGGCCAAAAGCTGACACACAGCCAAAAAGCCAAAGGGAGCGCGAAGATCTCCTGATTACCCCTGCCGAAAACCCAGACGCAGAGGCAAGCGCCGATGGCGAGGATGACCGCTCCGAGCTTTTCGATCAGTAAGTCTCGATTCCCCTTTTTCTCGACTACAGCCATGCCGCGCATGAATCGGCACTCCCAGTTAGTAATGCGCACGCCGTCCGGTAATACGGTCGAAGGGCCGCTGCAATTTGTCAAGACGCAGGTTGGTCGCTCTTTAGCATCGCTTTCAACAAGGGAGAATCCGGTCGAACGCACTAGGCCTTGGCAGGCGGCGTCCGGTGGCGCGATTGGTCAGCTCGTCGCGCTTACAAAAAATTCTTTAGCAGAAATTTGCCATGGCAATATTTTATAGGTTGACACCGTCGCATCGGTCTGGCAGGTTGTGGATAACTTCGACGCGCGGCTTGATTCCAAGCTCCATCTCGCGCGTCGCCGCCTGGCGACTCGTTGACGGATTGACGACGACGCTCTGAAGCAGAGCGCAAGGAGGTTCCGGTCTCGGCTGGAGTCTTCGTCCAGCCATCCTTCCGCGATTCTAAAGAGAATCGTTGGAGATTTTCGCGGCGCGCCCCGCGACTCTCAGACCCCGCTGCCAGCAACCTGTGTGAATTGTGCGGGTCCGGATCCGCGCCGCGTTTCTTTGCCACGGATTCGTGTGGTCTTAGGAGCGTTGTGCTATGCGCTTGATGTATCGCATTTGGAAGCTTGCCATCGTTGTGGCGGTTCTGGCATCGAGTGGTGCGGATACGCGAGCTCAGCAACCTGCCAGCCTCCCCAGCAATTGGCAGAGCCTGTCGCCGACTGATTTTGTAAAGGCCGTGCTTCCCTTCTATGACCCGGGAACTGAGTCCGTCGTGGGCAATGTCGACCCGAATGCGCTCCGAGCGCAGTCGACGTCGTTGATCACCAATATCGACTTCTCTAGCACTACGCTCGACTATTCGACGCTCAACGGCCTGCATCTGATGGCCAATCTGCAGCTCGCTGAGGCGGACCAAGCTCGGATCCTAAGCGGGCTCCTCGCACGGCAAGACGATTGGACCGGACATCCCTACAGTGACCTGCGAGCGAAGTTGAGCCTGATGTATCGCCTCAAGGCGCCCGCGTTGCTTAGGATCCAAGAGGGACGTCGCTGGGCTCAGACTGGCGGGACACTCGCCAGTGTTCCGCTCCAAGACGTCCCTGAAGCCTATCTGTATTTCCAACAGATACCCGTCCAGGCAATCGACGGCAGTTTCGCCGTGCATTGGGCCGGACTGGTGACGGTTCCCCAAACCGGCGCCTACACATTCGGAATCAGCCCAATCAACGTGAACTCCCTAGTCGGCAAGCATCCCGTAGCGGTCACGATGTCTGTCAATTTAGGTGGTAACGCGCTGCTGTCCGCGACCCCGGCGCAATGGACCGTGAGTTCGCAGCCAGTCAACCTCACGGCTGGCCAGCCAGTCGCCATCACGGTGGATTGGTCAGTTCACGGCGATCAACAACTTCCGAACCGCGCCTTGCATACGCTGCTCTACTGGCAGGGACCCGGGCTCGCCTCTTCAATAGTCCCCGCGGCAAGTCTTAGCCTGCCCGATGGGAGCGGAGCCGGCCTGCAGACGACGTATACGTGGACCGACAACACTGGACAGCCGCAGACGCTGACGCGCACAGAACCGAATATCGATGCCGCGTGGACATCGGGACCGGTTTGGCTTTTGAGCGACCCAACCGTGACGGCCCAGGCGGCCGACACGCTGTGGCAGAACGCGACGGCGCCGGCCTACTTGGCACAGTTGGCCAGCAATACAGGCTTCGCTGCGCTGCACCCGTTCTTTAAGGATCCGGACCTCACAGCAAGTATTCTGACATCGGCGCGTCGCAAGGCCTTCCTGGATCTGCTGCAGGCCCAGCCGGCGCTCCTGAGCGCGGCGAGCGCCAAGCAGATCGGCCAACTCTACGGCGCCTACCGCATCGGCGCTTCAGACGACGCGATCCAGACCTACATCGCATGGGCAAACCAGCATGCCGATTGGCAGCCGGCCATTCCCATGGGCAACCTGTTTGACCCTAGCGCGCGGATGACATTTCGTCGGTTAGCTCTGGAAATGACCGTCGAACTTCCATCTCAATTCGACCAACTGCGAACCCAGGGTCTGACTACACAAGATGGTCGGTGCTGCCTGCCAGTAGCCTACATTCTGGCTTACGGTTATTTGGGCCAAAACAAACTTCATGACTGGGCTCAGACCCTTAATGACCTCCTCAACAATCCCACCGTGGCAGGCGACCTTCGTACGAATTGGCTGCTGGCGCGGGCCCTGGTGCAAGAAATTCGACAGGGGCGGCCCAATCTGTATAAGCCGATCTACGAGCGCCCTATGGACGGGAAGAGCTTCGTCGACCAGGCGGGCCAAGCCGCACAGAGCCAGAGCAACAAAGTGCGTGTGGCGCTCGAAGCCGCCGGCCGATTGGCCTCTGTGCAACAGTTCGATGCGGCCACGGCTGCGCTGCAGCAGGTCCAGAACGGTGCGACCGCCGATCAGCAAAAATTGCTCACGAACTGGCTGACGCAGATCAGTGCACTAAGTGCCGCCCAGACTGCGCTCGCGGCCAATCAGGATGCCGCAGCCCGACAAACGTACCTCAATACGCTACGTCAGCGGCTCAATCAGGCAACTAGCCGAGGAGATACGGCCGCGGTGGACCGCTACAACGCACTACTCAACGCGGCAGGCAATCCCTGAAACAAGCCAGGCTGTCATGTTGCAGCCTGCGAGTGCAAAAGGCCAAAACCATGCAAAAGCCCCGTGTTCGCGTACAGCTCGCCAGCGTACTGGTGGTTACTTCATTCTGGTTTGGGCACGCCTGTCGTACGGAGGGTCAACAGCCAGACTCATTGCCTCCCAACTGGAAGCAGCTGCCTCCGATGGAGGTCTTTAACTACGTCATCAAGTTCTACGATCCTGTCCAGGACAAGCTGACCGGCAACATTGATGAGGAGGCGCTGCGAGAGTACGCAGTCAAGTTCGTCGCGGGGATCGACTATGCCACTTCAAAATTCAACTATCAGTTTCTGAACGGACTTCACTGGCTCACTGACCCAAAACTCAGCGAGCAGCAACAGGAGAAGATTCGGAAAGGGGTCCTGTCGCGGCAGGATGAGTGGCGCGGTCAGGCCTACGCGGAACTTCGCGCTAAAGTGATGCTGATGCGGCGCCTCAAGCTGCCGGCGCAATTGAGAGTCCGCGAAGGGCGACGCTGGGTACTCGCCGGCGGCAAACTCAGCGACGTTCCCGTCGAAGAAGCAACTGAGGCCGAGCATTATTTCGTCGATCAAGAAGCGTCGCAGATTGGCGGCAGCTTTTCGGTGGCGTGGGAAGGGCAGCTTAAAGCGCCTAAGAACGGGGCCTATACACTCTCAGTCAGCCCGATCAACGTTAACTCGAACGACAACCAGTATCCCCTCAAGCTCTCGATGGACGTGACTGTAGATGACAAGCGCATCCTAGCTGCCAATGCTTCAAAGTGGGTGCGCGCTTCGGAGCCAGTCACGCTCAAGGCCGATAAGGCCGTTCCGATCCGCGTCAATTTGACCGTCGAAGCCCGACAGCTCCCCAACCATGCGGTGCATGCCCTGTTGTACTGGGAAGGTCCTGGCCTCGAGCAGTCGCTGATCTCGGATCAACACCTCGCAAGCCCCGACGGCACGGGGCAAGGGCTTCGGGCGACCTACAAGTGGACAGAAAAAGGCGAGGCGAAAAGCCTGACCCGTGTGGATGGATCGGTTGACTTCGCTTGGACGACGACTCCGATTCCGATTTTCGCGGATCCGAGCCAAATTCAGGCCATGACCGATGAGTTTTGGGAGCGCACCATGGCCTCCGAGTTCCTCAGCTGGTGCGACAATTACGGCGGCCATCCCTACCTGCATCCTTTCTTTCAGGATCCGGACGCCACAGCGGCGTCCCTGACGACGGCCCGTCGAAAAGAGTTTCTCGACCAAGTGCGGCTCATGTATCCGGGGCTCGTCAAACCACTCACGGCCAAGCAAGCCGTGATGTTTTATGGCGCATTCCGGGTCGGTAACCCCGATGCGGCCCTCGAAACGTTTGGCATCTGGTCCAAGCGACATGTGGACTGGGAGTGCGCGCTCCCCCGCGGTACTCGATTTGACGGCGCGTCTCGAGGTGAATTTAGGACATTGGCAATCGACGTCACTCGAGAACTGCCCGAGCACTCCGTGCGATTAGAGAAAGAATACCTGACTCTGCCTGACGGGAGCTGCTCGCTTCCCGTCGCCTATGTGCTTGGTTACAGCCACCTAATGCGAAAAGAGCTGGCGAGTTGGATTGCCTTCCTGGATGGACGCTTAAAGGATGCATCCATCACGGACGACCGCAGAGTCAATTGGCTCTTGGCGAGAGCCTTCGCCGAAGAGATTCGACAGTCCACACCCGATCTCAAGCTCTACACCGAAGTGCATGCTCGGTTGATGGACGGGACCCGCTTCTTGGAGGAAGCCGGCCGCGTAGCCCAAAGCGGAGGCGTCAAGCTGCGTGTAGCTAAGGAACGGGCCGCCCGCCTGAGCTTTACTCAGCAGCATGACGCGGCTCTGGCTGCCCTGCAGGAGGCGGAGAGCATCGCACCTGAGGACCAGCAGAGGTCCCTGGCCAGTTGGACGGCATGGATGTCGGCCCGCAAAGCGGCGCAGGATCAGGCGCCTGAGCAGCAGGACACGGCCGCTCGGGAGCAGTATCTCAAAATCCTCAAGCAGCGCCGTGACCAGGCGGCCGCTCGCAAGGACGAAAACTCCCGTAGCCGCTATGAGGCATTACTCGAAACGGCCGGCGAAACATAGGGGCGGCCAGAAGCCGCTCTAGTCGCGGACAGGTTCTGAAGACATTTTTCCAGATTCACGCAGCGGAGGCGCGCTCCCGATGATGACCGGAAGAACGATTCTTTCCGTGGCGAAGGCAAGACTCCAACAAACCTGGAACGGCAAGCATCGAACTTCGTCTTTAGTCTCACTGGCCATTGCGCTCTTGCTGGCCGCATTCGTTCTGCCGCAATGTGCGCGGGCGACGGCGCCGCCGCCGCCCAATCCACCCACTTCGCCACCTCCGTCCCCGCCCGATGGTGGTGGCGGTTGTGATAACCCCCCGGGGGGTGGATCGCCGGGCAGTCCGGGTACTGGAGATTCCGGCGGCTCGGATAGCGGCGGGGGCTGCGGAAACGCGCCAGGAGGATCGGCAGGTGGGTCCAACTCAGGAAATCCCGACGATCCCGACGATGGCGGGGGATGCAACAATGACACGCCGCCTGACTGCGGGTGCAATCCGGTGTACTACCGATATGGAGCTGTGGTTGAGCAAGTGACCGACCTCAGCCTTCCGGCACTGGGGGTCAAGACCCCACTCACACGCACGTATGCGAGTAACGGCACTGGTGCCTCGGCGATGGGCAACAAGTGGCTCGCCGGCACCGCTGACACCTATCTCGTCCAACAGGGGAGCAATATCGCCCTTCTCGCGACGGCTGCGTCATCGCTTCTGTTTACTGCCAGCGGCAGTTCGTACACGCCACCGCCAGATATGAACACACTCTCGCTCACCGCCGACACGACCAATCACCAGTTCATCCTGATCGACAAATTAAGCAATGTGCGGACGACGTTCAACGACTTTACCCTCACCAACCATGCGCTTTGGGGTAAACCGAAAGAGGTTTCGACTATTCAATGGAATGGTCAAGGCAACGCGGGGTACCAATACTCTTACAATACTGACGGCACCATTAGTCAACTCACAAGTCCCTCTGGTCAGGACAATAACATTATCTATACCTACGCCAGCGGGCTCATCACTCAGATCCAGATCAAGGATTCTGGGAACCTCTTGCTAGCGCAGGTGAACTACACCTACTATCAGAATGTCACCAGTCCGTCGACAGACCTTGGAACGACCAACGATCTGGTTCAAGTCAAAGTCGCGACTAAGGCCACCGCAGATGCTTCCGGAACGCTGTCGATCGTGAGGTACACGCAGTACCGCTACAGCGGGACGTCGAGCAATCTGAAAGCCGTTTATCAGCACGACGCGATTCAGCGAATTCTCACGTCGACCGGACTCTCCAGCCCGACCGCCATCCTCAGTCAGGCTGATACCTATGGCACACCATCGATCAAAAGCTTCGCGACAAAGAGTTTCACCTACTATAGCTCCGACGCCAATACCTCCAGTATCAACACGCCGTTTGCAGCCGGCGAGAACCTGCAAAGCGAATACGGAGGCAGCAACGTCAATGAGACGGGCTTTGTGCAATCCGAAACGGTCAACGGCTGCGGGAGCTGCGGGTCGGCGGGAGCTGTCACTAAGACGTATTTTTACATGAGCTTGCCGAACAGCACGACCGACCAAAACCAGGTCGTAAGTCTGGTGGTTGAGGATACGCAAGACTCGGCCGGAGCCTCGGTCTACCGCAATGTCATGGGCTTTGAAAATACCGGACGGAAGCTCCGCAATGCCTTCGTTCAGAACCCAACGACCACACCTAAGTATTGGTGCGAATCCTGGAAGTTCGCCACATCAGGCGCGCCGTACCGGGTGACCGAGCATCGCAAGCCGAGCGCTCACACCTGTGTGACGACCGCCACGAACCTTCAGAATTTCCTCAACCCCTACAACGGCACGAGCTGGGCCAACGATACGAACACGATCAACGCGTCGGCGGGCTTAATCAAAGTGTATAGCTACAACTCCAACGGCTCTCGAACAGACAGCTTGGTTAAATGTGGGGAAAGTGGAACGGCTTATTACGTCGGGGCGAAGGATTATGGAGACAGTCTCAATCCGTTCCTGGTGACGGCGACCTACGATTATCCGATCCAGACGACCACGCGAGCTAGCGGCATCCAGACGAGCTACAGCTTTACGTTCTACGATCCCAGTGCGCACCTGCAGCTTAAGACCAAGACCACCACGTTGCCGACGATACCAACAACTCAAAACGGCTCTGGAGTTTCGACGACCAAATCTGAGTATTATGACAGTCTGGGCCGTCTGCGGTGGACGCAGGACGGCGAGGGCTACATCAATTACTATGCCTATAATCCGACCACTGGCCAAACAGCCTATGTAGCGGTCGATGTCACTCCTGCCAGTCCTGGCACCGACATCATTAGCGGTTCGTCTGGAAACTGGGACGCCTGGACTGTGGGAGGTGCGAACTCCAATATCCCGACGCGAAGTTCGTCCCTGCCAACCACGTTGGCGCTCGTCACCAAGACGTACTACGACGAACTTGGCCGGGTCAGTCAGCTTACTGATCGCGGAGGAGCCAACCATTACACCGTCTACGCCAACCTGCAGACGATCTTGTTCCCCTATTGGAACAGCAGCACCAGTCAGTCGTTAATGCCGATCCAGGTCACAAACTTAAACAGCAGTGTCCAAGTGAGTGATCAGATTGGCATAAGAGCCAGCTACACCGCCATCTCGACAAGCGGCGGCGCGCCGACCGGATTCTCGACCGCGCCTTCGCAAAGCGATTACGTTAGCTGGACGCATCTTACGTACGACGCGAACGTCGGCCGGCTAACCTACGCCGACCATTACGTCGATTCGCCGTCCAGTGGTTCTGGAACGCTGAGCACCGACTTTTACCGGACCGTCACGCAGTACGACACCCTTGGCCGCAAACAGTATATCGTTGCAATCATCAACGGCTCAGTGTCCACCAGCGAGGTCGAGCAAGTGACCCAGTTCGTCTACGACGTGCGAGACCGGATCATTCAGGTCAACAGGGGCGTCAGCGCCGTCGGCCAGAACATGACTAGCAATTACAACGCCTATCCGACGATGTACGCGGTTTCGGCAACGGTGTACGACAACGGCGACGTAGGCGATGGTTACGTGACACAGACCCAGCAGTTCTACGGGACCGGGTCGACAAATTACACGGGCGCGAATTACTACCGAACGTACCGTGGCCATCTCCGGGGCTTGGAACCGTTTTATGTCAGCGGCACAACTCAGACGCCGATGGGCCCCTACACCGTCGATGACGTCGACTGGAAGGGACGGGTCACGACCAGGGCACAGTACAGTGCGGATCCAACCTGGTCATCGGTCT
>Ga0210393_10003815_pt1 | contig 12019 bp, 9 predicted proteins | sample IncBWC27OmetaG_FD_160068 | JGI IMG/M metagenome (GOLD analysis project Ga0210393, IMG submission 160068) | Forest soil microbial communities from Barre Woods Harvard Forest LTER site, Petersham, Massachusetts, United States - Inc-BW-C-27-O ... | reverse complement strand
TCATCACAGGGCAAGATGTAAGGCGTGCCGACCGCCCAAAGTTGCCGCCTCTACATCATTTCGCCCGAACGCCTCGAGCATCCGGCGATCTTCGCCGATGAACTCAGGACGGCGCTTGACGGCGGCGATGTCGCGGCCTTCCAGCTGCGCCTGAAGGGCGTGGACGACTCTGCCATCGCGCGCGCCGCCGATACCTTGCGCCCGGTCTGCCAGCAGCGCGGCGTGGCCTTCATCATGAACGACCGGCCCGACCTCGCCGTGAAGCTCGACTGCGACGGCGTGCATGTCGGTCAGGACGACATGCCTTATGCCGAGGCGCGCCGCATCGTCGGCCCCGAACGGCAAATCGGCGTGACCTGCAAGGCCTCGCGCGATCTGGCCATGACGGCGGGCGAAGCCGGCGCCGACTACGTGGCCTTCGGGGCGTTCTTCCCGTCCAGCACCAAGACGGTCACCAACCCCGCCTCGCTCGAAATCATCGAATGGTGGAGCGAGTTGTTCGATATCCCCTGCGTGGCGATCGGCGGCATCACGGTCGAGAACTGCAAGCCGGTGATCGCCGCCGGCGCCGATTTCCTGGCTGTCGCCGGCGGCGTGTGGAACTGCAAGGACGGGCCCGAGGCCGCCGTCCGCGCCTTCAACGAGATCTTCTCAGCGCACCGGTAGCCACAGCACGTCCTCGATGTGCCGGGCGCCCGTCGCCAGCATGACCAGGCGGTCGAAGCCCAGCGCCACGCCGGCGCAGTCCGGCAGGCCGTGGTCGAGGGCGGCGAGGAAATCCGCGTCGACCGGCCAGCGCACGCCGTAAAGCCGTTCCTTCTCGTCCATGTCGGCCTGCAGGCGGGCGCGCTGGATGGCGGGATCGGTGAGCTCGCCGAAGGCGTTGGCGAGTTCGACGCCACAGGCATAGAGCTCGAAGCGCTCGGCCACCCGCGGATCGCCGGGCTTGGCGCGCGCGAGGGCTGCCATCGAGATCGGATATTCGCAGAGAATCGTCGGCCGCCCGATGCCCAGCCGATGCTCGATCCTGTCGAACATGATGCGGAAGAAGACGTCGTCCCAGGTGTCGCCGGCATGCATCGCCACGCCCGAGGCCCGGGCGAGCATCTGGGCGCTGCCGACCGTCGCCAACAGGTCGACGCCGGCATGGCGCTGGAACGCCTGGGCCACGGTCAGCCGCTCCGGCTCCGCCCGGGGATCGCAGACATGCGCGCCCCAGCGCAGCTCCTTCACGCCGCTGAGCGCAAGCAGCGCCTGGCAATCCTTCATGATCGCCTCGTAGCCCGTGCCGGCGCGATACCATTCCAGCATGGTGAATTCGGGATGATGCAGCGCCGAACCCTCGGCATTGCGGAAGACGCGCGCGAACTGGAAGAGCCTCGGCACGCCGCCGGCCAAGAGCTTCTTCATCGCGAACTCGGGCGAGCTGTGCAGCCAACGCTCGCGCGCCTCGCCGTCGGGCAGCTTCCACTCCGTGACGAAGCCCGCGAGATGCACCTCGGCGCCGGGCGCCGCCTGCAGGATCGGCGTCTCGACCTCGACGAAGCCTTCGACGGCGAACCATTGCCGAATCGCCGCCTGCAGGCGCGCGCGCAGCTGGAGATTGGGCAGGCGCTTGCCGAGCTTGTCCGGCCTCCATTCGGTCATGCCCGACCATCGCACGCAAAACAGCCGCCGTGTAGGGTGGCGCCATGACGCCGAAGCAAATCGATTCTTTCTGCGGCACGCTGCCGGCCGCGACACGGACCGTGCAATGGGAAGGCGTGGTCGTCTTCAAGGTCGGCGGCAAGATGTTCTGCCTGATCGCGCCGCCCGATCATTCGGTCGGTCGCATCTGCTTCAAGTGCCCGCCCGAGCACTACGAGGCGCTGTCGCGTTCGCCGGGGTTCCGTCCCGCACCCTATCTCGCGCGCGCCAAGTGGGTGGCGCTCGACAATCCCGGGATCCTGACCGCGGCCGAGACCCGGGCCTACATCAAGCGCGCCCATGCCGTGATCGCCGCCGCCCTGCCCAGGAAGACGCAGGCCGCACTTGGCCTGCAACCGGGCCCCTAAGGCCGCCTGTTGCGGCCCCTGGCGGCCTTTGATAGAAGGCGCCGCCGGCCTCGTCCCGCCCCTGCGGGCGAGGCCGAATTCCATTCATCCGATCCAGCAGTAGGCCCCGGTAGTCCCATGAAAGTGCCCGTCAATTCCATCCGTGCCGGCAATGTCATCGAGTACAACGGCAAGCTCTGGGTGGCCGCCAAGGTGCAGCACATCAGCCCCGGCAAGGGCGGTGCGTTCGTCGCCATCGAGGCCAAGGCGCTGCGCGAAGGCAACAAGCTTCAGGAACGCTTCCGTTCGGGCGAGACCATCGAGCACGTCCATATCGACGAGCGCGAATGCACCTACCTGTTCAAGGACGACAACGGCTTCACCTTCATGGACAAGGAGAACTACGAGCAGCTCACGGTGGGCGCCGACGTTCTCGACCCCGACCAGTCGCGCTGGCTGCAGGACGGCATGGAAGTGACCGTGTCGCTCTATGAAGGCACGCCGGTCGGTGTCGAGCTGCCCAAGAGCGTGGTCCTCGCCGTCACCGAGGCCGATGCCGTGGTGAGGGGCCAGACCGCCTCCTCGTCCTACAAGCCCGCGGTGGTCGAGGGCGGCATCCGCGTGATGGTGCCGCCGCACATCGCCGTGGGCACCAAGCTGGTGATCAACACCGAGGATGGCAGCTACATGGAACGCGCCAAGGATTGATGGTCCGTGGCCGTCCCCACCGATCGTCGCCCCCCTGATCGCCCGAGTGAGCGCGCGAGTGACCGCGCGGGCGATCGCCCGGTCGCGCGCGTCGGACGCGCGCCGATGGCGCCGGGCCGCGAGCGCTCGGGCCCGCCCGAGCGCCGTTCGCTCGCGGTACGCTCGGCCACCATCACGGTGATGATCCGCGCCGCCTTCGCCGCCGCCAAGAACCTCAAGCGCGACTTCGGCGAGGTCGAGCAGCTGCAGGTCTCCGAGAAAGGCCCCGGCGATTTCGTCAGCCACGCCGACATCAAGGCCGAGCGCACGCTGCGCGCCGAACTTTCCCGCACGCGGCCGGACTATGGCTTCCTGGGCGAGGAAGGCGGCGAGACCAAGGGCGACGGCCGCAACCGCTGGATCGTCGACCCGCTCGACGGCACCACCAACTTCCTGCACGGCGTGCCGCATTTTGCCGTCTCGATCGGCCTGGAGCGCGAGGGCGAGATCATCGCCGGCGTCATCTACCAGCCGATCTCCGACGAGCTGTTCTGGGCCGAGAAGGGCAACGGCGCCTTCATCGACACGCCCAACGCCCGCTCGCGTCGCCTGCGCGTGTCGGGCCGCAAGGATCCGGCGCGGGCCCTGGTCGCCACCGGCATCCCGCATATCGGCAAGGGCGAGCACGCCGCCTACTTCGCCAAGCTCGCGGCGGTGACCGAGCGCACGGCGGGCATCCGCCGCTGGGGCGCCGCCTCGCTCGACCTCGCCTTCGTGGCCGCCGGCCGCTACGACGCGTTCTTCGAGCTGGGGCTCGCGCCGTGGGACGTCGCGGCGGGCCTCCTGCTGGTGCGCGAGGCCGGCGGGACGATCGGCGATATCTCCGGCAAGCCCTACGAATTGGGCGGGCCGTCGCTCCTCGCCAGCAATTTCGGACTACGCGATTCGATGGTGGACATCCTGTCCAAGGCCTAGCGGGGCGCCGGTTGAGCGGGGGTCGGCCATTGGCTATTGTCGCGCGGCAAATCGCGTTGAAAGGCAATCGGTTATGCCAACGTCTTCGGCCGCCGTGAGCAGCCTCGCCCTTGCCGTGTTCGGCATGGGCGCGGTGTCGGCGTTTGCCCAAGGACCGACCGTTGCCGCCGTCGATGGCCGCCGGGATGCCGCCCGGACGGCCGTCGCGCTGCCTGCCCCGCCCCCGGGGCCGATCGAGAGCCGCCTGCTGGCGATCCCGCTGCGCGCCGACGGCCAGCCGCTGCCCGAGGCCCCTCCGCCGCCGCTGTTTGCCGGAGAGCTGCCGGTGATCACCGTCATGGATCGCCGGAAATCGAAGGGAAGATCCGCCGCCGCGCCGGGGACAGGAACGGAGACCGAGCTCGTCATCACGATAACGCCCGGGCCCTTCGGAACGCCGGCGCCACCGCCCGACGACCCCGCGCCGCCGGAAAAGATGGTGGCCGCCGTCGCCCCCGACCTCGGCCCGGCCACGCCGCCGCCCACCAAGGCGCCCCTCGCCGCCTCCATTCCGTTCGTCGGACGATCGCCGGACCTCAACGACGCGACCAGGACGACGCTCGATGGCGTCGGCAAGGCTCTCGCCGACAAGCGGCCGCGGCTGGTCGAAGTGCGCGCCTTCGCCACCGGCGACGACATCGTGAGCCGGCAGATTTCGCTGGCGCGCGCGCTGGTCGTTCGCGCCTATCTGATCGACCGTGGCGTCAAGTCCCGCATCGATATCGGCGCATTCCTGGGCGACGACGAGCGCGTCGACATCCTGGTGCCCAACACGTGAGCGACCCTCGACGCAATCAGCGGCGGCTGGGCGGATGAGCAACCCGTTACCCTATCTCGTTCGCATGCTGCTGTTCCTGGCGGCCGTCGTCGGGCTCGCCTACCTGCTGCATCACGACCTGCTGCGCGTGTTCATGAACACGCCGATCCTGAACAGCGTGATCGTGGCCGTGCTGGTGATCGGCATCTTCTTCGTCATGCGCCAGGTGATCTCGCTGTGGCCGGAGGTGCGCTGGCTGCGCCGCTTCCAGCACCGCGAGGAAGGGGCGCCGCCGCTCGAGACGCATTCGATCAACCTGCTGGTGCCGCTCGCCACGATGGTGGGCGACCGGCAGGACCATTTCCGCCTGTCGCCCACGGTCACGCGTGCGGTGCTCGACGGCATCGCCACCCGCCTCGACGAGCGCCGCGAGCTCACGCGCTACCTGATCGGCCTGCTGATCTTCCTCGGCCTGCTCGGCACCTTCTGGGGCCTGCTGGAAACCATCGGCGCCGTCGCCGACGCGATCACGAATCTGCAAGTCGCCGGCGGCGATGCCATCCAGATGTTCGGCAAGCTCAAGGAAAGCATCGAGGGCCCGCTCAAGGGCATGGCGACGGCCTTCGGCGCCTCGCTGTTCGGCCTTTCCGGCTCGCTGGTGCTGGGCTTCCTCGAGCTGCAGGCGAGCCAGGCGCAGGGCCGCTTCCATATCGAGCTCGAGGAATGGCTGGCCGGCGCCACGCGGCTTTCGAGCAATGTGCAGGTCGAGGGCGAGCAGGGCGTGTCGGCCTATGTCGAGGCCCTGCTCGAACGCACCGCCGACGGCCTCGACGAGCTGACCCGCATGCTGCGGCGCACCGAGGAAGGCCGCGAAGCCGCGGCGGCGTCGAGCGCCGTCCTGGTCGAACGGCTGTCGTCCCTTGCCGAAGCGATGCGCGGCCAGCAGACCCTGCTGGCGCGCATGGCCGAACAGTCGATCGAACTGCGCGGCGCGATCAATCGCTTGGCGGAGCGCGCCCCGGATTCCGATCGCGAAGCGCTGATGACGCACCAGCGCGCCATCGAGTCCCACCTCGCCCGCCTCGTCGAGGAGAACGTGCGCAACCGCACGGCGCTCGCCGACGAGCTGCGCGGCGAGTTCAGGCTGCTCGCCCGCACCATCGCCTCGACGCGCGGCGTAGGCAGCCCGGCCAGCGAGAGCTGACCGCATGGCGGCCATTTCCCATCGCCGCGGCGGCTCTCCCGACTACACCTGGCCGGGATATGTCGATGCGCTCACCACGCTCCTGATGGTGATGATCTTCCTGCTGTCGCTGCTGAGCGTCGCGCAGTTCACGCTGTCCAGCGCGCTCAACAGCCGCGACAGCGCCATCGACCAGCTCGGCAAGCAGATCGGCGACCTTGCCAGCCAGCTGTCGATCGAGAAGAAGGCAACCTCGAGCCTGCAGAAGGACCTCGAACAGCTCACCCTGCAGCTTCGCCAGGAACGCAGCGAGCGCGACAAGCTCAATGCCGACCTTGCCGCGCAACGCCAGTCGGCCGATGCGCTCAAGATCGAGCGCGACCAGCTTACCGAGCGCCTGACCTCGATGATGGCCGAACGGGACAAGCTCTCGACGGCGCTGCAGGGGGCGGCCAAGGAGTCGGAGGCCAAAGCAGCCGACCTGCAGAAGGAGATCGAGCGCCAGCGCGTCGAGCTCACGCGGCTCGCCGCCTCGCTCGCCGCCGCGAACGACGAGAAGGGCAAGCTGTTCGGCGACCTCACCGAACAGGAGAAGCTGACAGCCGAGCAGAAGGCCGCCGTTGTGCGCCTCACCGCCGAGCTGGCCGGACTCAGGGACGAGCTGGCGCGCCTCAATACCGCGCTCGATGCCGCCGACGCCAAGGCCAAGGAACAGAACGCCCAGATCGTCGATCTCGGCCAGAAGCTCAATCGTGCGCTCGCCAGCAAGGTCGAGGAGCTGGCGCGCTATCGCTCCGAATTCTTCGGCAAGCTGCGCGAGGCGCTGGCCGGCCAGCGCGACGTGCAGATCGTGGGCGACCGCTTCGTCTTCCAGTCCGAGGTGCTGTTCCCCTCCGGCTCGGCTCAATTGCAGCCGGGCGGCGAGAAGCAGCTCGCCAGCGTCGCCCAGCGGCTGATGGAGATCGCCGCGCGCATTCCCAAGGACATCAATTGGGTGCTGCAGGTCGACGGCCATACCGACGACAAGCCGATCAACAACGTGATCTATCCGTCGAACTGGGAACTGTCCGCCGCGCGCGCGATCGCCGTGGTGAAATTCCTGCACAGCCAGGGCATTCCCAACGAGCGCCTGGTCGCCGCGGGTTACGGCGAGTACCAGCCATTGTCGACCATGGACACCGCCCGTAACCGGCGTATCGAGCTCAAGCTGACCAGTCGATAAAGTCTGTTTCGCTTGTATCGCGCGGTGTTGACAGCGCTGACCAACGCTGTCGCGAATGCTTCCCGACTCTTTCGGGAACGTAAGGACGATGTCCATCTTCCAACCGCGCCTGCGTAGCGCAGCTGCCACCACCTTACAGAAGCCCGAGTCGTTTCAGTTCCGCTGCCATTTCCGCCGGCATGTCCGCGGTGTCGCCGCTCGACAGGTCGGGCGGGATGCGCTCGGAGTCGAAGTACCGCCAGCCCTGGAAGGCCTTGCAGGTCCGCGGTGCGGTCGGGACGAGGGTACGCTTGACCTTGATTCGACAGTATTTCCTGCCGCTGTCCTTGTCGAAATCCTCCTCGAAGCCGACCAGCTCCTGGCGGCAGCGGATGACGCCGCGCACCACCCAGTAGAGCGAACCGCCGGCCAGCAGTTCGGCCGCCCGCCGCGGCGTGTTCCGGGTATAGACCCAGTGCGGCGACCGCGGACTCTGCCGGCGCTGCTTGCGCCGCGCCGCCTGGACCTTCTTCATATGCGCGAGGTCGTTGACGCCGACCGCCAGCTTGATCAAATGCAACGCCATCGTTCGCGCTTAGTACGCAAGGCGCCACCACTCAAGCGGCGCCTATCCACAGCACGTCCGACCGCGTGGTCTGCGCGCAACAGCGGTGGAAGATTTTCAACTCATCCGTCAGACTCCACAGTGTTTACACAATCTCAAGTATAGTGTTCGTCGCTTTCTGCGGGGGTACTCATGAATAGGTCGACGCTGACTGCCCTGGTCGTGGCTCTCATGCTGGGATCGGGTATCACGGGCTATCTCATCGGCAAGCCCGGCGACTCCGTCGATCAGGCGCCACCGCCCCCGCGAACGGCCGTCGCAGCCCCGCCGGCGGCTGCACCACCCGCTCCTCCGCCCGCGGCCCCCTCTGCCGCCCCGTCGGCGACCCCAACTCAGGCGCGATCCATGGCGCCCACGCCGGTCGCCCAGCCGGCTGCCGCTCCCAACGAACCCTTCGCCTATCGCCGCGTCGCCATCGACAGCAGCCGGCCCGAGGCCGAGGCGTGCCTAGCCTTCAACAAGCCGCTGGCGACCGGCGACGTCAAATATGCCGACTATGTGCGTATTACCCCGGACGTGAAGTCGGCGCTGCGCGTGGTCGACGACCGCCTCTGCATCGGCGGCCTCACCTACGGTCAGGATTACACCGTGCGGATGCTGGCGGGTTTCCCGGGCCGTGACGGCGCCAAGCTCAACGACGAAACGAAGGTCGACGTGGCGCTGGGCGCCCGCCCGGCGGTCGTCACCTTGCCGGGCAAGGGCTTCATCCTGCCGCGCGGCACGACGGTCGGCCTGCCGATCACCACCATCAACGTCTCCAAGGTCGGCATCGAGGTCTACCGCGTCAACGAGCGGGCGATCGACGGTTTCGCCGACGATCGCTACGACGCGAGCTTTCCCGGCTCCCAGCCGATCACCGAGTCGTGGTCTCTGCGCAGCTGGCTGAACGGCACGAACGGCGTCCGGCAGTGGCGCGGCACGATGGAAGTGCGCAGCCCGCCCAACCAGCCGGTGGTCACGGCCTTCCCGATCCGCGAGACGGTCAAGGATTGGAAACCTGGCGCCTATTTCGTGGTGGTGTACAACGCCGCCAAGCCGCCGTCGCGCAACTTCGACGATGACGACGACGATTCGTCCGGCGGCTCGGCGGCCGGCATGTGGGTGATGGACACCGACATCGCGCTGACCAGTTTCACCGGCCAGGACGGGCTCAATGTCTTCGCCCGCTCCCTGCAAAGCGCGCAGCCGCTGGCCGGCCTCGAGCTCGTGCTGCTGACGCGCGGCAACGAGCCGGTCGCCAAGGCGATCACCGCCGCCGACGGCCGTGTCAATTTCGCTCCCGGGTTGCTGAAGGGCCGCGGCGCGGCGGAAGCCTTCGCCGTGATGGCGTCGGACGCCAGCAAGCAGGAGTTCGCCCGCCTCGAGCTCACCAAGGCGGCGTTCGACTTTTCCGACCGCGGCATCTCCGGCCGCGACCAGCCCGGCCCGGTCGACGCCTTCCTCTACACCGAACGCGGCGTCTATCGCCCCGGCGAGAGCGTGCAGCTCATGGCCATGCTGCGCGACAACGGCGCCATCGCGCTCGCCAACATGCCGGTGACCCTGATCGTCAAGCGACCGGACGGCACCGAGTTCACGCGCTTCTCGCACGCCCCGCAGGCCTCGGGGGCGCTCTACCAGCAGATCGACCTGCCGAAATCCTCGCGGCGCGGCCGCTGGTCGGTGACCGCCCATATCGATCCCAAGGCCGCCCCGGTCGGCCGCGTCGAATTCTCGGTCGAGGATTTCGTGCCGGAGAAGCTCAAGGTCGAGCTCACGCCCGACCAGCCGATCCTGCATCCCGGCCAGGTCAACAGCTTTGCCGTGGCCGCCGACTTCCTCTACGGCGCGCCGGCGTCGGGCCTCACGGTCGAGGCCGACATGCGCGTCACCATCGACGATCAGCCGTTCGCCGACTTCGGCAAGTATTCGTTCGGATCGGAAACCGAGCGCAAGAAGTTCGAGCCGCCGTTCATCACCCTCACCGCGCCCGATACCGACCAGGCCGGCAAGTCGCGCCTCGAATGGGGCGGCGACCAGGTCAAGGACACGGTGTTGCCGCTGCGCGCCCAGCTCCAGGCCCGCGTGTTCGAGCCCGGCGGCGGCCGCGCCACGCGCGCCGACAAGACGGTGCCGCTGCGCACCCGCGACGTCTATCTCGGCATCCGTCCTACCTTCGAGGGCCGCTATGCCAGCGAGGGCGCGGTGACCGAGTTCGACATCGTGGCGGTCGATGCCGCCGGCAAGCAGGTCGCCCGGCCGGCAGTCGAGTACCGCATCGAGCGCATCGACTATAACTATCAGTGGTACCAGGTCGACGGCAAATGGCGCTGGCAGTCGACGCGGAACGAACGGCTGCTCACCAGCGATTCGATCGCGCTCAAGGCCGATCAGCCGACGCGCCTGTCGCGCCAGCTCGACTGGGGCGAATACAAGCTGACGATCGTCGACAACCAGAACCGCGCGCTCTCGAGCCTGTCGTTCTATGTCGGCTGGTATGGCGGCAGCGACGCCGAGGAGACGCCCGACACGCTGCGCGTGGCGAGCGACAAGCAGAACTACACGCCGGGCGAAAGTGCGCGTCTGCGCATCGAGCCGCCCTTCGCCGGCGAGGCGCTGGTCGCCATCGCCACCGACCGCATCGTCGCCACCTACCCCGTCCAGGTTCCCGCCGGCGGCACCACCTTCGAGGTGCCGATCAAGGCCGAATGGGGCGCCGGCGCCTACGCGCTGGTCACGGCCTGGCGGCCCCTCTCGACGCCGGCCGACCGCACGCCGACCCGCGCCATCGGCGCGGCGTGGCTCGGCATCGATCCTGGCCTGCGCACGCTCGGTATCGAGATCGGCGCGCCCGACAAGGTGACGCCGCGCCAGCGTATCGAGGTGCCCGTCAAGGTGACCAACTTGCAGAACGAGGAGGCGTTCGTCACCGTGGCCGCCGTCGACGAGGGCATCCTGCAGCTCACGCGTTTCAAGCTGCCCAATCCTGCCGACTACTACTTGGGCAAGCGCAAGCTGGGCATCGCCATGCGCGACGACTACGGCCGCCTGCTCGACGCCAATGTCGACGATCTCGGCCGCATCCGCACCGGCGGCGATTCGGGCGACATCGGCGGCCTCGACGTGGTGCCGACCCGTACCGTCGCCTTGTTCAGCGGACCGGTGAAGCTCGACGACAAGGGCGAGGCCAAGATCGCGCTCGATATCCCCGACTTCATCGGCCAGCTCAGGATCATGACCGTGGCCTACGCCAAGACGCGCGTCGGTTCGGCCGAGAAACGCATGTTCGTGCGCGACGCGGTGACCGCCGACGTCGTCCTGCCGCGCTTCCTGGCGCCCAACGACCGCGGCCGCGTGGCGCTGTCGCTGCACAATGTCGACGGCCAGGCCGGCGACTATCGCGTGACCCTGGAGGCGAGCGGTGCGGTCGCGCTCGACCGGCCGGTGGCCGAGACGCGCAAGCTGGCGGCGAACCAGCGCGAGCTCCTGACCTGGGATCTCAAGGCGGGCGACGCCGGCTTCGGCAAGGTCGCCGTCGCGGTCGAAGGGCCGGGCAACTTCGCGGTGCGCCGCGAATGGGACATCCAGGTCCGCTCGGCCCAGACGCCGACCGCGATCGACACCGTCTCGCAGCTCGATCCGCAGCGTGAGCTCATGATCGACCGCAACCTGACGGCCAGCTTCGCGCCCGGCACCGCGGTGGTGAGCGTGGCGCTGTCGCGCATTCCGGGCATCGACGTGCCCGGCCTGCTGCGCGCCCTCGACAAGTACCCCTTTGGCTGCATCGAGCAGACGACCAGCCGCGCCCTGGCCTTGCTTTACTACAACGACGTGGCGCTGCTGGGCTACGGATCGTCCGATCAGCGGATTCCCGATCGTGTGCAGGAAGCGGTCTATCGCGTCGTCGACATGCAGCTGCCCGACGGCTCGTTCGGCATGTGGGGACCCTACGCGCCGGCGGCGGAGTGGCTGCAGGGCTACGTGCTCGACTTCCTGCTGCGCGCCCGCGACCAGTCGATGGCGGTGCCTGCCGCCTCGCTGCAGCGCGGGCTCACCTGGCTCAACCGCAACGTCGAGAAGCTGCAGCCCAACGCACAGGCCTATGGCTGGTACGTGCTGGCCAAGGCCGGCCTCGCCGATCCCGGGCGGATCCGCTACTTCCAGGACACGAAGGGCGCCGACATCACGGGTGGTCTCGCCTGGGCGCAGCTCGCCGCCGCCCTGAACCATGTCGCCGAGCCTGGCCGCGCGCGGCTTGCCTTCGCGCAGGCCCGCCAGCATATCGACCAGCCCAGCCCCGGCGAATATTACGGCACGCCGCTGCGCAACCGCGCTGCGGTTCTGGCGCTGGCGACCGAAGCCGGCGGCCGTGAGGGGCTCGCCGAAGTCGTCAATGCGGTGCGCGAGCGGATGGTCGCCAGGATCGACCGGACGACGACCCAGGAGCAGGCCTGGTTGTTGCTGGCGGCGCGGGCGATGAGCGCCGGCGCCGAGCTCGCCTACTCGATCGACGGCCAGCGGCAGAAGTCGGCGACCGAGC
>Ga0210393_10003814_pt1 | contig 12027 bp, 9 predicted proteins | sample IncBWC27OmetaG_FD_160068 | JGI IMG/M metagenome (GOLD analysis project Ga0210393, IMG submission 160068) | Forest soil microbial communities from Barre Woods Harvard Forest LTER site, Petersham, Massachusetts, United States - Inc-BW-C-27-O ... | reverse complement strand
GCATGATCGGCACTGTTATCGTCCCGCCCGCAGCTTTGCCCGAGTACGTCACGGGGCTGGGTTGCACGCAGGCGCTCGGAACGTTCGTGAGCGCGATAGTGCCGCCACCCGAGCCGACGTTGGGGAACGTCGCCGAGCCGCCGCTGTTCGTGGTTGCGCCGTTGAGTGCACTGTCACCCGACGGTGTCACGACCACGTTGACGTTGGCGACCCCGCCACCGAGACTGCTGGTCACCACCACCGCGAGGCTGTCGACTGGGGCCACGCAGGTGGCGGTGATGTTGAGGGTGTCCCTCTCACCGCTCGCCAGGCCCGAGTAGCTCCTGGGGCCAGGCGCTTGGCAGTTCTGCGGTACGCCGGAGATGCTGATGCTGCCGGTGCCGGCGGTGCCGATCGGCACGTTGGGCACGCTGAATGCGCCGGCGGAGTTGGTCGTCACCGCGGTCATCGCACTGCTACCGGTCGGAGTCACGACGACCGAGACCGAGGCGAGGCCGCCGCCCAGGGAGCTCGCGATAGTCCCAGTGACGGTTCCGAACGCGTTCGCCGGAACGATCGGGGTACCGGAGCAAGACAGCAGCAAGGAACCGCCGGCGAAAGCGGCGACTATCAGCAGGGGGGCGCGGAAGCGCATGGGCGGCACCAGGGTGTCGTCGGATGTGATGGTTTGAACGCAACCAATCGACGAGCGCCCGGGACGGACGGTCACCGATGCACGATAAATGCGATCGCCGATGCTCGCCGCTAGTCGTTCACCCCGACTCCTTTGGCGTTCGCCCAGGGGCGAGTGCCAGTCGGATGCGATAAGCTCTAGCTTCGGCCCAACTGCACGGAGAGGCTATGGAACCCGCTCTGATGTTATCCCGGACGACGCCCGGTGAATCCGCGCCGAGCCATGCGCTCAACCCGGTGCTCCGTCCCATCACCGACGGCCTCGTCGATCTCGCTGGCGTATCGACGGCCGCCGTGTGGCTCCGCGCCTCCGCGCGCGATCCGCGGTTGCACGTTGGTGCGACCGCCGGTCCCTTTGACGCACACGATTGGGCGTTCGTGCACAAAGCGCTCGACACCCGCCAGCCTTCCTTGCTCGGCGGCGTCACCGCGGTGTTCCCGCTCGTCACGCGCGACGAAGTGGTGGGCGTGCTCGCGGTGCTCTACCGCCGGCCGATCGACACCCAGGAGTTCGGCTACTTGGGCCTCATCGCCAATCACACCGCGAGCACGATCGAGAACGCCCGGCGCGCCACGCGCCCAATCTTGCGCGTCGAAAAAAGCGATGAAATCATCGGCGCCAGTGCCGCGATCCGATCGGTGCTGGACACGATCCATCAGGTCGCCGCCAGCGATACGACCGTCCTGCTCATCGGCGAGACGGGCACGGGCAAAGAGTTGATCGCGCGAGCACTCCACGCCCAGAGCGCCAGGGCAGTGAAGCCCATGGTGACGCTCAACTGTGGCGCCATTGCTCCGGGGTTGATCGAGAGCGAGCTCTTCGGCCACGAGCGCGGCGCGTTCACGGGGGCGGTGCAGCGCCGCATAGGGCGGTTCGAGGCGGCCGACCGTTCGACGTTGTTCCTCGATGAGGTCAGCGAGCTGCCGCTCGAGGGTCAGGTGAAGCTCCTCCGCGCGCTGCAAGAGCAGGAGGTCGAGCGGGTCGGCGCAACGCGTCCGATTCGCGTCGACGTTCGCCTCGTCGCGGCCACGAATCGCGATCTCGAGCGCGACGTCGCGGAGGGTCGCGTGCGCCCCGACCTCTTCTATCGCTTGAACGTGTTGCCGATTCACGTCCCGCCGCTCCGCGAGCGTCGCGAGGATATCCCGCGGCTGACCCACCATTTCATTGCCCATTTCGAGCGAAAACTCGGCAAGCAGTTTACCGGGATCGATGCCGACAGCCTCCGGCGGCTCCGGGCGCATTCCTGGCCGGGCAACGTCCGCGAGCTCCGCAATGTGATCGAACGCGCCTGTGTCCTCTCGCGCGGTCCGGTGATCAGCATCGAGCGCCCGCTGGCCGCTGTCACCCCGGCGGACGATGACGCCGAGCGGTTTACGTCCTTGGCCGATCACGAGCGCTCGTATTTGCGCCGGGTACTCGTACACACGAAGGGCCGGATCTCCGGCCCCAGTGGTGCGGCAGCGATACTCGACGTTCACCCGAACACGTTGCGGTCGCGGCTCGACCGCCTCGGGGTCACTGCACGATGATCTGACCGTGCATGCCGAGGGCGAGGTGGGGCATGCAATAGAACTTGTACGTGCCAGGCGCGACGCCCACGAACGAGACGGTCGTCGCGTCGCCAGCATTGATGAGCAACGGCCCGGTCAGCGGTCCGGACGTGTTCTGCATCCCCGCCTGCAATGGCCGCTGCGCGCCGCTGGGAATGCTGTCCGGCCAGAACGTCACATTGTGTGGCCCACCGATTTTGTTGACGAATCGCACCGCCTGCCCGACGTGAATGGTCACGCTACTCGGCTCGAATCGATAGCCTTTCGCATCGCCGACCATTTCGATGGTGACGGCATCGCTCGGAGCGGGTGCCGAAGGCGTCGCGCTCGCCGCGCTCGGCACGATCGAGTCCAGGCTCTCTGGGTGCCGCCGAAGGTGCTCGACGTAATGAACGATGTCCCACGCCTTATCCGGAGATAGCGATCCGGCGAAGCCGGGCATCGGTGTCCCGTTGAGCCCCGTCATGATGCGGAGGTAGATGTCCTGACCTTCGACCCCGGTTTTTATGTGGTGGCGCGTCAGGTCGGCCGGCTGGTCGGGGTTACCCCATGCATCCACCAGACTCTTAGCCAGCGGCCCATTGCCCGAGCCATCGCCGTGGCAGGACGAACACGCGTTGGCGAACAAGGTCCGACCGGACGCGACTGATTCCCCGGTCGACGCCGGCTCCGCTGGCACCGCGATCGGTTGGCCGGGTTGCTCGTTCCGCCACCGGGGTGAGAAGGTCTGGATGTAGGCGATGACATCGAGCCGCGCCCGAGGGTTGATCGCGGCGAATGGCGGCATCAACGTTCCATACAGCCCGTGGCTGACCGTCCGATCGAGATCAGCGACGGTCGGGAGCGAGCCAAACGGCGTCGACCGGAACTTGAACAGTCCCTGCCTGAAATCGCGCGGGCGCGGGTTGGCGTAGGGCGCGACTTCCCCCCCTCCGTTGCCGCGCGGTCCGTGGCATTGCGTGCAGAACCGCTCGTACACGGCTTTGCCTCGGCCCGGGTCGCCCGCCGGGTTCTCGTGGGACGATGTGAAGGCGGTCACTCCGAGACACAGGAAGACGGCCAACAACACTTTAGAACGCAAGGATCAGCCCCGCCCAAACCACGTGCTGAAGGTTGTTCGTCCCGTCGACTGACATGTTGAGATGGTCGTATTGCAGCGAGTAGTGCAGTTGCCATCCCCACTCGAATCGCGAGGTCAGCGATTCCATGTGTTGAATACCAAAGAGATAGATGCTCTGGTCCCCGAAGCTACCGGGCTGCCCCGGGACGGCTTGCGTGACGTTGCGAACCAAGTTGTACCGGGCGAAGAGCTCGAACGGAAGCGCCGGTACATAATCGATCTGGATGTCGCCACCGTCGTACAGGGCATCGCGCGTTGCCCCAGCGATGAGATTCTTGTCATCGCGTCCCTGAAACGCGATCGCCTCAACGTGCAGGGGCAGGGCGTCCGAGGCGAGCCAGAAGTCGAGCGATGCCCCGTATCGTTCCTGCGATTTGAGCCGGGCGCTGTCGGGCCCCAGACTAACCGTCGCGTACGTGCCGAACGCCCCGACCTCAACGTCCCGTAAAAATCCGCCGGGAACTTGAAAGAGGTGGCTGACCCGACCATACACACTCGGCGAGTTCCACAGTTGGTGACTGGCGACCGCCGAGTTGGTGAAGAATGTGAGGGCATATCGATTGACGCTCCCGGGATCGTGTCCCGTGAGCTCCACCCCCAACGGGTTGCCGAGCAGATCGAAGCCCCGGCTCCCGGGCACGGTGTAACTCAACGACCGGAGATTGCCGACGAAATCGTTCACCGTGAAATCTCGTTCGCCGGCGGTCGCGATCGGCATGTCCAGATCGATCTGGCCGACCCGCACGTTCAACGCATCGGTATTGAAGAGCCGATTGTAACGGATCCACGCCGCGTCGAACGAGATCCCGCCAAAATAGGAGATCGGGCGCACGTTGAACGAGATGTGCTCGCCGAGTGAGCCCATCGCGCCCACGATCGCGAAGCCGGGGCTTAGCTGGCCATCGTTGAGCTCGGTCTTCTTATCGGACTTCGAGTAATTGTACTGATAGTTCTCTTCGACCCAGGCGAAGATCGGCCAGTACGATGGATCGGTGTTGATCGCATCGTCCTTGCCGTTATTGAAGCGGTATCCGTTGTCGCGGAACGCGCGGCCCAAGACGTTGAGGAGCGGCACCGCTTCATGGCACGCGGAGCATTTCAACCCATACTTGCGCGCGAACGCCGGTATCCCATACGCGGGGCGCGCGATTGCAAAAAGAGTCAGGGCAAGGAGCAGCCGTTGCAGTCTAGTCATCGCCGTCGCCTAAAGCAGACCCCAGGCCACAGTTCCGCGCAGGGGATGTCGGCCCCATAACCGCATGTGATTGAATAGCATATCGACGGTCGCGACGCGAAGCGGAGCGCCGTGCTCCGGGTTTCTTTTTCACGACTAATCGTGATTTCACGACGGTTGGGTGATATTCCACGACATGACACCCCGCGCTCTCGTTGCCGCCGCGCTGATCGCGACCCCCGCACTCGCGCAAGCGCCAGCCAAAAGCCTGCCCCAGCACATCGCCGATGATTTCATCACGCTCGCCGGTGGAGTCCATCCGGGATACCGGCTCAACCACGCCAAGGGGATTGTCCTCACGGGCACGTTCACCCCATCGCCCGGCGCCACCGCGGTGAGTCGCGCCCCGCATCTCTCGGCGCCGAGCACGCCGGTGATCGTGCGATTCTCGGACCCGACCGGCGTGCCGAATATCCCGGACAAAGATCCGCACGCCTGGCCAAAGGGCATCGCGGTGCGTTTCACGTTCCCCAATGGCGCGTACACGGACATCGTCTCGGTCGCGCACAATGGATTCGTGGTCGGCACCGGCGAGGATTTCGCGGCGTTCCTCGATGCGGCCATTGCGACGAAGCCGAACAGTCCGCACCCGAATGCGGTCGAGCAATTTCTGGGTACACACCCGAACGCCAAGAAGTTCGTGACCGATCCGCACCCGTTGCCCGTGAGCTACGAGACGGAGACGTACTACGGCGAAAACGCGTTCATCTTCATTAATGCCAAGGGTGAGAAGCACGCCGGGCGCACGCGCATTGTGCCCCTGAACGGTGACCAGTGGCTCGATGACGCGGCCGCATCGAAGACCTCGCCAAGTTATCTCATCGACGAGATGCCCAAGCGGGTGCCGTTCAAGATGAAGGTGATGGTGCAGCTGGCGAACCCCGGTGACCCGACGAAGGATGGGTCGGTCGTCTGGCCCGATGACCGCACGCTCGTCGAGCTGGGCGTCATCACCATCACGACCGTTGCGCCGAATAACGCGGCACTCCAGAAGAGTTTGGCGTTCAATCCGATTTATCTGTGCGACGGCATCACGCTCTCCGACGATCCGCTGCCGGTCATTCGCTCGGCTGTCTACGCGCTCTCCGTCGCCCATCGTCGCCCATGACGGGCGTTGGCACGAAGTCCGTTTGGGGAGGGGAAGACCCGCCACGCTGGGCGGGCGCGACACAGGTCCCGGTCGTTCACAGTGTGGCGTTCGGCTACGACGATGTCGATGAGTGGCTCGCCGTCGCGCAGGGGCGCAAGCCGGGGCACATCTATAGTCGCAATACGAATCCGACGGTGCACGCGTTCGAAGAGAAAGTCCGCGTGCTCGAAGGCGCCGAAGCCGCGACGAGCTTCGCCACAGGCATGGCGGCCGTGAGCAGTACGATGTTCGCCTTGCTGGAACCAGGCTCCCGGGTCGTATCGATCAAAGATTGCTACGGTGGCACGAGCAAAATCTTCAGCGAGTTTCTCCCGCGCTTCGGCATTGATGTGATGCAATGCGAGACGAATAATCCGGCGGCTATTGAAGCGGAGATCGCGCGCGGATGTCGAATACTGTACCTCGAGTCGCCAACGAACCCGACGCTCGCGATCGTCGACATCGCGCGACTCTCGGCGGCCGCCCATCGCGTCGGCGCCATAGTCGTTGTCGATAACACGTTCGCGACACCGATCAACCAAAACCCGCTGACCTCAGGCGCCGACCTCGTCCTCCACAGCGCGACGAAATTTCTGGGCGGCCATGCCGATGCACTCGGTGGCGTTATTGTGGGCCCGACTGAGCTCATCGGCCGCATCTATCACTTCCGCGAGATCAACGGCGCAACGTTGCATCCCGAAAGCGCATATTTGTTATTGCGCGGAATGAAGACGCTACACTTACGAATTCGCCAGCAAAACGCAAGCGCTCTGGCCATAGCGCGTTTCTTGTCGTCGCACCAACGGGTATCGAACGTGTTCTACCCAGGCCTCGAGACGCACACACACCACGATGTCGCGGCACGCCAAATGCGCGGCTTTGGCGGTGTGCTGAGCTTTCTGATCGAAGGTGGGTTCGATGGCGTCCGGGAATTCCTGCCAAGACTCGAGTGGGCGCATCGCGCGGCGAACCTCGGCGCGGTCGAAACCGTCGTCGGTCCGCCGGCGACGACGAGCCACGTCGAGAACACGCCGGACGAGCGCCGTGCGCTTGGCATCCCTGAGGGTCTCGTACGCTACTCTGTCGGCATCGAAGACACCGACGACTTGATCGCCGATCTCACTCGTGCATTGAACTAAGCGGAGAGAAATATCATGCGGGTGCTCGTCACGACACCGACCGGCCACATTGGAAGCCGCGTCATCCACCGTCTCGCCGGACGCGCCGACATCTCGGTTCTTGCCCGAGACGCGTCGAAGATATCGGCGCCCAGCGTCACGGTGCATACGGGAGCGCTCGAAGATGCCGCGGCGCTGACCAAGGCCGCGGCGGGCGCGCAGGCGATGCTGTTCATCATCCCGCCGACCTATTCGACGACCGACTGGGGCGCGTGGATGCACCAGATTGCGGCAAACGCTGCCCAGGCCATCCGCGCGAGCGGCGTCTCGCGCGTGGTCATGGTGTCCAGCTTCGGCGCCCAACTGCCCGACCTCGGTCCGATCACGCTGCTCGGTAAGGAGGAGCAGGTTATTCGAGCCGCGGCGCCGAATCTTACGATTCTGCGTGCCGGGTCATTCATGGAGAACCTGCTCCAGTCTGTCCCGACGGTCCGTGACCAGAGCACGATCTATGGTGTCTATGCGCCGGACACGCTCCTGCCGATGATCGCCACCCACGACATCGCCGACGTCGCGGCCGCGCGGTTGCTCGACGCGACATGGACGGGGCAGTCGATCCGTGGGTTGCAGGGCCCGGCCGACATCTCGTACCCCGACGCCGCGCGCGCGATCGGCGCGGCGCTCAATCGACAGGTCAACTACGTGCAGGCGCCGGTCGACGTCGCGATGGCCGGCATGCGCGCGGCCGGGATGAGCGAGGCCGTGGTCACGGGCTACGGCGCTATGCTCCGCGGACTTGCCACGTTGGGCTACAAGGCGGCCGCCGAGCCCCGCAGCGCGGAGACAACGACGCCGACGACGATCGACGAGTTCGCGCGTGCGATCTTCGTGCCCGCGGTCCAGCACGCGGAGGCCATCAACGCGTGACGGTCGTCACGGCTGACTCGTCGAGTGGTTATGCCGTGTAAGCCTCCAGCGTGGGACGATTTCGGGCAGACGTTCGAGTCTGGGCGCGAGTACGAAGGGCCGGCCCAGGTCTGGTACTATATGGTCGATGGGCGGCAACAGCGGATCCGGCTCCGCGAGTGCCGCCCAACCGATACGACCGACCAGATCAAAGCCGAAATCGAGGCCCATATCGCCTCGAGCAGCCACAAGTTCAGTGCGTAGCAGCGGTCGTCGACGCACCTGGTTTGAGATACGTCGCATACCAATCCAGATACCGCTGCAGCCGATCCGTTCTGAAACTCGGCCGCGTGATCCCGTGATACGCTCCTGGATAGATGATCAGCTCCGCGGGGACGCCGAGCGCGCGTAACGCCTGATACATCTGCTCGCCGCCGATCAGCGGGACATTGAAGTCTTGGTCGCCGCCGAGGAACAGGGTCGGCGTCGTGATCTTGTTGGCGTGAAAGAAGGGATAGGAGACCTTGACCCACAGCTCGGGGTGCTCCCACGGCTGGCCCAGCTCGGCCACGTACTGCGTGATGTATTCGTCGACGCCATACATCGCGAGTTGCAGCGCGCTTCCCGCGCCACTGGTCGCGGCCTTGAAGCGATGATCGCTGGCGATCGTATAATCGGTCAAGATCCCCCCGTAGGACCAACCGCCGATCCCGAGCCGTGCGGTATCCGCCAGTCCGATCGCGACGGCATGATCGACTGCGCCAAGCAGATCCAGGACCTCTTTATGTCCCCAATCGGCAAGGATCGCTTTCTCGTATTCTTCCCCCCGCCCATTACTGCCACGATAGTTCGTCTCGATGACGACGTAGCCATTCGCGGCGAAGAGCTGGCGCTCGAACGAGAAGTCGTGTTGGTCCTGTCCCTCGGGGCCGCCGTGGATTCTCAGGAGCGTCGGGTATTTCTTCCCGCCGACATAGCCCACCGGTTTAATGATCAAGCCGTGGACATCGGCGCCGTCCTTGCTTTTGGAGGCGAAGTCCTCGGTGCCGCTCAGCTCCACACTACCGAGCCAAGCATCGTTCGCGTGCGTCAGCCGTCGAGCGACACCGTGTTCGATGGCGACGACTTCGTTCGGCTGCGTGTCGGTCGAGACGAGAGCGGTGATCGCATCGTCGGAGCCCAACGAGGCGTCGCTGACGACGAGCTGACCTGGGAGGAGTCGCGTCACCTGTCCGCTCGCGACGTCTATACGCGCGGGATACTGCGACCGGTCATCGGCGACGAGCACCGTGATCGCTTTCCCGTCGCTCGACCATCGCGGGTCCGCGACGGGCCGGTCGATCGCCGGAGCAATGACCCGTGGCGTGCCGCCCAGAGAGGGGATGACGGACAGCTGGAACTGGTCGTACGCAAAGAGTTTCGGGTCGGTGCTCCCCGCGAGATACGCGATCTGCGATCCGTCGGGGCTCCATGCCACGTGGCCTCGCTCGGGCGGGTTATCCTGTCCGAGCGACGTCGTCAGCTGCTTCGCCGGAGCGCCCGGCTTGGCGTCCATGACGAACACATCCCAGTTGTCCGCGCGATCGACATCGGTCGGGAAGCGCTTGCTGGCGAACGCGATCCGCGTGCCGTCCGGCGACCACACCGGGGCCCCCTCATCGTACGGACCCGGCGTCATGATCTCGGCCTTGTGCGACTCGACATCGAAGAGGTAGAGGTGCGTCCGTTTCTTTCCCATGTAGCCGACGATATCCTGCTTGAACTGATAGCGATCGATCACGATCGGCTTCGGCTTCTTGGCTTTGCCTGCTTTCGTCGTGTCCTCGGGCTCATCGGTCACGTCGAGCACGATGTGCTTCCCGTCGGGAGCCCAGGCGTAATCCTCGATGTCGCCGGTGAGCTGCGTCACGCGCACCCCCTCGCCACCCTGGCGGTTCAGGAGCCACAACTGTGTGGTCTCCTCGGAATCGCCTCGTGACGACAGAAATCCCAGATACCGCCCGTCGGGACTCCATCGTGGCGTGTTCGCGCTTTCCGTGCCCGACGTCAGCTGGATCGTCTGCGACCCGTCCCAACGGACCATCCAGACATCCGTATGGTTTTTGTCGGTCCCGGAGTCGGCGGCGGTCACGGTGTAGGCTACCCACTGGCCATCTGGCGAACGTTGTGGATCTTGTATGTCACGGACCTGGTAGAGGTCGCTCACGCGAAGAGGACGGCGGCTCGTCTGGCCGGAGGCGGTCATCGCGGCGATACACGCGACGCACACGAGAGAGATGCGCATGGCCAGATTATGAGCACAATCGAACGGGAAAGCGAGGCCCTCCGCAAGGAGCTGACACTCCCTGACCTGGTATTGACCCAGATTTTATACGTCGTCGGCATTTCCTGGGTCGGCGCCGCCGCGAAGCTCGGCCAATCCCAGGTCGTTTTTTGGCTCGCTGCCATAGCCCTCTTCTACATCCCCCAGGCAGCGGTCGTCGTCTTCCTGAGCCGCCGTTTCCCACTCGAGGGCGGCCTCTATCAGTGGGCCAAAATCGGACTCAATAGCGCCGTGGCCTTTCTCGTCGGCTGGAACCTCTGGCTCTACGCCATCGTGTTTTTAGGGACTTTAGGGTTGACCGTTGCCAATGCCATGGTTTACGCGATCGGACCCGGGGCGCAATGGTTGGCGGGCAACCATGTGTACATCGGCGCCATCGCCGGCGTGCTCATTGGCGCGCTGGTCGTGATCTCGATCCTCGGGCTCGGCGTCAGCAAGTGGGTGCATAACGTGGGCGCCGTCTTGCTCATGAGCGCCTTCGCTTTGCTGCTGCTCCTTCCGGTCATCAACATCGCCCGCGGCACGCTGCGCGAATACCACCCCTTGGCGATCACGGCGCCGGCGTTCACGCTGCTCAGCGTGAATATCTTCGGCAAGCTTGCCGTGGGGGCACTATCGGGGTTTGAGTACGTTGCTGTTCTTGCGGGTGAAGCTCGGGACGCACGGAGAACAATCGCGCGATCCGTCATGATTGCCGCGCCGGTCATCGCGCTGATGTTCATCCTGGGCACGTCGGCCGTGCAGGCATTGGTGCCCCTCGATAAACTGGATCTCGTGGGGCCGATCCCCCAGGCCTTCCGTTTGGGTCTCGGCTCGGCCGGTGCCGTAGCCATTTTTGTTCCATTCGCGGTCTTCGCGGCAACCTCGCGCACGGTCGCGAATTCGAGCGTGATCTTCACGGCCACGACGCGCATGCCGATGGTCGCGGGGTGGGATCGACTCATGCCCACCTGGTTTACGAAGCTGCATCCCAAGTATCGCACCCCCGTGAACTCGATCCTGTTCATTGCCGCCTGCGCCTTGGTGTTCGCCGTCGCGGGCATGACGAACGTCGGCGAGCAGGAGGCGTTTCAGCTCCTCGAGACGGCGGCGGGCGTCTTCTATGGTCTCACGTATCTCGTCCTCTTCGCGATCCCCGTGATCGGGTTGCCGGCTCCGCTCTGGGTTCGCACGCTCGCCGTCGCGGGGTTCGCCACCACCGCACTCTACGTCATCCTGTCCATCTTTCCCATCGTGAACGTCATCAGCCCACTCGCGTTTGCGCTCAAGATCGGCGTCCTCATTGTCGGCGCGAACGCGCTCGGCGCTGGCCTGTATTTCATAAGTCGCGCTCCTGCCACGCCACGAGCTCGAGCGTCGGGCCGTCAATAGCGTACACCGCTTGAATCTCGTGGATCAGCGGAAACCGTTGCTGCCATCCGCGAGCGACCACCAACACCCTCGTCGGGCTGCTCACGACCGCGGCCGCTGGTGACAATGCCGCTCGCACCGGTCCCGGAGCAGCGCTGGTATCCACGGATCCATCGCCCCAGATCGTGACATAGGGCACAATGGCTGATGCTGCCGCATCGGTCACACCGGGTACGAGTGTCAACTCGCCCACACGCTGCAGCGGTCGCGCGGTCAGTTCCCGCGTGATGGCGGTGGCCAGCGCCGGGGCGACGAACTGCTGCAAGAGGCCACGGATCGTCGCCGTATCGGCGTGCGCGAGGTCAACGCGCGCATTGAGGTTCGTCCCCACGACGCCGAATGCCGCATCGCCCAGCGAGACGCCGGAGATGTTCGGGAGCCGATGGGCCTGGAGCTCTCTCAAGCCAAGCGCAATGCCACTCTCCGCGGCATAACGGGCCACGGTTCTCGCGCGCATGCTCTCGACGATGCCCGCGTCCAAGCGCGCGGCCCGGCCAATATCGGTCGCAATCCCGCCGAGGATGAGCAACAGACCGAGCACGAGGATGAGCGCGACGCCGC
>Ga0210393_10003813_pt1 | contig 12027 bp, 7 predicted proteins | sample IncBWC27OmetaG_FD_160068 | JGI IMG/M metagenome (GOLD analysis project Ga0210393, IMG submission 160068) | Forest soil microbial communities from Barre Woods Harvard Forest LTER site, Petersham, Massachusetts, United States - Inc-BW-C-27-O ... | reverse complement strand
GCAACTCCCCCGTCGGGCTGCGACGCACCTCGAACACTGGAGTCATGAGCGCCGTGTAGTCGACCCCAAGTCGGTGCAGCAACACGGTGATCGAATCCATCAGCATGCCGCCGTGATCGGTGACGACCTGCAGCGCGGGCCCGAATCCGGCGGGATCGCCCGTGGGATAGACGGCCACACAGCTTTCACCCGGGGGGCGGTGCTGGCCGAGCCGATAGTGTGCGCCGAGCAGGGCGGGGGTCACCATGGCGGCGGGGATGGTCAGGTCGATGGGACCGGTTTTTGCGCCCGGCTCGTCACCGTGTGGACCCCGATAGCTTTCGACGTAGGCATTCGCGATCCACTCGGGAATGTCCTGAGGGTCGGTGAACGTGGTCCACGGCTTGAGTTTCTGCTTAGCTCCGGGATCGATCGTCATGCCGATTGCTCCCAACTCGCGATGGATGCCAGCGCTGACAGAACTGACACTAGTCGCGTGTTAGCTTGCGATGGGTCACCCTGTGCGGCCGGGCGGCTTCCTCGCCCAGCCTTTCCACTTTGTTCTCCTCATACGCGCCGAAGTTGCCCTCGAACCAGAACCACTTCGCCTCGTTGTCGTCGTCGCCCTCCCACGCGAGGATGTGCGTGCACGTCCGGTCTAGGAACCAGCGGTCGTGCGAAATCACCACTGCGCAACCGGGGAATTTCTCCAGCGCGTTTTCCAGCGAACTCAACGTCTCGATGTCCAGGTCGTTCGTCGGTTCGTCCAGCAGAATCAGGTTGCCGCCCTGCTTGAGCGTCAGCGCGAGGTTGAGTCTGTTGCGTTCGCCGCCGGACAGCACACCGGCCGGCTTTTGCTGGTCGGGGCCCTTGAACCCGAACGCCGACACGTAAGCCCGAGACGGTACTTCGGTCTGACCGACTTCGATGTAGTCCAGTCCATCCGAAACGACTTCCCACACCGTCTTCTTCGGATCGATACCGGCGCGGGCCTGGTCCACGTAACTGAGCTTGACGGTCTCGCCGACCTTGACGCTGCCGCTGTCGGGCTGCTCGAGCCCGACGATGGTTTTGAACAGTGTGGTCTTGCCGACCCCGTTGGGACCGATGACCCCGACGATGCCGTTGCGGGGCAGGGTAAAGGACAGATCCTTGATCAAGGTGCGGCCGTCGTAGCCCTTGTCGAGGTGCTCGGCCTCGACGACCACGGTGCCCAGCCGTGGCCCGACGGGGATCTGGATCTCCTCGAAATCGAGCTTGCGTGTCTTCTCCGCCTCAGCGGCCATCTCCTCGTAACGCTGCAGGCGCGCCTTGCCTTTGGCTTGACGGGCCTTGGCCCCGGACCGGACCCAGGCCAGTTCCTCGGTCAACCGCTTGTGCAGCTTGGCGTCCTTGCGTCCCTGCACCGCCAGCCGCTCGGCCTTTTTCTCCAGGTAGGTCGAGTAGTTGCCTTCGTACGGATACGCGCGCCCGCGGTCGATTTCCAGAATCCATTCGGCGACGTTGTCCAGGAAGTAGCGGTCGTGGGTGACAGCCAAGATCGCACCCGGGTAGGCGGCCAGGTGCTGTTCGAGCCACTGCACGCTTTCGGCGTCCAGGTGGTTGGTGGGCTCGTCGAGCAGCAGCAGGTCGGGTTTGGAGAGCAGCAGCTTGCACAGCGCCACCCGGCGTCGCTCACCGCCGGACAAATTCGACACCGGTTCGTCTGGTGGTGGGCAGCGCAGCGCGTCCATGGCCTGCTCCAGCTGTGAGTCGAGGTCCCACGCGTCGGCGTGGTCGAGGTCCTCTTGCAGCCGACCCATTTCTTCCATCAACTCGTCGGAGTAGTCGGTGGCCATCAATTCGGCGACCTGGTTAAAGCGGTCGAGCTTGACCTTGATGTCGCCCAGGCCCTCTTCCACGTTGCCGCGAACGGTCTTCTCCTCGTTCAGCGGCGGCTCCTGCAGCAGGATGCCGACCGTGGCATCGTTGGCCAGGAAGGCGTCGCCGTTGTTCGGCTTGTCCAGACCGGCCATGATCCGCAAGACGCTCGACTTACCGGCCCCATTGGGGCCGACGACGCCGATCTTGGCGCCTGGAAAGAAGCTCAACGTGACGTCGTCCAGGATCACCTTGTCGCCGTGCGCCTTGCGGACCTTCTTCATCGTGTAGATGAACTCAGCCATGCCGCGGATTCGCCTTTCTGGTCTTGCAGAATTACCTCGCGGACCATCCTAGGCATCGCCCAACAGCTCCAACCGGGCCCCTAACCGCCAGCTAAGCCGACAGAGGTAGCGGGCCGGGGCCGTCGGCGTCGCCAGACGGGGCCTGCTGGTCGTTGGCGGATGAGTCCTCATCGGCAACTCCGCCGACGGCCGCCGTCGCGCGTTGGTCCGCGTCGGGGCCGGTGTAGCCGGGCTTCTCGATGCGCACGATCGCGCGCGACAGGTCCGGGCCTACCGATGTCGCCCGCATCTCCAGTGACGAACGTCGATTGCCGTCCCGGTCCTCGTACTCGCTGGTGTAGACGTGACCCACCACGATCACCGGTGCGCCCTTGCCCAACGCGGCCCCTACGCCGGTGACCAGTTTTCCCCAACAGTTGACGGTGATGAACAGCGAGTTTCCCGGCTCCCAGCCGCCATCGCCGGTACGGCGGCGCGAATTGCTGGCCACCCGGAATTTGATCACCTCCTGATCACCGACTTTGCGGCGCTGAGGGTCGTTGACGATGTGACCGACGACGGTAAGCGGGGTTTCGAACATTGGCTCAATTCCTTTCCTAGGTTGCGCTCGTGCTGGTGCTCATTCAGCTCGACATCGCCGACACATCGCCCCGCTGTCTGTCGTATCTAGGCAAGCCTGTGGAGAAATTCGCGACTGTGGAACGGTGCGTCGACAGCCGCTGGTCTAGCGCGGTCCCGGCGTTTCGCGCCGCGCCAGTTCGGCCAGCATCGCGTTGTAGGCGGTCAGATCGGCATCGTCGTTGCGTTCGGCCGCCCGGTCCAGCCGGCGCGCCGTGCGCTCATCGCTGCGCGCCCACTGCACAAGCAGCGCGATCATGACGATCACCAGAGGCAGTTCCCCTGCCGCCCAGGCGATTCCGCCGCCCAATCGCTGGTCACCCAGCAAATCGGTGTGCCAGGGAAGACCGAGTGAGCGGTAGTAGGCGGCCCCGAGCACGGTTCGGGTGCCCATCAGCTCCACGCCGAAAAACGCGTGCAGCGGCAGCGAGGCGAACACCACAGCCACCTTGGCCAGCGGCGGGATCGGCCGCGGCGTCGGGTCCACCCCGATCACGACCCAGTAGAAGAGGTAACCGCTGATCAGAAAGTGCAGGTTCATCGCCATATGGCCGGCGTGACTGCTCACCGTGGTGTCGAAAAGATTCGAGAAGTACAACCCGTAGAACCCCGCGACGAACAGCACCGTGGCGACCACCGGGTTGGTCAGCAGCCGCGACAACCGGCTGTGCAATGCGGCCAAAATCCATTCCCGCATACCCGGCGGATCATCGCGACCGGCGGCGGGCAGCGCCCGTAGCGCCAGGCTGACCGGAGCGCCCAGTACCAGCAAAATCGGGACCAGCATCGACAGGCCCATGTGGGCGACCATGTGCATGCTGAACATCGCGGGCATGTAGCGGCCCACCCCCGACGACGTCACGAACAGCAACGCCAGGGAGCCGAGCAGCCAGGCCAGAATCCGGCCCGGCGGCCAGCGGTCGCCGCGGCGGCGCAGCCGTACCACGGCCGCCACATACAGACCGGCGAGGACGATTGCGGCCGTGCCGAAGACCAGGTCGAAGCGCCAGTCGAACAAAATGCGGGCCAGGGCTGGCGGTCCGTCGAGGTCGTAGCCGATCTCGGCTTCGGGAATCGAGGGCAACCGGAGCGGCGGTGGCGGCGGTGGGGTACGGCCCAGCCCGACGGCAACACCGAAGGTCAGACCGAAAACGACCGCCTCGGTCAGCGCCAGCCGGATCAAGACACCGCGCGCCTTGGAAACCGTGGGAGCACTCGGATCTGCTTGCAGCGCAGCGACTCCGGCGCGTCGCTGGCGCCAGCCGACGACACCCAGCACGCACAGCGCGACGAACTTGGCCACCACAAGCCGCCCGTAATCGGTGGTAAGCAAGTCGGAAGGCGTCACTCGCACCAGGGCGTTGACCAAACCGCTCAGCGCCATCGCCACCCAACACCACAGTGCAATCGCCGAGAAGCGCCGTGTCGCCAGCTCGGTGTGTTCACCGCCGTGCAGCGCGTGGGTCAGCAGAGCCAGCAGACCACCGGCCCACAGGGTGGCGGCGACGAGGTGGATCAGCAGGCTGTTGGTGGCCAGGTCGTGTGAACCGCCCGCCGACGAGTGGCCGGTCAGCCCTAGCGGAACCAGCGTCATCAACGACCCGGCGAGCAGCAGCGGCGTCCAGGACCAGCGCAGCACCGACAGACTGGCCAGCATCACCGTTGCGGCCAACATCGCGGTCCAGCGCCACGCGGACGCGGTGTAGATCAGGTCGGCCAACCTCCAGATCGTCACCGGGTTGAGGTGGTCGACCAACGGGTGTCCGGACACATCGGAAATGGTCAGCGGGACCAGCAGAGCCGCACACACCGCCCACACCCCTGACGCCACGGTCCCCAGCCGAAGCGCACGATAGCCGCCGGCGTCGAGCACGCCGCTGCTCTGCGGGGGCACCAGAAACGCCGCGAAAAGGAACGATCCGACGGCCAGCGCCGCCGCCACTTCACCGGCCGCCCGGACAAACGGCAGCCCCACCGTGGTTGCCGGGCCCGGATCAGGCAAACCGGTGATGTTCATCGCGTCCGCCAGCGACAGTGCGCCGATTCCGGCCGCCGTGCATCCTGCCAGCACCGCGACGCCGGCGAGCAGCGGCCACACCAGCGCGGGGGGCTTGCCGGCGGACTTGCCGGCAGGCCGGGCAACCGTCATGTACCCAGGGTATGGGCGGGCGCCAGGAAAGCCCCTGTTGGGCCGCCGGGTTTGGTTAAGCGGTGCGTTCCTGACGCGCCTTGAACTCACGGGCGACGAACTGATTGCGCGCGATCTGCTCGACGTAATCGAAATCTCGCAGAATGTTTCGCAATTCCCGCCGGAAAGCGATCCGCCGCTCGGCGAGGTCTGGAGCGGGTGCGATCAGATCCTGATCGACAACGACCTGGCGCGCGGTGGCGAACAGCAGCGTCGATACCGATTCGCTACTGCAGACCCGGGTCTGTGCCACGTATTGTCGGCCGACGCCGAGCGCCAACTCCGTCAGCTCCTTCTGGCCGATATCCGCCGGCGCATCGCGCAACACGTCGGCGACAATCTCATACGCTTCGAAGAACACCCGCAACATCGCGCCGGACATCAACGGACGCTTGGCAAACAGCATCGCGTCGATCTGGTCGCCGCCGGCGGAAACGTGGGCTACCCAATCGTCGTGCCACGCCATCTCTTCGGCGATGTTGTCCCGAAAAGCCGCTGAGTCGGCGAAATAGAAATCGAATTTCAGCAGATCGCGCAACCGCATCGCCTGGGCCCAGAACGCCTCCATGCGGTCGGCTTGAGCGTCACTGACGTGCCTGGCGTGCGCTAGCGCGAGTTCGACGATCGAGGTCTCCAGAAAGGCATGGATTACCGAGTTCCGGTAGAACGCCGCGGTGAGCTCCTCCTCGGGTGCGATGCGCCACACCGGTTCCCGGCCGCCATCGACCCGAGTGATCGGGTGACCATTGGATAAGGTGTCTACCGCCGCACGCACCCCTTCGCGCGAGCGCAGCCGCAATGCACTCGTCGACATCGGGGTTTGCTTGCGCTCGAGATAGTCCAGTGAATCCTGCAAGGTGTGGCGCAGCTGATCCAGCGTCAACGCCGCGCCGCGAGTGGTCAGCAGCAATGCACACACCAAACCCGTCGCCGTCACCGGCGTCGCTTGCAAAATCCGCCATGCGACTTCGAACGACATCTTCTGCAGTGCAAGCCGTTTCGCATCCGGATCCTGGGCCGGCGGACCGTGCGGCGGGCCGAGGTGCTGACGCATCGAGACCGCTTCGGGAAAGCGCACGTAGATCTTGCCGTAGTTACGTTCGCCCTGCGCCCTGATGAAATTGTACAGCCACAGAACGCCCTCGGGTGTCTTTTCGCCACCGCGAGCGTAGGCGGCGTACTCGGCGGTCTCGTGTAGCTGATCGAAGCTGATCGACACCGGCTGCAGCAGAATGTCTTCGCTGCGGCCGTCCAGGTAGGCATCGGCCACATAGGCCATCAGACCGAGCTTGGGCGGCAACATCTTTCCGGTGCGCGACCTGGTTCCTTCGATGGACCAGCTCAGGTTGAATCGCTTCTCGACGATATAGCCGACGTATTCCCGCAGGACGTACTTGTAGAGCTGGTTAGCGCCGATGTTACGTCGGATGAAGATGACGCCGGAGCGGCGCAACACCGGCCCCATCAACCCGAACGACAGGTTGATACCGGCGAAGACATGCACCGGCGGCAGCCGGTTCTCCTGCATCGCCACCGGCACCACCGCACCGTCGATGTAGGACCGGTGCGAGAAGAGCAGCACCGCCGGATGCGCTTCCAGCCCGGCACGCATCGCCGCGACCTGATACTCGTCGTAGTCGAGCTCTGGATCGAATCCGCGGCTGAGCAACCTGCCGAGGACACCAACAAGGTCGACGGACACCCTGCTCCACCCGGTGGCGAGTTCGTCGAGCATCGTCCCGGCCTCTTCGACGGTCGCCCCCGGGATCTTTTCCAGGCCGGCGCGAAACCGCGTGGACGCCAAGATCTCTGGCTTCACCAGCCGCGGAGACTTGTACTGTGGTCCGAGGATCCGGTACTCGGCGCGTTCCATCGCCAAGATAGCGCGGCGAGTTACGAACTGGGCGAAGTCACGCTTGTCCTCTCCGACGGTGGTGTCGCGCCACTGCTGACGGAGTTCGGACACCTTCGCGGGCTCGCCGGCCACCACCCGCGCACGGTGGGGAGCATCGCGCAGGATGAGTCGTTGCTGACGTTGGTTGGGGTGGTAGGGATCTCGGCCAGGGAGTAGCCCGGCCACCTTGGCGATTCTGCCGCGATCCGCAGGCGGCAGCCAGAACACCCGCACCGGCACGACCAACCGGTCGTCTCCGGATTCGGGGCCGGAGTCGAGCTGCTCAACAAGCGCGGTCAGCGCCGTCGGCGCCGCATCACGCGAGGGCAACTTCAATACGTCGAACCTGGCGTCTGGATGCCGGGCACGCTGCTTGCCCAGCCAATCCATGACCAGCTCCATTTCGACGCTGGTGTTCATGGACGCCAATACCAGCGAGTCTTGCGCGGCCAGGACCGCGCCGGTGTCTGTGGCTGGTTGCGTCACGGCCGCCCTCTGGGACGAGAAGGCTGTTGTACCTCACCGTCTTTGAGAGCGACCTTGGACGCATTCGGATCCGCCTTGGCCGGCTTTGCCTTCGTCGCCGTCTTCTTCGCCGCAGTTTTCTTCGCTGGGGCCTTGCTCGTGGCGGCTTTGGCAGCCGGCTTAGCCCTGGCTTTTTTCGCCGCCTTTTTCTCGGCGTACAGATCCACCTCGGGCAACTCGTCGACGGGCCAGTTGGCCAGGGTGTCCAGATATAGCTGGCGCACCTCGGCGATGTGCTCCGGCAAACTGTCGAGTGTCCAGTCGTCGACGGGGATCGGCGGGAACACCGCGACATCGACCGTGCCCGGATTTATTGTGGTGGAGTTTCGAGCTGCCACGATTTCCGCATTGCGAATCACGATGGGAACGATGGGAATTTTCACCGCCATCGCGATGCGGAATGGTCCCTTTTTGAACGGCCCGACTTCAGTGGTGTCAACCCGAGTGCCTTCGGGAGCGATCACGATTGACAGTCCGTTCCTGGCTCGCTCCTCCACGGTGTGCAGCGTCTCCACTGCGGCTGCCGCATCGTCTCGGTCGATGAAGACGCTATCCAGTAACTTGCCGAGGGTGCCCATGATCGGGTCGCTCTGCAGTTCCTTCTTGCCCACACCCACCCAGTTGTCGCGCACCAGCGCGCCGGAGATAACCGGATCAACTTGGTTGCGGTGGTTGAAGATAAAGACAGCCGGGCGCTGTGCGGTGAGATTCTCTTTTCCGATGACGTTCAGATGTACGCCACTGATCGCCAGCAGCAACTGGGAAAAGCTGGAAGTAAAGAAATTCACACCACGCCGCCGGCTACCGGTCAGCACGCCGATTCCCACCGCGCCGGCGGCGACCGGGAACATCGAACTGAAGCCGGCCAGTGTTCGCAACTGCCGCCGGATACCCACGGGGCCCCGGCTGTTGAACCTCAAAATCGGCCAGCCGCGGCGCTTGGCGACGGCGGCCATCTTGCCTTCGGGATTGGTGGGCCGCGGATTGCCCACCAGATACATCAGGGCGACGTCCTCGTCACCGTCGGCGTAGAAGTAGCTGTCTTTGAGGTCGATGTCATTCTCGGCCGCAAACCGCTGCACCGCAGCGGCTTTGCCCGGCCCCCACAAGATCGGCTTGACCACTCCGCCGGTGAGCAAGCCGTCTTCATTGGTTTCGAACTTGTTGGTCAGCATGTTGGTGATCCCAAGGAAGCGGGCTACCGGATCGACCTGGATGGTCAGCGCCGAGGAGCTGAGTACTACGGTGTGGCCACGAGCCACGTGAGCCCGCACCAACTCGCGCATCTCTGGGTAGATCCGGGATTCGATCCGCTGGGCGAAGAGCCGCTCGCCGATCTCCTCCAAGTCGTCTATCAGCCGCCCGGCCAGCGCCGAGGCGGCCTTACCGATGAGATCCTCGAACTCGATGCGCCCGAGCGTATGACTCAGACCGGCCTGAACCATACCGAGCAGCTCACCCACCCCTATGTCGCGGCGCCGCAACCGTTCCTGGGTGAGGATGACGGCGGTAAACCCGGCGACCAATGTGCCGTCCAGGTCGAAAAACGCACCGATCTTGGGGCCGGGAGCACTGGCGAGGATCTCGGCGACCGAGCCGGGCAACCGCATGTCCCCTGCCGAATTCGGCGTGCCGCGCTGGGCCCGCCGCTCTTCGGCGGCGCTCATGAGCCGGACACCGATCGCGACGCCGAGCGGGCCGGCTCAGCGAACGACGCGGGGACCGCCCGCGGTGCCGGGTCGCCGGCCAGCGCCAGGATCTCGTCGAAACCGTCGAGCAGGCACTGGGCGAACAACGCCTCGTTGCGCACCGACGCCCTGTCGTAGCGCACGGTGATGGTGCACCATCCACCCCGGGAAATCAGCACCACCATCATCGCCACCCCGGGTAGCGGGCCGATCCCGTACTGCCGCAATATCTTTGCACCGGCGATGTAGGTGTCTCCCGGATAGACCGGGACGTTGCTGGCCTGCACATCGGATCCGATGACCGAGCCGGTGATCCCCTCCAGGACCGCTGTCGGCAAGACACTCAGCACCGGCGCGATGGAGCCGATGATATTCATCGCCGGCTCCTCGCGGCGCTGCGTCATCTGCGCGCGGATCTTCCTCATCCGGGCGACCGGATCGGCGGTACCCAACGGCGCAGCCAGGTTGACGCCGGTGAACTGGTTGCCGCCGGCCGTATCGGCTTCGGCCCGCAGGTTCACCGGCACCGCCATCGGCAGCGTGCTGATCGGGACGCCGAGGGCCTCGTGGTAGCGCCGCAGCGCACCAGACAAACCAGCGAGGTACGCGTCGTTGATCGAACCGCCGCCGGCCTTTGCGGCCTTGTGCAAATCGGAGAGCGAGATGTCGATGGCTTCGGTGCGGGTGGCCAGGCTGCGCCGACGCAGCAGCGGCGATGGCTCGGCGGCGCGGTTCATCACCCGCATGCCCGACATGGCGTAGCCCACGACCCCCGAAACTGTGGACACCGGGTCCAAAACCGCTCGCCCGGTCGCCGATACGGCCCCAGACAGCGCACCCAAGACACCGTTGACGATGGCGAGCGGAAGGTGGTTGATGCCCTGCCGCATCAAGTCATTGGGGGTTAGATCCTGCGGAATGGGTTGCGGGGCCGTCGGCCTGGCGGGCGGATCGCGCTCAAGGTCATAGAATTGCGCGAACATTTCGACACCGCCGACGCCGTCGGTGACGGCATGGCTGACGTGCAGCAGCGTCGCGGCCTTGCCGTCGGCCAGACCCTCGACCAGGGTGGCAGTCCACAGCGGCCGGGATATGTCCATCGGCGACTGCAGGATCAGCTCGGCGAGATCGAATACCTCACGCAGGGTGCCGGGTTCTGACACGCGTACCCGGCGCACATGGAAGTCGAGATTGAAATCGGGATCGACCACCCAGCGCGGTGCCGCTGTCGGCAGCGTCGGCACCACAACCTTCTGCCGCAGCCGCAACACCCGTCGGGAGGCGTTTTCGAACCGAGCCCGGAACCGCTCCCAGTCCGGCGTGGTGTCGAGAAGCTCCAGCGCCATGATCCCCGACCGGGTCCGGGGATTCGCTTCACCCCGGTGCATTAGATAGTCGACTGGCCCAAGTTCGTCGGACAATCCGACGGCCTCGACTGACTCAGTCATGATCGTTAACTCGACGCGTCAACCTTGTCACCGCCGATCAAGCCTCCTGCCTCAGACTTGCCAACCCAGTTGCCAACACAACGCTAGTCGGCTTGACGCGCTGGTGAAAGCCGCGATCCAGTCCTGCACACCGGCGCAGCCAGGGCAACTGGTTGCAGCTAACGAAAGTTCTTAAGTGGGCGGCGGGCTTTGGAAATTCAGCTCGCCGAGGTTGCCGACAGCGGCAACGAATCCAGCAGCGAGGTGGTGCGCAGCCGGTAGACCACGCCCAGGAAGTCGGAGACGGCGTTGGCGGTCAGCCGCGATCGGACTGTCGGGGTGATGTCGAACGCGTGGTGCGCATTGGCGAGCTCGGCGTACACCACCGTGGGTGCTCCGGCCGCACGCAGGGCTGCGCAGAACTCCCGGGCCTGGCCGCAGGGAACCAGTTCATCCTTCTCGCCGTGCAGCACGAAGAACGGCGGTGCCTGGGCGTGGGCGTAGGAAATCGGCGAAGCCGCCTTGAACCGCTCGGGAGCGTCGGCGTAGCGGGCACGCATCACGAACTGCTCGAGGAACGGCATCATCAGCTCATTCATGTTCTCGGTGTCGGTGAAGTCATATACGCCGTAATAGGGCGCCACCGCTTGGACCGTCGTGTCAGCGTTTTCGAACCCGGGCTGAAACGCTGGGTCGTTGGGGGTGAGCGCGGCCAAAGAGGCCAGGTGTGCGCCTGCGGACCCGCCGGTGATTGCGATGAAATCGGGGTCGCCGCCGTAGTCGGCGATGTTTTCCCGGACCCACGCGATCGCCCTCTTCACGTCGATGATGTGCGCCGGAAATTTGGAACGCGGGCTCCTGCTGTAGTCGATCGAGACGCAAATCCAGCCGAGTTCCACCATCCGGCTCATCAGCGTGTAGGCCTGACCGCGTTTGCCGTTGACGGTCCAAGCCCCACCGGGGACCTGGATCAGCACCGGCGCACGGCGGCCGGGCGCCAGGTCATGACGCCGCCAAACGTCCAGCAGGTTGTCGCGACCACCGGGACCGTAGGAGATGTCGGAGGTCTGTCTCGCGTACTTGCGGTGCGGACCCGGCATGCGCAACAGCCCGTCGCGGGGCGCGCACTCGGACTCTTCGCAGGTCGGATGGCACACCAGCTCGCGGAAGTCCGGCCCGAAGGATTCCTCGAGCGCGGCGGTGAGGGTTTGATCCGCTCGCTGCGCGGCCCATGTGGCGCCAACACGGCCGATAGACGGGCGCGATACCCGGGACAGGGCATGCCCGGTCAAAACATGCGGGGGAAACTCCGTGTACAGCCAGCCGGCAAACCAGCCAACCGCGAATGGCGAGCCGCGCAGCAACAGCGCGCCGGCCCGATAGCTATCTCGGGCATCGGCCGCCAAGCGCAGTGCCTGGGCACCAGCCCACGAGCAACGCGAGGTCAAGTTCATGGCCACGCTCATAGCAACGCCACCCCTCGACGTTATGCACACGCCTCGTTGCGGTTAACGGCTGATTACCAACCGATGTTGTGCGTGTG
>Ga0210393_10003811_pt1 | contig 12033 bp, 8 predicted proteins | sample IncBWC27OmetaG_FD_160068 | JGI IMG/M metagenome (GOLD analysis project Ga0210393, IMG submission 160068) | Forest soil microbial communities from Barre Woods Harvard Forest LTER site, Petersham, Massachusetts, United States - Inc-BW-C-27-O ... | reverse complement strand
CAACGGGTCGAGCTTTGACAAAAATCCCTGCGGAGGCAACCCACCCCAGCGAGGGTTCCACAGCCATTTGTGGCCCATCGCGCAGACGCTGCGCTTCACCTGTTTCGCGTCAGTAATCCCCACCAGCGTTGCCGCAACCATGTCACAGTGCTCAAACGCGGTTACAAATTGCGTGCGCTTCTCAGGATTGTGCCGCAGCCAGTGCAGCAGCTTGGCAAATCCCCACTCGTGCGAGTAGACTCCTCCGCACCACTCGATCGCCTCGAGCTTTTCCGCATGCGCCAGCGCCGTAATCTGTTGCGCCTCGAGCTTCGCGCGGTGATCGCACCACAGGTAGTAATCATCCAGCGGCTCGAGATTTGCGCCCACCGGAATCACGCTCGAGCCCGTGGTGTCGAGGGCGATTGCCGCGACTGCATCGCCGGTGATTCCGGCTTCCTCCAGCGCCTTGCGAGTGGCTTTCACCAGTGAGTCCATCTGATCGAAGTGAGATTGCGTCGCGTAGTCCGGATCTTCGCGCTTGCGTTTCAGTGGATACGCGGCGTTCGCCGTGCTCAATCGTCCGCGCTCGCCGTCGAGCAGCGTAACGCGCACGCTAAGGGTTCCAAAGTCCACTCCGGCAACAATCGGCACGTGAATCACTCCTTACGATCAAGTCAGCCATTTCCCGGAAAACGTTTCATCAAGGACCCCAATGAAGGCGGCCCGGATTCAGCTGCCTGCTTCTCAGCTTTCCGCCTCGTGGTGATGCATCTCCCAGCCCAGATAGCGCGTTGCCGCCTCGTACACTGAGCTCGCGACGCTGGAAAAGTTCGCAGCCACGTGGTGTTCAAAGCCCCGCTCGCAGATGTATCGCAGCAGCTTCTGCATCTTTGGAATCCTCACCACGCCCGCACCGCCGAATGTCTCCAGCGGATCATTTGTAAACTCGCCCTCGCCCACATAGCCGCGGATCTTGCCCGTGTAGTCGTCGGTCGAAAAGCGCAGATAGCTCATTGCTCCCGCTTTCACACGACCCACGCAAGTCCCGAAGGTGTTTTCTCTGCCTACCGTTCCCGCGATGATCTCCTGGAAATCCATCACGACGTTGGCGAAGAAATGCTTCGGCAGATTCGAGCAGTGGAAACAGACCGCCTTGTCCGGATCATCGCCGTAGTTATTGTTCCAGTCCAGCAGAGCGCTTGGCGTTTCCGAGGCCAGGGCGAGCCCATACATGCTGAGCACGCCGACCACATCGACTTCGCATGCGCTGGAGAACAGGTTCTCGCTCATCATGCTCATGATGGTGCAGGGCACGACGCCAAAATACTCTTCGAGCGATGTCCAGCACTGGATCGCGCTGATCGTGCAGTAGGTTTCCTTCATCCAGCCGTCGATGACCGCGCCCAGCTTGGACATCTTGAGCAAAGCGGCCTCTGGAATTCCACTGGTAGACACGTAGGACTTGATCGCGGCCAGCTTGGCCTGGGTCGCCTCGTCAGTATCTTTGAGCCGGGCAATGCGGCCAAGGACTTCCGAGAGATCGAGCGTTTCCACAGAGATGCCGGCGCGCTCCAGCTGCTTTTCGCTGTAGCGAACCGTGTTGAAAGCCGCCGGGCGCGCGCCAATCGCGCCGATGCGAAGGTTCCTGAAGCCGTTAACCACACGGCAGACGGCAGAGAACCACGCGAGGTCCTTCTTGAATGCCTCCGAGCTGGGCGAGACGGTGTGCAATGCCGTCAGCGAGTAGGGAATCCCGTACTGCATCAGGTTGTTGCATGCGGACATCTTGCCGCAGAAGCTGTCCCGCCGGTGTGAGATCTTCATCGTCTCTGTGCGGTCAGGGGTGGCCTGCACCAGCACCGGGACCTGCAGGGCGGAAAGGCGAATGGCATCGACAATGGCTCGCTCTTCACCAAAATTAGGCAGAGTGACGATGATGCCGTCGATCTCTTCGCGGTGATGCTTGAAGAGCTCGGCGCAGTGACGCGCATCGTCCGGCGTCTGCACGGCTCCATGCTGCGTCTGCTCCGGTGAGAGCACGACCGTCTTGTATCCGGCTGCATCGAGGACCTTGATGATCTCTTCGCGACCTTCCTTTGCAAGATGGTGCGGAAAAAAACCGCGGCTGCCAACGATCACTCCGTATGTAAGCCTTTTCATAACTCTCTCCGTCGCCTTTCTGGTTCAGCTTCTGTTTTAAAAGATCGGTGCGCCTACCGGATCCGCCGCGGCCAGAAACGAATCGTGTAGCTCAGCCCGGCGACGGTCATCATCGCCCCCCACCAGATCGGGGCATGCAGATAGTAAAGTACCGGAGGATTTACCAAGGGGTGGCTCAGCTCCCACAGACCTTGCGACGTAATGATCACGCCATAAATCAAAAACAGTACTCCGGCAAAAAACCAGATTGAAATCTCTTCGCGCATCGCCGCCTCCACCTACCAGAAAATAATGTTGAGGATCACAAACAGCACCGCGATCATGCCCGCCCACACGATTGGCTTTTGATACCAGTGATCGTCGTGCTCCACCGGCAGAGGAACCACCCCATACACCAGCCCCTCCAGCTCGGACACCGGTTTCGGCTTCGTAGCATAACTCACCACCACGGTAACAATTACGCATACCAGCCACGACCACAGCGCACGATACATATCCTCCGCCAGCGTCTTGGCGCTGGCCGAGAGCGCTACATAGCGCAGCGCCGAGGGATCGAAGTGCACCCAAAGAAAGAGCCCGATCGCCGTACTCGTGCCTGCCAGCAATCCCCAGAAGCCTCCGGCCTTTGTGGTCCGCTTCCAAAGCATGCCCAGGATCACTGTTCCGAAGAGCGGTGCGATAAAGAAACTGAACAGCCCCTGCACGTAATCCATGATGCTTGCCGCGTGCTGCACCAGGTACGCCGTGCCTACCGAGATCAGCACGCCGATAAATGTGCACCACCGCCCCATCGCAACGTAATGCTGATCGGTAGCCTTCTTGTTCAGGAACGCTCCATAGATGTCATACGTCCACACCGTCGAGAAGGCGCTCACGTTGCCCGCCATCCCCGACATGAATCCCGCAATTAGCGCCGTCACACCCAGTCCGAGAAGCCCCGGTCCGCAGTAGCGTACCAGCATCAGCGGTAGTACTTCGTTATAGCTGTGCTGTCCGGTGGCCACGGCCTGCGACTCACCCACCAAGTGGTAGGGCAGCACCGCCAGCGCCAGCAGTCCCGGCAAAATCACGATGAACGGCACCGCCATCTTGAAGGCTGCGCCAATAATAGGAGCCATCCTCGCTGACCGCAGATTGTTCGCTGAGAGCACGCGCTGCACAACGAGGAAGTCAGTAGTCCAATATCCGCAGCTGATGACGAGCGCGAGACCAAAGACCAGCCCTGTCCAATGAATGCCCATTGGATTCTCGCTGAAGTGTCCCGTCGTGCTCCACAGGTGGACATATTCAGAGCCTAGCCGCGCTCCGATCTGGTGCTTCAGGTTCGTCCATCCACCCGCGTCAATCAGCCCCAGAATCGGCACGAGCAATGCTCCCAGCCAGATCAACAGAAACTGCAGAACCTCGTTGTAAATGGCCGACCGCAGCCCGCCCAGCCCGACGTAAAGCGCCACCGTGATCGACGACACCCAGATGCTGAAGTTCAAATTCCACCCCAGCACCACCTTCATCACCAGCGCCATCGAGTACATATTGATGCCGCTCATCAGCACCGTCATGAATGCGAAGCTGACCGCGGAGAGCGCCCGCGCCCCATCTCCATAACGCAGGTGCAGATACCCAGGGACCGAGTTGACCTTCGAGATGTAATAGAAGGGCATCATGATGATGCCCAGGAAGAGCATCGCCGGAATGGCGCCAATCCAGTACCAGTGTGTTGCCAGGATGCCGTACTGATAGGCCGAGCCAGCCCAGCCCATCAGCTCAAGCGACCCAAGGTTGGCAGAAACGAAGCTCAACCCCGCGATCCAGGCCGTCATCTCGCGCCCGGCCATAAAGAACTCTTCGCTGGTATTCGCCGAGCCCTTCAGGTAAAAGCCGATGAAGATGACGATGGCGAAGTAGATCGCGATAACTGCAATATCGATCGCATTGAGATGCGCGAGCGAGTGAACCGGCGCAGCAAAATAAGTGGAAAACGCCACGAAAGGCTGAAGCTGCATTTATCTGGATTCCTGACTGTTATAAAATTTCTACACCCTAAACCCTACATCCTGTCTTTCTGCCCATACGTTGCCTTGACGCCGTGCTTACGGAAGTAGTGCCGATCGAGCAGTGCCTGCGACACACCTTCGCAAGCCGTATTTAATGTTGCCGTGTAATAGGCCATCCGAGCCACGGCCTCAAGCACCACCCCGTTGTGGGCCGCATCCGCCGACGTCTTGCCCCAGGCAAACGGAGCATGGCCCCGAACCAGCACTCCGGGAACGGCCTCTGGATCAAGATCTCTGAACCGCCGCACGATCGCATGACCTGTGTTCAGCACGTAATCGCCGCCGATCTCCTCATCCGTAAGCTCTTCCGTAACTGGAACCGGCCCGTAAAAATAGTCCGCATGCGTCGTTCCATACGCCGGAATCTCCCGGCCAGCCTGTGCCCACGCCGTTGCATATTCCGAGTGAGTATGCACCACACCACCGATCGTAGGGAATTCACGATAGAGCAGCAGGTGTGTCCCCAGATCCGACGAAGGCCGCAGCGAGCCCTCGACAATTCTGCCGTCGAGGTCAGTGATCACCAGGTCCTCCGGCGTCATTTTTTCATAAGGCACACCGCTCGGCTTGATCGCCACCAGTCCCGTTTCACGGTCGATGCCGCTCGCGTTCCCAAAGGTGTACAGGACAAGACCGCGCCGGACAATCTCCAGGTTTGCTTCGAGAACGTCCACCCTGAGAGCGTCAAGCATCGGTTACCGAACCCCTCTTCCCCGAATAAGCATATTGCCATGCCGCTAAAGCGATTTACTAGTTTAGTTTCCTCTTTTTTTATGGCAAACGTTTACTGGAAGTTAGAAGTTATGCGATTTACACTTGGCTAGTCAAGCGAAAGGCGTGCGAGTGCCCGCAAAGAAGCGTCCACGACAAGTCAAGCGAGAAAAGCATCGGCTAGACATACGCGATGTAGCCAAACACGCGCGTGTTTCCATCGCCACCGTGTCGCGGACCATCAATCGCGTCCCCACGGTAGACAAGCAGCTCGCCGAGCGCGTCTGGAAGGCAATCGGCGAACTCAATTACTTTCCCAATACTCAGGCGCGCGCTCTGGTCTCCGGCCGAACCCGCCTTCTCGGGCTCCTCATCTCCGAAATTACCAACCCTTTTTTCCCAGAGCTGATGCAGGGCTTTGAGGAAATTGCCGTCGCCAACGGATACGAAATTCTCATCGGCTCTACCAACTATGACCTGGCACGCATGACTACCTGCATTCGCCGCATGCTGGAACGCCATGTGGAGGGCGTGGCCGTGATGACCTTCGGCGTCGAGCAGCCGCTGCTCGAAGAGCTGAGTTCGCGGGATGTTCCCATGGTCTTTGTCGATTCATGCCCTCCAGGGCCGTTTGTGCGCGCCCTCATCGTGGACTACCGTAAGGGCATCCGTGAGGGAGTGCAACATCTCGCGGCTCTCGGTCACCGCAAGATCAGCTTCGTCAGCGGGCCTCTCCGCCAGCGCTCTTCGCAACTTCGCAAAGTCGCGTTTCTTGAATCATTGGCGGAGATTGGCATTCGTCCCACCGCGAGTTGGCTGATCGAGGGCGATCACACACTGGAAGGGGGCATGCGCGCCATGGAACTGTTACTGTCGCTGCGCGAGTTGCCAACCGCGGTGATGTGCTCGAACGATATGACCGCCATTGGCGGCCTTCGCGTGTTGGCTCGAGCCGGCTTACGGGTGCCGGACGATATGTCCATCGTCGGATTCGACGACATCCATCTGGCGGAGTTCGTCTACCCGCCGCTTACTACTGTACGCATGTCACGCAACGATCTGGCGCGCGCGGCTTTCGAGTCCCTGCGTTCCATCGCCGAAAATCAAGCGCCGCCCCAGCAACGCCTTTGGGCGATTACCACCAGGCTCATCGTGCGCCAGTCCACAAGCTATCCTCCCGGATCAGCGCTCTCTAATTCGTCACGGCTCGCCAAGACGGGGTCACGAGCCAAGGCCACGAAAGCCGTCCGACAGAAGGTTTCGGACCAGATAGATTAGATCTGCCGGGCCGCGATTTCCCTCAGTTTTTTACTATCCGCCTTTAGCTACCCGACATTAAGCTGACCGGCTCTCAGCTGGTTTTCGCGTGTCTGGTCTTTCCCGGCACCGCTGCCGGCGCGTGCGGGCGCGCTCTTTCCGTCGCGATTTCCAGAAATGCGTGCGCGGCCCTGGTCAGAGTCTTGTCCTTGCGATAGACCACCGCCAGTTCACGGTTAAGGCGCACGCCTTCAACCTTGATTATCTTCAGCGTCCCCACCTTTTCGTCGCTCAGCACATTGGTGCGAGGCAGAAAGCCAATGCCCAGTCCCGCCACGACGAGGCGCTTTAACAGTTCGCTCGACTCTACTTCCATTGCCACGCGAGGCTGCACATCGTAGGTGCGAAAGAGGTCTTCAATCAATTCGCGCTGCCGCCCCTGCTTGGGCAGCAGCAGAGAGTGTTGCAAAATCTCCGGGAACTTTACCGAATCGCGCGACGCCAGGGAATGATTCTTGGGCGCGACGAGCACCACTTCATCGTGATGAATGATGTCCACCAGCAATCGCGGATCTTTAAGCGGGAGCGACACCACTCCGAAATCTACCTCGCGACTCAGAACTGACTCGATCGATCGAAGACGGTCTGCTCTCACGATACTCAAGGCCACACGCGAATACTGCCGCTTGAACTGCGCGAAGACCGACGGCAACACATACAAGCTAATCGCCTCATTGGCGCTCACTGAGATTTCGCCACGCGGGGAGCGGTGCAATTCGCCAATGGTGACCATGATGTGGTTATGACATTGGAGGCAGTGCTCGGCGAAGGGCTCAAAAACCTTGCCTGCCGCGGTAAACGTAACTTTTCCGGCATCGCGATCAAACAGCCGCGCCCCCACTTCATTCTCGAGCGTCCGTATCTGCGCCGAGATCGCAGGCTGGGTTACCGATAGCTTTTCCGCCGCGCGCGAAAAGCTTCGCAAACGGCACACTTCCAGAAACGTACGCAACTGCTCAAAGTCCATGCCTGCCGAGACCTATCCTGCAAAGAAAAGTCGATTGCCATTGCACGCTTATTGAGGCGGCTGAAGATTCCACTGGTTGTGCGTGCAAATTAATTGCAAGCATAAAGAACTTTTGTTCGGAATGTAAGCAATTTCGTTCCCGGGCGCCGGTCTTCGTGCAGCTGGGGTGGGATTGCCGCGCCCTGCGCCCTGATCGCTTATCGCTCTTAAGCCGGCTTCAGAGCTTTTCGGCCTCGACCGTTGAGTTGAAGTACTCGAGGCTCAGGCGCAAGCCCGTTTCCAGATCGATGTTTGGCTCCCAGCCAAATAGCCGCTTCGCTTTTGAGATGTCCGGCTGCCTCTGCGTGGGGTCGTCTTCCGGCAGCGGGTGATTGACAATCCGGCTCGACGAACATGTGACCTTCAGCACCGCTTTAGCGCAGTCGAGGATCGTCCACTCATGCGGATTGCCAACGTTGACCGGCAAGTGCTCATCCGTGCGCGAAAGCCCGAGAATACCCTCGATCTCATCCGATACGTAGCAGAAGCTGCGCGTCTGCTGGCCCTCGCCGTATACCGTCAGATCTTCACCCTTCAGCGCCTGCACCATGAAGTTGGAAATCACGCGGCCGTCGTTCTTCTGCAACCGAGGCCCGTATGTGTTGAAGATCCTGACCAGCCGCGTATCCACGCTGTGGTAGCGGTGGTAGGCCATCACCAGCGCCTCGGAAAACCGCTTTGCCTCATCGTACACAGAGCGCGGCCCGATCGGATTCACGTGCCCCCAGTAATCTTCCGTCTGCGGATGCACGTCCGGATCGCCGTAGCACTCGGACGTCGATGCATGAAGAAGTTTCGCACTATATTTCTTCGCGATCTCCAGTGAATTCCTCGTGCCTGACGAGCCGACCGCAAGCGTCTCGATGCCCAGCTTCGCGTAGTCCACCGGGCTCGCCGGAGAAGCAAAGTTGAACACGTAGTCCACCTTCCCGCACTCGAAGGGCGTGCAGATATCAAGTTCTCTGAACTCGAACCGCGATTCATTCCTGAGATGCTTCAGATTCTCAAGCGAACCCGTCGACAGATTGTCGACGCCAACAATGGCATGGCCCTCTGCCAGCAGGGCATCCGAGAGATGTGAACCTAAAAAGCCTGCAGCTCCGGTGATGAGTATGCGCATATTTTGATCTAGCTTTATCCTGTTGAATTCAAAGGTGCCAGCTGCTGGATGGGCGCGGCTCAGGCCGCCTGACTTTCGCGCGCGCCTTGAAGCCATACGATGAGAAGGGGTGCTTCGCGCCCTACTTCGATAGTAAGGAAGCGATAGCAAAAACGCAATGAAACCCTTCAGTCTTTGATACTCAGCACAGCCTGCATGATCTATTCGCCTGCTTTGGCTGCCAGAGATCGCACCACTGCGATGTTTGCAAGCAACGCCTGCGGCAGGCTATGCCGCTGCTGTAAATACTCTGTGCTGTTGTAGGAAATCCATACCTTTCCATGGTCATCTTCCGCGACCAGGATCTTGAGTGGCAGATCGATCGCGATGCTGGGAGCAGCCACCATCAGCGGGGTGCCGGCTTTGGGGCTCCCGAAGATCAACAGCCTGGTAGGATGCATCGTCATTCCTACCTTTTCCGCCTCTCCGCTATGGTCGACCAGCGCGAACAGGGTGACCCCTTTTGCCTGCAAGATGCCCTTGAGCTTCTCCACCGTCTGATCCACCGAGTGGTTACTGGCTATCTCAACAATCCCATTGTCTTTACCGAGTCTCATCGATATCTCCTTACTGCTTCCAGGTTGCGAACGACTAGAATCTCGGACTGAAACCAGATAAATCGCCATCGCCAGTCCGGCCAATGCGAGAAAGAATGCAATCGCAACTGCCTGCATCGAAGGCCGAGGGTGCGATGTATCTCCGCGATCCAGCGCCCGGACCAGCCGTACGTGGTGCCATCCGGCGAAAGCATTCACGATCACTCCAACAACGATAAGGGCTGTGCCGAACCACAGCGACAACCCATAGGACCCCGCCGAGAAGGCACTCTGCATGAGGCGAAGTTGTTGCAGAAAGAGACCGAAGCGCGCCAGCACAAAACCGAAGCCCATCAGGGCCAGTCCGGTGCGAATCCACGCGAGAAGAGTCCGCTCAGCAGCCAGATAATCGGCGAGACTGGCCTTCTGCCCGGCCTGTTCTGGCGTATCCATGGTACCTGCCTTCCAGGGATCCCCTGGCTTCAGCCGGTTAGCTTTTGAGGGAAGCTAAGCTGAACGTACGACAACTTTACTCGGGGATGAATCGGCTGTGCAATCGAGCGGCCTTTTTAGAAGAAAGGCCGCTGCAGGTCAACAGCGGCGGTATCGGCCTGCAGGAGAAGGCGCTAGCGAGTGATCTTTTCCTGGAGGCCGGGCCCCAAGGCTAGTTCGATCAGGGTTTTCTGCTCCATCTCGTGAGCCTTGGCCGAGCCGGTTGCGGGGCTAGCGGCGGCGGAGCGCTTGATGCTAAGCACCTGGCGGTCGCTGGCCAGACGCCGGAGGCGAGGCATGACGAATGAGTGCGCTCCCATGTTTTCCGGTTCCTCCTGTACCCAGATGATTTCATGCGCATCGGGATGGGCGTCGATGGCAGCGGCTAGCTCGGTCTCGGGCCACGGGGAGAGCTGCTCGACGAAAACGATACCGGTGGTGTCGTCGCCGCGCTTCTGGCGCTCGACGCGCAGCTCATGGCCGATTTTTCCGGTGCAGATGAGCAGGCGTTTGGCGCTCGCGATCCCGGCTTCGGGCAGGATATTTTGAAAGCGCGGCCGGGCGAAGTCTTCGATCGGGGAGACGGCGTCGGGATGGCGCAGCATGCTCTTGGGCGTGAAGATGATGAGCGGCTTGCGCCACTTGTGAAGGGCCTGACGGCGCAGCAGATGGAAATGCTGCGCGGCGGTTGAGGGCTGGCAGACCTGGATGTTGTCGTGCGCGGTGAGCTGGAGATAACGTTCGATGCGAGCGCTGGAGTGCTCCGGGCCCTGGCCTTCATAGCCGTGGGGCAGGAGTATAACGATGCCACTGAGCAGCCCCCACTTGTCTTCGCCGGAGGAGATGAACTGGTCGATGATGATCTGTGCGCCGTTCGCGAAGTCGCCGAACTGGGCCTCCCAGAGGACGAGGGTCTCGGGGTAATCGCGACTGTATCCGTATTCGAAGCCGAGCACTCCGGCTTCGGAGAGGATGGAGTTGTAAATGTCGAAGGAGGCCTGTTCCGGGGAAAGATGGCCGAGCGGAATCCAGGGCTGCTCGTTTTCGATGTCAATGAGCACGGCGTGACGCTGGTTAAAGGTGCCGCGCTGACTATCCTGACCGCTGAAGCGCACCGGAGTGCCTGCGATGAGGAGCGAACCGAAGGCCACAGCTTCGGCCATGCCGTAATCGAAGGCGCGCTTGCCCTGGCCCATCTCGGCGCGCTGCTCCAATAACTTTTTGATTTTGGGATGGACGTGGAAGCTCGCGGGATAGGACGTAAGGCCCTGAGAAATGCGGCCAACTTCTTCGCGGGTAAGGCCGGTTTCGACGTCGTACTCGGGCTTCCAGGGGCCACCCTTGTAAGGCGACCAGTACTCAGGAAGGCGAGCGAGGTGTGGCATTTTCTGCATCGTGGTGGCGGTCTTCTGCGCAGCGGCAAACTCGGCCTGCAACTCTCGCACGCGGGCGGACGTGTCGATGCCCAGCTGCTTCGCGTAAAGCTCGGAGAGCGGCGGATGGCTCTTGATGCGGTTATAGCGCAGAGGCTGGGTGATGGTGGGATCGTCAACTTCAGAGTGGCCGTGACGGCGGTAGCCGATGAGATCGACAACGACGTCGCTATGGAAGATGTACCGGTATTCGGCTGCGAGGGCGGCAACGCGCACAACGGCGGCCGGGTCTTCAGCGTTGACGTGGAAGATGGGAACCGGCAGGCGCCTGGCGAGATCGGACGCGAAGCGCGTGGAGTTTGACTCGTCAGGCTCTGCGGTGAATCCGATGAGGTTGTTGACGATGATCTGGATGCTGCCGCCGACGGAGAAGCCTTCGACTTCGGCGAGGTTCATGGTCTCGGCCCAGATGCCCTGGCCTGCGAAAGCAGCGTCGCCGTGAATGAGGATAGGCAGGACACGGTCAATACCATCCGGGCCGGATCGCGTTTGCTTGGCGCGGGTGCGGCCCATGGCGACGGGGTCGACGGCCTCGAGATGGCTGGGATTGGAGACGAGGTGCAACGCGATCCATTCATCGTTGCGCGTGTGAAATACGCCGGTGGCTCCGATGTGATACTTCACGTCGCCGCCGCCAAGGATGCTGCGGGGATTGACGTCCTCAAACTTGGAGAAGATGTCGGCCGCAGGCTTGCCGAGGGTATTGACCATGACGCTGAGGCGTCCACGGTGGCTCATGGCCATGACCGAAGTCTGCACACCAAATTCAGCGGCACGGTTGAGCACTTCATCAAGGAATGGAATGAGCGCGGTGACACCCTCCAGGGAAAACCGTTTGGTGCCGAGATAGCGCGACTGAATGACCTGCTCGAAGACGTCGGCGCGCGTGAGCAGATCGAGGACGTGCTGCCGGGCGGCTTCCTCGAGGACGGGCGAGCCGGCTTCAAGGCGTGCAGCGATCCACTCGCGGCGCTCGGCCGCAGGGATATGCATGAACTCCGCGCCGATGGTAGAGCAGTAGATACGGCGGGCTTCGGCCGCATCCAGACCGGCGAGGTCAAGCTCGGGAACTTTGACCGGCGAAAGGTACTGATCGAGCGGATCAAGCTGTGCCCGCAGGTAGCCCCAGCGACGGAAGGCGTCAAAAATCTGTTCGCGCTGGAATGTGGATTGTTTTGAGGAC
>Ga0210393_10003809_pt1 | contig 12037 bp, 10 predicted proteins | sample IncBWC27OmetaG_FD_160068 | JGI IMG/M metagenome (GOLD analysis project Ga0210393, IMG submission 160068) | Forest soil microbial communities from Barre Woods Harvard Forest LTER site, Petersham, Massachusetts, United States - Inc-BW-C-27-O ... | reverse complement strand
CAGCGTCGCGTAGTTGTCGTAGAAGCCGCCCGTCGACGCGCACGCGCCAAACGCCATCACCCATTTCGGCTCGGTCATCTGATCGTACACGCGGCGCAGAATCGGTCCCTGGCGGACCGTCACGGTACCGATGACCATCAACAGGTCGGCCTGGCGCGGAGTGAAGCGCGGCAGCAGCGCGCCGAAGCGGTCGATGTCGTACGGCGACATCGAGAGCGACATATATTCCATCGCGCAGCATGCGGTCGCGAACGGATACGGGAAGATTGAAAATTTGCGCGCCCAGCCGAGCGCCTTGTCGAGCCGGGTCAGGACCGCAGTATCGCCGAGCAGAATCTCGTCGCCCTTGGCCGACTCGAGCCCGCTTTTAGTTAATGCCATTGTTGCCTCTGGCGCTTGATATATACGTTAGATCGATTCATTTGAAGGGTAGCAAGCATCGCGTCAGCCCGTCAACGAAGTCTAATGAAGCGGCCGTTCTGAGTGAAGCCAAACTTGCACTGGCGACGCGTTGTCGCGGCGGCCGGAATCGTCGCGTTACTGGCCATGTGGGCGTGCTCCAGGCCGCCGAAGCGTCCGGCACCGCCGCCGGTCCCGGCAAATATCGACGAGCTCAAGTCCGCGGTTGCGGCGATTCTGAAAAAATATAACGTGCCGGGCGCCGGAATTGCGCTGGTCACGAAAGATAAAGTCGTGTGGACGGGCGGCGTCGGCAAAGCGGACCTCGCGAGTGATCGCGACGTGACTGCAGACACGATGTTCCGCGTCGGCTCTATCACCAAGGGCTTCGTCGCCTTGTCGGCGCTACAGCTCGCCGAGCGCGGCAAACTCAGCCTCGACGAGAAGGTCTCGGACGTTGCGCCCGAGATACCGGTCGTTAATCCGTGGGCTGCCACCAATCCGGTCACGCTCGCGCAACTGCTCGAGCACACGGCGGGCTTCGACGATTTCTCGCTGGCCGAGTTCTACGATTACGACGCGGCGCCCGACGATCCCCATCCTCGGCCACTACTGTGGACGCTCACGCATTTCACCGGTCCCGAGCATGTGCGATGGCGCCCCGGGTCGCGCACCTCGTACTCGAATCCCGGCTATGGGCTGGCCGGCTACATTGTCGAAAAAACGGCAGGCGTGCCGCTCGAAAATTACATCGCGGGAAATATTCTGCGTCCGCTCATGATGGCGCATTCGGACATGCGGCTGACGCCCGCGGTGAAGGACGCGCTCGCGCAAGGTTACGAACACGGAAAGCCGGTGCCCTACTTCCCGATTTATCTGCGGCCCGCGGGCGAGATGAAGTCGTCGGCCAACGAGATGGCGCAATTCGTCCGCATGATGCTGAATCGCGGCGAGCTCGACGGCGTCAGAATCGTCAGTCCGGAATCGATCGCGCGAATGGAAACGCCCGAGACTTCGCTGGCCGCCCGCGCCGGACTGAAGGACGGCTATGGGCTGGGCAATTTCGCTGACGATGAAGCGCCGCTGACGCAACATGGTCACGACGGTGGCATCGACGGCTTCCTGTCGCGCTACGTTTACGTGCCGGAGGCGGGCGTCGGCTATTTTTTTTCGATCAATGATTCTTCACCGAGTGCCGCCGCTCACGCGGTTCATGAGATCGAGCAGGTGCTTTACGCGTACATGACGCGCGGCACGCAGGCGCATCAGGAGCCCGCGACGAAACTGCCGACGGGGGCGTCGGAGTGGACGGGTTACTATCAGTTCGCGGCGCCGCGCGAGCAAAAGCTGAGCTACATCGATCTGTTGTTGGGCGGCGAATTCGTCAGCATCAAAGGCGACACGATTCGCGCGCGGCCGGTGCTCGGATCGGCGCAACCGTTGATCCCGGTCGGCAACAACCAGTTCCGCACCAAAGAGAGCGAAGCCGCGACGACCATCTTCACCACCGACGGCAAGGATAATCCCGTGATGGTCCTGACGGCGCCGCCCGACATCCCAATTCCCGCCTACTACGTCAAAACGAATCCGATCTGGCCGATGGTACGCCTCGCGCTCGTGTTCGGCGCGATCGTCGTGATGCTGTCGTCGATCATATTCGCCTTCATCTGGATCCCCCGCAGAATTCTCGGCCACAACGTCGAGCATCTTGCGATCCGAATACTTCCTCTCCTCGCGACGCTCTCGCTGATCGCCGCGTTCGCAATGGCCCTGACCTCAGCGCCCGTCTATCTCGCGCGCGAGGGAGCTGCGTCCGTCACCTACTTTATCGGTACGATCGCGTTCGCCATTTTCTCGCTGATTGGACTCGCGCTCGTGCTCGGTTCATGGCAAGCGCAAATCCATCGCGGCGTCCGCATACATTCCTTTCTCGTCGCGTTGGCCTGCGTTGGCCTGACGAGTTACCTCGCGTATTGGGGTCAGCTCGGCGTCAGGCTATGGCAGCCGTGGTAAGCGTCACGACACCCGCAGGACGCCGGCGCCTTTGATTTCATCGTGCTTGAGCATCTGGAGCGCGACGTTCGCCTGCTCGAGACCGAAGGCGACCGTGCTCGTGTGAATCGGGATTTCGCCGGCAAGCTTCAGGAACTCCTGGCCGTCGGCGCGCGTGTTGGCGGTCACGCTGCGAAGTTCTTTTTCGTAAAAAAGATGCTTCTCGTAGTCCAGTACCGGGATGGGACTCAGATAAATTCCCGCGACCGCGAGAATGCCTCCGCGATCCAGCGCTGCCATCGCGGGCGGCACGAGGTTTCCCGCCGGCGCGAACAGGATTGCCGCGTCCAGCGGCGCGGGCGGTGCTTCTTCGGCGTCTCCGATCCACTCGGCGCCGAGGTCCTTCGCCAAATCGCGATGCGACCCGCCGCGGCTCATCACGAACACGCGGCATCCCCAGTGGCGCAACACCTGGATCGAAAGATGCGCCGAGCCGCCGAAGCCGTAGAGTCCGACCGTCGCGCCCGGCTTGACGTCAGCGCGCTTGATTGCTCGGTACCCGATTATTCCCGCGCACAGCAGCGGCGCCGCCTCTTCATCGCCGAGCGAAGCCGGTAACGCATACGCGAAGTCCTCGCGCACGACGGCGTATTCGCAGTAGCCGCCGTCGTGGTCGTAGCCGGTGAAGCGCGCATTGGGACAAAGATTTTCGCGGCCGCGACGGCAATAGACGCAGATGCCGCAAGTCTCGCGCAGCCATGCTATCCCGACGCGATCGCCCTGCTGGAAGCGGCCGGCGCCGATGCCGCGCTTGTCGACGACGCCCACCACTTCATGCCCCGGTATGATTCGCGGATGATGCGGTGGCAAATCACCCTCCGCGACGTGAAGATCGGTGCGGCACACTCCGCACGTTTTCACGCGCACTCGAATTTCGCCCTGGCCCGGCTCGGGTACGGCGGCGTCGATCGGATGGAGCGGATCGGATTCGATCGGCGCGGGCTTCTCGACCACCATCGCCTTCATCGCGAAATATTATAATCGATGCGCGCGCCATTGGCTCGCGAAAAAGCCTGTTAACCCGTCGAAAGGCAAAGAATTGTGCTGGCGTTTCGCGCATGCTCTATTGAAGCGCACGGATGCAGGCGCCCCAACAAACTCCACCGCCCAACGAAGTTTCTTTCGCGCGCGCCGATAACTCCACACTGGTTGTCCAGCTCGCCGGCGATTGGCATCTTCGTCACGGGCTGCCCTCGACGGAGCTCGTCGAGAAACAACTCGATACCGCGCCGAAGCCGACTCGCCTGACTTTCGACGCTGCCGAACTGCGCGACTGGGACAGCGGCCTGCTCACGTTTCTGCTCGGCGTCAGCGAGCTCTGCCATAAGCGCAAATTGACCGCCGATTGGTCCCCACTGCCCGAGGGCGTGCGCAGCCTTATCCAACTGGCCGAAGCGGTGCCCGAGAAAACCGGCGCACGCGCCGAGGTCACTCATACTTCGTTCATCGAAGAGCTTGGCCACGAAGCGATTTCGTGGGCGCAGGGCCTCGACGACTTTCTGCGCTTCCTGGGCGAAGTGGCGATCTCGTTCGTCAGGCTGGCCACCGGCAAAGCGCGCTTTCGAAGAGTCGATCTGATGATCGTCTTGCAGGACTGCGGCGCGAGCGCGTTCGGCATCGTCACCCTGGTCACGTTCCTCGTCGGAGTGATCCTCGCATTCATGGGCGCCGTCCAGTTGCAACAATTCGGCGCCGCGATCTACGTCGCCGACCTGGTCGGCATCGCGATGAGCCGTGACATGGGCGCGATGATGACCGCGATCATCATGGCCGGCCGCACCGGAGCCGCGTTCGCCGCCCAGCTCGGCTCGATGAAGGTCACGCAGGAAATCGACGCGCTCACCACGATGGGAATTTCGCCGCTCGAATTCCTCGTGCTGCCGCGGGTGCTCGCGCTGTTCCTGATGATCCCCCTGCTATGCGTCTACGCCGACTGCCTCGGCGTCGCCGGCGGAGCATTCGTCAGTGCGACGATGCTGCACATCACGGTCCGCACCTACATCCAGGAAACCGTCGCCGCGGTAACCCTCCCGGATATCTTCGGCGGCGTCTTCAAGGCCGCCATCTACGGCATCATCATCGCGGTCGCCGGATGCCTGCGCGGATTTCAATGCGGCGACAGCTCGTCCGCTGTCGGCGACGCGGCGACCGAAGCAGTCGTCACGGGCATCGTGTACGTAATCGTCGCGTGCGGAATTTTCGCCTTCATCTTCAACATTCTCGGAATCTAATGGCCATCACGCATCCATCGATCAAAGCCTCGGACGGGAAACCGGTTTCGGTCGAGATTTTTCCCAAGGACGGACCGCCGCCGATCACCGTCAAGAATCTAACGATGGCGTATGGAACCTACGTCATAATGAAGGACATCAACTTCACCGTAAAGCACGGCGACATTTTCATAATCATGGGCGGCAGCGGCAGCGGCAAAAGCACACTGTTGCGCCATATGCTGGGATTGATCGTGCCCGCCAAGGGCGAAATCTGGTACGGCAATTTCGATTTCACCAAGGGCGAGCCGGAACAGCGCGAGGAGATGCTGCGCCACTTCGGCGTGCTGTATCAGGGCGGCGCGCTGTGGAGCTCGATGACGCTCGCGGAAAACGTCGGACTGCCGCTCGGCGAATTCACCGATCTCTCCGATGAGGAAATTCACGAGGTCGCCTCGCTCAAGCTGGCTCTCGTCGGGCTCAAGGGCTTCGAGGGCTACTATCCAAGCCAGATCAGCGGCGGGATGCAGAAGCGGGCCGGCTTGGCGCGCGCGATCGCGCTCGACCCTGAAATACTTTTCTTCGACGAGCCGTCGGCCGGCCTCGATCCCATCAGCTCGCGCCTGCTCGACGACTTGATTCTAGAGCTGCGCGACAACCTCGGCGCCACCATCGTGGTCGTGACGCACGAGCTGGCCAGCATCTTTGCAATCGGCAGCAACAGCATTTTTCTCGACCCGGAAAGCAAGACAGTGATCGCGCAGGGCGACCCGAAGGAACTCCTCAAAAATTGCAAAGATCACCGCGTGCAGGCTTTCCTGACCCGCGGCGCGGAAGAAAATAAAGCGGACAAATCAGCGAGGGATCATGGGTAAGCGAGTCAATCCTGCAACCGTGGGCGCCTTCGTGCTGGGCGCCATTGGCCTCATCTTAGTGTCGGTCGTCGTCTTCGGATCGGGACACCTGTTCCGTAAGACCCACGAATTCGTCATTTACTTCGCCGGCGATATCAACGGCCTCCGGGTTGGCGCGCCGGTCAAGTTCAAGGGCGTCGAGATTGGCATGGTCCAGCGGATTAAGTTGCGCCTCGAGCAGGACGTCAACCACGTCAACGGCGAGTTGCGCGCCGATGTGCGCATCCCGGTCATCATCGAGCTCGATGAGGAAAAAATCGTGTCCCACGGCGGCACCTCCATCGACCTCGACGATCCGCACACGATTCCCAACCTGATTCGCGAAGGGATGCGCGCGCAGCTCGGCTCTGACAGCTTCGTGACCGGCCTGATGTACGTGGCGCTGGACATCGAACCGAACACCCCCATTCAAATGGTCGCGCCGCCCGGTTCGCCGCTGCAGGAAATTCCCGCCATTCCAAATACGCTCGAGCAGGCCCAAGCCGTTGCCGTACGAATTTTCGAGCGGCTCGACAAGGTCGATTTTAACCAGGTCTTCACGCAGATGACCGGGATGCTGGAATCTATCCGGGAAATCGCGAACTCGCCTAGCTTGAAAAAGGCGATCGATAATTCCGAGCAGACGCGCGAGCAACTGGACAATACGCTCGCCGGCGCACAGCGCACTCTCGCGACGGTAAACGTCCAGGTACCTCCGCTGTCGACCTCGTTGCAGAAAACTTCGACCTCGGCTGACGCCGCAGCCAAACAAGCCACACTTACGCTCGGCACTGTGCAGACGACGATCGAGCCCAACTCGCCGATAAACTACCAGGCGCTGCAGACGCTGCAGGACGTCTCCGCCGCGGCGCATTCGATCAAGGAACTGGCGGACTACCTCCAGCGCAACCCCAGCGCCGTCGTTCGCGGCCGCGACTTCAGCCAGGATAATTAGTCGATGACCTTGACCAGATTGCTTACGAGAATCTGCGCGGCCGTTGCGCTCGCGATGTCGCTCGCGGGATGCTCCTATCTCGCCACGAAAATTCTCGCACCGCAGAAGGATATCTCGAGGTTTTATGTCCTCACGCCCACTGCAGACACCGCTGCGGCGACGCCCGCATCCGCACCGGGCTCAAACAGCAGTAGCGATTTCACAATCGGACTCGGGCCGATCAAGATTCCGCCCTACCTCGATCGCCCGGAGATCGTGACGCGCGCGGCGCCCAATCGCCTCGAGCTGTCGAAGGAAGATCGATGGGGCGAATCGATCCAGAACGGTTTCACGAGCACGATGCAACGCAACCTCGGCGCGCAGACTGGGACCGAAAACATAATTATCTTCCCGTGGTACAACACCGTGCACATCGATATGCAGGTGCAAATAGATGTCTATCGCTTCGAAACCGACAGCGACGGGATAGCGCACCTGACGGCAAAGTGGACGCTCTTGGACTCGACGGGTAAAAACATCCTCTACACTGTCCAGTCGACGATTACCCAGCCCTCGAAGCCCGGCGACATGACGGAAGCCACGGCAGCCCTAAGCCGCACCGTCGGCGACCTGAGCGGCCAAATCGCCAACATGATCCACCAACTCCGCTCTCAACAAGGCACGCATCCCACGTGAAGTAGACGCTACAGCTCGAAATCCGCCTCTTCCAGAATCCGCGCGGCGTGAAAAAGAAAACTGTTGCCCAGCACGCCGTCCACCACGCGATGGTCGTACGACAGCGCCAGGTACATCATGCTGCGAATCGCGATCGCGTCGGCGCCGTCGACTTCGACTACCACCGGCCGCTTCTTCACTTCGCCCATTCGCAGGATACCGACCTGCGGCTGATTGATGATCGCGAAGCCGTAGAGATTGCCCTCGCGCCCCGGATTGGAGAGCGTGAAGCTGCCGCCCGCGAGATCGTCCGCCGTGATTTTTTTCTCCGCGACTTTGCGGCGCAGGCTCTCGATCGCGCGCGCAATCCCGACCACCGACATGCCTTCCGCCGCCTTGATCACCGGCACCAGCAGGCCTTCTTCGGTATCCATCGCGATACCGAGATTGATTTCGCGCCGCGTCACCACCGAGTCGCCCACGACAGACGCGTTCATCCGCGGGAACTCCTTGAGCGCGCGAACGGTCGCAGCGGCTGCAATCGGCAGGAACGTCAGATTGAATCCTTCGCGGCGCGCGAACTCGGCCTTGTGCGCTTCGCGCAGGCGCATCGCATTCGTGACGTCCACTTCCGCGACGGTGCCGACATGCGGCGAATGCGTCTTCGAGAACACCATGTGCTCGGCGATCAGCTTGCGCCGCCGCGTGAACGGCTCGACGATATCGCCCTCGAGCGGCTGATAAACGGGCGGCTTGAACCCGGGACCGGATTGAGCCGGCGCTGGCGTCGTGGTCGTCGAGGTCGCAGCCGTGGCCGGACGCGAACTGCTTTGCGCAACGCCGTTGCTCGGCGCCTGCGATGCGGCGCTCGGCGTTTTGCGCAGCGAATCGAGGTAACGCTGCAAGTCGCGCTTGCTGACGCGTCCGCCGAATCCCGTTCCCGGCACGTGGCTCAGATCGATTCCTTCTTCCGCAGCAATTTTCAGCACCACCGGCGAAAACCGCCGCGGGCCGCCGCTATCGGGTTCTGCTTCTCGAAGTCCCGCCCCTGCTGCCTGGATCGGCTGCGCAGCTGGCACGGGTTCAGGTTGAGGCGTCGGCTGCGACGCGGGTTGTTGCGGCGGCACCGACTTCAACGCAGGTTTTTCGGCGACCGCCTCCGGTTTCGTCGCAGCCTTGGGTGCGACGACTTTCAATTTTGCCGGAGCCTCTGCCGCAACCGCCGGCTCGATAACGGCGAGCGTCGCACCGACCGGCAGCGTCTGCCCCTCGGCCGCGACAATCTTGGCGATTCGTCCCGCCCCCGGCGACGGAATTTCCGTGTCGACCTTGTCGGTCGAGATTTCAACCAGCGGCTGATCCTCGACAACGACGTCGCCTTCCTTCACCAGCCATTTCGCGATAGTGCCTTCGACGACACTCTCGCCCATCTGCGGCATCGTAACGTCGATTGCCATATCAGTAGGCCGCCAGGTTGCGGATCGCGTCCACGATTTTGTTGGTGCTCGGCAGAATAAAGTCCTCGAGCGGCGAACTGAACGCCACGTGCGCGTCGGCCGCCGCAACTCGCCGCACGGGACCGTCGAGATATTCGAACGCGTTCTCCATGATGATCGCCGAAACCTCGCCGCCGATTCCTCCCGTCAGCCGATCCTCGTGCACCACCAGCACCTTGCCGGTCTTGCGCGCAGTCGCCAGTATCGCCTCGCGATCCAACGGCAAGAGCGTGCGCAAGTCGAGCACCTCGACCGCGAGACCGTCTTCCTTCTCGACGATTCGCGCCGCGTCGAGCGACTGCCCGAGCGTGCCGCCGTAGGTGATTATCGAAAGGTCGCCCCCTTCCTTGCGAATCTCCGCAACTCCGATCGGCACGGTGAAATCGCCCTCGGGCAGGTCTTCCTTGATACTGCGATAGAGCCGCTTGTGCTCGAAGTACACGATCGGATTGCCGTCGCGAATCGAACTTTTCAGCAGCCCCTTCGCGTCGTACGGCGTCGCCGGCGCCACCACCTTGAGTCCCGGCACGCGCGTGAACCACGCCTCAGGATTCTGCGAATGGAACAACGCGCCATGCACGCCCGCGCCCGACGGCGCGCGAATCACCAGCGGACAAGCAGCCTTGCCACCGTGCCGGTAGCGCAGGGTCGCCGCCATGTTGACGATCTGATCGAAGGCGCAGGAAATAAAATCCGCGAACTGCATCTCGACCACCGGCCGCATCCCGAGCACCGCCGCGCCGATCCCGGCCCCGACAATCAGCGCCTCCGATATCGGCGTGTCGATCACGCGCTCCTCGCCGAACGCGTCGAGCAACCCTTCGGTTGCCTTGAACGCGCCGCCCAGATCCGCGACGTCCTCGCCCATGACGAACACGTTCTCGTCGCGCCGCATTTCCTCGTGCAGGGCAGAATTGATGGCCTTGATGTAGGTGGCTTCCATGGCTACCGAGCGCCGTTGTTAAAAGAGGAGTTCGAAGAATTTGGTGCAGATGTCGAATTAGCCGGCGCGTAAATATCTTCAAGTGCTTCTTGAGATTCCGGCAATGGACTGCTTTCGGCAAAATCCACCGCCGCTTGCACTGTCTTATTCGCACGCTCGTCGATCTGCTCACGAATGCGCTTGATGTCGTGACCCTTCTTTTCGAGGTAAAACTCGAAACGCGGGATCGGATCGCGGCTCTGCCATTCGATGAGCTCTTCCTGGTCACGATACAGCGCGGCGTCGTGCTCGCTGTGCCCGCGGTAGCGATAGGTCTTGCATTCGATCAGCACCGGACCTTCGCCGGCGCGCGTCTTTGCGATCAGGCGCTCGCTCAGCTCGAGCACGGCGAGCAGGTCATTGCCCGAGCACACGTAACCCTTGAAGCCGTAGGCGACCGCGCGATCGGCGACGTCCTCGATCGCCATCTGCTTCTCGAGCGGTGTCGAGTACGCGTAGCGGTTGTTCTCGCACACGAAGACCACCGGCAGTTTGTGCACGCCGGCAAAGTTCATCGCCTCATGCACGTCGCCGCGCGACGCCGCGCCTTCGCCGAAGAAGGCCACCGCGACGTTGGGATTCTTTTTCATTTTGAATTTGAGCGCCGCGCCGACCGCGACCGGCAGCGACGAACCAAGCATCGAGGTCGATCCGAAAACGCCGTGCTCCAAATCGCCGCCGTGCAGAAACGAATCCTTGCCGCGTGAGAGCCCGGTTTCCTTGCCCATCAACTGCGCCATCAGGTGCCCCGGATCGACGCCGCGCATGATGAAGACGCCCATATCGCGATGCAGCGGCGCGGTGAAATCGCCGTCGTGGAGCGGCGCGCAGATGCCCGTGACGATCGCCTCCTGTCCGGCGCCGGAGTAAACGCCGCCGAGGATTTTATTCTGCCGATGCAATCGCGAGACGCGCTCCTCGAACACGCGAATCAACTTCATCCAGTAGTAGAGTTGCAGTTCGTACTCGACGCGTGGCGTATGCTCAACAGCGCCATGCTCAACATTGGTTTCGGGCATCTGGTGTACTCCGGTTTCGCCTATCTGGATTCACACTAACTCGCGCGGCCGCACGGGGCAAAATGCTTTTGTCTCGAAGGCGACAGTCAATCGAGCAGTTTCCGCACGCGATCTTTGACTGACTGATCGGCTCCCAGCAGCAGCGCGGGGAGTCGCAGCGTGAGCTCGATCCAGTTGCGATCGCGTCGCTCGATTTCGCGCAGTATCGTGAGACCGTCGTCGACCTTCCCCAAACCGAGCAGCGCAATCGCGTGCCAGTAGCGCATCTCGGGATTGTCGCCGGCCAGCCGCTCGGCGTCGGAGAATTCGCGCTCGGCCGCGTCAAGGTCGCCGCGTTGAGCCGCTTCGTTTGCAAGCCGCATATGAATGTACGCGCGACGCACGGCGACCAGGCGGCGAATCTCGACCAGCGGCTCGGGCGCGTCGTCAACCCGCAGATCAAAGATCGTATCGACCCACGGGCGTCCCGTGGATTTCGCCTCGACGATCAGAATCGCCGCCGTCTGACGGCCGCGGATGTCGCCGCCTTCAGCCTCAGCCGCGTCGAGCGTGGCGAGGAATCGATCGACCAGCTCGCCCTTGGCGCTGGTGTACGCCTCGGCCATCGCAGGCCAGACCGTGTCCTTCAACATCATGTTGGCCTGCACGGAAAATCCGTCGCCGACGATGTGTCCCGCTTCTGGAATTGTAGTTTGACCGGTATGCGCTGCGACGCGGCCGAGCGCATCGACCATCGCGACCTGCCGAACTTCACGCATTGGATCCGCGGCGACCAGGCCCGCGAGGGTATCGGGCGCGCTTTTGCGCGCACGCATCAAGTCGAGTCCGAGCTTGCCGTACGCAGGATCGGCAGACGCTTGCGTCGCGACCGCGCCCACGCCGGCTTCCGCCCACGTGACGACCGTGCCGGCGGCGAAGTAGTGCGACTGCACAGCAACGCCGAGCTGCCCAGTGTCAGGATCGCGCGCGACAATCGAGTAAGTGTGAACGAGCGGATCGGCAATCGGCATGATTTCGGGTCCTCCTGCAGCTCGAATTGATTCTGGTATTGTGCCGGACGGATCGCCACTGCTCGGATTAATGCCTCTCGCGCGCAGTTTTCTTTTGCAACTGGGTTGCCTCCCCGTACCTGATGGCTTATAAACGCGATTGATGGCGTCGGGACATTCATCGCTCGCTTCTGAGCTGCACGGACGCGCGCCGATTCGCAAGATCCTCGATCGCGCGCTGGCGGGCGTGCGCTTGACCGATGCAGACGCGGTCGCGCTGATCGAATGTCCCGACAGCGACCTCGACGCGATGCTTTCTGCGGCGGCTGAGCTGCGCGATCGGGGCAAGGGCCGCGACGTCACTTACTCGCGAAAAGTTTTTCTGCCG
>Ga0210393_10003808_pt1 | contig 12039 bp, 9 predicted proteins | sample IncBWC27OmetaG_FD_160068 | JGI IMG/M metagenome (GOLD analysis project Ga0210393, IMG submission 160068) | Forest soil microbial communities from Barre Woods Harvard Forest LTER site, Petersham, Massachusetts, United States - Inc-BW-C-27-O ... | reverse complement strand
GCATCGTGATCGATGCTGACCGGATCCTCAGTGACGTCGAATTGCTCGATACCGACGTCTCCGAATTGGATCTGGCGCGCGCGACGGTGCAGCAGTCTGGCGAGAAGATCACCATTCCCGACACCCAATACGACAGCGATTTCTGGCGCGATGTCGACGACGAGGGTGTCGGGGGCCACAACCGGTCCTGACAACCCAAGCCCCCCGGCAAAGGGAGGGCTCTCTCTGTGTACCCTTCGACCAGACAGCCCGTTCGAAGAGGAACACTAGATGAGCGCACCCACGGCGAACCGTCCTGCGTCCGGCGTTTTCTCGGCCACCCGCGCGCAATTGCCCGAACGGACACTCCGCACCGACCGGTGGTGGCTGCCGCCGTTGGTGACGAACCTTGGTTTTTTGGCGTTCATCCTCTACGCAACCACCCGCGCTTTTTGGGGCAGCAGCTATTGGGTGGACAAATACCACTACCTGACGCCGTTCTATTCGCCGTGCGTCAGCGCGTCGTGCGAACCGGGTGCCAGCCACCTGGGCGTCTGGTTCGGCCATTTCCCCTGGTGGATTCCGTTGGGAATGCTGGTATTACCGTTCCTGCTCGGGTTCCGGATCACCTGCTACTACTACCGCAAGGCCTACTACCGCTCGGTGTGGCAGTCACCGACCGGATGCGCGGTCCCCGAACCGCGCGCCCATTACACCGGTGAAACCCGGCTTCCGCTGATCATTCAGAACAGCCACCGCTACTTCTTCTACGTCGCAGTGGTGGTCTCGTTGATCAACACTTACGACGCGATAATGGCGTTCCACTCGCCCTCCGGTTTCGGGTTCGGTTTGGGCAACGTCATTTTGGTGGCCAATGTGCTGCTGCTGTGGGCCTACACCGTCTCGTGCCATTCCTGCCGGCACGTCACCGGCGGTCGGCTTAAGCATTTCTCCAAACACCCGGTGCGGTATTGGATCTGGACACAGGTCAGCAAGTTGAACACCCGCCACATGCAATTCGCCTGGATCACGTTGGGGACGCTGGCACTAACCGACTTCTACATCATGCTGGTGGCCAGCGGCACCATCACGGACTTGAGATTTGTTGGCTGAAAAGCCAATTCGATTACTAAAAAGCTGAGCGAGGGTTTTCATGGTCGAGGTCGAACGGCACAGCTACGACGTCGTCGTCATCGGTGCCGGCGGCGCGGGTTTGCGTGCGGTCATCGAGGCGCGCGAGCGTGGCCTCAAGGTCGCGGTGGTGTGCAAATCGCTGTTCGGCAAGGCCCACACGGTGATGGCCGAGGGCGGCTGCGCGGCTTCCATGGGCAACACCAACCCGAAAGACAACTGGAAGACCCACTTCGGCGACACCATGCGCGGTGGGAAGTTCCTCAACAACTGGCGGATGGCCGAACTGCACGCCAAGGAGGCACCGGACCGGGTCTGGGAGCTGGAGACCTACGGCGCGCTGTTCGACCGCACCAAGGACGGCCGCATCAGCCAGCGCAACTTCGGCGGGCACACCTACGCGCGGCTCGCGCACGTCGGCGACCGGACCGGCCTGGAATTGATCCGCACCATGCAGCAGAAGATTGTGTCGCTGCAGCAGGAGGATTACGCCGAACTCGGTGACTACGAGGCGCGGATCCGGGTGTTCGCCGAATGCACCGTCACCGAGCTGCTCAAGGACGGGAACGTGATCTCCGGAGCGTTCGGCTACTGGCGCGACAGTGGGCGGTTCGTCGTGTTCGAGGCCCCGGCGGTGGTGCTGGCCACCGGCGGGATCGGCAAGTCTTTCAAGGTGACCTCGAATTCCTGGGAGTACACCGGCGACGGGCACGCGCTGGCGCTGCGGGCCGGCGCGTCGCTGATCAACATGGAGTTCGTCCAATTCCATCCGACGGGCATGGTGTGGCCGCCGAGTGTGAAAGGCATCCTGGTCACCGAGGGTGTTCGCGGTGACGGCGGAGTGCTGAAGAACTCCGACGACAAGCGATTCATGTTCGACTACATCCCGCCGGTGTTCAAAGGCCAGTACGCCGAAACAGAGCAAGAGGCCGACCAGTGGCTGAAGGACAACGACTCGGCCCGTCGTACCCCGGACCTGCTGCCGCGCGATGAGGTCGCACGCGCGATCAACTCCGAGGTCAAAGCCGGCCGCGGCACTCCGCACGGCGGGGTCTACCTTGACATCGCGTCACGTTTGACGGCTGCGGAGATCAATCGCCGCCTGCCGTCGATGTACCACCAGTTCAAGGAGCTGGCCGGGGTCGACATCACCAAGGAGCCGATGGAAGTCGGGCCCACTTGTCATTACGTGATGGGCGGCGTCGAAGTCGACGCTGACACGGGCGCGGCCACGGTCCCCGGGCTGTTCGCCGCCGGCGAGTGCTCCGGTGGCATGCACGGCTCCAACCGGCTGGGCGGCAACTCGCTGTCGGACCTGCTGGTCTTCGGGCGCCGCGCCGGCCTGGGCGCCGCCGACTACGCGCGGGCGCTGAGCAGCCGCCCGACCATCTCCGACGAGGCCGTCGAAACGGCGGCGAAAAGGGCCTTGGCACCCTTCGAGGCACCGACGAACGGCGTCACCGCGGAGAACCCCTACACCTTGCAGTTGGAACTGCAACAGTCGATGAACGATCTGGTGGGAATCATCCGCAAAGCGGACGAGATCTCCGAGGCACTCGAGCGGCTCGACAAACTTCGCGAGCGGTTCAAGAACATCCACGTGGAAGGGCATCGCCAGTACAACCCGGGCTGGAATCTGGCCATCGATCTGCGCAACATGCTGCTGGTCAGCGAGTGCGTCGCGAAGGCCGCGCTGGCGCGCACCGAGAGCCGCGGCGGGCACACCCGCGACGATCACCCGTCGATGGAGGCGCCATGGCGCAAGGTGTTGCTGGTCTGCCGCGCGGCGGGCGGCGATGCCGTGATTCCCGACATCGAGATCACGCGTGAAGACCAGGTGCCGGTGCGGGCTGATCTGCTGGAGCTCTTCGAGATTTCCGAGCTGGAGAAGTACTTCACCGACGATGAGCTGGCCGAGCACCCAGGACGGAGAGACAAATGACCTACAACGCGACCATGCGGGTGTGGCGCGGCGACGAAGCGGGCGGCGAGCTGCAGGACTTCACGGTTGAGGTCAACGAGGGCGAGGTGGTGCTCGACATCATCCATCGCCTGCAGCAGACGCAGACGCCCGACCTCGCGGTGCGGTGGAACTGCAAGGCAGGCAAGTGCGGTTCCTGCTCGGCGGAGGTCAACGGCAAGCCGAAGCTGATGTGCATGACCCGGATGTCCACGTTCGCCGAGGACGAGGTCGTGACCGTCACGCCGTTGCGGACCTTCCCGGTGATTCGTGATCTGGTCACCGACGTCTCGTTCAACTACGAGAAGGCACGCGAGATCCCGTCTTTCGCGCCACCCAAGGAACTGCAGCCCGGTGAATACCGGATGGCGCAAGTCGACGTCCAGCGCTCGCAGGAGTTCCGCAAGTGCATCGAATGCTTCTTGTGCCAGAACGTCTGCCACGTGGTCCGCGACCACGAAGAAAACAAGAAAGCGTTCGCCGGGCCGCGCTTCTTGATGCGGATTGCCGAGCTGGAAATGCACCCGCTGGATACTCGGGACCGGCGCAACGACGCGCAGCAAGAGCACGGCCTGGGCTACTGCAACATCACCAAGTGCTGCACCGAGGTCTGCCCGGAAAACATCAAGATCACCGACAACGCGCTGATCCCAATGAAAGAGCGGGTCGTCGATCGCAAGTACGACCCCGTGGTGTGGCTGGGTAACAAGCTGTTTCGCCGCTGAGCGCTTTTCGCTGCGACTATCCGCGGTGTGGCGTTAGTCGGGAGCCACACGACCGACGCGGGGTCAACCCGCGACCGCAAAGACGGCTGGGTCATGCAGAACACCAACAGCGTCAACGACATTCGGACCGCGATCCGCGACTGGTACGGTTTCAGGCGCCAAGGCGCCGGAACACACTGCGGTGGAACACAATTGGCGCCACCTCGGCATCGACCGACACCTCGTTTACCCGCAGCACCACGATGGTGTGATCCCCGGCCGGGATCGTCTGCTCGATCGCGCTCTCCAGCCACAGCCCGGTGCCCTTGATGAACACCGCGCCGGTGGTGCTGGACACCGTCTCCAAACCGGCGAACCTGTCGCCGGTCTTGGCGGCAAGGGTGCGCGCGGCCTCGTCATGGGCCTCACCGAGCACGCTGATGCCCAGCATCGGCAAGTCCTTGAGCTTGGGCCACGTCGTCGACGTGTTCTGCACGCAGAACGACACCAGCGGCGGGTCCAGGGAGACGGGGACAAAGGTACTGGCCGCCAGCCCTTCCCGGGTTCCGTCGACCACGGCAGCGATGGCCACCACACCAGACGGGAAATGGCCGAAGGCCTCACGAAGTGAGGACGCTGTGAGCTTCTTCGTTGAGTTCACCGGACTTCATTCGCCCCTCGAGCCGAAGACGGATTCTCCTATCCGACCCTACTGGACGAGTATCCATGCGCGTCAGCCACATCCGGGTGCGCCCGCAGTCTGCTCTTCCAGGCGTTGCGACCGTAGACCGAGAAAATCGGATCCGACGGGTCCTCGGCTGGGGACCAACACGTATCGGCGCGTACCGCGAGTTCGTCGGGTAGCGACAGCACCGGTATCTGCGCGTCCAGTCGCGGATTGAAGAAGAACGGCACCGAAATCCGCTCGGCCGCCGACCCGCGCAGATCGACCCGGTGCTCGGTGGCCCTCAGGTAACCGCCCGTTGCGACCTCGAGCAGCTCGCCGATGTTGACGATGAACGCACCCTCTAGTGGCGGCGCGTCGATCCAGCCGTCGTCCGGGTACGTCCCCTTGCCTCGCCGCACCTGCAAGCCCCGGCTGCCCGGCTCGGCCAGCAGTAGCGTCAGCACTCCGGCGTCTCGATGCGCACCCACGCCCTGCGGGCTGGCCGCACGGGCCGGGTAGCGGATGATCTTGATCAGGGTGGCCGGCGTTTCGGCGAAGGCCGGGTCGAACACGCCGGGTGGGCTGCCCAGCGACGCTGCCCAGTGCCGGAGCAAGGTGCGCGCTAGCGCGGACAGCGCGGCATCCCACTCGTCGACGATGCCGGGCAACTCCGGCAGCCCGGCGGGCCACTGGTTTGGGCCCTGCAGCCACAGGTAGTCCGGCTTGCCAGGCCCGCCGATCGACGGACGTTCCGGTCCGATGTCGAGCTGTTCGCGCCAATCCACCTCGCCCCGGGTCAGCTCGCCGCCCAGCCGAGTGTAGCCCCGAAAATGCGGACTGCGGACCATGGCGACAGCGTCTTTGTCGGATTGTGACAGAGCGAACAGCTTGCGTGCCACGTCGAGCACGCGGCGCACCAGCGTCTCGGGCACGTCATGGCCGATCAGGTAGAAGAACCCCACCTCATGGGCCGCCTCGCGAAGGCTCCCGCGGAGTTGGCCGGAACTGTGCCGCAAGTCCACCACGGGCAATGCCGTGACGCTCCCCACACCGCTCATCTGTCCACCATCACCGCAGGTAGACGGGCCGCAAAGAGCACAGACCAAGCCTTCCCAACCAGTTGGTTAATTAGACAGTGCAATGTAGCTCACACTCACTTGCATCCGACTGTCAAAAGGATATATTTAGCTGTGTTACTGGTGGGTAACTTAGCCCGAGTACCCAACCACACGTGGCAATTCTCAACGAGGAGGAGAGCAGTGAGCCACTACAAAAGCAACGTCCGTGACCAGGTATTCAACCTGTTCGAGGTGTTGGGCGTTGACCAGGCGTTAGGCCAAGGCGAGTACAGCGATATAGACGCCGACACCGCCCAAGAAATGCTGAGCGAGATCAGCCGGCTGGCTGAGGGGCCCGTCGCCGCCTCGTTCGTCGAGGGTGACCGGAACCCGCCGGTTTTCGATCCTGCGACGCATTCGGTGACGCTGCCGGAGTCGTTCCAGAAGTCGGTCCGTGCGGTCCAGGAGGCCGGTTGGGACAAGGTCGGTATCGACGAGGCCCTCGGCGGTACTCCGTTGCCCAAGGCACTGCTGTGGGCGCTGCACGAGCACCTTCTGGGCGCCAACCCGGCGGTCTGGATGTACGCCGGCGGCGCAGGTTTCGCCCAGATCCTCTACCACCTCGGAACCGAGGAGCAGAAGAAGTGGGCAGTGCTGGCCGCCGAGCGCGGCTGGGGATCGACCATGGTGCTCACCGAGCCGGACGCCGGTTCGGATGTGGGCGCCGGACGGACCAAGGCCATCCAGCAAGAGGACGGCTCCTGGCACATCGACGGGGTGAAGCGGTTCATCACCTCAGGTGACTCCGGCGACATGTTCGAGAACATCTTCCACCTGGTGCTGGCGCGCCCGGAGGGCGCTGGTCCCGGCACCAAGGGGCTCTCGCTGTTCTTCGTTCCCAAGTTCCTGTTCGACTTCGAGACCGGCGAGATCGGCGAGCGTAACGGCGTGTTCGTCACCAACGTCGAGCACAAGATGGGCCTGAAGGTCTCCGCGACCTGTGAGCTGTCGTTCGGCCAGCACGATGTGCCCGCCAAGGGCTGGCTGGTCGGCGAGGTACACAACGGCATCGCGCAGATGTTCGACGTCATCGAGCAGGCCCGCATGATGGTCGGCACCAAGGCGATCGCCACCCTGTCGACCGGTTACCTGAACGCGCTGGAGTACGCCAAGTCCCGTGTCCAGGGTGCCGATCTGACCCAGATGACCGACAAGACCGCACCGCGGGTGACCATTACGCATCACCCCGACGTGCGCCGGTCGCTGATGACCCAGAAGGCTTATGCCGAGGGTCTGCGTGCGCTGTACCTCTACACCGCGACGTTCCAGGACACCGCGGTCGCCGAGGCGCTGCACGGTGTGGACGCCGACCTGGCCGTCAGGATCAACGACTTGATGCTGCCGGTGGTCAAGGGTGTGGGCTCCGAGCAGGCCTACGCGAAGCTGACCGAGAGCCTGCAGACGTTCGGCGGGTCCGGCTTCCTGCAGGACTACCCGATCGAGCAGTACATCCGTGACGCCAAGATCGACTCGCTCTACGAGGGCACCACGGCCATCCAGGCGCAGGACTTCTTCTTCCGCAAGATCGCCCGCGACAAGGGTGTGGCGCTGGCTCACGTGTCGGGTGAGATCCAGAAGTTCGTCGACAGCGAGTCCGGCAACGGCCGGCTGAAGACCGAACGCGAGCTGCTGGCCAAGGCGCTCGCCGACGTCCAGGCCATGGCGGCCACCCTGACCGGCTACCTGATCGCCGCCCAGGAAGACGTCACGAGCCTCTACAAGGTGGGCCTGGGTTCGGTGCGGTTCCTGATGAGCGTCGGCGACCTGGTCATCGGCTGGTTGCTGCAGCGCCAGGCCGCGGTGGCCGTGGCGGCGCTCGACGCGGGTGCCAGCGGTGCCGAGCAGTCCTTCTACGAGGGCAAGGTCGCGGTGGCGGCGTTCTTCGCGAAGAACTTCTTGCCGCTGTTGGCCAGCACCCGCGAGGTGATCGACACGCTGGACAACGACATCATGGAGCTCGACGAGGCTGCTTTCTAGGCCGCCTTGTAACGGCTCGAGCAAGGTCCCCCGCCTCCACAGCGAAGCGGGGGACCTTGTGTTTGGGCAGACGAAAAAGACCGCCGCTGGATCCCCTCACTCCAGCGGCGGTCCTTTTCGTACGCCCGTCTTGGGTTGCTGACCGGCGGTCGACTATGGGATACCCCGTGTTGCCGTCGGGGTCGGGGGGTCAGACCACAACACGGGGCTATCCGTCAATTCGGGTACCCCAACGATGGTGTTGCTAATCGACTGTGACGAAATCATCTACGCTGCCAGCCGAACTCGAGTGGCACCGGTTTAGGGGACGGGTCAGGCCTCCAAAATCGCGGCGACGCCCTGGCCGCAGGCAGCGCAGATCGAAATCAGTGCCCTGACACTGCCGCTGCCGTTCGCCTTCTTCTCGGCAAGCTGCTTGGCCGCCTGAGCGAGAATCCGCCCACCGGTGGCTGCAAACGGGTGGCCCGCGGCCAATGACGAGCCGTTGACATTGAGCTTGGAGCGATCGATTGACCCAAGCGCGGCGTCGAGGCCCAGCCGCTCCTTGCAGTACTCCTCGGACTCCCACGCGTTCAGATGCGTCAGCACCACCGAGGCGAACGCCTCATGGATTTCGTAGAAGTCGAAGTCCTGCAAGCTCAGCCCGTTGCGGGCCAGCAGCCGGGGCACCGCATACGTGGGCGCCATCAGCAGGCCGTCACGTCCGTTGACATAGTCGACCGCGGCGGTCTCGGCGTCCATCAAGTAGGCCAGCGGAGCCAACGAATGCTCGTCGGCCCACTGTTCGCTGGCCAGCAAGGCGACCGAGGCACCGTCGGTCAGCGGAGTCGAATTGCCCGCCGTCATCGTCGCGTCACCGGACTTCACCCCGAAAACCGGGCGCAGCGTGGCCAGCTTTTCAACGCTGGCCTCAGGCCGCAGGTTGTCGTCGCGGTACAACCCCAGAAACGGCGTGACCAGGTCGTCGAAGAAGCCACGGTCATAGGCGTCGGCCATGTTGCGATGGCTGGCGACTGCCAGCTCGTCCTGGTCGACGCGTTTGATCCCCATTTGCTTGGCGGTGATGGCGGCGTGCTCGCCCATCGACAGCCCGGTGCGCGGCTCACTGTTGGCTGGGATCTCGATGCCGAGGGTCGCCGGCAGCATGCCCACCAGCTTCAGTCGTTGGACGTTCGACTTGGAGCGGCGCAACTTCAGCAAGGTGCGGCGCAGGTTGTCGCCCAAGCCGATCGGGGGGTCAGAGGTGGTGTCCACGCCGCCGGCGGCGGCGACGTCGTATCGGCCCGCCGCGATGCCGTCGGCCGCCGCGATCGCCGCCTGCAGGCCAGTACCGCAGGCTTGCTGAATATCGAACGCGGGTGTGTACGACGACAGCTCGGAACCCAGCACGCATTCGCGCGTCAGGTTGAAATCGCGGCTGTGCTTGAGCACGGCGCCGCCGACCACCACGCCCAGTCGCTGGCCGGTCAGCCCGAACCGGTCCACCAGCCCACCCAGAGTGGCGGTGAACATGTCTTGGTTGGACGCCTCGGCGTAGGCGCCGTCCGATCTCGCGAACGGGATGCGATTGCCACCCAGCACGGCGACTCGTCGCCTGGACTCAGAACTTGCAGGGGCCACGTTTATCTCCGGTTATCAGTTTGGGGTCGGCCGTCGAGGGCCATACTACCCATTGTTCTTACTCTCCTTACTCTGAAGTAAGTTCGTCCTCGATACGGTTGGCTTATACGGCACGTTCGACCTAGAAAGAAAACGGAAGGCAGCTCAGTGGCTCCCACTCGTTCGTCCGATCTGTTCTCGCAGATTGTCAACTCCGGCCCCGGATCGTTTGTGGCGAAGCAGCTTGGTGTCCCGCAACCCGAGCCCCTTCGCCGCTATCGGCCCGGTGATCCGCCACTGGCCGGATCCCTGCTGATCGGAGGTGAGGGCAGGGTGGTCGAGCCGCTGCGTGCGGCGCTGGAAAAGGACTACGACCTGGTGGGCAACAACCTGGGCGGCCGCTGGGCCGACCAGTTCGGCGGGCTGGTTTTCGACGCCACCGGCATCACGGCACCGGCCGGACTCAAGGCGCTGCACGACTTCTTCACACCGCTGCTGCGCAACCTCGGCCGCTGCGCGCGCGTCGTGGTCGTCGGTACCACGCCCGATTTGGCGGAAAGCTCCGACGAGCGGATCGCGCAGCGCGCGCTGGAGGGCTTCACCCGCTCGCTGGGCAAGGAAATGCGCCACGGCGCCACCGTCGCGCTGGTGTACCTGTCGCCGGACGCCAAGCCGGCCGCGACGGGCCTGGAATCCACACTGCGGTTCATCCTGTCGGCCAAGTCGGCCTACGTTGACGGGCAGGTTTTCTACATCGGTGCGGCCGACTCCACGCCGCCGGCCGACTGGGACCGGCCACTGGACGGCAAGGTCGCCATCGTGACCGGCGCCGCGCGCGGAATCGGTGCGACGATCGCCGAAGTGTTCGCCCGCGACGGCGCCCGCGTGGTCGCGATCGACGTGGAGTCCGCCGCCGAGACCCTGGCCGAAACCGCCAGCCGGGTCGGGGGCACCGCGTTGTGGCTTGATGTCACCGCTGACGATGCTGTCGACAAGATCACCGAGCACCTGCGCGACCACTACGCGGGACACGCGGACATCTTGGTCAACAATGCCGGTATCACCCGCGACAAGCTGTTGGCCAACATGGATGATGCCCGGTGGGACGCCGTCTTGGCCGTCAATCTTCTTGCCCCGCAACGGCTTACCGAGGGGTTAATCGGCAACGGCAGCATCGGCGAAGGAGGCCGGGTGATCGGCTTGTCATCGATGGCCGGCATTGCGGGCAACCGCGGGCAGACGAACTACGCCACCACGAAGGCCGGGATGATCGGGCTCACCCAGGCGCTGGCACCGGGACTCCACGACAAGGGCATCACGATCAACGCCGTCGCACCGGGATTCATCGAAACCCAGATGACGGCCGCCATCCCGCTGGCCACCCGCGAGGTGGGCCGCCGAATGAATTCGCTGCTGCAGGGCGGGCAGCCGGTCGACGTCGCCGAGACGATCGCCTACTTCGCCGGTCCGGCGTCAAACGCAGTGACCGGCAACGTGATTCGGGTCTGCGGCCAGGCCATGCTGGGCGCATAAGTTCGAGGAGACGCGATGAACCAGCCAAGCGGCCTGAGAAACATGCTGCGCGCAGCGGCCGGGGCATTACCGTTGGTGTCCCGCTCCGACCAGCTGCCCAGCCGCGCGGTGACCGTCGAGGAATTACCGATCGACCCGACCAACGTGGCCGAGTACGCGGGGGTCACCGGCCTGCGCTACGGCAACAACGTGCCGCTGACCTACCCGTTTGCGTTGACCTTTCCCGCCATGATGTCGCTGGTGACCGGTTTCGACTTTCCTTTCGCCGCAATGGGATCGGTGCACACCGAGAACCAGATCACGCAGTACCGGCCGATCGCGGTCACCGATACCGTCGGTGTGCACGTGCATGCCGAAAACCTCCGCGAGCACCGCAAGGGTCTGCTGGTCGACCTGGTGACCGACGTCAGTGTCGGCAATGAGACGGCATGGCACCAGGTGACGACCTTCCTGCACCAGCAGCGCACCAGCTTGTCCGACGAGCCGAAACCGCCGCCACAGAAGCAGCCCAAGCTTCCTCCGCCCAGTACGGTGCTGCGGATCACCCCCGCTCAGATCCGGCGCTACGCTGCCGTCGGCGGAGATCACAACCCGATCCACACCAACCCGATCGCCGCTAAGCTGTTCGGATTCCCGACCGTCATCGCGCACGGGATGTTCAGTGCCGCAGCGGTATTGCCCAACATCGAAGCTCGGTTTCCCGATGCGGTGACGTATTCGGTGCGGTTCGGCAAACCGGTTGTGCTGCCCGCGACCACGGGCCTTTACATCGACGATGGCGACACGGGTGCGGCCGGCTGGGACGTCTCGTTACGCAACATCGCCACGGGATACCCGCACCTGACCGGCACGGTCCGCGCGCTTTAGCCGGCATGCGTTGGGCCGCGGCCCACGACAAGTACTTTCAACCCGTATGCGCCGCACGCGGTCAGCAGGAAAACGAAGAAAAGCCAGATCGGGGGCCGGGCGAGTTCCCAGACGAAGATCGAGGCCCAGATCGGTGAGCCCTGGGTAACCGCGAGCACGCCTGCGGCGCCGCTCAGCGAGACCGCCGGCACGTGCAGGTGCGTCCCAGCCAACCAATTGATCGTCAGCACCAGGACCGACCCCGCTGCCGCGCCGGTGGCCAGCGACGGTGTGAGCATTCCGCCGGCACCGCCGGCGCGCAGGTACAAAGCGGTCAGCAGCGGTTTCAGGACCAGGATCGTAGCCGCGGCTGACAGCGTCATCCCACTGGCGAGGCTGACGGTCAGGATGCTTCGCCCGTTGCCGGGCAACTCGGGCCACCAGTGCGAGCAGATACCCGTCACCAAACCCACGGCGGCGAGCGCGGGGATGAGCACCCAGGTCCGCATCAGGCGGGCCGGGCGC
>Ga0210393_10003805_pt1 | contig 12048 bp, 12 predicted proteins | sample IncBWC27OmetaG_FD_160068 | JGI IMG/M metagenome (GOLD analysis project Ga0210393, IMG submission 160068) | Forest soil microbial communities from Barre Woods Harvard Forest LTER site, Petersham, Massachusetts, United States - Inc-BW-C-27-O ... | reverse complement strand
CAATCAAACCTCAGTGGAATATTTAGGTTTAATCATCTCGGAAGGAGAAATATGCATGGATCCGATTAAATTAAAGGCAATACAAGAATGGCCACTACCATGAACAGTCAAAGACATATAGAAGTTTCTCGGATTTTGCAATTTCTACCACCAATTTGTTAAAGATTATTCCCACATCGCACAACCATTGTTCAATTTAACAAAGAAAGAAACACCATGGAATTGGACAACCGAATGTAATATGGCATTTGAAACCCTCCGACAAACTATAATAACGTCACTGGTATTAATGCTACCAGACCACGAGAAGCCATTTACGCTTATCACCAATGCCAGTGATTATACGAGAGGTGCAATTCTAGAACAAAGAGATGCATTGGGATGATCCCATCCAATCACCTATTTTTCAAAATCATTACAACCAGCCGAACGAAATTATGAGATACACAACAAAGAACTCCTGGCCATTATTCATGCCCTGAAACATTTCTGACACTATATTCAAGGAAGCCCTCACATGACTAAGATCTTATCAGATCATGCAAATCTCAAGTACTTCACTACTAAGCAAACACTAACACGTCGACAAGCCCGATGGGCCCTATTCCTTAGTGAATACAACTATATGATAATCTCAACACCGGGAAAGCAAAATACAGCCGATGCTCTGTCCCAGCATCCAGATCTTAAAAAGGGGATAGCAACTGATAACACCGATCATATTTTGCTTACACCAGATAAATTTCACATTCAAGCCCTCCAAACGACAGCAATTCCTATGGGAGTTAACACAGATTTGAAGCAAGCTATATGAGAAGTAATTGAAACAGATAGACTCACAGAACAAAAGCTCAAGAATATCCTCCTGAACGGACCATGTGACACCGCCAAAGGACTGCAGGAGTGGAACTTAGAGGATGGACTCATCCTCTACAAAGGACTGGTCTACGTACCAAATAACGAGAATCTCAAGCACAAAGTGGTACAACAGTATCACGATGAACTTATGGGACATCCAGGAGAATGGAAAACCATTAAATTAATCACGAGAGATTTCTGGTGGCTAGGGATCACGATATTTGTAAAAGTGTATATCAAAGAATGTGCTACCTGCCAAACTACTAAGATCAAACCACCAGTCAAAGTACCACTAAAGCCCAACGAAATACCACAAGGCATTTGGGAAACCATTACAATGGATTTTATCACGGATTTACCAGTGTCAAATGGATATGATTTGATCCTTACAGTAGTAGATTGACATAGCAAAGCCATTATCTTATCGCCTTGTCACAAGACTATCACAGCTGAACAAACCAGTCAATTACTAATTGACAATGTTTGGAAACGAACCAGTTTTCCCTTAACAATCATTTCAGATCGGGGCCCGCAATTTGCCACACAAGTAACTCAGGAATTTTGGCAAAAATTAGAAATTAAACAAAAACTGTCCACCGCCTTTCACCCACAAACAGATGGAGAATCAGAATGGGTCAATCAAGAACTCAAACAGTACCTACACATATGCGGAAATTTCCAACAAGACAACTGGGCCACACTTCTTTCCATTATCAAATTTGCATACAACGTGCGACCACATTGAAGTACTCACAAATCTCCCTTTGAAATATGGTACAGTTTCCAACCAACTTTCAAACCACCACTGTACCTACAAACCTGAGTACAAAGTGTGGATGAACGAGTACAATATCTTAAACAAATTCGCAAAGAAGTAACCACAGCACTTCTCATTGCCACACGAGAAATGAGAAGCAGTGGACCACCCAGTCTCACACACACATTCCAACAAAATGATCAGGTACTATTAGAAGCAACAAATTTACAGACCACGCACCCAAAGGCGAAATTAGCCCCACGACAATATGGCCCATTCAAAGTCCTATGGGCATCTCTGACCAATTGCAAATTGGAACTCCCACCACATATGAAAATACACCCAGTATTTCATAATCCCTTACTAAAGCCATATCACGAAACCAAGGAACACGGCCCAAATCATGAGAAACCTACCCTAGAAATAGTAAACGGCGAAGAAGGACATTACGAGATTGAAGCTATCCTTATGGCATGACCCATGCAAAACAGAAAAAGCACACAGTACCTAATCAAATGGAAGGGATATCCCGCATCAGAAAATTCATAGCTTCCAGAGAAAGAATTAACTAGTGCTAAGGAACTCCTTGACAAATTCAAACAACAAGAGAAACAGACGACGAAATGAAGGTTAAACACTCTAGGGTTGCAGGTGCAATAGGAACCTAAAGAGGGGATACTGTTGAGGACTGTGTCCACGACATCGAGCCCTCAAAGTTCTAAGTCAAAAGTCCCACAAGTGAACCCCGTGACAAGACCAGCACATGATTCTAAGAAACAAGGGGCATGTGCTAATTCATCAGATGACCTGATCACATGGGATCAAACTAGGAATAAGTCACCCAACACATCATATGTTCTAACACATGACAAATCACAAGACCTGATATGCTTTGGACAAGCAAGAAGTCTGTTGATCAACAGATGGCAGACCATGGGAATGGTCTGCAATCAACGAAGACACGTGATACCGGTAATAGGTTAGTACTGGTGATGAGGGCCAATTGCTATTGGCCACAAGGATTATGACTCATTGTGCAGTAAATATGCAGTCTTGTCTCCGCTATTGTCTCTGACTCATTATGACTCAACCTGACTCATACTCCCATATATGGTATCATTGCACCCATCTCCTGTAGTATTACCTGCCCTAAAGAGGGTGCACAGACCACCTGTAATTAGTATATAAGGCCTCTTGAATTCAGCAAACAGTCCTTAGACTGTTCTCTTGTCTACCCCACTAGTCTTAGCCCACCAGCTACCATAGAGCAACTCACCTTCCTCCTCATCGCTATCATCATCGCCTTAGTGCTCTTTATCTTGTTCCACACTTAGCCAGTTACCTTAAACCCAAGCCCAACATCGTCCTTGCTACCTTTATAAAGTAGTGAGTCGCAACACTTCTTGCCAGCCCGATTAGGGTCAAGCTGCTGGGATCTTGGGACACACTTAAGATGGTCCTCGCCAACACAATAGGAGGTGCCCAAACCAGTAAGGGCATCATCTCTCAAGTCTTGGCCAAAGAACACCATTGGGTATATGCAGCAGGAGGGGATGCAACAGCTTGCTATGCCAAGAGCGCACTGAAAGGGAAGAAGAAGGGGAAGCGATGTTCCTGTTGCAAGAACAAGGGTCATGTCACCTCCGAGTGCCACAAGCGTGAGCAGGAGGAGACCACCTCACCGAAAGCATCCTCTGGCAAGACCTTAGGCAAGTCACAATCTAGGAAGTCTTTGTCAGGCAAATCTTCTTCAAGGGGCTCTTCCTCTAAGCCACAGTCTAGCAGGACCACTGACTCTGCCAAGATCGTCACCACCAACTCCAATTCCAGCTCGAACTCTGACTCTGACAATACCGTTCAAGTCTTTATGGCTCATACCTCACCAGATGAAGACATTGAACATGTTTACAAGACAAGGGCCAGGCTTCACCAAAGCAACTTATAGCACAGCTGGCTCATCAACTCTGGTGCCTCACAGACTATGTGCTCTCATTGCTCCTGGTTCTTACACTTTATTCCCTTGTCTTGACACATAAAAGTTGTCCTTGGTGACAACAGTGCCATCCCCACTGTAGGATCTGGCCGCCTCAACATCAGAATGTTTGCTAATGGAAGGTGGATCAATTCCATCCTCCAGGACATTCTTTATGTGCCAGACTTATACAGGAACCTCCTTTCCGTCTCCCATCTTGTGCAGCGTGGCACCAAAGTATGTTTCCTCGGCGAGGCCTGCCAAGTCTATGATCAGCGCAAGTCCCTCGTTCTTGAAGGGGGGCTGCACAACAACCTTTACATTATAAACATGCAAGTAATAGACTATGTCACTGCAAATGTGGCCCAGCTTTCCCCTCACCTCATGGACACTAACTTGCCTTTGGAGTGCGCCCTGACAACTCGCCTCACCATATTGTCAGTGCCCATCAAACTCTGGCACCGCCGTCTTAGCCACCTCAACTTCAACGCTATCATTCAAATGGCAGACAAAGGCCTCATGACAGGCATGACAGTCTCGAACAGGCAAGTGCCCTCAAGCCCATGTGAGCCATGTCTAGAAGGGAAACAAACCCATAAAGTAATCTACAAGATCGCTATGATGCACACTGAACACGTACTTGGCCACGTGCACACTGATGTCTGTGGCCCCCTTCCCATCCACTCACACCACGGCTATCAATACTTTATAACATTCATTGATGACTCTTCCCGCTTTGCCTCCATATATCCCCTACAGGAAAAATCGGAAGTAGGCAAATTGCTCAAAGCTTTCATTGCATAGGCGGAACTGGAAACCGGCCTGAAGGTCAAGACACTCCATTCAGATGGAGGTAGCAAGTACATGGCCAGACACGTCAAAGACTACCTCATTGAGCACGGGATCAAGCATGAAGTCATGACTCCCAACATGCTCCAACATAACGGGGTTGCCGAGCGCCTTAACAGGACACTACTGCATAAGGCTCAAGCCATGCTCACTGACACGAACCTCCTCAAGTCATATTGGCTGGAGGCCCTCAACTATGCTACCTTCCTTCACAACTTATCCCCTTCCTGCTCCATTAGCACCACTCCCTCCGAATTGTATACAGGCACCAAACCGGATGTCTCGTGACTCTATGTTTTCGGCTGCACAGCTCACATGCATGTCCCTGAGAAATCTCATAACAAGCTGTCCACCCATTCCCTATCGTGCACTTTCCTCGGCTTCTCCCAATAGTGAACCACTTTTCGTCTGATACACAGACCATCACATAGGTTCATAGAATCTCACGACATCGTATTCAACGAAGGGGGGCCCCACAACACTCAAGAGTGAATCGTCCTCAAACCCAAAGTTCCACAAACACACGAAACACATCGACATCTGTTATCACTACATCCGTCAGGTCATCGATAATGGGATGTTGTATCTGGAATACACTTCAACTCAGGAGCAAGTGGTGGACATTCTTACAAAGGGGCTGCCCCCTGTGTCACATATTAAGTTCACAACTGCAATGGGTGTACAGCAGCTAGCTTGAGAGGGGGTATAGGAGTGGCAGCATTTCCACGTCCACAAGGACACATTCCAATCCTCAGCCAGTATGATAAGTAGTTACTATTGTTATATTCCAGTGCAGCACAGCCGCTATCTTCACAAAGGCTATAGTCACTTTACATTTCTTTCTTTACTTGCCGCTTGCTCCACTGTCACAAGCACATACCACTACTCTTTGCTAGCCTCACTCGTGTCGTATAAGTATATAAGACTCTCGTAGATCACAGTCAGAATATCAGTCATTTCACTCATTCTAAGTGCCCTCTATTTTCTTCACTATGTCTGCCTCTCTATTGCCTCAGCCTCAATCTTCTTTAATATCTCAAGAGCTTGAAGGCTTTTATTTCAACTTAACATTCTATTATAATGACATTATAGAAACTGTCCCTTCTCTAAGACAGTTTGCTACAGTAGCAGTGTCATAAAATCTACTTAGGAGTCAGGTATTAAAGGACCATTTTACAAGGGAGTATCTAATGAGAAAATGCATGCACCATTCCACTTAGTTAGCAACTTCCACATATTCTGGACTAGAAGGCCCTCTTATTGTGGTCTTGACCCAACACTCTATCTGCACCCCAATTTTGCTTTTCCTCTTTTTCTCTTTATCTGTTTCTGAATTAGGCTTAGCTCTAAGATCCTATCAGAGATTGATAGGAGTAAGGTTAATTAAGATACAAAAGTAAAAGAACAACCATCAAATCTTAATAGCTGGTCCTATTTCTGAAAAGCCATGTTTTCTACCTATTTAGGCTTATATAACATACTGACAGAGGTCTAGGAAAGGGGTCTGAGGGTAGTATAAAGTAGTATAAAAGCTCTATATTTTAGCTAGCCAAGTCTAAGCTTAGCTTGGTTCTAAAATCACAGCACTTAGTTATCTTATCTTTGAAAAACTTGCTACAGATCTTATCTACATCTGTGGCTTCTCCATCTTCCATCTCTGCAGAGTTAATTAACTCTGATTTCAATCTTATCTTCTATTGTAAAGACTATATAGGCCCTGTGCCTACTCTAAGACAATTTGCTACACTAGCTGCAACTCATTCTTTGGTTCAAAACAAGTTTTCGAAGAATTGTGCCTGAGGGAATACTCTGTTCAAAGGCATTGTAAATGCAGCACTTAGTTAGCAGCAGTGTCCAGAATCTGTTTGGCCCAGTATAGCTATAACACCTCTATAGCCTTAACACTTGGGCATATACTAAAGCTCTACCTAATACAACCCCATATGAAAAGTGGCTGGGCAAAAGGCCCAATATATTGCACCTGCATGAATTTGGGATGCTAGTATAGATCTTGTCCCAAGAACCAAATGTCCTATAGAAATTGCTGCCTAAGTCTTAAAGACAGGCATATGTCAGTTATGATGATGACTCCAAATCAGTCAAATTTTATAATGCTAAGACAAGAAAGATACTCACCTCTTGAAACTTCTGATTTCTTATGCTCTCTGAGCAGACTTCCCCTCCAGAGGACATTAAAGTGGCACCTAATGCTCTATGCAAGGGGGAGATAGAAGAGGAAGTGTGCATATGCACCATATACAATAATTATAATAGACAAAATAATGAACAAAAATTGAAAGAACTAGAAACAAAAACAAATGAGTACAAACCTCAAAAAACAAGAGGGATATGTATCAATTATAGATATTTAAATGACCCCTTCTCAGATGAGGAAGAGGAAGGTGTGTTTCCCAACATTAAGAATAATGCAGAAACCATAATAACTAGAGATGATTGCCACAGCCTCAAAGAGGCCAAGGCATTCCTAGAGTGGCCAGATTGGGAATGTGCAATCTAGGTAGAGCTTGACCAGCTCTAAGAGATAGGGACATAGCAACTTCTAGACAAGCTGCTAGATGTGAAACCTATAGCAAATAAATGGGTGTTTACCAAGAAAAGAGACAAAGAAGAAAGAATTACTAAGTATAAAGCAAGGCTCATTGCCAAAGGTTGTGCTTAAAGACTAGGGCACAATTACATTGAGACCCATTCCTCTGTTATCTAACTCAAGATCATGTGGGCTATAATGGCATTAGCACCTGCACAGAAATTGTTAATGCACCAAATGGATGTGAAAGAAGCTTACCTGAATGGTAGACTCAAAGGGAGAGTCTATATGCTCTAGCCTAAAGGCTTCGACAATAGAACTGGGTGCATATGCCTGCTAATAAAGACCCTTTATAGACTGAAACAGTCTGAAAGAGAATGGAATATTGAACTTGATACTAAACTGCAACAATACAGATACTAACAGCTACACTTAGATCCATGTGTATACATCTGGCATAATGGGGATGAGTACAGTATTATAACCATATAGGTTGATGATCTTCTTCTGTTCACTATATTGGAGTCTATCTTAATGAAGATGGCAAATGACTTGCATGCTGAGTGGGAGATAACAGATTTCAGTGAGCTAGCAAAAATCATTGGCATTGAAATTACACATACTAAAGATTCCATCACACTCTTACAAAAGTGATATATTGAGATGATCTTGCAGAGAGAAGGCTTGACAAAAGTGAATGCAGTTGGGATGCCACTTGATCCAAACACAACATTGGAACCAAACCCAGATAGAAATAAAGGGGACTGTAGCAATTTGTATACACAGTTACTAGGGGAACTCCAATTTCTTGCAAATGCCACTTAGTCAGACATTATGTATGCTGTAAATCAATTAGCATCATACACTGCAAATCTGAGCATACAACATACAACTATACTGAAAAGGGTCCTGAGATATCTATCAGGAACCAGAACATATGAAATAACTTACAGTTCAAGCCCACAATATCCAGCATTACTTGGATATGCAGATGCTGTCTATGTAAATGTGGATGACCTAAAGTCCACCTCTAGATATGTCTTTCTAGTGAGAAGAGGGGCCATTACCCAGAGATCTAAGAAGCAAACAACAATAACACTTTTATTAATAGAAGCAGAATATATAGCTTTATCTATAGCAGCATATGAAGCTTGCTAGCTGCAAAGCTTCTATAACAAGCTTAGATTCTTCCTAAAAAGCCCAATCTTAATCCAAGGTGATAACAATAGGTCTATTGCATTGGCAAAAAACCCAATGTTCCATAAATAATCAAAACATATTGCAATTCATTAGCATTGGGTGAGGGATTTGGTATAGAATAGTGTTGTGTGTATTGAGAGCTGCTACAACTGCAACCAAACTGCAGATGTGCTGACTAAGGTGTTACCATGCCCTAAGTATAAACAACACATATAAAATGAGACTCATATTAGTTTAAGGGAGAGTGTTGGGTTTAGGTCTAGCAAATGCAATACAAGCACAACCAGTGCTCACACTAACACTAACATCTAGTACTTCAACACCATGCTCCAACACACCCTATATTACATCAGCACCCTCTCCTACCATCTTATGATGCATCAACATGCTATATAGTGAAATAGCCACAACTCTAGTATTTATACCAGTCTATCCTCTATGAAGAATAATAATTCTATCACTCTTGTGTTCCCTTTCCCTTCCTATCTTACTATCTTAAGAGAAAGTGCAGCTAATAATGAAAGTTTAACATAGGTAGAGAGCTAAAGAGTGTGCTAAGGCCTGTTAAGACATGTATTATATAAAGCTAAAGGGAATGTTGAGGATTTGAGTCTGTAAAAGCAAGAGATCGACTCTGTGCTTCTAGAGAGTTCAGGGATAAATAGAACTAAGCTAAGATGTAAAGATCCAGGCCTAGGCAGGATAGACAGAAGAGGTCTGAGGCAAGCCAAGCAGGGCATCCTCGAAACAGAGATGAGCAAGAGCATAAGGAGGTAATGGCGGCATCCGTTGAAAATAGGAAAACATCAAGTTCGAGACTGGTATCCTGCAGCAGCATGATAGCTTGAACCATAGGAGGCAGTCTTGAAGTTGTGAGAGAAGAGAAAGGCACACAGAAGTAAGAGGGGAAAGAATTCGCTGACCTCTAACGAGGCCAACATGTGTGTTATTTATGCAATCTAGAGACAAGTATTCTACTGCAGAACAATAGAAAATGAATCATGAATGAGATAAAAGTGAGGCAACAAACTAAGCTACTGCAGAACAATGGAGCAGAATCATTGAAAGGGGGTCAAGGGTACAGTATGATCATGGCATGGCGTGGTGTGGTGTGGCACCGTGTGGCATGAGGCGTGGTGGGGTAAGGCAAGGCAAGGCAAGAGAGGTGGAAAAATAGAAAGGAACTGTGGCAGCATACATATGTGGCATGCGTGGTTGTGTCTGGCAGTGAGGGCATGCATTGGCAGCAGGCTTGCTAGAAGCTGTGTCAAATGTGGCAGTGGCGTGGTGTGGGTAAGGTTTTGTGTAGACATGGTGGTGGTGGCAGTGAGGACAAGAGCTCATTTCGGCTTAGAGCTTGAAGCTTGAAGGTGTGCATGATCAATGTGCCAGCCCATTTCCAAGCCTAGTGCATGATCCTATGTTACAGTCTGTGCCAGCACTAAAGTGGGACACATATATGCAAACAACATGCTGCATTTAATATTGGGTAGAGCTAATGTCTATCTTCTGCTACCTAGCACTTATTCCTCAGTTCCATAGCAGTAACTATTATGTAATTAAGAATAAAGCATTTTCTAAATTTTAAAAATTTTAAAAAAAAAGAGTACTATCTACTCACTTAAGGCCTCTTAACTTGTATAGTGTGAGTTGTAACTTTATGTCAAACTTACTAAATCATTTTTATGACCTGATAATTTGTATATAAGTTCCTTATATCCTATTTTAGAACAGATTTTCAATCTTATGCATTTTTGTGAACCTTAACCCTAACCCTAAAAAGGCACCAAATTTGGGGTCTTCAGACTGGAAATTTTCTGATTGAGATGGGAAGAATTGCTTATTATTGTTGGCTAACATTTCACTTTAAAGGATAATATAGGATCTATGGTGCATTGTTACACTCTAAGCAGGGTGCAAGGTAGTCTAACATGAATGTATCATGATGTCAGGGAAACCTTAGAGTGATGTGGCAGCTACAGTCTGATGTAATAGATGATGTAATCAATGATGTTAGGCATGTGACTGGTCATGTGCTGAGGAAGGTTATGTGATAGAAAAAGTAGGGGTACACTGCATGCAAATCAGCATTGTCAGTCAAAAAATAGTTATAGAAAACCCCAATAAGTGTTAAAGAATTTTTAGAGTTTATTCTCATAGGAGAGTGTCTAAAAAAAAGAGTTTGAGTAAGTTTCCAGTCACATGATGTCTAGAGCATTTCTGGCAGGAATATGCCTGCAAAAAAAAATTTCACATCATATGACTGGAAATTTACTCAAACTCTTTTTTCAGACTCTTCTACAGAGATATACCATAAAAATTCTTTTAACACTTATCAGGGTTTTCTATGACTATTTTCGGACTGACAACCCTGATTTGCATGCAGTGGTAGATTGTAACAAATTAAGCACCCATATAGATGCTCACTTATGTAATCAAAAGCATCAATTTTGTGCCAGAAGAGGTGAATTTCAGAAAAATAAGAAAGTAATCTAACAGTTCTATTAAGACTACTAATAGTATTTACTATATACAATATAAATATATTTCGATATTATGTTAAGGTGCTATTTACTTTAAAGTTTGTCCTTAAAAGTTTATCATTATTATGCTCCAAGCAGAGTGTAAGGTAGTCCAATATAGACAGAACAAGTCACTTAAGGCAGAGTGGGGATGGGAACAGTTTGTAGAAAATAGAGGTTCACTATATGATAGGGGCAATACTAGATCAAGCCTATACTGAAGCATGGTTGCTTTAGAGTGCTTGACTGAATAAAAAGAGAAGGGCAGAGAATAGGGTTGCAATGCAGAGGTCAATAGCCTATCTAAAGATAAAGTGCTAGCTATAAGTCTAAGCTAGATCTAAGAGATGAAATGTGGGCCTCACAGTCTATAGCCAACTAAGGGCACATTATAGAACTAGAATAAGTAAAGGGGAAGGCTACTGCTTAGATTAGGGATCAAGTTAGGCTTAAGGCCTTACATCAGAAAAACCTAAAAATACTTTTTTAACTTTTTTAACTTGTTACAAGTGCAAAAAGTACAGTTTCAAAAAAGTAGAGGCTACTTAAGAAAAGACAAGTGTGCTACTTGATGATACTTTTTTTACTTATAGTAGCAAATCATACTTTTTTTATACTTTTTTTCTACTTGTTATAGCTTTTTAGTACTTGTTGAAGTGGTTTTACTTGTAATTTACTTGTGATAGTGCATGTTCAAGAACTACTTTTTGCACTGGTTCAAAAAGCAGTTCAATAAGTAAAAGACTTGTCTTTTTCATACTTTTTTAACTTTTTACAAAAAAGTGTAAAAAAGTGTAAAAAAGTATTTTTAAGTTTTTCTGATGTAGTGACCAACTCAAGGGTCTTATATATAGGGGATGCATAGCCTTGTACCTAATCAAGAACAATAGCAAGCCTATAAGAGGTAAGCTAAAATACAGTATCAGTAGGAGATAATAATAAGCTAAAAATAGGTGAAACACAAGGGAACAATAAGCAAGGAGACAATAAGTTAACTTAGAGGATACGGGCTACTCTAAAAGAGTCAATAAGATAAGAAGGTCCATGAAGATCTATTAAGCACAGTGATTACCACCATAAGGGTAGTATAAGGGACAGATTTGCTTAATATAGAAGCTCTCATATTCTAGAGCATTGTTACCAGCCTTTAGAGCTAGATGCTAGCACTTAGAATTGATGCCTAAGATACATCAGCAAAAAAAAACCTGCTTGCACATGTACTTACTATGCCTTACAGGCACTCGTAAGGTATTTGTAAGGAAAAATTCTGTAAGGTCAGTAAGCCATGTCAATGTCTTACTGTAGACTTATAAATGACTTATTCGATAACTTATCTTCCTTA
>Ga0210393_10003800_pt1 | contig 12056 bp, 13 predicted proteins | sample IncBWC27OmetaG_FD_160068 | JGI IMG/M metagenome (GOLD analysis project Ga0210393, IMG submission 160068) | Forest soil microbial communities from Barre Woods Harvard Forest LTER site, Petersham, Massachusetts, United States - Inc-BW-C-27-O ... | reverse complement strand
GCGCGAACGGCGACGCGAATGGTGCCCCCGCTGTCGCGGCGCGCTGATGGCGCCCCTAGCGGATATGCCCGCAGCCGATCCACGCTGGAGTCCGCGCGGTGGTCCATCGGCACCACAGCAGGCCCCCGGGTGGCAGCGCACCCCGCCTCGGCTGCCGCCGGGGTTCCGGTGGATAGCGGTGCGCCCCGGCGCCGCACCGCCGGCGCGGCGCGCGCGACGGTCGCTCGGTCCCACCCCGCGCTACGCCGTGATCCCGCGTTGGGGTTTGGCTGACCGCGTCGATCAAGCCCCCGCGGCAGCCGAAACACCAACGCAGACAGGGCCATCGGCTGCGGCGGTGCGCACCAGCATCTTCGTCGGCGTGCTAGTGCTCAGCGTCGTGGCCCTGGTGTACGTGGTGCGGTATGTGCTGTTGGTCATCAACCGGAACACATTGCTGAATTCGGTGGTGGCCATCGCTGTGGACTGGCTCGGGATCCTAGCGAGTGTGGCGGCGCTCGCGGCGGCAATCACTGCTGGGGTGATGCTGATCCGCTGGCTGATTGCGCGGCGGGCGGCGGTGTTCTCGCATCAGGGGATGCCGGAGCCTCGCTCCGTCCGCGCGTTGTGGGCCGGCTGCGTGGTGCCGCTGGCCAATCTGCTGTGGGCTCCCGTGTACGTCATCGAGCTGGCAACGATGGAAGAGCATTACGCCCGGCTAAGAAGACCGATCGTCCAGTGGTGGATCGCTTGGGTTTTCAGCTACATCGTTTCGATCTTCGCCATTATTTCCAGCTTCGCCACCGACGCACAGGGCATCGCGAACAACACCGTCTTGATGGTGTTCGCGTATCTGCTCGCGGCAGCCACGCTGGCCGCCGCCGCCCGGGTCTTCGAGGGCTTCGTGAGCAAACCGGTCGAACGGCCTGCGCATCGCTGGGTCGTGGTGGACCAGATCTCGAAGGTCGACCTGCCGGGCCCGCCTCGGCTGTTCAGGTTGAGTTGCCGGGGCAGGAACCGGCAGCATAGTCATATGACGTGGGCCGACGAGGTGCTCGCCGGGCATCCATTTGTTGTAGCCCACCGGGGCGCTTCGGCCGCTCGCCCCGAACACACGCTGGCCGCATATGATCTCGCGCTCAAAGAAGGCGCCGACGGCGTCGAATGCGATGTGCGGCTGACCCGCGACGGTCATCTGGTTTGCGTGCATGACCGTCGGCTGGACCGGACCTCGACGGGAGCGGGTTTGGTCAGCACGATGACCCTGGCCGAGCTACGCGAGCTCGAATACGGTGCGTGGCACGACAGCTGGCGTCCGGACGGTACGCACGGTGATACCAGCCTGCTGACGTTGGACGCGCTTGTTGCCCTCGTTCTGGACTGGCACCGGCCGGTGAAGCTCTTTGTCGAGACCAAGCATCCGGTTCGGTACGGCTCGCTGGTGGAAAGCAAGTTGCTGGCGCTGCTGCACCGCTTCGGTATCGCCGCACCCGCCTCCGCCGACCGGTCCCGCGCGGTGGTGATGTCGTTTTCGGCCGCCGCGGTCTGGCGGATCCGGCGAGCCGCACCGATGCTGCCGACGGTGCTGCTCGGAAGGACCGCCCGTTATCTGGCCAGCAGCGCGGCCACTGCCGTCGGTGCCACCGCCGTCGGGCCGTCACTGGCGGCGTTGAAGGAATATCCGCAACTCGTCGACCGCGCCATCGCCCAGGGCCGGGCGGTGTACTGCTGGAATGTCGACGACTACGAAGACATCGACTTCTGCCGCGATGTCGGGGTGGCCTGGCTTGCCACTCACCACCCAGGTCGGACGAAGGCCTGGTTGCAGAACGCCCACACCGACCGTGTCGGCGACTAGTTCGGCGAGAGATGTCCGCCGGCGGGTTGCGGCGCGCCTCTTCCCGCGGGCGCCGAGCCCACCTCGCGGTGGACGAAGTTCTCCAGGTCGAACAGGTTGGCTCCGGCACGATCGGCAACCCGCACCAAGGTCGTCATCAGCGCCACCTCTTCGATCTGCTCCTGCAGGAACCACTGCATGAACTGCTCGCCGAGGTAGTCACCCTCGTCGCGGGCCACCGTTGCCAGCTGGCTGACTTGATCGGTGACCGCACGTTCTTGATCGAGCGCCAGTGCCAGCGCGTCGCGTGGTTTGTCGAATTGATTGCGCACGGGGTCCACTCCGGGGATCTCGACGTGCACGTCGCGATCGATCAGATGTTGCACCAGCATCATCGCGTGGTTTCGTTCCTCGACCGCTTGGCTGTAAAAATGCTTCGCCAATTGCGGCAGGTCGGCGCCGTCGAAATAAACGGCGATCGCCACATATTGCTGGGCGCCGGTGAATTCATTGAAAATCTGTTCCTGCAGCAAAGCGTGGAACTTTGTCTTGGGGCCGTCATAATCGCTCATATCGGCAGATTACCGCTGGTAGAACGCGTATGCAACGAAGGTATCACTTACTCAGGAAAGGGTTTCCTAAGTTCGAAATGCGGCCACAAAATGTATTTAACTCAGGCCAGGTTTGCCTAAGTAAAGCAAGGCTAGGTTGAAATTCCGCTGATTTGTCGGTTATTAAAACGCGGCGCGTGGCCCCGGACAAAATCGCTACTGCTGTCCCTGGAGCGCCTCGGCGGGCACTGGAGCGTCGGAGGCAAGCGCGTCGAACAACTTGGCGGCCACGTCGTGGTTCCACACCACCACCGCCCCGGCGTCGCCGCTGCTGAATTCACCGATTGGGACGGTCACCGAGGTGGTGGACCCGTGCAGCGCCCAGCCGAGCCGGGCGAGGTCCCATACATGGTCACCCTGGTCAACGGTCACGGCGTCGACAGCCGCATTCGAGACGGAGTACCAGCGAAACGGATTCAGCCATACCGCCGGGCTGGACGTGCGATGCAGGAGCGCCGACATGAACTGCCGTTGGTTGATCATCCGGTCCAGATCCGCCCGCGGTGTGTCGCGAGACCTGACATAGCCGAGCGCATTGCGACCCTCCAGCTTCTGGCAGCCGGCCGGCAAGTCGATGCCGGCCAACGGGTCATTGACCGGCGCGGTCGGGCACACGGTAACTCCGCCGAGCGCGTCGACCAGCGCGGCGAACCCGCTGAATCCGATCTCGGCGTAGTGGTCGAGGCGCAGCCCGGTAGCTTGCTCCACTGTTTGAGTCAGCAAGGTTGCCCCGCCCATTGCGAACGCGGAGTTGATTTTGTCCTTGCCGTGATCAGGGATGGGCACATACGAATCGCGCGGTATCGACACCATCGTCGTCGGGGTGCTCGACCCGAACGCAGGCACATGCACCAGCAGAATCGTGTCGGTGCGACCGGTGCCGATGTCGCCGCCGGTGGCCAGATCTTGCTGCTGCTCGGCGGTAAGGCCCTGGCGGCTGTCCGAGCCGACGAGCAGCCAGTTCGTGCCGCGGCCGGCCCCGGGCCGATTGGGGTAGTCCACCAGTACCGCCGCGCGGTGCAGTCTCGTGTCGAACCAAAAGGCCCCGCCCACGATGCCCGCGCCGGCCAGCAGCGCGCCGATCAGCAGACTCAGCGCCACCATCCGGCCCCAGCGGCGCTTGCTGCGCTTGCGGCCTGCCCTCGGTGCGACGGGTCGTGGTGGGGGCTCAGTCCGCCGCGGCGGACCGGGGTGCGAACCAGGCGCAACCGGTCGTGGCGGAGGGCCCGATGCAGGGGCCGCATTGACCGGGGAGACCGGCGCGGACGCCCGGCGCAGCGGCACCGTCTCCGCCGTCGGTGACGGCGCGCCGGTTTCGCGGCGAATCACCTGCGGTGGTTCCGCACGCGCTTGCCGCGGCGGGACCGGTTTCCGAGGCCGCCGACGTTCCGGGGATCGGTCGCGGTTCACCCGGATAACTTACGTGGCGTCACCCACCCTCAGCGCAGACAGCCGAAATCCCGGCGCACAGGGTCGGTTACCGACGGGCGCGCAGCCCGTTGATGAACGGGCAGCCCATCAGCACCCGGATCGCCTGGCTCAGCCCGATCACGTCGTCCACCGGTTTGTGGAAGGGCAGCCGGATGTCGTGGTCACCGTCGTTGCCTTCGATGCGAAACCGCACCCCGTACCGGTCCAGCCCCAGCGGGCGAACCTGTCCGCGGCGCAGCGGTGCCGGCAGCCGGGATACCAGTCGTGCGACCACGTCGCCATGGGCGTTGTCCAAGTGCCAGAGCAAGCTCGACTCGATCCCGCAGAACGGGTCGGGGCGAGCTACGAGCAGGTCCTCCACGCTGACGGCCTCGGCACCGCTGGCGTCGGTCACCACCACGGATCCGATCTCGAGTCGCAGCAGCGTGTACCGGGCCTCTCCCCCATCCGAAGGCATGGACCTGGGCGTATCGACTTGCAGCAATGCCGGATCTGGACACTCGGTGGCGATCAGATCGAGAATCTTTGTCACCGCGCCCGGTGGAACCTGCTGCAGGCGGCCGCGGACCCAGACCAGCGAACGGACCGGTTCGCGCAGCGGCAGCGGCGCATAGTCGGTCAGCTCGAGCAGCGCTTGCGAACCATCGACCCGGGCCGCCCCGCCGTCGCGGTCGGCTGGAAGTGCTATGGCGAAGGACCCGTCGTGCAGCAAGTGATGTACCGGCGTGGCGACCGGCTCCTCGCGCGCGTCCTCGTTCTCGATGGCCAGGAGCGCGCCGCCGGCCCGGGTACAGGCGCTGCGGATGCGTTCGGCAGTCGTCGGCGCGGCGCTGGTCAGCGGTAACACCATTCTCCTATCGGCTTAGGTAAGCCTAAGTTAACTTAGATCGATGGGCGCCGCAAGACTTGTTTCGCGGCGGCCGCCGCTAGGGTTGGATCGTGGTCCGCATTGCTTATCTCGGTCCCGAAGGGACCTTCACCGAGGCGGCGCTGCTACAGATGACGTCGGCCGGGTTGGTTCCCGACCAAGGGCCGGATGCGTTGCGGCGGTTGCCGATCGAGAGCACGCCCGCGGCACTGGACGCTGTCCGTAACGGCGATGCCGATTACGCGTGCGTGCCGATCGAGAACTCGATCGACGGGTCGGTGATGGCCACATTAGACAGCTTGGCCATCGATTCGCCCTTGCAAGTGTTCGCCGAGATCACGCTGGACGTGGCGTTCAGCATCGTCGTCAAACCGGGTCGCAGCGCCACTGACGTGCGCACGGTGGCGGCGTTCCCGGTGGCCGCGGCGCAGGTGCGGCAATGGCTCACCGCCCAGCTGCCCAGCGCCGAACTGCGGCCGGCGTACTCCAATGCCGACGCGGCCCGACAGGTGGCCGAGGGCAACGCCGACGCCGGGGTGACCTCGCCGCTGGCCGCCGCCCATTGGGGGCTTGCCGCCCTGGCCGACGGTGTCGTCGACGAGTCCAACGCCTGCACCCGCTTCGTCCTGGTCGGCCTGCCAGGGCCGCCACCGGCCCGCACCGGCGCCGACCGCACGTCGGTGGTGTTGCGCATCGACAACGCGCCCGGGGCGCTGCTGGCCGCGCTCGCCGAATTCGGTATCCGCGGCATCGACCTCACCCGGATCGAATCCCGGCCGACCCGCACCGAACTGGGCACCTACCTGTTCTTCGCTGACTGCATCGGCCACATCGACGACGAGGCCGTCGCCGAGGCACTCAAAGCACTGCACCGTCGTTGTGCGAATGTGCGATACCTGGGTTCCTGGCCGACGGGTGTGGCCGCCGGGGTGCTGCCGCCGCCGGGGGACGAGGCGTCACGGTGGCTGGCGCGGCTGCGGGCAGGCAAAGCGGAGCAAGTCCAGGAATCGGGGTCCGGAGGGTTTGGGTGATGAGCGGTCGTCTGGTGCTGGTGCGACACGGCCAGTCCTACGGCAACGTTGAGCGCAGGCTGGACACCCGGCCGCCGGGGGCCGAGCTAACGCCGAAGGGCCGCGACCAGGCTAGGGCGTTTGCCCTGGGTTCCGGCAGGCCGGCAATGCTCACGCACTCGGTTGCCACCCGGGCGTCGCAGACGGCCGCGGTGATCGGCGCCGAACTCGAGGTGGCTGCCCACGAGGTTGTCGGCATTCACGAGGTGCAGGTCGGGGAACTGGAAAACCGCAACGACGACGACGCGGTCGCGGAATTCAACGCCATCTATGACCGCTGGCAACACGGCGAGCTCGACGTGCCACTGCCCGGCGGCGAGACCGGCAGCGAGGTGTTGGACCGGTACGTGCCGGTGCTTACCGACCTGCGGATGCGCTACCTCGACGACGACGAGTGGGACGGCGACATCGTCGTCGTCAGTCACGGCGCGGCGATCCGCCTGGCCTCCGCGGTGCTGGCCGGTGTGGACGGAAACTTCGCGCTGGACAACCACCTGGACAACGCCGAGTCGGTGGTCTTGGCTCCGATCACCGACGGGCGGTGGAGTTGTGTGCGGTGGGGAACCCTGACGCCGCCGTTCTACCCACAATCCGAAGCCAGCCCGGTCGCGGACGCGGTGCGGTCAAGCACCGACCCGATGGGCTGACGAGGCGATCAAACGGCCAGCGCGACCGATTCTTCGGTGCATCCGCAGCCGACGGCATCGCAGTCGATGACGAACGTGTGCGGCAACAGCTCAGGACTGACGCAGCCCGGCTCAGTGCATTCCGACCGGTGCAGCCAATGGCGAATGATGGTGCCGTGGCAGTGATCTAGTCCTGCCCGGCACTCGCGACAGTCAGCGCTCATAAGGCGTTCATAGCACCGGGCCCGGACAAATTCGGGATGCCGCGCCCAGGTGGATGCCCGCGGATTCCCAGCGGCTTCACGCCCAGCCCAGTTCTTCTAACCGGTTGTCGTCGATGCCGAAGTGGTGGGCGATTTCGTGGATCACCGTAATCGCCACCTCCTCGACGACCTCGTCGTCGGATTCACAGACATCCAGCAGCGCCGCGCGGTAGATCGTGATGGCATCCGGCAGCGATCCGCCGTAGTCGGAGTCCCGCTCGGTCAACGCCACCCCTTCGTACAGACCGAGCAGTTCGGGGTCTTCAGCGTGGCGGTCCTCGACCAGCACGACGACGTTGTCCATCGCGGCCGTCAGCTCGGGTGGGATCAGGTCGAGCGCGTCGGAGACCAACTCGTCGAACCGCTGCGGATCCATCCGCACGGCCACCGGCTAGCCCCCCGGCGCGGGCGGCGGCGGCTCCGGTGCGGGGTTGGCGGGCGGCGGCGGAGGTGGTGCCTCCGGAGCCGGGGGCGGCGGCGGCGCCCCGCCGTCTGCCGGGGGCGGCGGAGCTTCCTGCGGTGCTTGCGTAGCCGGAGCCTGGGACGCCGGCGCCCGGGGAGGCGTCACAACCGGCTGTTGCACCGGCTGTTGCGGGAGGTGCTGATTGTTCGGCGGGATGGCGTCTGGCTGGGAGGTGGGCGCCGGCTCCTGAACCGGAATCGACGGCAGCGTGAGCCGCTCCTCGGGAATGTCGGGCGGTGGTACCGGTGGCTGACCGTTGATCAGCAGCTGGCCCTTGGCGCTGTTCACCAGCGTGGCCCAGCCTCCGTTGCCCAGGCTGGCGCCGATGCTGCAAGCGACCTCACGGCTGCCCGCCTGCCAACTGGGCAGCGACACGGTCGGGTAGATCAGCGTCAGGGTCGTGGTGCGCAACTTGACGGGCGCGAGGTAGGCGTCGGTCATCTTGGTGCAGGAGTCCTTGACGAAGCCGTCCTGCTCGGGCTCGGCGGGAAGAGCAGCGGGGAATTTCTCGGCCAGGTTGACCGTGCCCGTGATCTCCATTGCATGCGGGGCCCCGCAGTCGACCGGAGCGTCGATCGGTTGGTTGGTCGCCGAGTCGATGCCCAAGCAGGTGCCGGCGGGCCAGACCTTGGACTGGTCGACGTCGGCGACCTTGCCTTTGAACGCGGCCTGTTGGTTGTTCGGTCCGGGCAGCTGCAGGCCGCACAGCATGCGGCGCTCGCCGGACTGGCGCCAGGCCCGGTCACCCGACCACAGCATGCTGACGCTGAACTTGCTGTTGGGATCGAACTTGGGTCCGAGGTAGCGGTGCACCGCAGCCTCGCACTGTTCCTGGCTCATCTGCTGGATACGCGCCGGCGACGGGGGAGCCGCGTTGGGCCCGTACTCCGAGCCGGGGAACGTCCGCATATCGACGGACTCGGCGACTTCAAACTTGTGGTCGTCCGCGCAGTTGACGATGCTCGCCGACTCCGGCGTGATATCCGGCCACATCAGGCAATCGCCGGTTTTGGCGCGGTTGAAGGCGGCGTCGCTCTTGGCTCCGGTGCTGGGCACCGGATCGCTGTTGAGGTAGCCGGCCAGCCGCCCTGGCCCACCGCCGCCAACCGGAATCGCGGTCACCAGCCCGGCGATCAACAAACCGCCGAGCGCGAAGAGGAGCAGTGCCCGCCTGGTCGCAGTGGCCTGCAAGGCCCGCGCCCACTGGAACCCGGCGAGCGGCTGTTCCGCCTCGTCGGCGGCGGGGCTGGCTGGGGAAACTTCCGTTTCGGGCGTATCCAACATCCGCTCCATTCTGACAGGAGCCGTTAAGGCGCGTGACAAATGTTGCGTATGTAGCGTCGCGGGATTGTCTGCAGCGGGTGCTCCGCAACGCCGGCGTCGCATCAAAAGTAGTCTTCAGGCCGTGATCGACCTGAAGCTGCTCCGCGAAGACCCCGATGCCGTACGCCGTTCCCAACTCAGCCGTGGCGAAGAGCCGGAACTGGTGGACGCCTTGTTGACGGCCGACACGAACCGCCGGGCCGCGATTTCGGCAGCCGACGCACTGCGCGCCGAACAGAAGTCCGCCAGCAAGAGCGTGGGCGCCGCATCAGCCGATGAGCGCCCGGCCAAGCTGGCGCGCGCCAAGGAACTCGCCGAGCAGGTGAAAGCCGCGGAAACCGCCCAGACCGAGGCCGAGGCGGCGTTCACGGCGGCACACATGGCGATCTCGAACGTCATCATCGACGGCGTCCCCGCCGGCGGGGAGGACGACTTCGCGGTGCTCGACATCGTAGGCGAACCCAGGGAGATCGAAAACCCCAAGGACCACCTGGAACTCGGTGAGGCACTGGGGCTTATCGACATGCAGCGCGGCGCCAAGGTATCCGGCTCGCGCTTCTACTTCCTGACCGGTCGTGGCGCACTGTTACAGCTCGGCCTGCTGCAGCTGGCACTGCGACTGGCCGTCGACAACGGCTTTATCCCGATGATCCCGCCGGTACTGGTGCGCCCGGAAGTGATGGCAGGTACCGGATTTCTCGGCGCCCACGCCGACGAGGTGTACCGGGTGGAAGCCGACGACCTCTACCTGGTCGGCACCTCCGAAGTGCCGCTGGCCGGCTACCACGCCGACGAGATCCTGGACCTGTCCGACGGACCGCTGCGGTACGCGGGCTGGTCATCATGTTTTCGCCGCGAGGCCGGCAGCTACGGAAAGGACACCCGCGGCATCATCCGGGTCCATCAGTTCGACAAGGTGGAAGGGTTCGTTTACTGCGAGCCCGCCGACGCCGAAGCCGAGCATCAACGGCTGCTGGCCTGGCAGCGCGAGATGCTGGCGCTCATCGAAGTGCCGTATCGGGTAATCGACGTGGCCGCAGGAGATCTCGGTTCCTCTGCCGCACGCAAATTCGACTGCGAGGCATGGGTTCCCACGCAGGGGACCTACCGCGAGCTGACGTCGACGTCGAACTGCACCACCTTTCAGGCGCGCCGGTTGGCCACCCGCTACCGGGATGACAACCGCAAGCCGCAGATCGCGGCCACACTCAACGGCACGCTGGGCACCACCCGGTGGCTGGTTGCGATCCTGGAGAACCACCAGCAGCCCGACGGCAGCGTGCGGGTCCCCGACGCACTGGTTCCATTCGTCGGCACCCAGTTGTTGGAGCCGCCGCGCTAGGCCATCACACCCGGGGTGCCACGTCGGCGAAGGTGGGGCTTCCCGCCTCGAGCGGGACACGAGCGGCCCGCGCGGTGAAGCTGATCGCGTGATACCACCCGCACAGCATGGTGAGGTCCAGTATTTCGCGATCGTCGAACTCCGCGCGCAGCGCCTCCCACAGGGCGTTGTCGACGTCTCGGTAATCGCAGAGCGCGTCGACGGCGCGGATCAGTAGGCGATCTCGCTGGCTGGTCCAGCACGGGTCGGCGGCGCCGCCGTGGGTCAGCGAGCCGACCTGGTCTTCGTCAAGCCGTGCCTTGTCGGCGAAAAAGGCGACGTGCACGCCCCATTCATACTCACAGCCACAGCGAACGCAGGTGCGGTCGATGACGATCTCGCGGTCGCGCAGGGATAGCGACAACGCCCGGCTCAGCTCGTAGCTGCCCCACAGCGTCATGGCCTCGGCCATCGGCAGGTTTTTAACCACGGTGCGAAACAGCTCGATCGGGGGCACGTTCGCCGGCATCATCTTCTCAAGCTGCGCGGCCACGGCCGGCTCATGGGGCGGTTCGAGGGCGCTGATTCGAGGCGTTATGATTTCCGTAACCATGGACAAAAAAGTTACGTTACGGAAATCGAAACGTCAACAGGTGACCAGGCCCGGTCGTCGGGTACGCGGGTCGACAACCGGGCGGCCCCTCATGGCCGCGCTCGACCTTCTCGGACGACGATGGTCACTGCGGATGCTGTGGGAGCTGCGCGACGGCCCGCTGGGCGCCAGGTCACTGCGCGAGCGCTGCGACGGCATGTCGCCCAGCGTTCTCTACGAGCGCCTCGGCGAACTGACGGGCGCGGGCCTCATCGTCCAGCGGGACGACCAGCGCTACGAATTGAGCGATGTGGGCCGGTCGCTCGGCGAGGCGCTAATCCCGTTGGACCAGTGGGCTCGTCGCTGGGCGGAGACAACCCGCTGACGGGCCTAGGCGTCCACCATTTCGCGGGCTTTTTCGTGTCGGCGCTGCCGTTCGATGGTGGCGAAGTAGAAGGCAAACGGGAAGGCAAAGCTGGTGAAAAAGCTGGACGCAAAAAACAGCCACGGGCGCCGCAGACCCCGCCGGTAGCCGTCGATGATGGTAAAAACCGGCATCAGAATGACATTGGCGATCATGTAGTCCTGGTTGCCCGAGCCGCAAGCCGGAGTGGCGAACTGCCCCTTGATGAATTCCGGATAGCTGGCTGGTCCCGAGATCAGGTTCCCCTGCCCGTGCGCGTCGAGCACGAAGTGGATGTTGAACCAATAGCCCAGCGCGATAGACGCGATGCCAGCGGCGTAGTACACACATTCCAGCGGCGAGAGCCATGACCCGCCCGGCGGCTTGGCGTAGACCTTCGGGTTCGACGCGATGATCCAGGCGATGCAGCCAAGCCCGAGTAGAAAGTGCACGATGATCGAGACCATGGGCGCAGTCTCACCCGTGTCGTAAAGTTTTGTCAATAATGTCAAAACATTTCTTGGTACCTTACTGACATGGTCAGGCCCGCGCAGACGGTGCGCAGCGAGCGCACCCGGGAGGCGCTCGTCCAAGCCGCAATGGTGCGATTCCTGGCCCAGGGTGTGGAGGACACCTCGGCCGAGCAGATCGCGGCGGATGCCGGGATATCGCTGCGGACCTTTTATCGCCACTTCAGCTCCAAGCACGATTTACTGTTTGCCGACTACACCGGCCTGCAGTGGTTTCGCGCGGCGCTGGACGCCAGGCCGGCCGACGAGCCCGTCATCGATTCCGTGCAGTCGGCCATCTTCGCGTTTCCCTATGACGTTGAGGCGCTTACGAAAATCGCCGCGTTGAGAGGCGGCGAACTGGACCCGGGCCGCATCGTCCGGCATATCCAGGAAGTCCAAGCCGACTTCGCCGACGCCATCGCCGCGCAGCTGCAACGCCGTAGCTGTGCAGCGGACCGGACACCGGATGAGCGGTTGCGCATAGCGGTGACCGCGCGCTGCATCGCGGCGGCTGTCTTCGGCGCGATGGAAGTCTGGATGATCGGCGACGACCGGTCGCTGGGGGAACTGGCGCGGGTATGCCACGCGGCGCTGGAATCGTTGCGCTCCGGCATCACCGACGGCTGGACGCCCGACGCAGTTTCGTCATAATTGACAAAACTTTGCGTCCATGTCAGCGTGCAGTTCTGGAGGGCAGCACATGACTGGTTATGACGCGATAGTTATCGGTGCCGGGCATAACGGGCTGGCCGCGGCG
>Ga0210393_10003798_pt1 | contig 12060 bp, 10 predicted proteins | sample IncBWC27OmetaG_FD_160068 | JGI IMG/M metagenome (GOLD analysis project Ga0210393, IMG submission 160068) | Forest soil microbial communities from Barre Woods Harvard Forest LTER site, Petersham, Massachusetts, United States - Inc-BW-C-27-O ... | reverse complement strand
TGATGTCCTTCTTCGGACTGATCTGGGATTTGAAGCCGGTACCGGCCGCGGTTCGGGAAGGGAACGGCAAGCGATTCTGACCCTCCATGCCTCGCCCGCCCGACCTCAAAACCCTAGGCGAGCTCAAAGCCGCCGTCGGCCGTGGATCCTGGTTCGATTCGCCGGATGCGATGGCGCCTTATCTCACCGATTTCCGCAACCTCTATCACGGCGCCACTCCCTTGGTGCTTACGCCGCGCAGCGTCGATGAAGTCGCCCGCATTCTCTCGATCTGCAGCCGCGAGGAAGTGGCCGTGGTGCCCCACGGCGGCAACACCAGCTACTGCGGCGGGGCCACGCCGGACGAAGGCGGCTCGCAGATCGTCCTGTCGCTGCGCCGGCTGAACCGCCTTCGGCAGATCGACGCCGTCAACTATTCGATGATCATCGAGGCGGGCTGCACCCTCGCCGAGGCGCAGAAGGCCGCGCGCGATGCCGATCGCCTGTTCCCCTTGAGTTTGGGCTCCGAAGGCACGGCGCAGATCGGCGGAAACTTGTCTACCAACGCGGGCGGCACCGCGGTACTGCGCTACGGCATGATGCGCGATCTCGTGCTGGGCCTCGAGGTGGTGCTCGCGGACGGGCGCGTCCTCCACGGCCTCAAGGGCCTGCGCAAGGACAACACCGGCTACGATGTGAAATCCTTGTTCGTGGGCGCGGAAGGCACGCTCGGTATCATCACGGCGGCGTGCCTGAAGCTCTTTCCGCCGCCGGCGGACACCGCCACCGCGGTGGTCGGCATCCACTCGCCGCAGAAGGCCTTGGATCTACTGGCGCGTTTGCGCACTGCCGCGGGCGATCAAGTGACTTCGTTCGAGCTGATGCCGCGCATCGCGGTGGAACTCACCGTGAAGCACGTGCCGGGAGTCGCCGATCCGCTGGGTCAGAATACGCCCTGGTACCTGCTCATCGAACTCTCCTCGCCGAATCCGCGCCAGGATCTCGCCACGGCTCTGACCGCCGCGCTCGAGGACGCCGCCGTGGCCGGCGAGATCGAGGACGCGATGCTGGCCACCTCGATCGCGCAGGCCCAAGCCATGTGGAAGCTGCGCGAGACCATCCCGGAAGCGCAGCGGCGCCATGGCGCGAGTCTCAAGCACGACGTCTCGGTGCCGGTCTCGGCGATTCCGGCGCTGATCGAGGAAGGCTCGGCCTTGGTGCGGCGGCTGGCTCCGGAAGGCGACGTCATCTCCTACGGCCACGCCGGCGACGGCAACCTGCACTTCAACGTGGGCCAGAAGCCCGGAACGGATATCAAGAGCTTCATGGCCCGCGGGCCCGTGCTCGAACTGGCAATGTTCGACCTGGTGGAGAGTCTCGGCGGCAGTATCAGCGCCGAGCACGGCATCGGGCGGCTGAAAGCCGAGGAATTTGCGCGCCGCGCCGACCCCGCAGAGCTCGCGGTCATGCAGACCATCAAGCGCGCGCTCGACCCGAAGGGAATCCTGAATCCCGGCAAGGTGCTGTGCGTAAGCTGACCCTCCCGGTTCGCACCGCCCGCCTCACCTTGCGCGAGTTCCTCATGTCCGATTTCGAGGCCGTGCATGCCTACTCGTCGGATCCTCGCGTCACCCGATACCTCTTCTTCGGACCCCGCGACGAGGAAAGCACCACCGACTATCTCGAAGGATTGCTGGCCTCGCAGCGCGAGCGGCCGCGGACCCGATTCGAACTGGCCGTCGAAGAGACCGCATCGATGCGCGTGATCGGCGCATGCGACCTGTCGTTCATCGAACGCAATGTGGTGGATTTGGGATACATGCTGGCCATCGAGCATTGGGGCAAGGGATTTGCAACCGAGATCGCGACGGCGCTCATCGAGGCGGCATTCCACGATCTGCGCGCCGATCGCGTCATCTCGACGGTCGACATCAACAACGGCGCCTCGATTCGCGTGCTCGAGAAAATCGGCATGCGCTGGGAAGCGGTGTACCGCAGGCACCGCCGCGCCAAGAACCGCTGGTGGGATTGCCACCTCTTCGTGCTGCCGCGCGAAGTATGGGAGGCGTCGCGGGTGAATTACGCGCCCTAGTCCTTGTCGTCGTCCTCGAGCTCACGTGCGCGCTTCGCAGCGCGCTTCAACACCGCGTCCTCCGGCATTCCTGCGCGGCCGCTGTTTCGCAGGGTCAACAGGCCGCCGATCAATACGGCGGCCACCAGAACCACGATCACGACGGCCTTGAGCAAGGGATCGGTCCTTAGACAGGCTGCGGGGCCTGTGGAGTCACCCGGATCAATCCTTCCTGCGCGGCGCTCGCCACCAACTGCCCGTCGCGCGCAAATATGCTGCCGCGGGTGAAGCCGCGCGCGCCCGAGGCGCTCGGGCTGTCGATCGCGTACAGCAGCCATTCGTCGACCCGCACTCGGCGATGAAACCACATCGCGTGATCGATGCTGGCGATGACCAATCTGGGCGAGACCATCGACACCCCGTGCGGCTTCAAGGCCGTGTCGAGCAGATGGAAATCCGACACGTAGGCCAGCAGGCAGCGATGCAAGGCCTCGTCGTCGGGCAGCCTGTCCACCGCGCGAAACCAGACGTACTTGACCGGCGGGGACTTCTCCCGGCGCATCGGGTCGGGCGGATGTACCGGACGAAATTCGAAGGGGCGCTTTTGCTCCAGGATCCGGCGTGCGACCGGCGGCAGCTGATCGGCCATGGATCGATAATGGCTCTCCATGTCGAGCAGCGTGTCCGGGCTCGGCACATCCGGTATCGGACTCTGGTGCTCGAGGCCGGCCTCCGCCGATTGAAACGAGGCGGACATATTGAAGATTTGACGCCCGTGCTGAATGGCGACGACCCGTCTGGAGGAAAAATGCTTGCCGTCCAGCGCCCGATCGACCTCGTAGACGATGGGCGAATTGAAATCCCCGCGGCGCAGGAAATAGGCATGCAGCGAATGCACGGTGCGATCCTCGGCTGTCGCCGTCGCCGCCACCAGCGCTTGACCCAGCACCTGGCCGCCGAACACCTGCGGGCTGCCGATGTCGCGGCTCTGGCCGCGGAACAAATTCATCTCGAGCCGCTCGAGCGTCATCACCTTGATCAAATCGTCGAGCAGCTGGTTCATTCCCGCCTCAGTGCGTGCCGGTTGCCGCGACGCCCAGACGCTTCTGCATGATGGGACTCGTGGTGGTGTACTGCAGGAACTGCCGCTTTTCGGGGTAGAGGTGATGCTGGATGGCAAATGCGGCGAGCGCAGCCTCGTGAAAGCCGCTCAGGATGAGCTTCTTCTTGCCCGGATAGGTATTGATGTCGCCGATCGCGAAGATGCCGGGAATGCTGGTCTGGAATTTCTCCGTATCCACCTTGAGCGCCCGCTTCTCGAGCTCCATGCCCCAGTCGGCGATGGGACCCAATTTCGGATGCAGCCCGTAAAAGGCGAGAACGTGCTCCGCGGACAGTGCCAGATCTCTTCCGTCGGCCGTGTGCACGTCGAGCCCCGTGAGCGTGTCACCGTCCCTGCGCAAGCCGGTGGTGTTCCCCTCCAACACCTGCATCTTGCCGGCGCTCACCAATGCGCGCATGCGCGCAACGGTGGCGGGAGCTGCGCGAAATTCCGCGCGCCGATGCAGCAGCGTCAACGAGCGCGCCTTCTCGCACAGCGCCACCGTCCAGTCGAGGGCCGAGTCTCCGCCGCCGCAGATCAAGAGGTCGCGGCCGTGAAAGTCCGACGCCGACTTGACGCGATAGTGGACGCTCCTGCCCTCGAAATCCTCGACGCCGGGGAGCGCCAGTCGTCGCGCCTGGAAGGAACCGACGCCCCCCGCGATCACCACGGCGCCGGCGATCAGCCGGGTGCCGGCGGCGGTGGCGAGGTGAAATTTGCCGCCCTCGAGCGCCTTGAGCTCGGTGACTTCCTGTCCGAGATGAAAGGTGGCGTTGAACGGCTTCGCCTGCTCCAGCAGCCGGTCGATCAACTCCTGGGCGCCGCAAATAGGCAGCGCCGGGATGTCGTAAATCGGCTTATCCGGATACAGCTCGGTGCACTGGCCGCCGGCCTGAGCCAGCGAGTCGACGATGTGCGCGTTGATTCCGAGAAGTCCGAGTTCGAAGATCTGGAACAATCCTACCGGGCCCGCGCCGATGATGACCGCCTCGACCGCCGTGGGAGCGGCCTCGGCCGCGCTCAGGTTTTCCGACATGATTGGCTTCTATCCTTAAACGTCGCTCAAATGGGCCGCAAATTGTAGCTGAATGCGCTGTTCAATCCGACCACGCAGGCAACCAGATTCGATCCGCAGGGTACATATGTACGAGAGTGGGGGCAAATAACCTTATGGGTGGCGATCATGCACGCGAAAGTGAGCTCATTCCCGGTCGAAGGCGACAATGGACGCGAATCGACCCGGCCGATCCGCGCCTTGAATCGCGGGCTCGAGGTGCTCACCGAGCTGAATCGCCTGGAGCGAGCGCCCATCAATACGCTGGCTGCCGCGGTCCGGCTGCCGCGCACCACCACATACCGCATTCTGGAGACGCTGCGTCTGGCCGGATACGTCGATCGCGACCCGCACGATGACTGTTATCGGCCGACCATCATGGTCCGCGCACTGTCCGACGGCTTCGACGATGAGGCCATGGTTGCGCATATCGCCAAGCCGCATCTCGTCGCTCTCGGCGAGCAAATCGTGTGGCCCGTGGCGGTCGCGACCCCGTCGGGCGCAACCATGATGATCCGCGAGACCACCGACCGCCAGAGCCCTCTGGCATTGGAGCAGTACGGCGCGGGCGTACGTGTGCCCATGCTCGGCTCCGCCGCCGGGCGCGCCTACCTCGCGTTCTGCTCAGGTTCGGAACGGGATGCATTGTTGGAGCTGCTGTCCCGTTCCACCCTGCCGGAGGATCGGCTGGCGCGCAGCCGCCTGGAGGTCGATCGGCTGCTCAACGAGACTCGCACGCAGGGTTTCGGGATGGCACATCGTGCCCGGCGCGTGTCGGAGGAGACCAGTCTCGCCATCCCGATCCGCGCAAAAGACCGCATCCTTGCCACGGTCACCGTTCGCTACGCTGCGACCGCGGTTCCGCTGCGCACCGCGGTCGAACAGTTTCTGCCGAAGATGCGCGAGGTGGTGCAGAAAATCGAACGCGAATTCGTCTAAGGCGCTCGCGGCGCCGCCGTGATCCGCTCGTAAGCCGCCTCGTACTGCGGGACCCAGTTCTTCTCGACCGAATAACCGTGGCCCACCTTGGGGAGCATGACGATGCCGGCGCCCGGAACCGTCGCGATAAACTTTTGCGTCGCGGGCGCCGGGCACACTTGATCGAGCTCTCCCTGCAGGGAGATCCATTGCCCGGAAAGCTTGTTCGTGGGCAGCAGATTGACGCCCTTCAATTGTCCCTTCGCATCGCGGCGCGGCGTCGCTTCGATCCCCGATCCCTTGCACAGGGGCTTCTTCAAATCGAGGTCGGGACAGAAACCAATGGAAAGCGCGCCCTTGAACATCCCGGCCGGCGCCTCCACGATCGCCGCATACACCAAGGTGGCACCTGAGGAGTAACCCACCAAGGTGGGTTGCAGATAGTGCTTCAGGCCTAATTTCCCCTGCAAATAGCGGCTCAGATCTTCCAAATCCACCGCCGGCGACACACACTTTTCGGGGGATTTCTCCAACTGCGCGAGGTAGTGAGGAATGTCGATGCCGGCGACGACGGCGCCCTTGTCGGCGAGCCGCCGTGCCATCGAAACCACGCCGAGGTTCCATCCCCCGTCGCCCGACAGGAACAGCACGACGTCGCGAGGTTCGCCCGCGCCGCGCTCGATGCTGATCGGGCCGAAGCGTCCGTAATCGACCGTCTCCGGTGCGGCGACGGCCGCACCCCGCGGGAGCAGAAGTACGGCGGCAATACTGAACGCGGTGTGGATTTGGATCACTACTTCCTCAAGACCTTGCCGACGCCGCCGGATATGAGGGCAGTGACGTCGAGCAGCGCGCCCGCCGTGGCCAGGCCGTCCGGCGCGGCCAGATATCTCGGCCGCCACACCGGCAGGAACTTTTCCTTGAATCTTCGCAATCCCTCGAAGTGATAGAACACTTCGCCGTAGCGCTGCACCAGTCGCCCAAGTTTGTGCCAGGTCGGCGCGAGCGCATGCTCTTCCAACCCCGACAACGGAGCCATCCCCAGATTGAACCAGTGATAGCCTTGGGCTTTGCCCCACAGCATGCACTCGGTCAGCAGGAAATCGATGACGCCTTTCGGCGCACCGTCGGTGTAGCGCATGAGATCCACCGACAACTCGCCGCTGCCGGCGCGCCAGAGATTGGCGAACGCGACGATGGCGCCGCCGCGCCGCACCACCCCGCAGTCGAAATACTCGAGATAGCGCTCGTCGAAATACCCCAGGGAGAAGCGCTTCTCCGCGGTGTTCTTCGCCGCAAGCCAGGCATCCGACACCGCGCGCAGCTCAGACACCACCGCCGCAACCTGCGCCGGCGGAATCACCTCGAACTGCGCTCCGTCGCGCAGCGCCCGCCGGTGCGTCTGGCGCAAGTCCGCGCGCGCGGGGCCGTCCAGCGAAAAGGTGTCGAGCGCCACCCGCGCCTCTTCGCCGAGTTTGCTGAGGTTCAGGCCGAGATCGATGTATAGAGGCAGGTTTTGCGGTTTCACCTGGTAGAACACCGGCGACACCGCCATCACGTCGCAGGTCTCTAGGAACTGCCACGCCAGCGCTTCGCCCCCCTCGGGCGAACCGACCGGGTCGCCCATCGCCACCCAACTATTTCCGGACACCCCGTACATGATGAAGGCCGTGCGCTCGGCATTGAACAGCAGGTTCTTGTCGCCGAGCAAGGCGAGATTCGCGATGGTGTCGTCGGCGCCGGCGATCAGCGCCGCGGCACGCTCCAGATCCGCGGCGCTCGGTACCGCCTTCGTCGCGCGGGTGGGACGCAACAATCTCCACAGGCCGTAAGCCGCCGCGATCACCGCGGCGAGCAGCGAGGCGCGAAGGCTGCGCGGAGCCGAGGCATGGAACGCGAACTGCCACCACAACTGGTTGTCGTAGGGCACGTGCCGGTTGGCAAAGAGCACCAGCCACACCGCGGTCACCAGCACCAGGATCAAGGCGACGATCCAGGGGCCAGAGTAGTGCTGCTCGATCAAGGAGGCGCGCCGCTGAAAGCGCTCCCGGGCCGAGACCAGCACCACCACCACCAGACCAAGAATCGTAGCCTCTTCGTAGTCGAAGCCCTTGAGCAGCGAGAGCAGGATGCCCGCGCACAAAAGCCAGATCGTCAGCCACCAAGCGGCGTCGAGGCGCCGGTACAGGCCGTGCGCGATCACCAATAGGCCCACCCCCACGGCGCTGCCCAGCAGATGCGAGAGCTCGAGGATGGGCAGCGGCAGGTAGTCGCGCAGCATGTCCAGGCGATTGCCGAGTCCGGGCGTGGCACCGGAGAACAGCAGCACCGCGCCCGCCAGGAATACCGCGATCGCGATGGCCTGGGGCGTGACGGCGACCAGAAAGGTCCGCCCGAGCCGCACCAATCGCACCGCGGGCCCGCGGTGTACCCACACCTCGTGCGCGCCCAACAGCGCGAGCGCCACGGCGAAGGGCGCGAAATAATAAATGGCGCGATAGGCGAGCAGCGCGCCCAGCAGCCGGTCCTTCGCCACGGACTGCAGCAGCAGCAGCAAGACCGCCTCGAACACGCCGATGCCGCCGGGAACATTGCTGATCACACCGGCGGCGATGGCGATCAGATAGACGCCGGCGAACGCTCCGAAGCTGATCTCGGCGTGCTGCGGGAGCAGCACATACAGGACGCCGGCCGCGCACATGAGGTCGGCGCAGGCCACGGCAACCTGCGCAAAGGCGACACGCGGTTTCGGCACGGGTATCACGAAGCTGCGGATCTGCAGCGGCTCGTGCCGCGTGCACACCAGCCACAGATACGCGGCGACCGCGCCGAGCAGCACCAACCCTGCGATCATGGCGAGCGACGCATGGACGTGCAGCACCGATCCCGACATCCCGGCCTGCGTCACCAGCGAAAGCCCCAGCAGCAGGCCGGCTCCCAGCAGGAATGTGACGCTGCCGAATGCGATGATGGTCGCGATCTGTTTGGCGCCCAAACCTAAGGCTGTGTAGGCGCGATAGCGAATCGCCCCGCCGCTCAAGGTGTTCAGGCCCACATTGTGGCCAATGGCGTAGCCCATGAATGAAATCAGGGCGATGCGGGGATAGGGCACGCGCGCACCCGCGAAATGCACGGCCAGGGCATCGTACAAGGTCAGGCAGCCGTAGCCGGCCACCGTGAACAGCGCCGCCCGCATCAATTTCACATCGGAGATGGCGTGGACCCGGGCGAGGATATCCTGCCAGTGATATTCGCCGAGCAGGTGATGCAGCCAAAACAGCGCCAGCCCGAACAGGGCCAGTCCAAGGAGGGCGGTCCACGCCGGGACCTTGTGAGCTGCGACCGTGTGTGCCAAGCGGGGTATCGTAACAGGGCCTCCCAGGCAGCGCTGCAAACTGCTAGGGTTGGCCCTTGTTTCCGCAACGAACAGGGGTAGCCCACGCATGAGTTCCACCAGCGACGGCCGACAGGCAACCATGGACTCGACGCAGATTTATCACGAAGAGACCTTCACCGATCGCAGAGTCGGCACGATCCGGCGATTGACGCCGGTGACCGCGGACGGATCCATCGATTCGGCGCGGCCGGTGATATTCGTCGGACAGGCGCAGGTCATGACGCCGATGGGCGCCGTGCCCATCAGCTTCGAGCTCGATGCCTCGACGCTGAACGCGGCAATCGAGAAATTTGGGGTCGCCGCCGAACAGGCGGTGCAGCAAACCATGCGTGAGCTGCAGGAGATTCGCCGCGAGCAAGCGTCGTCACTGGTGATACCCGACGCGGCCGGCGCGGCTCTGCCCAATCCCAGCGATGTGCTTCGGGGCGGCCGGCCGCGGCGGTAGCGCCGGCGGCCGCGGTAGCGCCGGCGGCGAGATCAGGATTCGAGCTCGTCCCAGCGCGAATACGCATTCTCGAGTTCCACGGTCAACGCCTGCAGCCGCTGCAGGGCGGCCGTGGCGCGCGCCGCATCCGATTTGAACAGGGCCGGGTCCGCGATCGCCGTCTGCAGTTCGAGTTGTTCGGCTTCGAGGGCATGAATCTTCCCCGGCAGGGCGGCGAGTTCGCGCTGATCCTTGTAGGAGAGTCGTCGAGCCTTAGGCCTTGGTGCCGATGCAGCGGGTGCCGGCATTGCGGGTGCCGCCGAGGGTGAGAGTGCGGGCGCGCTGCGCGCTACGGCCGCTCCCGCGCTCGCGCTCGCAGCGGATGAGGCTCGCTGGCGCTGCCAATCGCTGTAGCCGCCTACATATTCGCTGACTTGAGCTCCGCCCTCGAACACCAGCGTGCTGGTGACGACGTTGTCGAGGAACGCCCGATCGTGGCTGACGAGAAGCAGCGTCCCGGCATAGTTCGCGACCATCTCTTCCAGTAGATCCAGAGTCTCCGCATCCAGATCGTTGGTCGGCTCGTCCATCACCAAGAGATTGCTCGGCCGGGCGAACAATCGCGCGAGCAGCAGCCGGTTGCGCTCGCCGCCCGACAGCATGCTCACCGGCGCACGCAAGCGCTCGGGTGGAAACAGGAAATCGCGCAGGTATCCCGATACATGCCGCGGCTGGCCGTCGATGGTGACGGTATCGCCGCTGCCGCCGGTGACGTTATCCATGATGGACGCCGCCGGATCAAGCTGTTCGCGTTGCTGATCGAAATACGCGACGGCCAGGCCGGTGCCGCGGCGGATCTCACCCGAGTCCGGTTCCAATTCGCCGACCAGCAGCTTTATCAGCGTCGTCTTGCCGCAGCCGTTGGGACCGATGATGCCAATGCGGTCGCCGCGCATGATGCGTGCGGAAAAATCCGCCATGATGGGAGAGCCCCCGAATCCATGAGTGACGCGGTTCGCCTCGAACACCAGCTTTCCCGACTGCGCCGCATCCTGCGCCCGGATTTCCACCTGTCCGATGCGCTCGCGCCGCTCGCTGCGTTGAATGCGGAGCTGTTTGAGCGCGCGCACCCTGCCCTCGTTGCGCGTGCGCCGTGCTTCGATGCCCTTGCGGATCCAAACCTCCTCTTGAGCGAGCTTTTTGTCGAACAAGGCGGCGTGCTTGGCTTCGACCTCGAGCGCCGCGCGCTTCTGCAGCACGTAGTCGTCGTAGTTGCCTGCCCAGGGGCGCAGAAGTCCCCGATCGAGCTCGACGATGCGCGTCGCCAAACGGCGAACGAACGCACGATCGTGGCTGACGAACAAGAGCGCCCCCCTAAAGTCCTGCATCATGTCCTCGAGCCAGCCGATCGCATCGATATCCAGATGATTGGTCGGCTCATCCAGCAGGAGCAGATCCGGCGCGGCGACCAGCGCCCGACCCAACATCACCCGGCGTCGCCAACCTCCCGACAGGGCGCTCATCGGCGCGGCCTCGTCGAGTTGCAGCCGTGCGATCACCTGATCCGCCTGCAACTCGGCTTGCCAGTCGGCGTGCGCCGCGACGCTCGGGAAGCCGCTCATGACCACGTCGCGAACCCGTGCATCGCTCGCCGCGGAGACCTCCTGAGCCAGGCTTGCGACTCGCGAGCCCGGCCGAACCCATACTTCACCGCTGTCGGGAGCGATTTGACGGGTGATCAGCTGCAGCAGCGAGGACTTGCCTTCGCCGTTGCGTCCCAGCAGACAGACGCGCTCCCCCTTGCGAATCTGCAGGGCCACGTCGTCCAACAGGGGTTTTAGGCCGAAGCTCAAGGAGACGTGATCGAGGCGGGCGATGGGCATGAGGCCGCGTATGGTAAGCGGCTTCGCCTCAATAACCCAGCCACACCGACAGATACACGCCGCGCTGCGCGGCTTTGCCCGCAATTCGGCCAAGATCGGACCAGGCCCCGGTGAACGTGAGGTTTTTGACGGGAGCCCAGGCGAGAAACACATCCTCGGCGCCGTCTTCGCGCAAATTTGCCAGGTTGTTCGGCTTGTCGCGGTATTCCGCTCCCAGCAGCACCTGGTCGGTCAACCAGACCGCAGCGGAGACCTCGGGCTTCAGGGAATATCCACTGCCGTCGCCGCCGAAGCCCAAGAGTCCGAATTGATTGGCCCGAGTCCTTCTCAAGGTCAGGTCCACGATCACGTTTCGGCCGTCGAGCGCGGCGAAATATACCTTGGTCGCGGCGAGGTAGAGATCGACATCCTCGCCGCGCGCAGCGCCCACGGCGCGCGGGATGCCATCGAAGTCGAGCGTCCGTTTCCACTGCGCCCCCAGCGCGACCTGCGGCCACCAATGATCGGGTTCGAATACGGCGTCGCCGGCCAATCTCACTTTGAGGCCCACGATGTCCTGCCCCAAGGTCAAGCCGGGGATGACGGAAGCGGCACCGAATCGCTGGCGCGCCGCCGAAATTTCCACCCGGTCATCGATATCGACGCTCGCGCCCCCCGACCCCAGCGAAAAGTCCTGGGTGGAGACGTAGGTCACAAATGCCGACGCGCCAATCTCGGCGTCGGTGCCAAGCCCGCCGATCAGCGCCCAGGGAACGAGGCCTCCGCCGGCAGCGCCCTCGATTTGCGTCACCCCACCGGTCCACTCCAGACGCTCTCCGGCGTCGGCGGGCGGGCTCATCGTCGATGCAGCACCGGCAGCCCATGCCAGCGCCATTACCAGTCGAATGCGGGTTTTCAACCGGGAAAGTTTAGGGTGGCCGCCTACGGAATATTGTGTTCGAACGCACAGCCTCGGCAGCCGGGCCCGTCTAATCTAGCGACCATCAGAGACCTTATGACAGCTGCCGCATACCGAGTGCTGGGTCCTTTGCTCCTGCTGCTCTCAGGGATTGCGGCGAGCGCCGCGCCGCGGCTGTACGATCGCCTGGGCGGCGAAGCCGGCGTGGCCGCCATCGCCGGCAGTCTGATCGATCGGGTGAGCGCCGATCCGAAGCTCGGAAGAAGCTTCAAGGACTCCAATTTGGATCGGATCAAGAAACTGCTCGCCGAGCAGATCTGCGACTTGTCGGGCG
>Ga0210393_10003797_pt1 | contig 12060 bp, 5 predicted proteins | sample IncBWC27OmetaG_FD_160068 | JGI IMG/M metagenome (GOLD analysis project Ga0210393, IMG submission 160068) | Forest soil microbial communities from Barre Woods Harvard Forest LTER site, Petersham, Massachusetts, United States - Inc-BW-C-27-O ... | reverse complement strand
GCCGGATCGTAGGCGAACGGCACGCGCATCACGAGGCCCGGAAGGGGCGTGTTCCAAGTGCTCGTTGCCCAGGGATTGAGACAACCCGCGCCAAAGATGCTTGTTGGCGAGTCATTCGGCTTGGCGGGGTTTGGCCCAGTGCACGCGTAAAACACACAATTCTGGATGGAGTATGCATCTCCGTTCGTGAGTGGAATCACGATCGGCCCCTGAACAACCCTTGCCTGACAGCCAAACGGCTCCCTGATGTCGGGGTTTCCTGGTCCCAAGAGGTCCGTATAGTACGCTTGGTAACCGGGGATTTTTGTGATGGCTTCCCACGAAGGGACAATCAGAGTGGACGTGCCGGAATCGACTTCCAAGCCGGTGGGCGGACTGAACTGCCCGGACTTTTGCTGAAAAGCGATGTCAATATTGGCGGAGAAATTGGAACACAGAGAAACCGTCGTGAGCGGGATTTCGATCGACGCCGCGCGAGGAGCCGCATTTCCCCGCACCGCGGCCTGGAGGCGCTGTTCGGTAATTGCCTGTAGCTGCTTCCTTACCAGGGCGTGATGTTCGGGCGATTGGATGACTGGCGGATGAAGTCTAGGCGCGATGGCGTGGGCGCCGGTGACCTCGCGCCTCGGCTCGGCACCCCGGAGTGTCTTTAGCCCTAACACGCTGGGAAGCGAGATACCCAGCCCGGCCAAAGCTCCAGCCCGCAAGAGATTTCGCCGGCCGTCAAAGTGGGCGGGGACGTTGTGGACGGTGATTGGACTTTGACGCGAATCGCGACGTGAGAAAAGGTGCATGTTGGCCCTCTCAAGTTGTCCCAAAAACTGAGAAGCCACCAACTTTACTGACCGCGTTGCCCGGCCGCATCACCTGAAAAGGCTATTTTGGCGATATGCGGCTGACTGGATGCCGTGGAAGTTGGGGTAAGTGCCGGTTCGGCTTCTCGTCCGAGCTTGCCCGCCTGCTTGAGATGCCATCCTTGGGAGAGCGTCCTTCTATGGCGGCGGAAGCTGGTATCGGGGCGGCGTGTCGGGAAGGTCGGTACGCTCTGCCTTGTGGTCTCGGGACGGCTTTAGTCTGTTGCAGCAGAAGGCGGTGGGTGACCACGAAGTTGGCCAGTAGCCGACGGTCGCTGCACCCCGCTCACTCAGCTCGCGCTGACGCCTTGATCAGTTGGCCGATCTGCTTTTGGCTTTCGGCCGATCGTTCTTTGGCGTGTCTTTGCACGACCTCCACCAGCTTCGGGTGCTGATGCAGATTGGAGCGCATGGACCAGACGGCGGCCCCCTTCAGAACCCGATTTGCGTTGTTATCGGGAAGCTCGATGACATCCAAAATCCGAGACGCCGGGGCATAGTCGCCCGTGATGAAGAAGTTGGCCCACAGGAAATCGAGATCGTCCGGCGTCTGTGCGGTCCGATCACGGACGTGTTTGTGATTGGGATCGCTGAGCCAGCGGCTCAGTGCTTGTAGCTCGGGGCGGACGTCGTCGTACTGCGGATCCGCGAGCCAGGCGGCAATTTGCTTGAGGGTCGTCCTGTCGCCGCAATTCTGCAGGGCATCGAGTACCACCACGCGACCCGAGCGTGATGCGTTCGAGAAAGCCGCTTCGTACTTCCGCACGAGTTTGGGTTTGCCCGCGGCAATATCGCCGAGTTGAGCGCAGACCAAATGCAGCACGTGCTCGTGATCCGTAAACCACGGATCTTCCACGTTTTTCTTTTCGAGCAGCTCTTTCAACAACACGGGACCCAGTTCCGGCTGCGGCGATTTGTAATAGTAAGTGATTACTTTCTCGTGTTGCTTAAGGAACTGCGGAAGCTCCGTCGGCTGCAACAACAGCGTCGCGAGCAGTATGGTTGTGACAGGAAGTTGCATGCGATCCCTCCTTCGTTTCGATGGAGCAAGGGGCCGACCCGCTCCGCGATTTCCTTATCGATAAGCGGCCGCTTGGATGCCGTAAAGTTGAGCGTATGTGCCGCCACAGGCCATCAGTTCCTCGTGAGTACCGACTTCGACGACGTGGGCGCCGTCCAGCACGACAATCAAGTCGGCCATTCGCACGGTCGAAAAACGGTGCGAGACCAGGATCGTGATCCGCCCGTCGATACTATGCGAGTCACCGTGCACCAACCCACCGTCGGCCGACGCGCCGTCGCCGGCGGGGCGAGTGCCGTGTGCGGCCGCAGCGTAGCGCTCGAAGAGTTCGTGCTCACTTTCGGCGTCGAGTGCCGAGGTCGGCTCGTCGAGCACGAGAACGAGCGGCGAATCGCGCATGAAGCCGCGGGCCAACGCCAGTTTCTGCCACTGGCCGAAGGAGACCTCGACTCCCTCCGGCCACGTCGGGCCGAGCTGGGTTTGCAGGCCGGCTTTGAGGCCAGCGACAACGCTGTCGGCCCCCGCGCGAGTGACTGCGGTTGCGACCGCAGGTTCATCATCGAGGCGAGGCACGTCGCCCACGCCGATTGAGTGCCGCGCTTGAAACTCGAAGCGAAAGAAATCTTGGAACGCTCCGGCCAGCCGCGTGCGCCATTCGTCGGCCGGCAGTCGGGCCAGCTCGACGTCGTCGATGAGGATGCGACCGGAGTTCGGTTCGTAGAGTTTGGCCAGCAGTTTGACGAGGGTTGTTTTCCCCGCCCCGTTCTCACCGACAATGGCGACGACCGACCCTGCGGGCAATTCCAGATTGACATCTTCCAGAACGACTCGCTCCGTGCCGGGATATGCGAACGACACATGCTCGAAGCGGATGCCGCGCGCCAGACGCGCGGGCACCGGCAAGTCGGCCGATGCAATGATGGCGGCAGCGTAATCTTCGAGCCAGGCGAGTCGCCGGGATCCGTCCATCCAAATGCCGCGGAGGAAACCGATCTCACCGACAGTGGCCCCGATGTAGGCCGACAAGCGCGAGCCGGCCGCTAGCACCAAGAGCACGTTGCCCACCGACGATTTGAGAGACATCGCCACAAAGACGACTGCGCCGACGTAGGCGCCGCCGAAAAGTGCCCAGGCCGCCGTATGCCAGACGGCCGTTCCCCAGCGTGCCTCGGACACGGGGCCGTACCAGCGTTCCCACGCTTCGCGGCGCTGGGTCGCCAAACGGGGACCGATGCCGGTGAGGCGAACTTCTTTGCCGGGGGTTGCCGTGGTGGCCATGTTGAAGAGGTGTCGAGCCAGCCGACTGAACGGCGCGCCGCGTTCCTGGGCCGCGCGTTCGACGGCCGGTCGCCAGGTTGACGCTGCGACTGTCGGCACCGCGAACAGCGCGAGCAGAGCGAGGGCCGGATGGACCGACATCAACAGCGCGACGGTGACGGCCAGCCTCAGGATCCAGCCGCACGTCGAGAAGACCGACATATACATATGGTCGAGCACGAAGACTTGATTGCGCAGCACCGAGAGCCGGTCGAGATAGTCGGGCCGTTCCTGGTGGGCGATGGTTGCCACCGACGCCTGCAAGCGGGCGACGTGGGATTCGAGCGCGATGGTGACCTTGTCGCGGAAACCGCGCTGCACGCGGGTGCTCACCGTGCGCAGGAACCACGGGGCGGCTGCCGACAACCCGATCAAAATGGCGGCCGTGTAGACGAGTTCGTTTCGATGTTCGAGCACGCCTTGGCCCAACATTTTGAGCCACAGGGCCAAGAGTGCGTCGGGCAGGGCGGCGAGCAGGACGAGCAGAAACGCGGCCAACAGCAGGCCCGGCTCATGCTGGTACCCGAGTTTGCACAAGCGCCACATCGAGGAAATCGCGGGAGGCAGCTCGTCGGGCACCGCAGGCCGGCGGGCGCGTTCCCGTTTCCCGTTAGGCGAGGACGTCATAGGTCATCCCCTCCTCATCTGCGGCCGTGAAGCGCTGTGCCTGCAGTTCGAACATCGTGCGGTAGCGACCGCCTAACGCCATCAGCTCGTCATGCGAGCCCAGCTCTACCACTTTGCCGCGCTCGAGCACGCAGATGCGGTCGGCGTGGCGGACGGTCGAGAAACGGTGCGAAATCAGGATCGTGGTGCAATGCCGGCTGGCTTTCAGGATGCGATCGAAGATTTCGGCCTCGCCCCGGACGTCGAGCTGGGCCGTCGGCTCGTCGAGCAGTACAACGCCCGCTCCGAGTTGCACCGCACAGAGGGCGCGGGCCAGCGCAACTCGCTGCCACTGACCCCCCGACAACTCGGTGCCGCCTTCGTAGCCGCGGGCGAGGATCGTATCGAGACTGGCCAGTCCCGAAGCCCCCGCCGATTCCAGCGCCGAGTTAATGACTGTATCCGGCGCGCCGCCCGGCGCGACATTGTCACGCAGCGGCAGTTCGAATCGCGTGAAATCCTGAAAGACGGCCGTCATTCGCGAGCGCCAGGAGCTGAGGTCGAGCTCGCGCAGGTCGACGCCGTCGATCTCGATAGCGCCCTCTTGAGGGTCGTAAAGCCGGCAGAGGAGCTTCGCGAGCGTTGTCTTGCCGGCGCCGTTTTGTCCGACGATCGCCAGCGAGGTGCCCGCCGGAATCGTCAGGTCGAAGTCCTTCAACACGTGGGCGGCACCGGGATAACCGAACGTCACATTGCGGAAGCGAACCTCCCGCGCGGGCATTCCTTTCGCGGCACGCGTGCCCGACGGCAACTTTCCCGCAGGTTCCATAGCCGGCTCGAGTCGCAGCACGGCGGCGACGGGTGCGGCCGCTCCGTCCAGGGCCCAATTCAATCCGCCGAAGGCGATCATCGAGGTGCCGATCGCGCTTTGGGCAAACATCACCAGATGGCCCAAGTCGAGGCGGTCGTGCACGGCCGCGGAGGCCAGCGCCCAGAAGACGATGACGTTCGCGCCGACGATCAGCAGCATGCTCCAGAGCACGGGTCGTTCGCGCAGGCGTGTCGCCTCGTATTGCAGCTTGTAGAGCGTGGTGCGGCGGTTCACGAAGCGCTCGATCGTCCAATCGGCCAATCCAAACATCCGCAACTCTTTGCTCGCCGGCGGATCGACGGCCAGGCGATACGCGTACTCCGCGTCGCGTTGGGCGGCGCGAACCTCCTTCGTGTTGCGGTCGTGCCAGACGGAACTCTCGCGCAGCAGCCAATGCGTCGCCAGCCAGGCGCCGGCAAGCACGATCGGCGCCCACCAGGCATACGCCGCCAGTACAACGGCCGATGCCAGACCGCCGATCATTTCGACTAAGCCACTCGCGATGAAGTCCATCGAGATGAACAGAGGCGGCCCGGTCATCCCCAAATCGAAGTCGCGCGCGACGGTGAGGTCATTGGTGAGCTCGGCGTCCTCCAGGTGCCCCATCCCCGGCGGACGCACGCAGGCGTCGGTCAAACGGTCGTAGAGCCAGGCGGCCGTGCGGTCACCCAAGTTGGCGCCGACAGCCTGATGGATCGGCGTGAGGACTTGGAGCAGGATGAAGATGACGCCGACAAAGGCCAGGCCAGCAGCCAGCGAGTTGTGGTTGTCAACAGCCGCCACCAGTACGCCCATCGCGATGGCGAAAACGGCCGGCAGGACGCCCCGCAGCACGACGATCAGCCACCACACGACGGCTAGCGGCCGATTCGCGCGCGGCAACACGGCGAAGAACTGCCACTCTTTTCGCGCGCGGAGACGCTCCCACACGGTGTCAGCCTGGCCTTTTCACGGAGCCCTCGTGGCCGAAGAGATCGGAACGCTCACTTCGTCGATGCGCGTCGATTTGGGCACGGTAACAAGTCGCGAGGGGCTTTTGAATCCAAACAGCGACTCAGGCACCGCAACAGCGCGACACGCGTTCCAATTCCTGACGCAGTGCCCGGGCACTGTCGGGGCGATCTTCGGGACGCTTGGCCAGCATCCGCAATACAAGGCCCTCGAGCTGCGAGGGAACAGCCAAATGCACTTTGGTTGGAGGCTGGGGTGAGCCGGTCACGATGCGGCGAATAATCTCGGCGGCGGTGCCTCCCTCAAATGGGGGACGGCCCGTGAGGATCGCATAGAGCGCGGCTCCCAGGCTGTAAATGTCAGCCCGCGCGTCGAGGGGCTGTTCGCCCGAGAGCTGTTCGGGGCTGAGGTAACGCAGGTCGCCAATGACTTCGCCCGGTCGCGTAATGCGCTCGTTGCCTGAGTTGTCGAACGCCTTGGCGAACATCAAGTCGCCCAATTTGACGCAGCGGTCGGTCTTGCGGACGAGGATGTTGCTGGGGCCGATGTTGCGATGCAGGATGTTGAGTTCGTGCGCGAATTCGAGCGCCTCGGCTACCCCTTTGGCGACGTGAATTGCGTTCCGCCAGTCGAGCATGCCGGCCACGCCGATGCGGCGAATCATTTCCGAGACGCTTTCGCCTGCGACAAATTCGCTAGCGATAAAGCAGACGCCCCGCGTGCGGCCAGCACCGTAAACCCGGACGAGGTTTTCGTGCTCGAGCGCAATCGTCGTGCGCATGGCGCGCAGAAAACGAGCGGCTCCCTGACGGTCGTGAAAGAAGTCGGGCCGAAAAATCTTGAGTGCGATGGGACGAGCGTATCGCGGGTCGCTCGCTTGAAAAATAATTCCGCTGTGCGGCCGAGCGATGATCGATTCGACGCGATAGCGCAAGAATTTTTTACCGACCATGGCGGCGACGTCGACCGTCTTGCTCGCCGGCTGGCGCCTGGGACGGCTGATCGTCGGGGCGCCGTCCGCACGCTCGGGCGATTGCGTTTGGTCGACATCCCGACGAGGGGCGCGGCCCCGGCCGGCGAGCGTGCGAAGAATGCGCTTGTGAATCGGGGCGATCGTGGTGACCAGCGGCGATTCGAGTTCCAATCGCAACTGAGTGTCGCCGATCGCCACGCAATCGCCGGGAAAGAGTTCGCGATTCTCGGTCGGTCGATTGTTGACGAGAGTGCCCCAACGGCTGCCGGCGTCTTCGAGATAGACATGACCATCGACGAGCGTGATGCGCGCGTGAATTCGCGAGACGCTGGGATCAGAGAGCCGCAGGTCGCAGTCATCTCCGCGTCCCACAACCAGGATGGCGTGGTCGGTCAACTCGCGTCGCTGACCCACGTTCGGGCCACTGATGATGTTGGCAAAGTAGTTCATGGCGCTTTGGGGGCCTGGTCAGGATCAGTTTCAGTCGGGGTCAAAGAGGGAGTGGGCGAGTTCAAAGAAGGGACCGACCGTACGGGCGGAGTGGTGACACGCGTCACGTATTGCTGTTCGATGAGTTCGGTTTCTTCGGGAACGACGACGACCCCGGGGGTGCTGTTCCAATACGAGCCGTAATTCCCGGGGGCACCGCCACCGTCACTCCAGGACCAGCCGTCGTGATGATGATGCCAGTGGCCGCCCGAGTGAGAAAACGTGCGACTCGAAGAGGAACTTTGCCCGGCGACGTGCGGTGGCGCGGCGTGATTGTGAGTCGGATGAGGATGCGGTTGGCTGTTGTGCGTTAATTGCGAAGGAGTCGAGTGGCTGGGAGCTGCGTGAGCTGGGGAATGATGTCCGCTCGGATGGCCCGAGGAATGTGCGTGCCCGCCACTGTGCGGGTGTGCTGCGCTGCGCGGGTGCCCGCCACTGTGGGCATGGCCACCGCTGTGTCCGTGCCCGCCGCCCTTGCCGAAACTCGGGGTACCGGCCAACAAAGATAAACCGAGGAGTGCTGCCAATCCGAGCGAAAAGTAGCGTTTCATTCCTGTTCCCCGCGTCAGGTTAAAGTACTTTGCTTGGCCAAGAGACCAAGCCCGGCCGTGGAAAGCCGGGCGCGGGAATTTCGAGACAATTCTCTGAAATTTGGAAAAAACTGCCGCCACGACCGTAATCGAGCTTCCCGGGGGGATGGGGGCCAGCTTCCGGCCGACCGCCACTTGTTCCGCGTCCTGCCTGGAACATGAGGAATAGGTCGTCGACTAGAGGCCGCCGATTGGTGCTTTGACGCCGCTTAAGTCCCTGATCTCGATCTTGCGGAACTCGACGACCGTCTTCGCATCGTGCTGTTGCAACGCGATATGCCCGTTCCTGAAGTGCGAGTCGCTGTATTTTGCGGTCTCCGTGCCATTCACTTTGATCACGATGCGGTTGCCTTTGGCGCTCAATTCCATTGTGAACCACTCGCCCGCCGGGACAGGCGATTCGGGAATGGAGACGACCGCGCTCCCACTGCCTCCACCACCGGAGATGACGAACAGACTGCCGGTCTTCGCCGCGTGGGAGGTGCTGTCAATCTGTGCTTCGTAACCGAGAGGAAACTTGGGATTCTTCGCCGGCCAGGCGGGGCCGAACTTTGTGCGAAAGATGACGCCGCTGTTGCCGCCCGCGTTGATCCGCGCCTCAACACGCAGGTCGAAGTCTTTGAAATCGGCCCGCTCTGTATAGAGGTGGCTAAGGGTCGGGCCGGCACCAATCAGAACGCCGTTTTCGACGCGCCAGTTACCCGGCTGACTCTTGTGCGGTTTCCAGCCGCTTGTATCAATGCCGTTGAAGAGTGACACGAAGCCATTGTCGGAATGGGACAGAGCAGTGTCTTGATCCAGAGGCGCCGTCACCCATTGCCCGCGTTGCAACGGCTTGAAGTCCTTATCGGGTCCGCCCCAGCGCATGAGTGCCTGATTGTCTCCGAGTCGCACGCTCACTCCGCCTTTCGACTTGATTCGCGTCCTGTCGATCAGCTCGAGGTATTCCGAAGTCTGGGTGACCTCATCGAAGAAAAAGATCGCGTGCCCCGGGTCGTTCGGAAATGTCTCGCGCCATTTGCCGGCCGCGATCCTGTCGAAGCGGCTGTCTTTGCCAATCCAGGCGTGATGGTTGTCGCCGGCCGCAGGAGACCCGGCTGCGCTCGACAGTTCGGCAATCGGTCGGGCAGCCGGAATCTCGCAGACGACGCGGAAGCCACAATCGGGGGCGTGATGATCGGGCGGGAACCGCCAACGCCCGTTCGTGTTGCCGACGTCGGTGAACGTGCCCCCACGAGCCGAGTGAAACTTGCCGGCAGGCGCGCCGGGGGGATCTGTCGCTGGCGAAATCTTGTAGTAGTCTTCGTCATACCAGTCCGAACACCATTCCATGGCGTTGCCCAGCATGTCGTAAAGACCGAAGTTGTTCGGCCGGAAGTGGCCCGCGGGGCTCGTGAACACGAACCCGTCCGAGGCGTTGATGCCGTTCCAGGCGGGAAACTTATCCTTGGTCGACGCGTCCGCAACATTGGCGATCTGGGTGACGTCCCCGCCCCCGTTGTATTGTCCGCCGGGTGTGCCCGCGTGAGCGGCGTATTCCCATTCGGCCTCGGTCGGCAAGCGATACGTTTTTCCCTCAGTGCGAGACAGCCAGCGGCAGAACTCCTCCGCATCGTCCCAGCAAACATCGACGACAGGGTGAGTGTTCTCCTGAGGAAATCCAGGCGAGCGCCACGTGTATTGGTGCTTGCCATCCCAGATGCTGCGCCGACCCGAGTTGTTATCCAATCGCCAACCGCCTTTTCCACGTTCCGCGCGGGTTTTGAATTGGGTGCGCGCGACGAACGCTGCGAACTGGCCCCGCGTGACCTCAAACGTCCCCAAGTAAAACGGGCGCGAGATGAGCACGTCGTGCACGGGCGCAACAAAGCCCACCCCGTTCTGCACGCCCATGCTGAACTGTCCGGGAGGAACCAGCTCCAATCTCATTCCGATCGAGTTGGTCGCATCGGCCGGCACCCTGAGTCGCTCAGACCAGCGCTGTTGCGCTGCCTTCGCCTGCGATCCGTCGAAGGGGGCGACCATCGCGTCCTTATCCAAAGGGTGAGTTGACTTATTTCCGTCGGTTACGGAGGAAAGGGGCGAGTCCGGGAGTTCTTTGATCTCGATCTTCCGGAACTCGACCGACGGTTCGCCGACGTGCTGCTCGATCGCAATCCGGCCGCTGGTGTCGGTCTGATCTTGCTTGAGCCAATTGGTCTTGAAGGAAGATTCGCCGTTTACAAGCGCGTAGACCCGATTCCTTTCGGCGACGAACTCGAGCGTGAACCAGCGTCCGGGCTGTACCATCGGTTCCTTCCTGGCGTAGCCGGAGACGATCCTGCCCCCTTCCGCTCTTGGCCTGACCGCCCAGATGCTGCCCGTTCGCGACTTGCGGTCGTCGGTCGATTCCTGCAGATCGACCTTGAACCCAACCGTCGGGCGTTTGTCGGGCGAGTCGCTCGGAGGGATCTGCGTGCGTATCCAGAGCTCGCAGTGCTCGTTGTCCTTGACCCGCGCTTCGACGCGCAGCCGAAAGTTCTTGTAGTTGTCGCGGTCGGAATACAGAAAGCTGCCTTCGCCAGCTGGCCCACCGCTGAGGACGCCTTTGTCAACCTGCCACGCTCCAGGGCGGCTGGGATCCTTCGTCCAGCCTGCGAGGTCCTTGCTGTTGAAGAGGGAAACATACCCGTCCTGCGAGGCGGTGCTCGGTTCCGTTGGCGCGCTTGACGACAGTTCCTTGATCTCAATCTTGCGGAACTCGGCGACTGTGTTCGCGTTATCAATCTGTAGGGCGATGTAACCGCTCGCGGGGATCTTTTCGTCGCGATGAACGGCGGTCGTTTGATCGTTGACTTTGACGGTGATGTGGCTGCCCTGAACGATGACTTCTTCCGTAAACCACTGCCCGGGAGGAACAAGGGTGTCGGAGATTGCGACCACCGCTTCTCCGTTCAAGTACAGGCTGCCAGTGCGAGTCGGATCCGATCTGCCGCGAACGTCTTTCGACACAGGACCTGTGCTGTCGATTTGCGCCTCGTATCCATAGGGAAACTTGGGGTGATCGGCAGGCCTCGCCGGCCCGAACCCCGAACGGAAGTAGAGGCCGCTGTTTCCGCCGTCGTTGATGCGGACCTGTGCGCGAAGACGAAAATCTTTGAAGTCGCCTCGTTCGGTGTAAAGATGGCTCTTCTCCGCGCCCGAGCCGATCAAGACGCCGTTCTTGACGCGCCAGTTCGCGGGCTGACTGGGATGGGTCTTCCAGCCGCTCGTGTCCTTGCCGTTGAAGAGAGGCACGAAACCGTCCGCCAAGTTTGTCGGGCTTTCCGCAGAGACCGGCGCCGCCGCAACGCTCACCGGGGCTTTTGATTCGGCCGCAACACCACCGACGCCCTTCGCTTTCTCGGTATCGGTGATCAGCGGCAGGACATCGCCTTGGAGTTTCGCCCCGAGTTTGCCGTCGAGAATCTCGACCCTGAGTCTCTGCGTCTGCCCTTTCTTGAGCGAGAAGCTCTTGGTGACGGTCTCCAATCCGGCGTAGCTGACTTTGAGTTCGTGGTCACCTGGCTCGACAGTGACCGATTGCTCGCCCGGAGCCGTGATCAGAGCTTTCATCCCTTTGACCGTGACTTCGATTCCCGGATCCTTGGCATCGATCACTAGTACCGTTTTTCCCAACCAAATGATGATGACGCCAGCCACGACCCCGACGACCGCCAGCCCGAACGCCAGCGCGCTCCAGGGAATCCACCCGCCGTCGCGCCAGGCCTGCGCGAGTCTTCTCGGTCCGAGTCGGGCGGCACCTCCGTCGCCATGGCCGCTGAATTGCGCTTGGACTTCGAGCCCTCGATGATGACCCGGCTTGATCTTCAGCAGAGCGTCCACCTTCTTGAGGGCGGCCTGCCGGTCTTCGAGTCGAACAGCCTCGTCAATCTCGACGACGAGAAATGAGATCTCGTCCGCTCTTGAGCGGGCCTTCTCCAGCAGGGTTTGCAGGCCGGCGTTTCGCTTATCGTCGGGAATTCGCTCTGCGATCTGAATCACCTGGTCGTAGTCGTGCCGCGACCAGCATTTGCGGGCCAATTCCTCGAGCGACTCCAGATCGCTCCCGGTTAGAGTTTTGAGCGTCTGCGACTTGAGGATTTTCGACGAGCCTGCGCCGCTAGGAGCTCGCACGTCAATCGCTGCGGGAAGCGTCAACGAGGTTGCCGACTTCCCCGGCGCCGCGGGACGAGCGCCGGGATTCTTGAGAATCGACGCCAGCTCGTCGGCCGCGGCTGTTAAAGAGGGAAACCGATCCGACGGATTCTTGGACATCATCTTGAGGCAAGCCGCCTCGATTCGTGGATCGAGGCCGGGCCGAAGCTGGCTGGGCGGAGTCGGGTTCTTCGTCACGATCTGCCCCAGCA
>Ga0210393_10003795_pt1 | contig 12065 bp, 10 predicted proteins | sample IncBWC27OmetaG_FD_160068 | JGI IMG/M metagenome (GOLD analysis project Ga0210393, IMG submission 160068) | Forest soil microbial communities from Barre Woods Harvard Forest LTER site, Petersham, Massachusetts, United States - Inc-BW-C-27-O ... | reverse complement strand
GACTGCTCGATGAAGGCGACGTGCCGCCAGGTCGAAGCGCTGAGGTCCGCGGTGTTGTCATAGGACATGCCGGTCAGCAAGAGCCCGTCCTCGGGCACCGCGTTCCATTCCTTGCAGGCGACCTCGCAGGCCTTGCAGCCGATGCAGACTGACGTGTCGGTGAAGAAGCCCATTCGTGGCGGGTGCTCGGCGTATCCGGCCAGCGCGGCCGGGTCCAGACCGAGCTCATTCGGCCCCGTTCCGATCCCGAGGGTGTTCAGTATGTCGGGAGCACGCGCCGCATCCATGTCACATCTCCGTCCCGGTCTCGTCGGTGATGCCGGCCCGCTCCTGGTAGGTGCGGACGAGCTCGCGCAGGGCAGGCCCGCGCGGCCGCCGGCCGGCCCGGATGTCGCACGCCATCGCCTTGACCTCCTGGATATGCACGTTCGGATCCAGTGCCAGGTGAGCCAGCTCGTTGGCGGCGTCTCCGCTGGTGTACCCGTTCGGCCCCCAGTGCCAGGGCAGCCCCACCTGGTGCAGCGTCCGGCCCTGCACCGTCAGCGGCCGCATGCGCTCGGTGACCAGCACCCGCGCCTCGATCGCCGCGCGAGCCGTCACGATAGTCGCCCAGCCCAGATGTTCCAGGCTGCGCTCGGCGGCGAGTTGCGGCGAGACCTCGCAGAAGAACGCGGGCTGAAGCTCGGAGAGGTAGGGCAGGAACCGGGACATGCCGCCCGCCGTGTGGTGCTCGGTGAGCCGGTAGGTGGTCGTCACGTACGGGAACACGCCAGATCCTCGTTCGTCGCCGCTCGGCTGGAATCGGTCCTCAGGGCTCGCGATGATGTGCCGGACCGGGTTGTGCTGCTGGCTGTACACCAGATTGCGGAACGGGGATTCCTGCGGCTCGTAGTGCGCGGGCATGGGTCCGTCCACCAGCCCGGCGGGCGCGAACAGCCAGGCCTTGCCGTCGGCTTGCATGACGAACGGATCGGTGCCCGAGATCGCCGCGATGCCGGTCGCGCCCGCCGGTGGCCGGTAGGACGGCGGCCGGTCCGCGACGAAGTCCGGCACGTCCGGCCCGGTCCACTTGCCCTGCTCGGCGTCCCACTGGACCAGCGCCTTACGCTCGCTCCACGGCCGGCCCTCGGGATCGGCTGACGCCCGGTTGTACAGCACCCGGCGGTTCGCCGGCCAGGCCCAGCCCCACTCCGGCGCCACCCAGGTCTGCTCCGTCCACGGCCTGCGCCGCGCCGCCTGGTTGACGCCGCCGGCCCGTACGCCGCAATAGATCCAGCAGCCGCAGGTAGTGGACCCGTCGGACTTCAGCTGGGTGTAAGCCGACAGCGGCTGCCCGTCCGCTGCCCGGCCGTTGATCTCGGCGAGGACGGCGTCCGCATCCGGCTCGCCGTACTGGCCCAGGGTCGGGTAGTCCCAGGTCAGGTCCAGGACCGGCCGGTCCATCTCGCTGGCTGAGGTGGCCAGCTTCGCGCGGATCCGGCGGCCGAGGTCATAGATGAACTGCAGGTCGCTGCGGGCATCGCCGGCTGGCTCGACTGCCTGGTGATGCCATTGCAGCATCCGCTGGGTGTTGGTGAAGCTGCCGGACTTCTCCGTGTGCGCAGCGACCGGAAGGAAGAACACCTCAGTGCCGATGTCCTCCGTGCGCATCTCGCCGGTGTCGATCTCCGGGCCGTTTTTCCACCAGGTCGCGCTCTCAATCATGAACAGGTCCCGGACCACAAGCCAGTCAAGATTGGCCATGCCGCCGCGCTGCATCCGGGCGTTGGCCGACCCGACCGCGGGGTTCTGGCCGAACAGGAAGTAGCCCTTGCAGATCCCGTCGAGCTGGGCGATGACCGTGTCGTAAGTGCTGTGACTGCCGGTCAGCCTGGGCAGGTAGCCGTAGCAGAACTCGTTGTCGGCCGTCGCTGCCTCGCCCCACCACGCCTTCAGCATGCTGACCAGGTAGTCGCGGGTGTGACTCCAGAATCCGTTCTGCACGGACTCGGCCCGGACGTAGGCGTCCAGGGTCTCGTTGCCGTCGGCGTACGGCATCGGGAGGTAGCCAGGCAGCAGGTCAAACAGCGTCGGTATGTCGGTCGAACCCTGGATGGAAGCGTGGCCGCGCAGCGCCAGGATCCCGCCGCCAGGCCGGCCCATATTGCCGAGCAGCGCCTGCAGGATCGCGGCCGTGCGGATGAACTGCACGCCGACGGTGTGCTGCGTCCAGCCCAGGCTGTAGACGAACGCGGTGGTCCGGTCCTTGCCTGAGTTCTCCGTGACGAGGTGGCATACCCTGGCGAACTGCTCCGGCGTCACGCCGGTGACCTGGGCGACTAGCTCAGGCGTATACCGCTCGAAGTGCCGCTTCAGTACCTGGAAGACGCATCGCGGGTGCTGCAGCGTGTCGTCGCAGAGCGCGTTCGGGTTGGCGGCCGCGCCGCCCGAGCCGTGTGCCTCGCCGCGTCCGGCTCGCCGCAGGTTCCCGCGGACCGCCCGGCGCTTGCCGGCCTCGGCGTCGGTCTCGGCGGCCTCGCGGCCTGCGGCCTGGTGGCCCGCGGCCTCGTCGCGGCGCGCTTCAGTGTCCTGCCGATCGCCGCTGGCGGGCTTGACGTCCTGGCTCTCGTACCGCCAGGTGTCGAAGTCGTAGTACCGCTCCTCGGCGTTCAGGCCGGAGAACAGGCCGTCGAGGTCCTCGGTGTCGGCGAACTCCTCGGTCAAGACCGTGGCCGCGTTCGTGTAGGCGACCACGTACTCACGGAAGTACTTGTCGTTCTGCAGCACGTAGTTGATCAGGCCGCCGACGAACGCGATATCGGCGCCGGCCCGGATCGGCACGTACACGTCGGCGACCGCGCTGGTCCGGGTGAAGCGCGGGTCCACGTGGATGACTGTGGCGCCGCGCGCCTTGGCCTCCATCACCCACTGAAAGGCAACCGGATGGCACTCGGCCATGTTCGAGCCCTCGATGAGGATGCAGTCGGAATTGGTGAGGTCACGCGGGAAGTTGGTGGCGCCGCCGCGCCCGAAGCTAGTCCCCAGACCGGGAACGGTGGCGGAGTGTCATATCCGGGCCTGGTTCTCGATCTGAATCGCGCCGAGCGCAGTGAACAGCTTCTTGATGAGGTAGTTCTCCTCGTTGTCCAGGGTCGCGCCGCCGAGGCTGGCGAAGCCGAGCGTGCGCCGGGTACGAGCCCCGTCGACCTCCTGCTGCCAGCCTGCTCGCCGCGCGGCGATGACCCGGTCGGCGATCATGTCCATCGCCGTGTCGAGGTCCAAGTCCTCCCACTCGGTGCCGTAAGGCCGCCGGTAGCGCACGTGGTACTCGCGCCGCTCGCCGGTCGTCAGCTGAAGGCTGGCTGACCCTTTCGGGCAGAGGCGGCCGCGGCTGACAGGCGAGTCTGGGTCACCCTCGATCTGCGTGACCTTGTCATTCTGGACATAGACCTGCTGGCCGCAGCCAACCGCGCAATACGGGCAGATCGACTTCACGACCTTGTCCGCAGTACGGACGCGAGGCGTCAGCGACTCAGTGCGCTTGCTTCGGACTGCGGCGCCGAGGCCGAGCCTGTCACCCTTGGCGAACTGCCGGTACACAGGCCATGACTCCAGCCAGCTGCGTGCACCCATCGCGACATCCCCCCGTCACGACCATCCCGACGGCACTACGGTACCCAGCGGCGGCCCGCGCACCCTCCGGAAGCCCCGCCGGTCAGCCGGTTATCGGGGTGACTGGGCCAGGGTCAGGCTGAAGTCGCCGCGGGCATCGGTCCAGAACTGCAGCGTCTTGAGCCCGGCCGCGGCCAGTTCGGCCTCGATGCCGGAGCGGCGGAACTTGGCTGAGATCTCCGTGCGCATCTCTTCCCCGGCGCCGAAGTCGACCGTGAGGCCGAGATCGCGGACCGTGACCTGCTGATCGAGGCTCGACCGCAGCCGCATCTCGATCCACTCGCTTGCCGAGTCCCAGACGGCGACGTGCTGGAAGTCGTCGACGGCGAAGTTGGCGTCCAGCTCCCGGTTCACGACCCGCAAGACATTGCGGTTGAAATCTGCCGTGACTCCGGCCGCGTCGTCGTACGCGCGCAGCAGCCGGCTGACGTCCTTGACCAGGTCTGCCCCGAGAAGGAAAGTGTCGCCGGGCCGGAGCGCAGCGCTGACCTGCGTCAGGAAGGCGGCGCGTGCGTCAGGCTCGAGGTTGCCGATCGTGGAGCCGAGGAACACGATCATGCGGCGTCCGGTGGCAGCCACTGAGGCGACGTCGCGGGTGAAGTCGCCGACGAACGGCGCGATCCGCAGGCCGGGGTATTCCGATACCAGCGCGCTGGTCGCGTCGCTGAGCACGGCTGGGTCGAGGTCGAACGGCACGAACTCGCGCAGGGTGCCGCCATCAAGCAGCGCGCGCAGCAGCAGCCGGGTCTTCGCCGACGTACCGCTGCCGAGCTCGATGAGCGACTCGCACTGCGACAGCTCGGCGATCTCCGCTGCATGGCGCTGCAGGATGGAGGTCTCGGCCCGGGTGAGGTAGTACTCGGGCAGCCGGGTGATGTCGTCGAAAAGCTCGCTGCCCCGGGCGTCGTAGAAGTACTTAGGCGGCAGCGTCTTCGGGGTCGCGGTCAGGCCGGCCCGCACGTCGGCGCGCAGGGCGTCGAGGTACTGGCCGGGGCGGGGCTGGACGCGATCGTTGGCTGGCATCAGTCATGTCTCCAGACCGGTTGGGGCCAGGTCAGTGATGGTCACCGTGTCGGCGGTGACATCGACGAGGTGATGGTCGGGCACGTCCACCCACCGCGGGTCGTCGTCATACGGTTCGCTCGCCACGACGGTGCCGTCGTCGGTGCGCAGGACGGCGAGTGTGTCGTGCCAGCTGGTAGCCAGCACCCGTCGGCCGTTGGCGAGGAGCAGGTTGAGCCGGGCATCGGGATCGCGCTTGCCGAAGTCGGTAACGAACTCGGCGACTTTGTCGGGCCCGAACTCGAACAGGTGGGCCGCGAGCTGGGCGGAGTCGCATACCGACTCGGCGGCCGGATGCGGCCCGAGCACGCTGCGATCAGCGACGCCGTTGTGCGACAACAGCCACCGGCCGGACTGGAATGGCGCGGCGGCGCTCTCGTCGGCCGGCATCCCGGCCGTCGCTGACCGGACGGCCGCGACGACGCACGTCGCGGAGATCAGGGGTGCCACCGAGGCGAAGGACGCATCGCTCCACAGCGGCCGGTTGGAGCGCCAGCGCCCAGGCTCCGGGCGAGACGGCGTGTAGAAACCGACACCCCAGCCGTCGGCGTTCATGCGGCCGTGCCGCTGCCGGCGTGGTGCGTAGGACTGCACCAGCAGCCCATGCGCGGGTTCCAGAACCAGATCGTGGAGGGAACGGGGTGCTCCGAGCCACGCGAGGTGACGACACACTAGGCGTCCCACGCCAGCCGGACACCGGCGAAGATCTGGCGCCTGACCGGGTAGTCCCAGTTGCGGAACGAGGGCCGGATCGTCGATGGCGCTACCGCCCACGACCCGCCGCGCAGCACCTTGTAGTTCCCGCCGAAGAACGGCTCGCTGTAGGCGCGGTAGATCATCGGCTCGAATCCCGGCCACGGCGTGAAGTCCGAGGACGTCCACTCCCAGACGTCACCGATCATCTGCTCGGCGCCGTAGGCCGACGCGCCGGCCGGGTAGGCGCCGACGGGAGCTGGCCGCAGCCCAAGACCACCCAGGTTGGCCAGGCCAGGGCTGGGTGCCTGTGATCCCCACGGCCATGTGCGCCTGGCTGCCGTGGCGGGATCCCACGCGCAGGCCTTTTCCCATTCGATCTCCGTCGGCAGCCGGGCGCCCGACCAGGCCGCGAATGCCTCGGCTTCGAAGTAGCTGATGTGCTGGACAGGCTCATCAAGGGGCACGTCCTCCTCGATACCGAATCGCCGTCGGGTACCGCCGGCGGTCCAGAACTTCGGCCGCTGCAGTCCGGCCTCGACGCGGTGGTCCCAGCCGCGCGCCGACCACAGGTCGGGCCGGCGGTACCCACCGTCGGCGATGAACTCGCGCCATTGCCCGTTGCTGACCGGGACCCGCCCGATCCAGAACGAGCCGACGCTGACGGTGTGCGCTGGCCGCTCGTTGTCGAGGGAGAACGGCTCGCTGGCCGCGTCGACGCCGAGCACGAACGGGCCGCCGGGCACGAAGACGCGCTCGCCGGCGATCGGCCGGCCAGGGGGCAGCGGCTCGCGTGCGAGCAGGACGGGCGGCCCCTGCCGCAGCTGCAGCGTCGCGTACATGGTCTCGTCGTGCTGCTCTTCGTGCTGCACGACCATGCCGGCCGTGAACAGGTCCTCTTCCGGCGTCCGCTCAATCAGGTCGATGACGCGCCCGCGCACCTCGTGGTTGAACGCCCTGGCCTCGACCGGCGGCAGCAGCGGCAGCGCCGGACGGTCGGCCCGCTTGTGCTTGAACGCGTCATACAGCGAGTCCACGTCAGGGGGGAGCAGGCCCGGCCGGGCAGGATCGCCGCGGCGCAGGAGCCAGAGCTCTTCCTGCTGGCCGATGTGGGCGAGGTCCCAGACGAGCGGGCTCATCAGCGCGTCATGCTGGAGCAGCAGCGTCGGGTCGTCGAGGTCGGTGAGCTGGAGCGTCCGGGCGCGGGCGAGGGTCAGATTGCGAACGATGGTGTCATGCATGAGCTAGCTCCTCGAATGCGGCCTTTGGCCCGATCTCCGCGATGCGCTGAGCCAGCAGGTCACCCGGACAGCGGCCGGAATCGACGAGGTCGGCGAGGTCGGCGACGGCCGAGGCGAGCCCGGCGGGAACTCGCTCCGCGGCGATGGTCAGGCACCGACGGGCGGAATCGGCGAGCACGGCATCGGTCAGCCCCTCCCGTGCCGCCGTGGTCCAGAGCGCCGTCGTCCGCTCGGTTGCCTCGGCTGCCTTGTCCGCCGCGACCGGATCGTCCATGAGCGTCGTGACGACGGCCGCGACGGCAGGCCACCAGCGCGGCGGGGTCATGTCGAGGTACCGGAGCTCGAGGTAGCCGCGGAGCCGGACTGGCGGGAACAGCGTGGTCAGGTGGGTGTCGAGATCGGCGGTGGTGGGCGTCCGGCCAGCCAGCCGGACCGCGCCGCTGGCCCACTTCGCGAACGAGACCGGCATGCGCACGGCAGCCGCCTCCTGGTCGCGGGACCGGACGAAGACCACCGGAGCCGTCATGGCGTACCGCGCCCAGGCGGCGGCTGGGTCGAGGGCTGCATCAGACCCTGCGTACGGCGCGACGCAGCCAGGAACCGGGCCGCAGGCTCGCTGGTCCAGCCCGCTCCATGCTCGCTGGCGCGCCGACTTCCAGCCGGTGTCGCGTCCTTGCAGCCAGGGCGAGCTCGCTGAGATCGCCACCATGGTGGGCCCGAGCCGGTAGGCGCGTGCCACCCGCTCTGGCCACCCGTCTTGCGGGCCAGCCTGGAGGTTGACCTGCATCGCCGCGGTGGAGTTCATCATCACCGCGCCCGGCGCGGCCCGGCTCGTGGCGATGAAGTGCTCTTCCATCGCGCGGTACCGCGGGCGCGGGTTGACCCGCCGGGGCGGCCGCAGCGGGTCGGCGCCCGCATAGGCGAGGCCGAGGCCAAGCTCGGCGAGCGCCAGCCGGGTGCGGACCGCGTCCAGGCGTATTTCGGCGACACTGGTCGCAATGTCGGGTGCTGGCACCCCGGACAGCTCAACCTGGCCGCCGGGCTCCAGGGTGACAGCGCTTCGCCCGGCAGCTGCGGCGACGATGCCCGGTATCGGGTCGACCTTGTCGAGGCTTACCGCGTCGCTGACCGCGTCCAGGTCCACAAGGTGAGCTTCGAGCTCGAGTCCGACTGGCCCGATCACCGACGAGACAAGTGCGGCGTCGTGCGCTTGGGCATATGCCGCGTCGAGAGTCAGGGGCGCGGCTTGATCGACGGCACTCGCAGAAGCAGCATGCAGAACAGCCATGACGACCCCTCCAGGTCCGGGCCAGCGGACTGACGTTGTCCGCTGCGGGTCGGTGCGGGGCGACTGAACTGCAGCCGTCCTCGATGGTGGCCGCCAGAAGCGGCCGGGCTACACCACTAGTCTACGACGGCCGCAAGCGCGGGCCGTCGCTGCTTGGCTGGCGGCATGGCGGGGAAGGGAACGGGGTGCAGTTGGGCTAGTCGAACGCCGAAGGGGAGACTGCCGTGTCTGCTACCGGAGTCAGCAATCTCGACCACAGTATCGAGAAGGCCAACGCCTGGCTGGCCGAAGTCGCGGGCGAATTCGGAACCGAGGACCGGGGCTTCGCCTACCGAGTGACCAGGGCTTGGATGCACGCGCTGCGGGACCGGCTCCCGGTCCCGGTGGCCGCGCATCTCGCAGCCCAGCTGCCGGAGTTGCTGCGCGGGGTTTTCTACGACGGCTGGAACCCTAGCCAGGTCCCGGTGAAATTCGATGATACGGAGTACGTGCGGCGGTTTGCCCGCGATGCCAACATTCACAACACCGAGGTCAGGCGGGCGGCCGGCCTGGTCACCAAGGTGATGCGGCAGCACGTCTCGGCCGGCGCCGTCGACGAGGCGATGGGGGCGCTGCCGGCGGACATTCGCAAGATCGCCGCCTGAGTTGGTCCTGCTGGCGCCAAGGTCACGCGGCTGGATTAGCGTGTCCAGCGTGCCGACAACGGTGTCCAGCGTGCCAAAGGCAACTGTTGCGCTCGCCGACGGCCGGGCGCTGACGTACTTCGGCGCTATCCCGAAGCGGCCAGCCGACTACCCAGATCGGCGGCAGCTGCCGGCCACCGGGGTGCAGTCCGAGGAGCGCTGGGACAGCCTGCTCAGCGAGTGGGTAGTCATCGCGAGCCACCGGCAGGACCGGACCTTCCAGCCCGCGGCTGACGCATGCCCACTGTGTCCGTCGTCGGCGGGCAGCCTGACCGAGATTCCCGCGCCCGAGTACGAGGTGGTGGTCTTCGAGAACCGGTTCCCCACGCTCGCCACGCCAGCACCGCCCGCCCAGTCCGCTGTAGCCCGCTCTAATGACGACCGCACCGGACAACCTGGTCTGCTCGCGAGCCGTCCGGGAGCCGGGCGGTGCGAGGTCATCTGCTTCAGCCAGGACCATTCGGCGTCCTTCGCCGGCCTCAGTGCCGACCAGGCGGCGACCGTCATGGCTGCCTGGGTGGACCGGTCGGTGGAGCTGGCGCGGGTGCCTGGCGTGGAGCAGGTGTACTGCTTCGAGAACCGTGGCGCGGAGATCGGGGCGACGCTTGCGCACCCGCACGGGCAGATCTACGCCTATCCGTCCATCACCCCGCGTACCGAGCGCATGCTGGCCGCCTGCGCGAGTTACCGCCGCGACACCGGTCGCGGCCTGTTCGACGACCTGCTCGCGGCCGAGCAGGCAGCTGGCTCCAGGATCGTGCTCACCGGCAGCCACTGGACAGCTTTCGTGCCGTTCGCCGCGCGCTGGCCGTACGAGGTGCACCTGTACCCGCATCGGCGCGTGCCAGACCTCGCGGCGTTGCCGCCCGCCGCGACCACCGAGTTCTGCGAGCTGTACCCGGGCCTGCTGCGCCGGTTCGACCGGCTCTTCGATGCCCCGGCACCGTACGTCTCGGCCTGGCACCAGGCGCCAGTCCGCCACCGCGACGGTGACTTCGCCTTGCACCTGGAGCTGTTCACGGTGCGGCGCGCGCCAGGGAAGCTCAAGTACCTGGCCGGCACGGAGTCGGGGATGGGGGCGTTCGCGAACGACATAACGCCCGAGGCCGCCGCGAGCCGGCTGCGGGCGATGCGCGAGTGACCACCGAACTCATACTGCTCGGCACGGCCGGCGCTCCGATGCCGGTCGCTGGCCGCGGCGGGATCAGCTCGGCGCTGGTCGTCGGCAGCCGGGTCTTCGTCGTCGACTGCGGTCGCGGGTCCCCGTCCGCGTATGCCAGTGCGGGGCTGGACTTCGCCCGTCTGCACGCGGTGTTCCTCAGCCATCTGCACGTGGACCACACCGGGGACCTGCCAGGCATGCTCCTGTATCCGTGGGGCTGCCGCGCGGATGAGCACGGCCCGCTCGCGCCGGTCCGTGTCTTCGGACCGTCGCGGCCCGCGACGCTGCCCGCCGGCGACGCCACGTTCCATCGTCTGACCACGATCAGGCCCGAACTTCCGGCGCCAGGGACCGCGGACCTCGTCCAGGGCGTCGTCGCCAGCTACGCCTACCACCTGAACGTGATGCCGCTAGATGCGAGCATGCCGGATGCGGGCGCGCTCGTCCGGGCCACGGACATCACCATTCCGGCCCGGCCGGACGGCGGCCAGGCACCGACGGTGGTCTTCGACGACTACGGCGTCCGCGTCACGGCCACTGCCGTGACGCACGGGCGAGCGGTGCCGGCAATGGCGTACCGGTTTGACACCCCGGATGGCTCTGTCGCGTTCTCCGGCGACACCTCCGTGAATGCGGACCTGGTGGCGCTCGCCGAGGGTGCCGACATTCTGGTCCACCACGTCGCCGACCTCGGCTACCTGGAGCGGCACGGCCTCTCAGGCCCCGCACTCGAGCGGATGGCTGCGCTGCACACGGACGTCAGCCAGGTTGGCGGCGTCGCCGAGCGGGCCGGCGTGCGCGAGCTCGTTCTTACCCACTACCTGCCGGCCGAGCCGGACGCGATCACGCGAGCGCAGTGGGCCGAGCGCGCCGGGCACGGCTTTCGCGGCCGGACCATCGCCGGCACCGATGGCCAGCGCCTAGTGCTCACCAGGACGTTAGCTGCTCGCCAGTCACATCCGCCGGTGCCAGCGGGTCATATCCACAGACACGCGGCAGCGAGAGGGTGTGACCGATGGCAGAAAGCGAATACCTAGCCGATCGCTTCGAAGAGCACCGCGCCCAGTTGCGCGCGGTCGCCTACCGGCTGCTGGGCTCGCTTGCTGACGCCGACGACGCAGTTCAGGACACCTGGCTGCGGGTGAGCCGGGCCGGCACAGCCGACGTCGACAACCTGGGCGGCTGGCTCACCACGGTCGTCGCCCGCGTCAGCCTGAACATGCTGCGCTCGCGCCGCCGCCGCCGCGAGGACTCGCTCGAGCTCCGCGTGCCCGACCCCGTCATCAGCCCGGAGACCGGCCATCAGCCGGAGGACGAAGCGCTGCTGGCCGACTCGGTCGGCCTCGCCCTGCAGGTCGTGCTGGAGACGCTGCCCCCGGCGGAGCGACTGGCCTTCGTCCTCCATGACATGTTCCAGCTGCCGTTCGAGCAAATCGCGCCTATCGTCGGCCGGACCCCGGTCGCGGCCAGGCAGCTTGCGAGCCGGGCGAGACACCGGGTGAAAGGCGCTGACCTATCCGAGCCTGACCACGATCTCGCCCGGCAGCGGACGGTGGTCGACGCTTTTTTCCGGGCCGCGCGCGAGGGCGACCTTGACGGACTCGTGGCGGTGCTTGATCCGGGCGTGGTGCTGCACATCGACGCTGGCGCCCGGCGGCCGGCGGCCTCCATGACGCTGCACGGCGCCGCCGCCGTGGCCCAGCAGGCGTGCACCGGGCTCAGCGGCGTCTTGCGAATCGCTCAGCTCCACCCCGCGCTGGTCAACGGAGCGGCCGGCGTGGTGGTGACGCTGCGCGGACGCCCCGTGACGGTGATGGGCTTCACCGTCACCGGCGGCAGGATCGCGTCGATCGACGCGATCGCCGACTCCGACCGTGTCGCCGGGCTCGCGGCCGACTGGTGACCGCGGTCTCGCTCGAACCTTCGCCGGCTACCACGCACCCCACGCCAGCCCCGGCGCTGGCAGTGCGGGCGGCTCCAGGAAGGCAGGTGGCGCGGTCAGGTCCAGCGCCGCGAGCGGCGCGGCCGCGGCCGCATCACGCCGCGTCAGCGCCGGCAGATTCCACTTCTCCTCGACGAGCTTGAGCACCGAGGTGTGGTCGAAGACGTCTGACACGACGCAGTCCGGCCGTGCGTAGGGGGACACGATCACGGCCGGCACCCGGAAGCCATAGGTGTCGTACCGCAGTGGCTCGCACACCAGGTCCTGCGCGTGCCGGACGTAGCCGGGAAACAGTGGCTTCAGGATGCTCCGCAGCCACGACGGGTGCGCGACCAGGCTGCGA
>Ga0210393_10003794_pt1 | contig 12066 bp, 13 predicted proteins | sample IncBWC27OmetaG_FD_160068 | JGI IMG/M metagenome (GOLD analysis project Ga0210393, IMG submission 160068) | Forest soil microbial communities from Barre Woods Harvard Forest LTER site, Petersham, Massachusetts, United States - Inc-BW-C-27-O ... | reverse complement strand
TGCCCCTTGCAACTGTGCATACACCATCTTGCTTGCCTCTGGCCCTATGCTCCTCACAGCCACCTTATGTTCCCCTTGCCCAGTATATATGCCACCCACCTCACTGTGCCTCTTGCTCATTGCAATTGCCACCTTGCCATGCTCTCATCACCACACATGCTGCATTACCATACACCCTGCCACCACACTTGCCACCTCATTATGCCCTACTGTGGTGCTCTGTCCTACTGATGCCCCCTTACTGGCTCCTTTCCCCCAATGGTTTCAGTCTACAGGTTGCTGGTGACCAACTTAAGGTAAGTATTTACTTTATTCAAATTTTTTCTTATCTTATTCACCACCATGATGCAAGCACAACCACAACTGCAACAACAACATAACAACAACATGGTTCCCACCATGACCATCACAGCCATCATGGTACAAGTATAATCCCAGCCCCAACCACCACAATAAACTACAATAACAACTATAACCATGGCCACCACTACACAATGTGACGACATGATGATACAACCATAATGTGGCCACCACTGCCATGCCATATGACAACATGATCATGATGTGACCACCACAACTGCTACTACTGCCCTGTTGGCCACAACACAGCTCACCATGCCCTTGCTACCGTGCACCCTGCTGCCACATATGCTAGCTTGCTGTGCTCTTATCACTATACATGCCATATTCCATACCCCACAGTTGCACACATCACCTTGCTATACCTATTGCAGTTGCACATGCTGCCCACCTTACTACAACTATGACTATAACCATAGCATCAACACCCCAACAATGCAACCACCACTATAACCACAACCACAATGATGCATAAGCATAATGACACACAAGCACAATGATGCACAACCACAATAATGCATGACTACAATGACACATAACTACAATGACCACCACAATATAACCACAACACAACCGCCATTGCCACCACCTCTGCTACATGATACAACAATGATTGTAACCAATATTGTACTTTGGCATTATGTAACTATGGTGGTGTTGGCATTTGAGCTACTAGCCATGGTTTGTAGCTTATGTAGAACTTTGTACCTACTTTTATACCTATTCATAATAGTAGAAATATATTTATTAAACCCTATTGACTGTAATGCAAGCAAGAACTATAAGCATTTTAGGATGAATTAAAAGGTGCCTAGCAAGTGTTTGTAATACAGCAAGGTAGGCTGCAAGTAACACTTCTCTATAAGGAAGATAAGTCATCAAATAAGTCATTTGTAAGTCTATAGTAAGACATTGACATAGCTTACTAACCTTACAGAAATTTTCCTATATAAATACCTTACCAGTGCCTGTAAGGCATAGTAAGTACATGTGCAAGCAGGTTTTTTTTTGTTGATGTAATTTCTTAGCATTGGCAGGGTCTTATTGCCAGAGGATTGCTCTAATGGCAAATTGAGATGCATCCACTTCCAACTTAAACTGGTGGTCTTGATCTGGAGCAACAAGTACTAGGGATGAGGTAATAATGTCTATGAGTGTGTCTAGGGCTTGGCAGCATTCTAAGGTCCATTTGAAGGGGGTGTCTTTCTTTAGAAGGTTCATAAGGGGATGAGTGAAACCTGCGAAGTTTGGGATAAAGGGGCACTAATATCTAAGGACACTAAGAACTTTCTGAACATTCTTAATATTATTAAGAGTGCAGAGCCAATCATGCAGTTCTGCAAGTTTACTAGGGTTGATGGTTATGCTATAACAGTTTAGATGCATGTCGAGGAAGTTAATTTCATCTTTTTCAAAGATATATTTGGCTGGTTAGAGGAACAGATGGTTCTTTTGTAGAATTTGAAGAAACTCAAGTATAATGTGTTGGTGTAGGTTATCTTTGCCTTCTCCAGTCATAATAGAACAATCATCTATATAATTCTTGAAATATCTAGAATACTTGTTATGCAAGGGGGTGAAGATATGATTTATAAAATGTTGCATATAAGCTGAGGCATTAGTTGGACCAAAGGGCATTACTTTTAGGGTGTATGGTCTTAAAGGCAAGTATATCCTCTGTTTCTTCCATGTCGTGCATATTCTAGTAGCCATTGCAAAGGTATAGGACTGAGAATTTGACTTTATTCCTTGCTTCTTCAATAATGGTGTCAATGCATGGCAGGGGGAAGGTATCTTTGACTGTGACTGCATTAATCTTTTGGTAGTTGAATATGGGCTAGAAACTTCTGTTCTTTTTCTTAATATAGAAGCTAGGAGTTGTGTAGGGGGACTTTGATTCTTGAATTAAGCTAGCATCCAATTGTTCTTGGATGTTCTTAGTCTGGAATTCTTCCTCAGCTCTAGATAGGGGGTATGTTTGATAGGAGATAGAAGATGGGGCATCTGGGGTCAGGTTGACATGATGGTCCTATGGTTGGTGCAGCAGTAGATTGATACCTTTCTTTTCTGTAAAGACATCTAGATAATTATGGCACCATTATAGAATAATATCTTCAAGATGCTTCTCTAGTTTAGGTTCATCTAGGTGGAGTTTTGGGGCTTGTTGTTTTGTGACGGCCTCTTTAGCTTCTATAAATGTTTCACTGTTGGCTGGGTTTGCTTCTGTATTGAGGTTTTCTGTAATAACTGCCTTGATGGCCTCATTAATGATAAGGTCTTCTTCTAATGTGGGTAGTGGTTCTAGTTTTATAACTTCTGTTTGCCTAACAACTAGGTCAATTTGATCAGGCTTGTTCTAGGTAGGAATAATGCCCCATTTCTGCTTCAGAAGTTCTTAAAGTTGGGGTTAGTGTCCATGGAATAAGGTTTCAATCTTATTGTCCTTTTCAGTGAAGTTGTCGGCGCGAGGAAAAATTTGTAAGCAAAAATACGAAATCCCGAAATCCCAAAAGTTTTAAATGTCTTTTTTCACCCCTCGGACAATGAAAACTATATTCTCTAGGTCATAGGGTGTTATTTGGCGCAATGTTTATGGAATTCCGGTCATTCATTGAGGAGATATGGCCAAAGCAATGCGGGTGGAGACGTTGTTTTTGCTTACAAATTTTTCCTTATGCGACAACCTCACTGAAAAGGACAGTAACCACTGGATCAATGAGTTTACAGTTAGGCCAGTCAATGTTGGGGTTAAAGGCACAGAGCTATGGATATCCAAGAATCAATTAATCAGTTTCAAGGTCCATGATATTGAAGCATTTCATGTTCTTCTTGCTTAGCTCTACAGGATACAAGGAGGTCAAGGTAGCAGATAATCTGGCCAGATTTGTTGAAGGTTTCATTAATATTTCATAAACTAACTGGGGTTTCGAGTTTCTTAGTGCTAAGTTTCAATTTTCTAATAGTCTCTTGGTCAATAAAGTTCTCAGTGGTGCCACTATCAATAAGTACAATTTCTTCTACCATGCCTTTAAATAATGATAAGGAGATTGGAATTTCAAGCCAGTTATCACTCCTAAATATGTACATTATTCTCAGATGTAGGCCTCTAGCTAAGGCAGCTAACTGGGACCTTAGACAAAACCCTCTGCTATGAGTCCATCAAAGAATTTCTATTTTGCATTTTTATCTGTAAGGCATGCTTTTACCTCTTTAAGGACATTAGAGACACCTTTCTTGGTTTCTTCTACTATATTAGTGATGCCTAAGTGGGTTTTCTAGGTGGGGGTTGGTCTTCCATACTTGGCAGATCCATTCTGCCTTGTGGGGTAGTATCTTAATATGTGCCCTTTTCTTCAGCAATTGAAGCAGCTCTCTAATTTATAGAGTTTCTGCTTTTCTTTATTGGTTAGGGGGGTAAAGTGGGGCTGGTTGACATATTTCTAGCATCAATGTCTATTGCATTAGAGTCACAATAGTGCTAGTTCTGGTTCTAGAGAATGTGAACTCTTAGCTGCTTAGTGATGGTGAGAGCTTGGGGTGAAAGGCCTCCCTTCTAAGTGTCCTTCTTGGTCTGAACAGTGTCTTGCAGACACAGGATCTCAAGTTCCCACACTCAGCCACATGACTAAGCTAACTTAGTACTAAGGTAAACTAAGTGTATGAAAAGTGAATGTGCTGTAACACAAGCATAAGTCTAAATACTAAAAGAGTGTGGGACATTTGAGCACTAACAGTGACACGTTCCTCTTTTCCTCAGGTTGCTTGCTCACTTCAAAAAGGGGAAACCTCTCAAATGGGGCAGTGGTCTCAAAGATAGGGTTTGATCTAGGCTTTGGGCCCACTTATCTCTTATTTTATGGCTTTTCTCTCTTTGCTGATTGATGGCCACTTATTTTACTTACCTTACTTATTTTCCATATTGTGCAGCCTTAGTTTAATTGATGGTTACTTATCTTTCTTATTTTTCCTACTTTTTAGATGTGACCAAAAAGCCTCTAACTAGACTAGCTAGAGGCATTCTGTAGGACTGGCAGGGGTACTATAAAATATGTATAAAAGCTTCTGTATTTGTGAGTCAAGCTCTAAGCTTAACTTAGTCTTCAAATTATAGCCACAAATTTGTGCTCTCTAAACTGGCCTCACCCTCTGTCCATCCCCTTCTTCAATCACTACAGAGTGCCTCTCCTGATATTCTTATTTATTCAGAGAATATAGTAGGGCTGGTGTCCTCCTTAAAATAATTATCTGTGCTAGTGATCCTCTGCTGAATCTTCAGATAGAGTTGGATTATCTAAGGGAATATCACCCTTCTCATTTCTGTCTGGGCCAGAGTGCTTAGTCAGCTTCTCCATATAAATATCAAGGCTAGCTATGGCCTTAACAAATAGTAAGAATCTAATAAGTGTAGTAGATCTGTCAAATAAGTAGATCCAGAGCTAAAAGATAATCAACAGGATAGTCCAAGGGAACAAAATAAACACAAGCACATGTGGACAAACATAGGCATATAGTGTTGCCATGGTTTGGTTCCAAATACAAGCACATGCAGACAAACATAGGCATATAGTGTTGCCATGGTTTGGTTTCAAATACAAGCACATGCAGACAAACATGGGTATATAGTGTTGCTATAGTTTGGTTCCAAACACAAAGCATATGTGGACAAATATGGGCATATAGTGTTGCCATGCTTTGGTTCCAAACTATAGTCCAAACCTAAACTAGACTAAATCAGACTAAGGTTTAGTCTAGGGTTCGGGGTTGGGGCTAGACTGGACTAACAGTCTGGTTCTGGGTCTGGATGGGCCCAAACCTGCAGAACTGTTTTGGAACCAGGTCCAAACCCTGAACCAGAAGGTCATCAGGGGCTGCAGGCTGCCTTCCCTCGTGCCCTCATCTGTGTCTCCTATTCTCTACTCCATCTGGGCCAGCCTTTTTCTGGCCCTCTCCAGAACCCCTTACCTATATTACCCTCAGGGTGATTCCTTCCTTACTAACTGGCCATTCTAGGCCTTTTATCATTCCCATCAGCCATTCGTAGCCATCTCACTCCACTCCCCTTAACCACGACCTTGCCGTGTCTTCGTGCCAGCATAACTGTATACCCACACCCTATCTACTTCGCTAGCCCCGGCTGGTAGACCGCATCCCCTGTGACCCTGTCACATAGTTTTAGTATTACAAATCCTATAAATGTCTCATAAGCTTTCAAGTTAGGACGGAATAAACCTAATTTAAAAATAAAATAAAAAAGAAAAAAAGAACCAGAAGGTCAGTGTGCAGAGCTGGTTGTGCCACAATCTGCTTTGGGAATTGGGATCTGCAAGTCGCCCATGTGTGCCACAATTGGTTTGGGTTCTGCAAGTTGTCCAAGCCAGTAGTTGCCCTCATATTTGTGCATGTTGCTCCAATATACACTCAAGTTAACTTAACAATAAAGAATGCCCCTCAATGTTTCTGGTATTTGCCCCCCTTATTATAATGTGCTCATCTCCCTCTTCCTTGAGACCCTGTTAGCTACCTGCATTGCACATACACAGCTTCCATATCCAGGAATGTTTGGGGCTTAGGTTATAAGAAGTAACTAAGGGTGAGCATTGTTAAATACATGTTTCTTCAACATATATTCAAGCCCCTTCAGCGCTTGCCTTGTTTTTTTGGCCCTATTCATAACCAGATTGTCTAACATCCACTCCTGCCTCTCCTCAGGCATTTCTGGTACTCTCTCCCCCCATCCTGACTTGATTGCCCATGCCTGTGCTCAACCCTGCCTCTCTTATTATCCATAAGGCACAACACATAGCATGCACTTTATATCTGCCTCCTGTGTATAACATCTTGCAATGCAGGTTGGTTGGGACAGTTGAAGAGGGTATAAAAGGTGTGTAGGCTCACTCTTACCTTCAACATTCTTAACTTTCGATGGCATCTGACAATTGTGCTGTAGGCCCTAATGGCAATCTCCTAGATGCTTCACAAATTGTCTGGTTCAATGACCCCAATGATAATGAGCCGATGGCCCCAGCAACTTCCTCAATGGCCCAACCCCAGGTTTCCATGACAACACTCAACTCCTATATTACCAAAGTCCCTGCCTCATTCTCAATGTAGGGCCTTATTGAGCATGTGGTCGAGCTCATTGTCTCCAAGGATGATGCTTTCTATCTGCTTAACAAGTCTGTGTTCTGCTGGCTAATCCATTATCTTCGGCCCACCCTCATATTCCCCATTGCACCAGGATCTATAAAGAGGTCTTAGTGTGCACTGTGTAGGCCAAACCAAACCTTAAAGAAACACTTTAGGTACACTATTTGTTTGTTTGCTATATAAAGTGCTAACTATGTTACAGGGGTGTTAAGGGGGAGATCTCTTTCATGTTCAACACCTGAACTTCCGAGGGCACTAGCAGCAACCTGTATATATCAATTACTGCCCACTACATCAACAGCCCTGTTGACAAATCCAGCATCATCAAGTTCAGTGCATAATCTTTTTTTTAAAACTTTTTTGCCAGCTCATTTCTTACTGCAGTTGCATAAAACACTTGCTGCATCTTGCAGTGGGCCATGTCCTTTCACACATAACCCCAGCACACAAGGCCAGAATCAATAACAAGGATGATGAGACTTCAGCAGGTGCTGCAACATCTGATAAGTGCAGCACCAACATATCATATGGCCTTTGCAAGTTGTTGGGGCTCATCAAGTAGGTGTGTGTAATCCATTGCATTTGTTCCATCCACTAATGCTGTACATCATTCAGATATGAAAATCACCTCAAGCATGTGCCTTCTTTAAGTGAATGTGTTGTGAGGTCAACAACCCAGAACTTGAGCTTATGCTATTTGTATGAACTTGATGGGGATTGATGTCTGCATGTCCAATTGGTGTGCACTTACACACTATGGGCAATGCAAGATCTTGTACTGATTCACACACAGGTGGTAATGCATTTTACTCTACTTATGGACAGTAGTGAGGATGTTCCCCCTCTGCAGAAAAAGAAGTACAGGTCATTCCTGCTGTTGAAGCTCAAGTGGAAACAACTGAAACTCCTACACAAGTTGATAAAGGTAAGCCACTGCTGCAATTTTCTATACACTCTACAGATGCTGAGTGCTGAGCACTGACCATTGGTTACAGGAGCTGGCAATAGCACAACAATCATTTTCGAGTTCTTAGGAGCCTGCTATCTAGAATTCCTGCAAAAGATGTGGGGGTTGATGGCCAATCCCACAAAGTTCAGCGAGCTCAAGGAAGTGATTAACAGTGGCTTAGAAAATATGGACAAGTGGTACCACAAAACTAACAACACCAATGCGTACTTCATCTGCCTCAGTAAGTGTTCTTAATAATTTGTTAACAGCCTCTTTAATTGTTTATTTTCAGCCCTAGATCCCAACTGGAAACTCATCTACACAAAAAAAGAGTGGAGTGAAGAAGATTATGATGCCAGTCATGCACAACTCATCAAAGTAGTGAGTTTATTGACCTTTGTTAGCCTGCATCCCTACTAACAATCTGCTAGTTTGACTGGTATGCTGCCCACTTTCCCACAGTGTCTACATTAGGGGGAAAACCTTGCTCAACTGTACAAAATAATGATACCCATGCAACTTATGGGTATTCCTAGATGTGTTGTGCAATTAAAGAATGGACAGGTGCTGATTGCTTGAAGGCAGGGATGCATAATGAGCTCAAGTCATATCTGGATGCAAACCTTGAGGAGACAGAAGATGTTGTTGGCTGGTGGGGTGTGAGTTTTCCATTTCTGCTATGGAATGTGGTGCTTATTTGGTGTAGAATCACATGGCATAGTACCTGTCACCGCCGAGGCCTGGCACCAACTGGGCTGACTGGTCGGACGCGATGGGGAGAGAGATGTACCTGCGCAGGGCCTTGGACAGGCTCAACTTTGAGTACCCTTCTAATGATGCTTCGGAATAGTCTCACACACCGGGTCCCCAGGACCAACGGTTATGTCTCACAGTCCCTGAACGGACTGACTCTGTATGACTCCTTTGTACGCTGTGGCCTTCTCTGACTCATACTACTGACTCCGGCTCTGCTTTACTGCGGACTACGGTTTTATTGTTAAGTAGTACTATGACTCGTTCTGACTCGTCTCTAGTTACCCAGTACTGCCCTTACCTACGAGTATATAAGTAGGGGCTGAGGTCGCCTTGTAGGACCTCAGCTTGATCCTCTTGTCCGTTTCCCCTTAGGCTTGCGAGCCTAGTATAATCTAAGTCCCTTGTGACTTACTTCTCTTGTGTGCTAGTCTCCCTTGTGAAGGGGGCCTCTTGAATCAGCGCTATAGAAGTCTCGGTGACTTCTCTCTTACATCACTATCGACTCAGTCGCTGGGAGCGACTGAAGAGCGCCCACAATAGGGTTCATCGACTTCGTACTGAACGTACTTATCCTCGTCGCATATGTCTTGGTGCACGCACGCACTCGCTGAGTGGCCCAACTCATAGTCCTCGCACTCATCCTTCACCCATATCTGATCAAGCGTCTCCATAGGCATTAGCCACTGGAGTCGTCGCTTAGTACCGGTGACAGTACCTCATACTCATACAGATGGCCTGGGACTACTTACCTATTCAAGGCTTGGCTACTCCCTCTGAATGCACCTTCTCAAACACATCTCTCACCAATACAAAGCAATGCAACTGGCTGGCACCAGACACATTCAAGGCACTGAAAATACTAAAGAGTGCCTACCAAAATAGACATATAAGTGCTCTAGCTGAGGCAGAGAAATATTATCATATCCTCATGTGTTTGCATTTTCTTGCTCTCCTCACACATTCATGGTGCCTTGATTAAGGAATAGCTGGCTACATCTAGGTAGCAAAGGGCAAAGACTAAAAAAGCTTCTGGGCCAGCAGGCAAATGAAGAGCTCATCTTGCTGCTGATACCTCTACCTTTTATGAGCTTCAGAATAACCTAAGAAGCTGCAAATTTTGCATGTGAGTTATTAAACTTATCTTATATTTTCTAAAAGGCTAATTCTTTTTTTACATCTTGCAGTTATAAACAGGAGGTTCATACATATGGCAAATCAACCTCTATATACAGTTTACCCCAGAACACTTTGTTGATGCCAATGCCTTATTGTTGCAACAGATCAGGTTCCTCAAGTCCATACTGGGTGCTTGGGGAGGTCCCACTTATGCAGGTATGGGTTGTTCTATTGAAACTCCATAAAGAGCTCAGGAGTTTTAGGGAGCGAGCCATTGGGGTGGTGTACACAGGGCACCCCAAGGACGATGAATTTCTTTAGACTGTTGTTCTTGATAAGGTTGAACATGCCACTAGAGAATTTCCTGAGGAGGGCTGCCTTGTAGTTGAGGACAAGGTCACTCTTCAGATTGCCTGCAAAGGTTAGCATGAAGTTGGAGGTGAGTCCCACACTCCATTGTCCCACCACAAGAGTAAGGGGGGGTTTCAGTTTGGATGAGTGTTGCTGGAGGGCAGTTTGGATATGTCAGACCAAGAGGAGGGGGTTGCTGTTGAACAGGTGGGCAAAGTTGATGGCTTCTATGCCGGATTTCTGGCAAACGGTCCAGTCAGTTGTGAATGTGCAGCATACTGGTGCATGCTAGCCATTCCGTCCTGCATTGTTCTGGGGTGAGCTGTCGGTAAGTGACAATCAGTTGAGGCTTCATCATTTTGTTGTTGAGCTGGGCACCAAAGATTGCTTGCATGTGGGCAATGATGTTGCCCCTGGTGGTTCAGCAGGCAGAGAGCTTATCAATGGAGTAGGGCTGTTTGGCTCTGCCTCTGGTAAGTGTAGAGATTGGCCATCAGGGTCAATGGGTACCCATGCCTTTCTTGTTTACCATTGTCCACTCAGAACCAGCTTTGGTGGTGGTGGCAGCATAGAATGATTTGGCAGCCGGTGTGGTGTTACTGCTACTAACCATGATAGGCTGTGAAGCAGCCTGGCCTTTGTTCGTGGGGAGTGTGGGCTGGGGGGGGTTAGTACAGGATTGGAGGGAGAGGAGATACTCGCTTCTGTAAGCGATGCGGGCGAGTTTATTAGCTCAGACTTTTGCATCATCCCTGCCTTCCACTCTGATATCTTTGTCTGTTGGCATGAGGCCCATACATACACAGGTCTGATACTCCTCTTTCTCTTCCTAAAGGGCATCAAAGGCTGCAATGTTGGCTTGGTGAGTCTTGTTAGCCTCACACATGAGAGTGTCGTTGTTGATGCAGGCTGGGGGGAAGTCATACATCAGTTGTATCTCTTTGTATTCTAGATCATCATGGGGGTTCTGATACATGTTAAAGTTGTTGTCAACATGTGGGTCCATCCATGTGTTGTAGGCATTGTGGTAGTCTGGGATTTGTTCATGGATGTCCAGGGTGGCAGGTTGATAGGCTGTTTAAGGTGCTGTATGCACATAATGATCAGCTCAAGCTGCATGCCAAGGCATTTGGACTGTTTGTCCATGCAGTCTGTTAAAGCCACAGTGGGCCTTTTGCTTGTGAGTGGTCAATCTAGGTGCTCCAGCCTGGGCATTTCCAAAAATGGAAGGTGGCCCTTAGGTAATCTCTCTCTGCTCAGAAATTCCGCAGAGACTGTAATACCACTAATATAGAGAGGTATTTCAAAGAGGAAACAGGCCCCAATATATCCTCACTATAAATAGTGATACCTAGAGATTGATCTTGAAGACCAGCTAAAGTTGGTTGAGATATAATGGAAAAGTGGACAAGCTATGATTTATTGCTTAAGTCAAGCTTAAGGCTTAACTTTCCCAAACACAGGCCTTTTTATAGGACTACTGTAAGTACCCCTACCAGCCTATATGTGATAGTCCCTCTATCAGTCCAAATAGAGGACTTGTGGAGCTAGAAAAATAGGAATAACATGTGGCCATCAATTAGGTAGAGCTAAAAGTACAAATAATAGAGATAATAAGCAGCTATCAATCAGCCAGAACCAAAAGCAAAGATAATATGTAGCCATCAATCAGTGATCAAATAAAAGTGAAGATAAGATGCAGCCATCAATTAGTGATGAAATAGAGATCAGTAACCCAGATTAGTGGTGACCAAACATATTGCAAACAAATGTGGGAAATTCCATCTGAGATGTGACATGCTGTTACAAGAGCGTGATACCATAACATAGTCCTTCATGAATTTCATCATGTCTATAATCTGTGGGGTCTTATTAGGCCAGACAGGAGCTGCAGGGATAAGGGGAATTTTAGCTTTGGGGGTGGGTGGGTGAGTTGCCCTTGGTGACTGGGTCGTGGGTGTCAACAGCCATCATGGCTTCTTGCATATGGGTGGAGGGCTCTCTATAGTCAGTTTTGGAAACATGAGTCTCACTAATCTCTGAGCCTTCTGATGGGGCTCTGAATGTAGTTCTGATGGGTTTAGGGCAACAATTGGCATGTGTTTGGCATCTGGCTACAGTGTGGACTTTCTCAACCAGAGAATCATGGGTGTCAGCCTTGCAGGTGTCTTGTTGTGCCTTCAGTTCAGCATATAAGAGAGTGACATTCTAAGTGGCCTTGTCTCAGGCCTCTTAGAGGTGCCACTGATAATCAGCTTTGAGGGTGGCAAGGTCTAGGGCTGCTTTGTCTCTGGCTTCCTATAGGCATTGGTTACAGTTGTTCCTGATGTCAGTGAGGTCAACGTCAAAAGCCTTTGAGTATAGTTTTGTGGCTTTGATTGTAGAGT
>Ga0210393_10003792_pt1 | contig 12067 bp, 12 predicted proteins | sample IncBWC27OmetaG_FD_160068 | JGI IMG/M metagenome (GOLD analysis project Ga0210393, IMG submission 160068) | Forest soil microbial communities from Barre Woods Harvard Forest LTER site, Petersham, Massachusetts, United States - Inc-BW-C-27-O ... | reverse complement strand
ACTATAGTAGCCTGGAATGGTGTCCATGGGTTGTGAACCGTGACCCGCGGCGATCGAAGGAGAACTTGACCTCAGTTTCAGACTAGTGATACACAGATGCTACTACAGCATCCAAGTACCAGCCGTCTTAACGGGCATCGGGTCTGATTCCATAAAATAACAAAGATCAACGTCACTCGTATACGAAGCTGTAACTCGCATTTAAGTTCAAGTTCTCATTTGGCATATCCGTTGTTATGGGCAACAACTGCCACTTACGATTTGTCAAGAACACACACACTTCTCTTGGAACGTTGAAGCCGTTCATCCAGTAGGATGGTGTCACGCTCGGTGGCTCTGTGGGACATCAAAGTCTCAAAGATGATTACTGCGATCAACCATGGTTGATATCGTACTCCGTCACGGTGACTGCGGCCGCCACTGTCCCACTATTATTCGCGGCGTTTCAACTTGAAGTAGTGTGCCCACATCCGGGTTCCTACAGCCACTGGCGACAGGCTTCTCTAAAGATCGGTATCGAACTTACGCACGACCACTGGCGGCCTACCAAAGGCCACATCTCTCTGGGCCAACGTTGCTCTCGGGTTGGAGCTTCTCCGAGTCGTCGAGCTGGACCATGAAACGATAGCGGCCGGTTGCGGAGAGTTCAGAGTGCAGTCAGAGTAGTTACGAAGAATCCTTCACCACTACGGGAACTATACCATCTGCTCCGTTCTCGAGAAAGAAAGTACGTCCACCGGCACTCGCATGGTGAATATTTCATTCGTAGCAGTCATGCCAGACACATACAATTTGACGATTCGTCTACGTGTTTGACTGCTCAACGTTACAGTACAGTAAGTCTTCGAGTCAATGTTCCCAGCAGCTAAACACCGGCTAGAGTCACCGGGAGACAGTGCGCTGCCTCTGCGGACCCCGTCCACGAACCTCATCACACTGGCAGCCGCCGTACGACTGCCTGTATACTGCCGTCTACTGGAGAACTTGTTGAACCTCGGGGTCAGCACTTCCCAGTTCTATTTGGGACTCGCCACGCTCCTCGGGACGAGCGAAAAGTAGAAGTTGGGGTCTGACAACCAGGAGCAGGAGGACATCGAGGGTGCCCGAGAGGTTGAACATCGAGACACCAAAAAATAAAGCCACCGACGGGACATTTTTATGAGTGAATTGCAACCATCGTGTCACCGAAAGAGGAAGGACAACGAGGGAATACGCAGAGGGGTAACTGAACCATCCGTTAATGTGAGAGGGGTTCACGACTCGATGGATATGGCTTACAGGAGAATTCTTAGCGTGCTTCTCCTCTGTGCATATTCAATCCCTCGGTCGGGTTTAGACACGCGGAACTTGTACCACCTCTCTTTATCGACCGACAAGCAACCCTCCGTCCAGAAATATAGTGGCACGTACAGCATCGCCGGAGCAAATAATGCCAACCACAGCCAGGTGTATTGACCGCAGAGGCGCTCGCTTGGGAATTGGGGGCTGATCCAGCACGAATACTATGCGGACGATGTCAGCGGCGAGAAAAGGGTGCGAAAGAAAAGGATTAACGCACCGGTGTAGGCGTTTCATAATCATTCTTATGAATGCCAGCTCCAATGACAACCCAGACAGCAATAAAAACACAAGCGAGGCTAATGAGGCCAAGGGAAAGGCCGTGCGCTTGCAGTCCTATTCGCCACAGAGCCGCCACAAATGTGTGGACAGCGAGAAACTGGTAGGATGTGCGTCAATAAGTCTCGGACCCGAATTCATAAGGAGACGAGACGACAAGGGTGATCAAGGCAACCCCGAGTCCGCCAACTTGCTGGAGGATGCCCTGAGCTGTGCAATAGGGCCCAGTCGTGACAATCCCGTCGTGAGCCCACCCAACATCGAGTATGCCACCCATGGCCTGAAGAATATCGAATACGAAAAGGGAAAGCTGCCACCAAAATGAAACGAGTCAAGTGACGCGCAGCCGGGAAACCATTAAGCAGACCATGTAGATGTCAGCCGGTCCTCGGAATAACTTCCAGTCACCCATGGGAAAGGTCTTCCTATACCATCGTACATTCCACTATGCGATATCTCGTCAAATGGGACAAAGACGTGAAAGCGAGTCGGACGTACACCAATACGAATAAATACGACGAGTACACAAACGAAACTGAGGATTGATGCCCCGGCAGTTATCTGTACGTGGTATGAGCCAAGGACAAGACTGGAAAAAGCCCAGATGCTCACAGCTAACCCGATACTCTGTCCATGTGTCAAACATGAAATTGGGGGATTAGGTTTGTCATAAGGAGACAGGGATTGCTGATACTGTTCTGCATTACAGATAGTTTCATTGACGCCGTACAATGCAGTCATCGCTGTTGCAGTGAGGGAATGTGGAAAGAAAGAATGGGTGATAGCCCTCAGGTCTCGGCTGGGGAAAATACCGCTAGTGGGAAACTGCAGACAAACTGCAGACTCCCTCAATTTAACCAGTGGTACATCGGCACTTGCTAACTGCGGACGCCACTACAAACTTGTTACATGGGCACGGGAAGTCAGTCAAAGTAAGTTTTCCATATTATTTGATTCGTGGATGTGCCGCACAGGGCACCACTTGGCTGAGTGAAAATGGCACTCGTTGCCAACGTGTAGTCCTCGTGTCCAATGAGCTACCGAATCCCGTAGGGAGTTGTGCCAGACATGACGCATCAGTTCGAGTAACGCCGAAAAGTGCGTGGGACCGTGACAGAGGGAAAGATCCAATATTTTTAATTAAGCAGCCGGACGCGGGGGCCCCTTGAACCCGTACCACCACCATGGCGGGTTTTCCCACACCAGGCAAGGGTGAGCGACACACCTCGCTCTCGAACACCACGGCCCAAATCAAATCAACTAAACCTGATTGCAGCCAGCAGCTGCGGCCCACACACCATGGGAGGAACACACAAAACCTATTCCACATCTGGGGAGACCCATGGAAGACACCATCTTGGACACCATCTGGAGGGTTTCCATTATGACCTACCTTCCTAACCCACATTTCTCTTAATGAAAATAATCCTAGAGAATATGGATGACATAGACAACTACCCATGTATCTTTATACACCCACATGTAAAGTAACAGCAGAGCACCCATAGGAGCACGCAGACCGCCCACTTCTTACTCAGCAAAAGCAAAAAACAACCATATACACCCCAAACATAACCAAACACAACCTGACACCCAACACAAGACACGCACAAGCTCCTCCACACAATCAATGCAGACGAGACACATGGAAACAACACAACAGCGAGGTTTTAGTGGGTAGGAGGCCACGATCTGCCCCTTTGGAGGACCCCATATCCTGAGTCCCACACAACCCCAACATCAGGGTATGCAGATGTATTCACCCGGGGCCCAGCTAGCTGTAGGCTGATTTTCCAACTCCCGCTACCCAGCACTCATTACCCTAAAGTAGTTAGATTAGATAACTCTTCGGGAATAAATCGTTTTGAAAAAAAAACATGCTGGGCACCGGCACTGGCACCTACGTATACCTGTGGCGGTCATCGGAGTCCGAGTCCTGCACTGGCACGCCGTCCAACGGGTATGGATATGCATCGGCCAGTTGATGGTTTTCGCATTTAAGGTCGGCCGAAATAAGGGCGTGTGTCTGCACCCAAAAGTCGTGTTAATCACTGTCTGCCCGTATTTTCAGCGACGTTCGCCGCCGCTGATATTGACACTCACGTTGAAGCTCACTAATCTCCCTCTTGCATGTCTGACCGTCATGGCTACCTATCATAGGGTCTTTTACTGTAGACACCGGAAGGCCTTTTCCCCTGGGGCTCTGTGCATCAGTGGCCCAACCCCACTCGCGACGATCGCAAAGCCAGTTCCTTTCCGTTCGGACTCGGACTCGGACTCGGACCACACCAGCGTAGCTTTCTCCGGCCAGTGGACTGCTTCCCTCCCGTGCTTTTCCATGTCATACTCTCGGGCCTTGAAATCGATACCGGAAGTTAATGGGCCCCTCCTTCTACATCTCAGTAAACGGACTAGGATACAGCACCTCGAACTCTCAGGCTCTGATGGCTCTGAGCGAAAAGCCTTTGTTGCCGCTGCTTTAACTAACAAAGAAAACCTCAGAGCGAAAAAAAGGCGCGTCACCTCACTCCCATTGGGAAAACAGTCATCCCGCGGGATGTCGGTCCACACACCGTGGCTCTCTGTGGGTGCGGGACACCAAAGACGACGATTGCAGCCAGCGGCGCGGCGACTAGCGCCGCACTCTATGACCTTGGCTCGCGCTCCAGTACACCGTTGGTCAACAGTGGGCCTGTTTTTGATTCCACCCTGATGAGAGCACCCTCAAGATCAACATCGATGCTTCATATCGACATCGATATCAATCTTGAGAGCGCTCTCACCATATTGCGCATGTATATTCAAAGAAAGTCCCACTTAGGGGTTCTGCACCCCCGGGGCAGGCCGGACCTCTCTCCCTCGCCTTGAACGGGGCCGTTAGTGCGCCCAGGTAGGCCAACGCACAAAGAGGAACAACTCGGCCCCCAACGGACGTTAATGGACTCAAAAGACATCGATGTTAGTACGCGCACCTACCCGCCAGCGTCCCAACGACTCGGTCTGGGCTTACAAAAAGCGTTCTTGGCTCGGAGCCTCACTGAATCCTCGGGGCTGCAGCAGTAGCCATTGCAAACGCTCTACTAGAGCGTTATACGTCCTTCGCATCTAGTCTGGATGTCGAACCACTGTCACCCGCTGGTGGCTCGGAGTTCCTTCGCCGGACGCGTGGTAGCATGACATCACACAGGAGACGTTGCGCGCGAGAACCGGTCACTGTGGAACGTCAAAACACCTCTCCGGCTGACTTGTGAGGTGACTCGGAACGTGTGTCAACTGTCCTGTTAAGCGGACGGACGTATAGTATCTCCCGCTTCGCCTCTGGGCCGAGGCTAGCCCCACATTGTTATCCCACGAAAGCGACGCGTCGCAGCTACAACAGCCCTAAATATTGAAAATGCGATGTCTGTACAAATGCAGGAGGGATTAGATATAAACAATATCAATGGCAGGAAGACATCAACCAGCTGCAAGTTGCCAAGATGAAGATAAAAAAGAAGTCTAACAAAAAAAAAGAACGAAAACAAACACAAACGGATATGAGACAGAGAAGGGACCAGCTGAAACCAAAACAACAAAACGTATAGACAAGGGTTCCCTGTGTGCGTAAGAGTGCTGCTGGTCTGTAGAAAAGCATATCGTATAGTTACAGGAACAAAATAAAATAAAACCTCCCGTGGGTCATAGGATCTGCTGTTGTGGAACAGAAACAGATACAGGATACGGTCCATATATAAACACACGCACGAAGTGTGCGTACGGTGAAGGTCGGCAACGACGGTCACTGCTCGATGAGGGTGCTCTCAAGACCCGCCTTGCTAACGCGGCGCATCGGCTGGAGTGTATTCTCGTTGACCGGAGCACGGCGCGCGTGTCGATACCGCCCGGTCGCATCCTTTACCTCCATTTCTTGCCCGACGTCCCCATCGACACTGCGCGGAACACAAGGGAGGGTGCCACCAGCACCGGCCCCGGCGCTCCAAGCCGGCGGTAGGCTTTCGCGCATGTGCGATGGCCGCCGCCCGCCCATGCCCATACCAATCGCAGCGCCTCGATGGTTTCCATTCTCGTCGAGGTGGTCACTGCTCTCGGACCCTGCCCCGCCCGCGGATTGTGGTTGCTTGACAACACCAACGGATTTACTGCCCAGCTCTGCCTCTTCGAAGTTCATGAGTTCTGAAACGAAACCGATGTTAGGGGAGATGCCCTTCCGTCTCTCAAGGACAAAAGTGTAGGCGCGCGACAGGGTCCAGTGGTTTGCATGGATGAGGTAAGCCATCACGGCAGTCACCGAGCGCGATTTGCCGGCTTTGCAGTGTACATAGGTTGGCGCCGAGTGTAAGCTCGCATCGTCTATTGTTGAGTTAAGAACATGGTGGAACTAGATGGAAGAGGAAGAGAGAAACGTACCAAGGGCCTCGCAAGCTTCGCGTACACCATAAACAATGTTTTCCTCCTCGACAGTGTCGCGCATAGGTATCTTCACATACCGCTCGAACCGTTGGCGCAATCCAAGCCCATGATCATCATCGCACTCAGCAGCGATGTTCAGAATCCGGCGCACGCCAAGGTTCTCAAGTTCGCGAACATGCTCTTCAGCAGTGATCTCGGGCCCTAAATAGAGGAAGTTGGGTAGGATAGTTGAAACGGTAAACGTCGGGATCGCCTCTTCTGTTGAGGGGGGAGCGGAGAGGTCTGGACGCGCAGTGATTGGACTTGGAGGAAGAGGGGTACCAGGGGAGGATGGGATTATGGGCGAAGGTGGAGGGAGGAGGAACTCCCCAAACCTTGCGGATGCGGGTGGTGTGTGGTTGGAGTATGTGAGGGTGAGGTGGGATGGCGAGTGTGCGCGTGGCGAGCTGCCACCGCCACCGCTGGGCCAGAGTCCGGAAGGAGGAGCAGCAAGAGTAGCTGAACGCAGAGTGCGCACGTGGAGTTTTGGTGGGCCGAGGCGTTCGGCCGATTTTGTATCGAGTTTACGAAGTGCGGGGAGGGATGGCTTGCGCGGTGGTGAGGGAAAGCCGGACTGAGAGGGAGGAGGGGAAGGTGAAGCGTCGGTGATGTTCCAAGATGTGGCCTCTGTATTGCCTGGCAAGCCATTGGCAAGCCCCGGGACAGGTGATGCACCTGCGCTAAGTTCAACTTCTGGGAGGGCCATGGAGCGTGCGGCTGAGGCTGTGTCAAGCTGAAAGAGTCCTGCGCTTTTCTTTGGTCTGGGTAGAAAGGAGAGCATAGGTGCTGGGGGTGGTGAGGCGAGGATAGGGTGATGCTCTTCTTGTACCTGATCTAGCGTCTCTCTTGAGGAATTGTCTGGTGAGGCAATAAATTTCTGCAAGTCGGGATGGGCACGAGCGGCAAGCAGGCCACCTTGGAGGAAATCTGCTCTACCACGGACAAGGAGTAGTGAGATGACAGGTAAGAGAGCCCAGGCGATAACTTGTGCGTTTAGTTTGTCTTGTGGGTTCATTTCCTCGTCATATACGATCACATCGCCATCCCATTGACCTCCGGGGGCCATAAGGGAATCCCAAACGGTTCTACATGCGTCTGTAGTGATGAATTGACGGAGGGCATCGATGGAACCAAAACCAGCACCGGGTTTGCGAGAACGCTTGAGGATCAAAGAGGGGATGGCGAAGTTGATGCTAGATTTTATGTGACAGCCGAGAAAGGCAGCGAGAGGGCGAGTGTCGATGAGGAGTGGGCGGCGCGTGGGATTGTTGAGGCGGGAGGCAACAGAGGCGGGATCGATAGAGCGAGCAGGGCTTCGCGGTGGTTCTGATCCAGGGCGTTCGAAGACGCCAGGACCGATGTAATGCGCGGTAAGTGGAGGAGATTTAGGGTCGGATATAGGGGTATAGTAGATGCTGGGCGAAGCGATGGAAGAAGCTGGGCTAGCAGAGCGAGCCTGCGAAAAGTCGGACCAAATTGAGGCGGATGAAAGAGAGCGAGTAGGGGAGCGGGGGGGTGAGGGAGAGACAGGGATTGGGCGGAGGCGGAGGTTTTTCTGTACGCTGCGTCTGAGTTGTTCGAGAACGGCGAGCTGATTGGATATATCATCTGGAGACTTTATGTGGTCTGGATCATTTTCTGAATGACCATAGGGAGAGAATGCGGCGGATATTGGAGTAGCATATATGGGAGATGTTGGGGGCGTGAACTTGTGGAGGGAATGATGATGATCAATGTCGTCGATGGGGGTGTCCAGCTCGGGGATTGACGGCGCAGTGGCTGATCTCTTCGCTTGGGGCGACAACGTGAGGTTTGGAGGGCGAGCTCGTTTTGCCTGGGCGGTGAAGGTGGAACGAGCGGCCGGGCTGTTCATGGGTCGAGGTCGATTGGAGATTTGATTGCGTTGGCCGCGGTGTTTTGAATGGTTAATTTGTTTCCGATAACCGTTATACGTTCAATCTCCGACAATCAATTAATCTAATTTAATTTTGGCGCATTCGCTCGCTCGCTCGTCTTTGCAAAATGTCGTCCACAGTCAAGTCCTCCGCTGACTCCAAACGTGCACATCTCCCCCACCAAACAAAAATACCCGATCAGTATCGTACTCAGGTACAGCAGCTGCAAGAGTTTTTCCCGTCTTGGTCCGTTGACGGTCCGTCCTTACTCACCCTCCCTCTACGCGTCCTGGTTTACCACATCCCTACTTAGACCTCATCTCGACCTTGGTCGATGCAAGCGGAGACGTAACGCTCGCTGCTACACGTATCACTGAGGGTCAGCATCTCGTCCTTGCCCCCTTTATTTTTGTTCATTCTTCTACAATAGGACACGCGGAGCAATGGGGTGCTGTTACACGCAAAAAGGACAAAAAAACCTCGGCTCACCAGGGACAGACTAAGGACTCCACACCCACTCGAGAAAGAGGGGAATCCCGTGGAGGCAGAGGTGGACGTGGTGGACGTGGCGGCCCCGGTCGTGGGGGCGCTGCCGGCGGTCGTGCTCTTAGTGCTCGTGGCGGTCACCGCAATCATTCCCACACTCATAGCGGTGCTCCTGCATCACCTGCTGCGAACGGTGACACACCCCTCACCCCTGATCCCTGGGGTGAATCAACTGCGGCCACTACTACCGATGCCTACACAGGCTGGAACAGCACCTCGGACACCCAAGCTGGAACATGGGGTAGCAGCACTGAAACCACCTGGGGTGCAACTTCAACTGTCAATGGCTCGGCAGCTGCCTCTCCTTCTGTCAAACCGCAGCCTATTCCTCCGGCTCGACCCGCTGTCAAGACTCCCGCCACCTCCAAGCTTTCATTCGCGCAAGTCGCCCGGTGCGTATTCGTTGTTTCTTCGGTCTATTTTGAATTTCATATCTTTCTTCTTTGTTCCACAGTGCCCCAGAAAAACCACCTCCCACTGCTACTTCGAACGTTTCCCAACCTCCACCTCCCCCTTCGGTGCCTCCCGCGCCCCTCGAACCCCCTCGCGAGCCTACCCCTCCCCCTGCCCCAGCCCAGGAACCTGAACCCACAGCTGATGCCCAGACAGGCTGGGAAGAGCCTACCACCGTCCAGAATCCACCTTGGGAGGATGACCTACAACCTAAAAGTTCCGCCCCTGTCACGGAACCTTGGGACACGGCTCCTACTGAAGAAATCAAAGTCGCTGATGACGCGAAGCTCGCACCGCCTGAACCAACACCGGCACCCGAGCCAGTTCCTGAACCTATCGCCGTATCGCTGCCTGCTCCCCAGCCCAAGGAACCTGTAAGCGGCCTTAATGAGGCAATCCCGAAGCACGTGGCACCTGTACAGCCAAGGCCAAGCAGCGCGGCACATAGGCATAGTGCACGGTTCAAAACGGATCAAGCGGTCACGCTTCCGAACAATTTTGGTTCCGGCCTCGAGAAAGTCGGCATGCAGTTCGGTAGCCTCAGTATCGGCGGCGATGAAATTGTCGATGCCAAACCGTCAGTAACTTTATTACCTGGTGATTGTGTGGTGGGCTTATACCTCTATCCAGTGAGCTCGTGGTACCACCTGCCCCTGAACCTGTCGCCAAACCGCCCAGCGAGTCCCCCGCAGCACCTGAGCCCCAGCAGGTCCCCTCAGTCCCCCCGCCTCCACAATTGGAAACCCCTGTCCTCTCCTCTTCCGTTGCATCCTCGCTCAACTCAGCACCGAGCTTCACTCCGTCAAGTCAGCCACAACCAATCCCTCAGCAAGCGCAGACGCAGGCGTCGGTCCCCCCACAACCCGCATCTTCCCATCTTCCTACGTCGGTATCACAGCCGGCACTCACCACACCCTCTGCACCTCAGGTCTCCTCCCAGATGTCTGGTTACCCCCATCAATCTCAGCAGCAGCAACAACCCCAAACTGCATCACAAACACCACTGCAACAGGTATCACCGCCTTCTCACAATAATCACCAACAACCTCCCCATCAATCACTACAACACCAGTACGCCCAGCATGGGATTCCGACTCACCTCGACCCTGCGCAAACGCAACACCAGTCACCGCTTCCCCAACAACAAGTACCCACTTCCTTCTATCGCCAGCCAGAGCCGCAGGGACCCTACTTCCACGCTGGTGCTGGAACACCACCCACCTCTCAAGCACAAGACAGCCCATATGCGGCGTTCGGTCAACTTAGTCAACAAGCCCCCGTTTCGCAACTCGGTGCGTTCGCGGGAGGAACCGATTATGGCTACGGCGACAGCCAACAGCGGGTAAGTCATCCTACCCTGCAGTGGCGCATGCGGAGAATCTGTAGCTCTGCTTCTAGAACCTTTATGACTCATATAGCCAACAGCAGACGGGGGCGTTTGGTGCACGCAGTGGACTGCACGACGATGTCAAGGGTTTACCTGGGCTCCAGCAGCAGCAGCAACAACAGCCGCAACAGCCGCAACAGCAGCAGCAGCAGCAGCAAGGAGGACCTGCACCTCCCCCGGGGAGTGCGCAGCAAGGTGGGCAAGGCTATCCGCCTCCCATGGGGTATTACCAGCCATATCCTCAAAATCAGTACTACGGATCGCCGTACAACTACGCATACAGCGTCCCGCAACCATTTGTCAAATACCCCGTCTTCCCGCCTGGTCCCGGTTCCGCACCGAGCCCTGCGGGTCCCCCAGGAAAGCAGCCTCAGTCGTATGGCCAAGGTCAGGGTCAGGGCCTGTATGGCCAGCAGCACCAGCAGGCCTACGATGAACCTCAGTTGGGCTATCACCCTCATGCGCACAGCCACTCGCACCAGCTGAGCGCAAGTCTTGGTGGCGTCGGCGTCTTACCCGGTGCGGACTACGGCAAGCCGCTGTACGCGCATCAGCATCAGCAAGGGCTCGGCGCACGAGGCGCCGCCGCGTCGCCCGAGACGGCGTTCAAGCCGTACGCCCAGGGCGCCAGCGCTAAGGACGTCAGCGGTGTGGGCGCTGGTGGCTCGGGAGGTCCGCAAGGTCGCGGAGGCGCGCCCGCGCAGGCGGGCGGGTTCTACGGCGGTGGCGCGGGCCGGTTCGCGCAAGGTCCTGGGGCGCAGGCACAGACGGGCGGACCGGGACAGGCGCAGCAGGCTCAGCAGGGCCCGCAGGGCCATCTGGGGTACCCGCAGGCCGCGTCGGAGGGCGCGTTTTACTCGGCTTATGGTCCTGCCGCGGCGCAGCAAGGCAGACAGTACTGGCAGTGAACCCACATTGCGCGGCGCGTTGCCAAACTCCGTCGCTACTTCCGCCACACTCTGTTACTCTCCGCTCCTCGTCTTTTTGAGTGCATGTAAGGTGCTTTTTCTTGTGTGCTATTTCACTTTCAGGCTCGAGCAATCCCATGTCTTTCCTCCTTTTTTTTTCTCTGTTTTTCTTCTCTGATTCGTGTCCGGCTATCATATACGTCTCTCACATTCCTCTTTACACATCTCTGTCCACTCATCTTGTACGTTAATCGTCAATATCCTGTGCAAAATCGAGTTCTCGTGCAGCAAGCCTGCGGCAGTCGAATCCAAGTGTTGTGACCAAGGCGTGGCAAAGCGCGGATGAGAAAGAGGTGGACATAAGGGTGTCTGGAAAACAAAAAAGTAAGGACAGTAACTTGTATACAATACAGGGGACGACGACGAGAGCGAGGGACATATATGATACATTTTTATAAAAACGATATAACCAGCAGCAGAGTTTGAAAGATCGCAAATCTGAAAAAAAAAAAAAAAAAAACTTTTGAGCTTTTTAGGCCGCCGTCGTCTTGGTAAAGAACGAAGTGATCTTGGGCGTCGACTTGGACGACGGCGATGATGACGGCTCGGTGGGTTTTTTTCCCTCTTTCTTCTTGTTGCGCGGCGGCGTGCCAGTAATGGCGAGCTGCGGGGGACAGTGGACAAGTTCAGACCAGGCCAATAACCAGACCAAGACCAAGCCCAAGCATGACATAATAAATCGCGTCCGTAAAACGCAACGTCAGGAACAAAAAGTACTGCCACGCGGCAGAACGACGGAAATGTAAAAAAAA
>Ga0210393_10003791_pt1 | contig 12072 bp, 8 predicted proteins | sample IncBWC27OmetaG_FD_160068 | JGI IMG/M metagenome (GOLD analysis project Ga0210393, IMG submission 160068) | Forest soil microbial communities from Barre Woods Harvard Forest LTER site, Petersham, Massachusetts, United States - Inc-BW-C-27-O ... | reverse complement strand
GAAGGATATGTCGGGTCTTTGAGGTACGGGCCGACCTCGATGATATAGGGCTCTTTCGGTACAAAGTAGTCGCCGTAGAACCAGGCCCCCGTCATGTAGGCATCGTAGCGATGCGTGGTCTGCAAATCTGAGAAGATCTGCTGGTGAAGAGTGTCGATCGGAACTTCGGCGACGTTCACTTTGCCGCCCGTTTCCTCTTCCCATTTCGGCACCCAATATTTGAGACCGTCACCGACCGTAGCCTTTAACACCAAAATATTGATGGTCTGGCCCTTATACGGCTTGGTCTTGAGAAATTCGATCCGCTCTTTGGTGATCGGCGCCTCATTCGGATAATCCGGAGAAGAGTCGAGCAGATCGCCCTCCGCCGCATAGGCTTGCAAAGAGACGATGCGGCTCAATAATGCCGCCGAGATTCCCAGTTTAGCCGCTTGTCCGATAAAGTGGCGCCGGCTGATTCTGCCGGCTAAAAACCCAGCAGATAATTCCTCGAACTTGTTTTTCGAATGGTCTTGGGACATAAATGGTACGATTTTTCCCAAGGAACTCTTCCAATGGACCTACGGGATCTCGCGCAGATGTCAACCTGCGGCCACTCAGATGGATCAAAGCCACTCGAGCGAAATGGAAGAGTAGAATGGGGGGATTCTCCGAAGATAGTAAAACGTTTTCCCGGTCGTCAAGCGGCGCGAGATAATTTCTTCAACCAGGGAGCGCGGCTTTTGCAAAATTCGTGAAAAAATCACATATTTCCTGCTTGATTCCGTGATTATATCCCAATATTCAGAAAGCCACGTGGCGTCTTCCCGACGAATTGGCGATCGAGCGGCATTCATCCTCGAGGTCATTGACCGGCAAGGAACCGCTACCTATGAAGCGCTGGCCGAAAAGATGCGGGTCTCCACCATGACCGTCCGGCGCGATTGCGAGGAGCTGATTCGACTCGGGAAAATCTTCAAGACGATCGGTGGGGTTCAACAAGCGCATGCGGCGGCTTACCTCTACGAAAACCCGGCTCGCGCACGAATCGCCACGAATCGGGAAGAGAAGCGAGCGATCGCCGCGAGGGCGCTCGAGCTTATCTCGAACCGGCAGACGATTTTTATGGATGGCGGTACCACCAATCTGGCGCTAGCAAAACTCCTGGCCGCTCAACGCACTGGGCTGACAATTGTCACAAACTCCGCCCTGACCTGCCTGGAACTGAGCAAAGGCCAGAACCGGATTATCGGCATCGGCGGCGAATATGACCCTGTTACCTTGTCTTTCGTCGGACCGCAGGCCGAAGAGACGGCAAAAACTTTCTTTGTCGAGCAGGCCATTCTGAGTACGAAAGGTTTTCAGCCGGCAGACGGGACTTACGAGTCGGCCATCGCGACATTCCGTATCAAACAAATCATTGCCGAACGCGCAGTGGAAACGATCTTGCTCATTGATCATACGAAGTTCGGTCGCCGCGCCTTGAGCAAAGTGCTCGACATCTCGCAAATTCATCGAGTCGTCACGGACGAAAGGACGCGGAAATCCGATCTCGCGTCGCTGCGACGAGCCGGCGTCAAAGTGGAGGTCGCCAGCCTCAGGCCCATGGAGCACCCTCAGCATGCCGCTTACGCCGATCGATGAACTCTTTCAAAACGCCTGCGAAGGCCGGTACGCGATCGGCTACTTCGAAAGCTGGAATCTCGAATCGCTGCAAGGTGTTGTTGACGCGGCCGAAGCGACTCAATCGCCGATCATCGTCGGATTCAACGGGGAGTTTTTGAGCCACCCCGATCGTCGGCAATTCGAACGTCTCGAATGGTATGCCGCCCTCGGAAAGTCGGCCGCGACCTCTGCGACGGTGCCGTGCGGGTTTATTTTCAATGAATGTCAGAATGATGCGTGGGTGCGTCGCGCGGTACTAGCCGGATTCAACCTCGTCATGCCGTCAGATCCGCTGGCCACGAACGAAGACTACAGCCGGCGAGTCGCAACGTTGACGGAGTTTGCTCATCGTCACGGTGTCGCGGTTGAAGCCGAAGTGGGCCGTCTACCTTCCGGGTTAGCCGGGTCGTCGGATCACGGCGGTCTGACGGACCCCGATTCGGCCGCACGTTTTGTCCGGGAGACCGGCGTCGATCTGCTGGCGGTCAGCGTTGGCAACGTGCACGTCCTGACCAAAGGAGAACAAGAGCTTGATCTGGATCGATTGTCCGGGATTGCCTCGAAAGTGGCCTTACCGCTCGTTTTACATGGGGGAACCGGGATCAGCGCGAGTTCTCTTCGCGGGGCCATCGCCTTGGGAGTAACCAAAGTGAACTATGGAACTTACCTCAAGCAACGATACCTGAGGGCGATCCGCGCCAGCGTGGCGGCAGACCTGGATAACCCTCACGAATTGTTTGGCATGGGCGGCGATCGCGATGTGATGGTCGCAGGGCGGGTGGCGGTCCGCGATGCCGTTCTGGAGCGCATCGATTTACTCGGCTGCTGCGGAAAGGTCAAATGACGATGGCACGGATTGGCTGCGCGGGTATTTTGGTCAAGGACACGTTTTGTGGTCCGCTCAAGGCGCTGCCGGCGCAAGGAGAGCTGGTGGCGATTGAGTCCTTCAAAGCGAAGGCGGGCGGATGCGCGGCGAATGTCGCGATCGATCTGCGAAAACAAAACCAGGCCGTTGAGCTTGTCGGGTGTCTTGGGCAGGATGCCGCGGGGGCCTATCTGGTGAGAGAGTTGGAGGTGGCCCAGGTTAATTGCGATCAATTAGTTTACACCGATGAATATCCGACTAGCGAAACTGTTATTCTGCTGGTGGAAGGGGAGGATCGCCGATACTTGCACTCATTCGGCGCCAACCAGGCTTTTCGGGTGAGCGACATTGATCGCGACTGGGTAGCGACGCTCGACCTGCTTTATTTCGGCGGACTTTTTGCCATGCCCGGGATTATTGCGGATGAGTTAGGCGCGCTCCTGGCTTTTGCGCGAGAGCAAAAGGTGATCACTGTCGTCGACGTTGTTCTTCCGACCGGATTCAAACGCGCCGGGGAGTTCAAAAAATTGCTCTCTCATATCGACTGGTTCTTGCCCAATGATGCGGAGGCGGCAGTGTTAACCGGAAAGGCTAGCCCTCTGGAGGCGATCCAAGTTCTTAGGAGCTGGGGTGCTCGCGATATCATCGTCACGCTCGGTGAGCAAGGGTCGGTTGCTGTTGTTGGGAATGAATGTTGGCGCTGCCAGGCGTATCCGGGCCGGGCGGTCGACCCGTCTGGGGCAGGCGATGCCTTTGCCAGCGGGTTAATTGCCGGAATTGCCAATGATTGGGACTTTTCCAGATGTTTACGATACGCCAGTCTGCTCGGAGGGTCAGCGACCTGGATGATTGGCACAACCGACGGCGTGATCACAGAAGCGCAGGCGGTGCGAATCATTACTGAAGAACCCCTCACGATCAGTCGAGAAGATCTGGCTCATCCTTTTGTCAGTCGGATCGAACAGGACGAGTCAACGGAAAATGCTTGCTAATAACTTCTATGAACTTCGAGCTTAAAATGCCAGATCTGTCGACTAGCGGCTCGCCGATTAAAGTGATTCGTTGGCTGGTCGCAGTGGGCGAATCCGTCGAGCGCGGTCAGGCTCTTCTCGACGTCGAGACGGATAAAGCCACCATGGAGGTTGAAGCGTTCAACCCTGGCATCCTCCTGAAACAGATTGTCCAGGCTGGTCAGGAAGCAAGCGCCGGCGATTTGCTCGCTCTACTCGGAACCGAAGCGCCCTCCCGGCAAAGCAGCGCCGAAGCGGTCACCGATGGCCGGCCCGAAGAATCGAAGAAATATCCGCGCGAGTTCTTGCTTAGCCTCCACCGGCGAATGCTGTTAATTCGGCAGTTCGAGGACCGGGTCAAATCGCTGTTCCTCGAAGGCATCATGCCCGGCACTATCCACCAGTGTCAGGGACAGGAAGCCACGGCAGTGGGAGTTTGTGCTGCTCTGGAAAGCCGCGATTTCATTACCTCCACTTTTCGCGGACACGGGCACGCTCTGGCCAAAGGCCTCACCGCTCAGGAAATGTTAGACGAGCTCTTTGGAGCGAGCACCGGCTGTTGCAAAGGGAAAGGAGGCTCCATGCACATCGGGAATTTTGGAAAGGGAATGATACCGGGCATCGCCATTGTCGCCGGAGGCATTCCGGTCGCTACTGGGATGGCCCTCGCATTTAAAATGCAAAAAACTCGGCAAGTTGTCGCTTGTTTCTTCGGAGACGGAGCCGTGGCCGAAGGCGCTTTTCACGAGGCGGTTAACATGGCCGCTCTCTGGAATGCTCCGGTCCTGCTGGTCTGCGAGAACAATTTGTACGGGGCCTCGACTCGCATCGATCGCGTGATGAAGAATACCACTGTATCGGATCGTGCGGCCAGTTATGGCTTCCGCGGAGAAACCGTGGACGGCAACGATCTGCTCGCAGTCTATGAAGCAGCCAGGCGAGCCGTGGAGGAATGCCGGGCCGGCGTCGGACCGGTTTTGCTGGAGCTGCTAACGTATCGGCTGACCGGACATTCGCGCCGCGATCCCTGTCACTACCAGCCCAAGGAAGAACGTTCGACATGGTCAGCCAATGATCCGATTATCCGTTTCACCCAACAGCTGGTAGCGGCCGGTGAGATCCTTCAATCTGAGCTCGATGAGATTCGAGAAGAAGTTGACCACGAAATCGAGTCCGCGGTTGAGACGGCCAAAACCGCTCCACTACCCGAGCTCGACGACCTGCTGACCGACGTTTACTCGTGAAGAAAATTTGTCTGCCACATGAAGCGCCAATCGATCGCTGAGGCTCTGCGTGACGGTATCGCGGAAGAAATGGAACGAGATGAAACCGTCTTTTGTATCGGCGAAGACATTGCGGTACCGGGCGGCTGGGGCGGCGCATTTACGGTGACCTTGGGCCTGGAAAAGAAGTTTCCGGATCGGATGATTAACACGCCCATCGCGGAACTCGGTTTCTTTGGCGTCGCGGTCGGGGCAGCCATGATGGGAATGAAGCCGATCGCTGACGTTCAGTATGGCGATTTTCTGTTTTTGGCCAGCGATCAGATCATCAACAACGCGGCTAAAATGCGTTACATGTCCGGCGGGCGTTGCCAAGTGCCGCTGGTGATGCGGGCGCCGGTGGGTGCCACCGGCCGCGGATCGCAACATGCGCAGAACATGGAGCGATATTTTACCGGCGTGCCAGGATTGAAGGTGGTCGCGGTGTCGAACGCTTACGATGCGAAAGGAATTTTGAAGGCGGCCGTTCGTGACAATAATCCGGTGCTAATATTCGAACACAAGCTTCTCTATGGATCCAAGGGAGCGCGAACGGAATCAGGCGCGGTCGACGCGACGAGCGAAATTCCGGATCTGGACTATGTCGTTGCGCTCGATCAAGCGGCAGTACGACGTTCGGGTTCTGAGGTGACGATTCTGTCCTGGTTACTGATGTTGCATTTCAGTCTGGAGGCAGCTCAACACCTGGCCGGAGAGCGTATCGAGGCAGAAGTCATCGATGTTCGGAGCCTTGCCCCATTTGACTACCTAACGATTGGCGATTCCGTGAAGAAGACAGGTCGAGTGGTCATTGTCGAGGAAGGCCCGAAAACCGGCGGGGTCAACGCCGAACTCGCGGCCGGCATTCAGGAACGTTTTGGGCGACATCTCAAGGCGCCCATTCTCAGAATCGCTTCGCCCGATGTCCCAGTCCCATTTTCTCCGATTCTTGAAAATGCCTATCGCCCGAGCGTGTCGCAAATCATGCAAGCCGTGCGAGCACTCGTCGCTGATGTCAAAAAGGGGTCAGGCAAGAATTCTTGAGAGATTGCAGTAACCGAAAACTAACAGGGTATTCGTTAAGCAGAGATACAATCTCCCGTTCGCTAAAATAATGCGCATCAGCACAAAGATGAGCGATTGCGGGCTCTATATAAATAGGAGCTTCGCGTCTGTTTCTTATAAGTCTGATCTGGCGCCCTTTCAGGGCGCGTCGCCCGGGTGGGCGGTTCCCAGGGTTGAAACCCTGGGCTAAATCCTGTAGCCCCTCCGGGGCAACAAATCATCCCCAAATTCCGCTTAACTTGGCGCCATTCTTGACTGACCCCTGGGTGGTTTATTTTAGCTACAGATCCTAAACTAGCGGTGATGCGTGTAAGGGTGGGGCGAAGTCTGTTCTTTTCTGCCGCGCGCGAGTGAACACCGGCGCCTGGAAATCTGTTATTCCAATCTTTGAGTACGATGATAATCTAGACTGACCAGGGGAGCTCACAATTGAAGCCGGACCGTCATTCGCCAGCGGATGCTGCTGGCCGATTTCGCACCACTCGGTGGAGCGTGCTGTTGCTTTCGGCTCAGAGTAAGGCGCCGGATTCCGAGGGCGCACTGGCCGGGTTGTGCCGGCTGTACCGGTGCCCGATTTACGCGTTGGTTCGGTATTGTGGGCATGCTCCGCCCGATGCCCAAGATCCTACTCAGAGCTTTTTTCTGCATTTGCTCGAACACGACAGAGAGCTACCGCCCTACAAACAGGTGGCAAGTGAACATGGAGGATAGACACACCTGCCCGACCTGCGGCACTGAGTTTTCTGGAGCAATGAAATTCTGTCCGGTGTGCATGCTGCGCCAGGCTCTCCGGAGGAAGAGTGACTCTGACGAGCCTGCACCGGTATCAGGTCGCTTGGAACACTATGAACTAGTGACCGATGAGCACGGGAAACCGATCGAGCTGGGTCGGGGTGCAATGGGTGTCACTTATAAAGCCTTCGATGTCGATTTACGACGCCTTGTGACGTTGAAACTGATCAGCGAGCGATATCTCGGTGACGAATCCGCTCGCATGCGTTTTTTGCGCGAAGCCCGCGCAGCGGCAAGCTTACGGCATCCAAATGTCGCCTCGGTTTTCCACCTGGGCAGAACCAATGAAAACTACTTCTACGCGATGGAGTTTGTCGAGGGAGAAACGCTGGAAAAACTCGTCAAACGCTCAGGTCAGCTGGAGGTAAGGTTGGCACTCGAAATCGTGACGCAAGTCGCCGCCGGTTTGGCTGCGGTGCACGAGCAGAAGCTCGTTCATCGGGACATAAAACCAAGTAATATCATGGTGAATTTAGAGCCGGGGGGCGCTGTGACCACTAAGATCATCGACCTTGGGTTAGCGAAGTCGCTCGAAGAGCCAAGTGCTCAAACCGCGATTTCAACGCCTGGGGCCTTTGCCGGGACCCCAGAGTTCGCCAGCCCTGAGCAGTTCGCCGGAGTGCCCGTTGACATCCGCTCGGACCTGTACTCGCTTGGCGTGACGCTCTGGGAGATGGTGACGGGCCAGCCGCCATTCCGGGGTGCACCGGCTAAGGTGATGTATCAGCATCAGCAAGCACCCTTACCACTTGAACAACTAAAAGGTGTCCCGCAGCCGGTCGTTGTTCTGCTTGAGGCATCCCTCGAAAAAGACCCTGCACGCCGCTTGCAGAGCCCGGTTGAACTCCTGAACGCGCTGCGTAAAGTCATCGATGCGGTCAAGGCGCACCGCACCGTCACTCATCAATGCTTGCGAGAAATCGCACAACAGCGGCTAGGCGCCTCAGGAAAAGAGATTGAGATTCTGCCGAATCTACGAGCCGCGATTGCGGATTGGCGAGTTCGCTTGATTCTATTATCCGCGCTTGTCATCGGTGGCGGAGCGATACTGGCCCGGCATGTTTTTTTTGCGCCTAAGGGCGCCACTCCGCAAGTGTCCGCGAACTCCTCACCGGCGATCACGGCGCCAGATAAGAGTATTGCGGTGCTGCCGTTCGAGAGCCCCAGCGACACCAAAAATGATACGCACTTTGCTGATGGCGTTCAGGAGGAGGCTATTTACCAGAATGCCATCCTCTTTTTTGATCGGGGATTAGCCAAGGAAAAGAAATGGGATCTGGACGAAGCAATGGCCGACTACAATCAGGCCATCGAGCTCAATCCGAAACTTGCCTACCCCTATGAACACCGCGCAGCTGTCAAGGAGAGGAAGGGCGATCTGGATGGAGCAATGGCCGACCATAATCAGGCGATCCAGCTGGATCCGAAATTTGGGCTGGCATACAGAAACCGGGGTAATGCCAAGCGAAGGAAAGGCGACTTCGACGGAGCCGTCGCTGATTTCAATCGAGCCATGGAGCTCGGAGTCAATTTCAATAATTGAATAGCAGCTAATCACCATCAAAACGGCAATTCAAACAGAGCCAGTCAAGAGGCAACTGGAGCGGGACTTTACACACGGGTCGACTACGTTAGACAGTGACCGGCTGAGACTGACCCAATGTTAACTGATTTTCATTCCATTTACTCCCACGGCTTCATTCGCGCAGCGGTATGTCTGCCTCACGTACGTGTAGCCGATCCCGGCTTTAATGCCAAGCGGACGCTGGCGCTCGCCCAACGCGCTTCCGATGCGGAAGCGGCGCTGGCACTGTTTCCGGAGTTGGGCGTGTCCGGCTATTCCAACGAAGACCTTTTTCATCAGGACGTTCTTCTCGACGCCACGCGCATGGCGGTGGCGCTGATTGTAGAGGCAAGCGTTGACCTATCGCCGGTTTTGCTCGTTGGCGCGCCCTTGCGCTTCGAGGGCAAACTCTTCAACTGCGCTGTCGTCATCTCCCGAGGAAAAATTCTTGGCATCGTGCCGAAGACGTATTTGCCCAACTACCGAGAGTTTTACGAGAAGCGGCAATTTAACTCGGGCCGGAATGCGGTCCGCACCGAACAACCCTTTCTCGGCCGCCTTGTTCCTTTCGGAAATGACTTGGTCTTCGAAGCGAATTCAATATCAGATTTCCTCATCCATGTAGAAATCTGCGAAGACCTCTGGACGCCGATTCCGCCGAGCGCTTTTGGGGCATTGGCGGGGGCGACGGTGCTGGCCAACTTGTCGGCCAGCAACATCACCATTGGCAAGGCCGACTACCGCCGCGATCTTTGCGCCGCTCAATCCGGAAAATGTCTGGCGGCTTACCTTTATTCTGCGGCGGGTCACGGTGAATCCACGACCGATCTCGCGTGGGACGGCCATGCGATCATCTACGAAAACAACGAGTTGCTGGCCGAATCGCAGCGCTTTTCTGATGCGGAGGAAATGATCGTTTCGGACCTCGACCTGGAGCGGCTCGCTCAGGATCGGATGCGTTCGACGAGTTTCAACGATGCCGTGGCGGATCATCGCGACCGCATTCGCGCCGTTCGTCGCATTCCTTTCGATTTTCAAATCCCGCGTACTCAGGTAAGGCTGACCCGAGCGATCGAACGCTTCCCTTTCGTCCCGAGTGATCGCCAGCAGCGCGACGAACGCTGCTTCGAAGCGTACAACATTCAAGTGCACGGCCTGATGAAACGCCTGCAAAGCAGCGGCCTCCAGCGTGTGGTCATCGGGGTTTCCGGCGGCCTGGATTCGACGCATGCCCTCATCGTAGCCGCGAAGACGATGGATCGTCTTAAGCTGCCGCGAGAAAACATCCTCGGCTTTACGATGCCTGGATTCGCCACCAGCCGTAAGACATTGCAGAACGCGCACGCTTTGATGAAACCCCTCCGCGTCACCGCGGCAGAAATCGACATCCGACCGAGCTGTATGCAGATGCTCAAAGATCTTGGGCACCCGTTTGGCGCAGGCGAGCCGGTCTATGACGTGACGTTCGAAAATGTGCAAGCGGGTGAGCGCACTTCGCACCTTTTCCGGCTGGCGAATCATCACGGCGCGCTGGTCCTTGGCACGGGCGACCTGAGCGAACTGGCGCTGGGCTGGTGCACCTATGGCGTCGGCGACCACATGTCACACTACAATGTCAATAGCTCGGTACCGAAGACACTTATTCAACATTTATTAAGGTGGATCATCGCCTCCAACGAGTTTGGGGAGCAAACCGACGCTGTGCTGCAATCGATCCTCGACACCGAGATATCGCCCGAACTCGTGCCGCACGTAACTGAAGACCAGTCTGCGCCAGCACAAAGCACCGAGGCCAAAGTTGGCCCTTACGATTTGCAGGATTTTAATCTCTACTACATCACCCGCTACGGCTTCAGGCCGAGCAAGGTTGCGTTTCTCTGTCAACACGCCTGGTCCGATAAATCACGCGGCACCTGGCCGGATCACTTGGCAGCAGACAAACATCGCGAATACGATTTGCCGACGATCAAAAAGTGGCTGGAAATCTTCGTGCATCGATTCTTCCAACTCAGCCAATTCAAACGGTCGTGTCTACCCAACGGTCCAAAAGTGGGGTCCGGAGGTTCGTTGAGTCCGCGTGGCGATTGGCGTGCCCCGAGCGACGCGGAGGCGGTTGCGTGGCTGGAAGAAGTGCGTACGCAAATCCCCTGACGACGGCAGCCAGGCCAGGGCAAAGCGTGGGCAAAGCGGGGAGTCCCGTTCGGGCGGAGCCTCACCCAGCCTGGAGCTTCCCGCGAATCTTCTACACCTCCGAGATTTCCTGGCCGTGAGCTTCCTCGAAGATCTTCCGAGCGACTGCCGCCATCTTTTGGTGGTCGATCTGCACCCCGACGAGGGTCCCGCCGTCCGCCAGCCTCTTCCGGTACTCTCGCCCTGCGACCTCGGAGAGACCAAGACCACCGAGAAATGTGGCATCCCCCTCGTCCACCTCGAGTTCGCCGCTGCCGGCAGCGTCCATCATTTTTCCTGCGCCCATCATATTGCCTGCACCGCCAACCATCGTCGCACCGCTGCCAGCGAATAACCCAACTCCCTCATGGAATAATCCCGGCTCCTCTTCCCTGCGGTCAGCGGAATTCTCCGGATTTCGGCGATCTGAGCTCAGAACGAATATTTCTTCCTTGGCGAACCCGGCCTTTATCACACTCTGGGTGATCTCTTGCGCAGCCTCATCCGTATCCACCAAACAAAGGATATAGTGTTTCATAAATATCAGTCTCTTTCTAGTTCTAGTTCTAGTTCGCACGAACATCGGAACTGGTTTCTTGGTCACCGGATGCTTACCTCGGCATCTGGCCTCCGGAGGCGCCATAGACTTCCCGGTCACGTGACTGCCTTGATCGGACTTTATTTATAAGGGGCTCCCACACCACCAAGCTCTGCTAAACCTGTCCACGCTTTGTCGTCGGGCAGTTGGACAATCCATAGGTGCAGTGTTCGCTTCCGGAACATCCATTGGATTCATTGGCGGGCGGTTTGGGTTGTTTCTCGGCCCCGAAGGTGCCGTCTGGAGTTTGGACTTTGCTTTCTTCATGTTATGAAATCCCAGTAACGCGAAGTGCGCATTCCATTCATCGTCGCCGTAAGATAATAACCGGGAGGCACTTGATAGACGCCATCGAACAGCGCGCGGTCGCACATCTGGTATGCGGTAGAGAGTTGATCAAACTTCGAGCCACTCGCGGCGCACCGCCTGGTTGGCCTTGAGTTCCGCGAGTGTGCCCTCGAATACGATCCGGCCGTGGCCCATCACATAGACACGTTGCGATATCCGCATGGCGATCGAAAGCTTCTGTTCGACCAACAGGATCGCGACGCCCCGCCGGGCGATTTCGGCGATCAGGTCGCCGACCTGCTGAACAATCATCGGTGCCAACCCTTCGGTGGGCTCGTCGATCATCACGAGTTCGGGGTCGCCCATCAGTGTGCGGCAAATTGTCAGCATCTGCTTCTCGCCGCTCGAGAGAACACCCGCGGCGGTATCGGCCCGCGCCGTAAGGTTCGGAAACATCTGCAGCATGCCCTCGAGCCGCCATTTGCCCGGGTTTCTGGTACTCTTGATCCCAAGCATCAGGTTTTGCCGCACCGTCAGCCCCGGAAAGATATCCCGGTTTTCGGGAACGTAACCAAGACCCAACTGCGCGATCCGATAGCTTGGCAGTCCGGCAATGTTATGGCCCTTGAACTTTATCGAGCCCCGTGGCGGAACCTCTCCCATAATGGCTTTGACGGTCGTGGAACGTCCGACTCCGTTGCGTCCCAACAGGCTGACGACCTCACCAGCCTCGATAGACATATCGACGCCCTGCAGAATATGGCTCTTGCCATAGTAGGCATGCAGATCCTGGACCTTTAGCATCACCCTGCCTC
>Ga0210393_10003789_pt1 | contig 12074 bp, 22 predicted proteins | sample IncBWC27OmetaG_FD_160068 | JGI IMG/M metagenome (GOLD analysis project Ga0210393, IMG submission 160068) | Forest soil microbial communities from Barre Woods Harvard Forest LTER site, Petersham, Massachusetts, United States - Inc-BW-C-27-O ... | reverse complement strand
CGCGCGAGCATTTGAAAGGTTGTCATTGAATCCCGTTGCAGCCATGTCCCACACCAGATGTCCCTGTGGCGGCAGGAATCCATGCTGTTGAATGAATCGGTACTGCATTGTTGCCGGGTCATCATCGAATCGTGGAAGGTTCGATCCGTAAAGAACCTGACACTTGGTAATGTTCGCGACAGAGTAGTACGATCCTTGAGCTGTTGTCGGGTCAAAGATCTTAACCCAAATGGACATTACCTGACCGTATTCGGTGATCGGAATATCGACCTTGGTAACCGCACCGATGGGGAAACGCTTCGACGCGCGGCGGTATTGCCAATTGAATACCGGGGGAAGTTCGGCTGGATTTTCCGAAGCGAATACGCCGACACGACGCGCGTTAAGCAGAACCGAGTCATTGACGGTACCGCCGGTAACAGTCAATGCCGATGTTGTGCCACCAGGGAACTGATCATAGTTCGCGCCGGTAAGGGGAGCAAGGTTGAATTGCGGAACTACAACCCTCTCTCCCCCTCCCATGTACTGTGGTGAGACGAAAGCGGCAGTTGGAGCGACCACCCCCGATGCATTGGGGAGTAGCGACCCGTCCATTGCCAAATCCCAGTATTCATCTAGGAAGATGCCTGCTGGGATTTCCAGTGTCATCGGGTAGTTGGTAAGCGCCAGAGGAGAGGTAACAACGCCGGTAGCCGCGTTACCTTGTCCGCCAACAGCTCCGCTCCCTGCCGGGGTTGCGGCAAGGTTGGCCTGTGCCCAAGTCGAGTTGTTGTATCCCGCTGCAAGCGGGACATTCGTACCGCCAAGGTCTTGCAGGTTCCTTTGACCGCGACCTCGCATTGGTCGGTAGAGCTGAAAGAACCATGCGTCATTTCCCGACTCTACTTCAATAGGCGTATACTGGCCTTGAAGTTTGAGCTTGAGAGCTTGGAACTTGTTCGCTGGCGCTTCGGGAGAGAGTGTGATACCACCAGCGGAAAATGTGATCTGCTCAGTGATGTAGCACTCAAGCTCCCACCAGAACACAACGTCTGTCTTCTGGAATGACGCTGGAGGGTTGAACGGAGTAGTAGTTCCTACAGCGCTTGCTGCTGCCGAGATTGTTGTCAGAATTCCGTTGAGGTTCTCATACTGTTCGAACCTCTCAGTAAAACCGGGCAGACCGTAAAGAGCACCAATAGGGATCTGCTGTTGTGCTGATGGCATTGGTGTTATCCCTACCCGATTCCTAGTCCGGATTTGAATCCTGATACTCCGCCATGCTGGCTGTAAGTATGCCATGCATACAATCCGCCAACAAGGATTAGCGCGATGATGAGATAATGTTTTAGCTTCACATCACACCACCTTTCACAAGACCCAACGGTCCCGTCCAGTGCAGGCTAGAGAACAGCCATCCGAGAATTGCCATCATGCCGATCACCGTAAAGGTAATCGCGAACGCGAATACCAATGGCTGATCTAGCTTTTCAAGTGCCACCCTGTTTATCCTCCCTAGGTTGCACTTAGCTGATCTAGATAGGATTGCGGATATGTAACCCTACCTGTGAACGGTTCAGACAATTCGCCGCCAGGACGTACAACCCACTGTCTGAACACGAAATCCCCGCTAGGGGATTCCGCATCCTTGATTCCTACGCTCCTTCGGAGATGAATAAGATCACTGTCATCGGAAAGGTGAAACAAATTAACGCGTGAAAGCATATTCAGTACCAATGGCGGAAGGCCGTGGATACGGTGCCCGCCCAATTCCAAGCCGATTGAACGCTCCCCACCTGCTCGTGCAACTCTGTATATAGGATCGTTGCGCCCATCAATTCCCCATGTGTTTCGGTTATAGAAGTCAAGTGTTTCATCAATGACAATACGCCGCTCTCTGTCACGGATATGGGCATTCGTGAATGCGGTGAGAAGTTGTAGCATTCTCTTCCAATCCGACGCATCGCCGGATTGCATGATTGCAATCTCGCTAGGGTTATCGCTGTTCCAAAGACCTCGAAATGGATGTTCGTCCCAGATGGGCACCACCACGCTGTTAGGTACCACGGGTCCTTTGGCCCACGCTCGATAAAGCTTTTCTGCGTTCTTTCTATTCCGATAAGAGAAAGGTCCCCTGATTTTCTCTGCTCTGAACCGTGGTTTTGTATCAAGGAGGATTTGCATACATGTTGGGCGCGATGTCTGTATCTCTCTCGTTTCCCAATCCATGAGAGAGGATTTACCCGAGCGAGACCGTCCGGCAGTGAGAACACGCTCACCTGGATTCGGTACCAATTCCGATATGTGAACCTGCCTCGTTGTCTGCATCATCCCTGACTACCATTGGTTGTATCATCTCGGCAAACGGGCGAACGAATTCAGGTAGGCGTTCATTATCCCCGTGGCCTATCCATGCAATTGATTCTCCAATCTGGAACATGAATAGACGAACCTTCAATTCATCCATGTCTTTCATGTCTTCTGCTAGCTCATCTGTGAGCGTAGTCATAAACATGCCCATTTTGGCGTACGGAGTACCGTCATCATTCTCCTCGATAACCTTACGAAGAATGGAGACGATGCCCTTAAGTCGCTTGATATGTTCAGGTTCAACCACCACTAGAGCGGTAGACGGGGTACCCGTTTGGGATTCTGCCGTTTCCAGATCCCTCTGTATACGGTGTCGCCGTATTCTGTCCGTTACTCCCATTTCCGTTCATTCCGTTCACTCGGATACGTGGTTGCTTCGGACGGTACTTGTTAGCGATACGATTAACACGACTCATCCATGCGCCTAGCACCACGAACGCATTAAGCGCATCGCCCCCTGCAACGATCGTTCGCCCGTGACGACGCATGAATTTCGACTTGTTGGACAGTTCAGCCAGAGGAGTAGAGATCAGCTTACGCTCATCATCAGTAAGCTCTAGACGTTCTATCTCGCGTTCGGACAGAGCATCTTCATCAATGCCACGGAATGCGAAATCCAGATAGAAGTTGCATGCTGTTTTCAGCAGAACGTTGCCGAAGAACCTAGTCCATTCATCCAGTGTCGGAGGTTTGCTGGATGCGTCGCGCGCTTCTCCCTTTTCCCAATTGGTATCTGTTTTTACCGCCGATAGTTTACGGGAACGGGAACCTGATTTGGAGGGGGTGAGCACATCGGGGGAAGGTGTACTCACCCCCTCAGCGTTTCCTACAATCTCCGCATCTATCACGTCGCCGTCGGATAGGGGATAAGTACCATCGCCTGTAAAGGTACCGAGTGTAGGAAACGGGTTTTCTATATCCTCAACGGTTATGTCTTCCGAAACGATGTCGTGGGGGTTGATCGGTATTCCCTGTGCTTGAAGCGCTTGTGCTGCCTCCGGAGTTATCCCCGTTGCTGGCGGGCGGATTGGCTCCATTGTTTACCACTACTTCCCTCGGTTGCTCACGTTCTTCTTTACTCGGAAAATGCTCAGCGAACAGAGATCTCATACCCTCCATCATCCGAGACTCGCGATCCTCGAATTCCTGGCGCAGCGACGAAACCTCAGACTGGGTACCAAACGCTACCTCTGCTGCCTGGGAAGCTGTATCACTTGCTGTTGCAGCTTCGATGCTGGCTGATACTGCCACATTGGTAGCTGAGTCTGCTGCCTGAGCGGCTTGCTCAGACTGTTCTGCTGCCATTTCGGCCGCCATAGACGCATCAACAGTAGCCGCTTCCATTGACGCAGCACGCTGTTCCTCCGCTTGCTCGTCCTGCACCGCCGCTACTGCTGCTGCAGCTCCTGTCGCGGCAGCGGTTACCTGCTCTGACTGTTCACTCATAGTTCGCTGCGATCTCTGCGAATTCGCGATCGTACCGAGCTTGTTTTTGTTCTTCGGAACTCAGGATGATGTCAAATATCGCGATACCTACAGCAAAGAACAGGAACGTTTTCATATTGTCACCACTACTCGGCATTAGACTAGGTTTCCCCTCGAATCCGCGTGCCCCATAAGTTCCAAAGTGTAATCACCAGCGGATGATGCTGTCAGCATGCGGTAATCGTCACGGTCAAGACATACTAGGATAGGAGCGATAATAATTACTCCCGACGCTGGAATGGTGAGATTCCATACCCTGTCACCTAGCTGTACTGACACAGCGCCAGTAGGTCCCGTGATAACAACTGACTTAATAATCTCCGGGGTTTCATACTGCGCAGCTATAATAATACTGGTTTCTGAATCCGGCGCTAGTGATTGTGTCCTGTATTCGTCTACTGGTTTAGAGAAGTCTTCAACCATGTTAGGCAACAAGACCATAGCGTTTCTCAGATGAGCGAGACCTAGAGCAATGTATTTCATCGGGTTTTGCTCTAGGTCTTTTACTTCTACGTTCTGCGGATTGCGAGTGTGAACAGGATTTGGATTCCTGTTTCTCGGCTGGAATGGATATTCAGATTGAGTGCTCATAATGCCACAGTTACCCAATCGTTATAAAGGGACCTAGTAATTCCAATGGTAATTTGATACCATTGGTTTCCTAGGTCCCTTTTCATTCCGGGGACGGATCTCACAAGAACAGGATATCAAAAGTGGCAACCAAAAGCAACCTGCCTGAAAACTCCAGGACCGGCACAGCCATTTCACCAACACCATTTAACATGATGCTTAGGGCAATGGCCAATGATGCATCCGCAGACGATGGACAATTCACCGGAGACGACCTCAACGCCATTCTCGGCGCACAAACAGAAGAGGAAATGTGGGAGGCAGACGAACGACCGCCGCTCAATTTCCAGCATCTAGCAAGCTGCCAAATCGCTGTCTTGGATTTTGACGTCAAATACAGTCGTGGCGGAAAAGACGGAATCATCACTCCGTTCGTCACTCCCGAGGGAAAGAAGATGTACATCCTCGCTAGCTGTACGCGACTTGGCGGAGGAAAAACACAGATCTTTAAGCTTCCCGAAGTCGGGGAAGTATTCCAAGCGAACACATCCGCTAGGTACGTTGTCGCCAAGCTCTGGCGGGCAATGACCATGGGTCTCATCAATCCGTCTACCGGCAAAGCTTTGCACTGCATGGTTCAAGAAACCGACCTTGGCGACGGACAGGCTGTACTGAAACTGCGCCCGATTACGATGCAGCGCACTACGCCGTCAAGCGCCGAGTAGCTATCGCCTAACGCCACCGAATGGCGTATGACGACTGGGAGGGGCCATTCCAGGAAGTTTACGATGACATTCCTGGGATGGCCACCGCCTACAACAATGACAGCACATTCGATCCTGGTTACGCCGAAGCTCTCTTTGAGGCTGGCTTTACCATGCATTCAGACGAATTGGAGGCAGCAGGATACTCTCAGGATGATGTACGGGCTATCAGGGTAGAATTCTTTGACTACATCGGAATAGACGAACATGACTTCGATTGGGCAGACTGGCGAGAGGCGATGGGATATGAATAGGAAAGAAAACCGTGAGTTGAGAAGAAAGTGGGATACGGATATGTCGTGTTCTCTGGATCACACAATATTCATTGAACATTTTCCGTTCTATAAACTAGTATCAGAATGGTCTGATGACGGTAGGCTTTACAGCTTTGCAGTTCTACCACATAGCTATGCCTAGGCGTTCTCCCGAAGCAATAGAGAGAAACAGACAGTCGGCTCGTAAACGATATTACGACAACGCCGACCGTCAGAAAGAATGGCAGAAAGAACAGCGTAAGCTACGGTACGAAGAGCGTCCATTTATTGGATGGGATTCAGAGGGTTATGATTATTTTATCTCAGGGTCGGATGGAATAGAAAAAGGACCACAACGCACTATGCTTTTCGGATGTTCCGTCCCCGGAGAGTATATAACCGGAATGGACCTGTCATCCAAAGAGATGCTTGACCTGATACTCAGAGTCGAGAGTCTTCATCCAGACGCGTTTCATGTCGGATTCGCATTTGAATACGACGTAAACCAGATACTCAAAGACCTACCATGGCGCTTTCTGGCCGTACTAAAGGAAACAGGTAAGTGTATATGGAAAGGAATAAGGATATCTCATGTCCCACATAAAGTCTTCGAAATCTCTAAAGATGGGATTGTTGCCACCATATACGACGTATTTGGCTACTTCCATAGCAAGTACACAACAGCGCTCCGCAAATACGGTGTCGGAGACAAAACTAAGCTCGACAGAGTTGAGCGAGGAAAAGGACGACGCGGGCACTTTACGTGGGCAGACATCGATGAAGTCATCGATTACTGGAAAACAGAAATCTCTCTCCTCCCACTGCTCATGGATCGTGTTCGTGACGCTGCTTATGGTGGGGGTTTCCGTATTGGTTCCTGGCATGGTCCTGGCGCTCTCGCTAGCTACGCTCTACGTCACAACAATGTGCGCGAGATCATGTCTAAGAAAGTACCGTCATGGGTCTCGTGGGCGGTAAGACACGCCTACTGCGGAGGAAGGTTCCAAGCTTGGCAATGCGGATGGTATGACGGCGACGTTTATACCCTCGATAAAAACTCAGCCTATGTTCAGGCAATCGCCATGTTGCCTGACTTGTCAACTGGAAAGTGGGGGAGAGTTGATCCCAGTAGTATCAAGACAAGAGACGATATTGCACGCTTTGGACTTTATCACATACGTTTCGACGCTCACAATGAGAGCGAATCCAAACGACTCCGTATCGATGGCAATCCTGACCGTCCATATCCATTGTTCCATAGGTCGAAAAACGGACGTTTGTCATGGCCAAGCCGTACTAGCGGATGGTACTGGTCACCAGAAGCTCGTTTGGTCGTCGGATCTAAGCATGCGAAAATCACTGAGGCAATCGTATATCAGGACGATGATAGATATCCCTTTAGGTGGGTAAAAGATGCATACCATGCGCGTTTGGTACTACAAAGACGTGGTGATCCCGCTGAAAAGGCTTTCAAATGGTCACTCGCAGCCATGTATGGAGCGTTCGCGCGCCGTGTTGGATGGGATAAGGTACTACGAAAAGCGCCAAGCAGCCATGAATTGGCGTGGGCGGGTTTCATCACCTCCCATTGTCGAGCGGCTATCTATGATGTGGCAGCTTACGCCTATTCGAAAGGAGGATTGATTAGTGTTGACACAGACGGTGTCACATCAACTGTCCCGTTTCCCGAAGATCTTGTACCTGAGGGGTTCGGTGAAGAATTGGGACAATGGAAACAGGATCACTATACAGCGATTCTGTTTTGGCAAAATGGTATCTACTGGCTGCGAGATCAGGACGGCGAGACTTGGAAAGAGGCTAAGTCTCGCGGTATTCCTAAAGGTACCATTCCTCTCGAAACAGCTATGTCTGCGCTACAGAGCGGTAGTTTCATGCCCCCCTACAAACCAGCAAACATTGTCACGCAGAAAACCCGCTACGTGGGGTATCGCGCTGCACTCGGAGGAAAACAATTCCATAGGTGGCGACATTGGATTACCGAACAGAATTCCATCGCGTTCGGTGGTCTAGGCAAAGGTACGCACTTGCCTCCGTTCTGCAATGCTTGCTCGCATGGGACAAAACGTATGCATACGATAACCCATTTCCCTCCGCACGATATGGAATCCGAACCTCATCACCTACCATGGTTGGAGCCGGAAATAACAGACACGGAGCTAGGGGAACTAGCGTCGGACATATTCGCAACCGAATCTGAGATATTCAGAGATGATGAACTAGAGGATAGACTATGAAAAATCGTCCAATCGTCATATTCCTATGCCTCCACTTCTGGCACAAAGAATGGTGGCATCAACGATCCTGCAACCACTGCATCATATGGATAAACGCTCTACTGATGGGCGGGGAATCACGAGCGGCGCGCGAACAATGATACTTTACCTCATCATATTCTTCGGTGGAGTATGGACGGGAGTGCTTATGTATGAGGCATACCTAGGACGACTTCACAGAATGAGTCAGTACATTCGGAGGGTGCAACAGGGTAGCAGGAAGAAAAGGAAATGAGCACGCCGAAGATCCTCTATATCCTGTCGTGTCGTCACGTGATGCCGGGCGCGATAGGGGCTCAGCAGTTGGTATGTTACAACTGCGACATGCCAAAGCTGGTAGTGGACGTTCATACGTGGGAATGGCGTATGGTCTGTAGTAACTGCAACTATTCGCCATGGTGCGGTCTTTCTCAAATGACCGCTAACCACCATGCTGATGTTCACGCTAGAAAGAGGCAACATAAAACGGGGGTACGATATCTAGAAAATCCTTATGGTGTGAAAGTGCAGCAGAGAATGCAAGAGGGAACAGATAATGCCGGTACCGCATCCAGTAACGGAAACAAGTAGAATAGGATTTATAACATTCCTATGGCGCTACTTCTCTGGCCAGCCTCTTATCGGGAAGAGTCGCACTAATGCCGCGTGGAGGAATCGTGGCACCTCGCCTAGCCACCATCTGAATTGGTGGACAGAAAAACCGTTTCTGCATCGCATGATTTGGCGATGGATCATGGTGGGGTTTCCGGTAGGGTGGGTATTCGCTCTTGTATCATCGCCGGATATCAAGGTTAACCTAACAGTGTTCATTACACTGTCGGTTATGCCTTATGTGTTTCATCATGGGTCTATCAGGTTCATCAGGCTATTGCCTGACAGGCATGTGGTGATAGTTAGGGATACGGTATCTCCTGATGATATTCACGACTCGGATTCAGTAAGGAGAGAGGAGAGTGATCCTATACAGGAGATGTTCGATCTGGACATCACTAACGATATGGAGAGTCATATAGATGTACCGTCCAAGCCAAGAAAAAGACGTGGTGCTTAAATGCGGATGTATCACTACGTCCTATGGAGCTATCAATACGAAGCTGGAGGGAAAGAAAAATGAAGAACAATGGTGCGAGCGACACGAACAATGGATCACAATCAGAAGAGAAGCAAACGTCTACGAACGATACAACTTCTACGTCAATGGAAAATCAGCCCCTGCACGAGCGTCTAACCGCACACTTGCAGGACTGTTTGGAATGCCAGACGATAGTACAGCAAAACAAGACTCAGCCGATAGGGCTAGGTATGACCAGCAAGCTCTGTTCGGCTTATCAGGACATTATCCTAAAGTGGGCAGAGAATGAGGGGAAGGTTAACAATATCGTAGACCACGACGAATACGGAAATCAAGCGAGTACCAAAGTATATGACACTTACCCCGAAGCGTGGAGGATGTAATGTCAGAATATCCGGTAGTTACTATCTGTGGATCGATGCGTTATTATCAGCAGATGGTAAAAGCTGCGGAACATCTAACAGGTAATGGATACATAGTCCTAATGCCATTCGTAGCTGCTTATTCTCATGGCGAGCCAAGTGATGCGCGCAAAAAGATGCTAGACGATATGCACAAGAAAAAGATAGACATGTCAGAGACCATCATGATAATCGGTACCCATCGTGGCGAATCAACTGTTAGTGAGATTCAATACGCAGTGTCGCTAGGCAAGGCGATTATGACATGGGAATGAAATGAGCGTCTTCTTTCACGAACAAGCTGATGAACACGCTCCTCATCCGCATAGGGTGGTCATTCTCACAACCGCTAGCAAAACCAATCCACAGACAGTGACTATGGTGATATGCGCTAACTGCGATCACTGGATAGTGAGAGATAGTCCGGAATGCGTATGCGAATGGGACTGTCACGAGATTGCCAGAAGCGTCATGAGGCTGTAGACTGGTCTTGGTTGGGTCTAAAGCGCCCCAACACGAACCGAGAGGCAAGATCATGGCTCTTCTGCCCGGTAAGACCGAAAAGACCGCACCGCACGTCACACACGCACCTGCACAGGCACCGAACGTCAACGAAAGCGCCGTCAAGGCTGGCAAGCAGGATGAGCACGCGGCGGTCGTGACGGAAACCAAGTCGGAGGTCAAGGCGGAAACCAAGCTCGACATCGCCTCGGTTGAAGCGGACGCATTCATGCTCGCCCCCGTGTTCGCTGAGGTCTCCCAGCCAGTCAACGCGCGGCCTGAGAAGCAGGTGGCGATGGATACCAAGGTCGCGCAACTGCACAAGCTCTGGATTTCCAAGGGCAAGCCCAACGGCAATTGGCAGAGTGTCGTGGCTGCTGGTGTTGTGGCCACCTACTTTATGGAACCCCAGCATTCCGGGGAGCTTAAGGCGCTCATCAACCGCGCGGTGAAGCTGCACGACGTTTCTGTGCGATGGGGTAGTTCGTTCGTCATGACTGAGGAGCGGCGTGCTGCGTTCGCCAAGCATGGTGTCAGCATCGATGACAAGTACGTCGGGCGAGAGGTGATCTCGTTCGTGATCAAGGACAAGAGGGAGCGTGCGACCTCTGATGGGAAGACTGGTGGAGAGGTTGTGAGTGAGAAGTCTGCTAAGTAAGTTCCCAGCTTACGTTAGCAGATTAGAATGGTCCTAGGGATGGCGTGACACATCCCTAGGACCATTCGTTTTTGTCAACTGTTGTTATCGTATTGTTATAAAGATGTTATTGAGATGGTATCAGTGTCTTATAGGGTGTTGGGTATGAGTGATATCAAGCCAGTCCGCAAATCGGTTCAGTATGACACGCTATCCGCAGAGATCGATTTTAAGGAACGAACCATGTCGCTCCTTAACAGGAACACTGGAGAGACAATTACTATCCCCAGCGACGCTTACGGGGAGCTGCAAGCCATCCTGGCAGACGTCGGACGACAGGTTACGGCTCGCGTTAACGATGTTCCAAGGAGGTAACCTAATGGGTAAGTCTAAGATACGAAAGGGAATAGAAAGGAGGGTGTTCGGTAAGTGCTCGACATGCGGACGTACCAATACGCCCGGTCATACATGTCGTCTGCACTTCACTGAGACCAATGCTAGGAACGTCAAGAAAAGGAAGGGGCTATGAAATGCCAGTAATCCGAGTAGACATCAACGGGCCGGACGGCGAGGAGAATTGGTTCGTCCAAGCCGACAGTGAAAGAGAAGCGCTAGAGTACGTGGCGGAAACGGCCATTCTAGTTCCGGTAGAGGAAATGTAGAATGTCAAATGAAGATCCTCCACCTCCACCTCCGCCTATGCCAGACACGTGGCTATGCGATGCCCCAGGGTGTGGCGCGACGTTCACGAGCTATGATGTCTACTGGCGTCATATGCAGTCTCACGAAAGGTAAAATTAGATGGACATCTGGTCTATTCTTACCGGAGCTAACGACAGGGACGATTACGAAGATCCCGAGCTGAATGATGAAGAAAACGACGCAGCAAATGGTCGTTTCCAATCGACCACATGGGGATTTATCTCATTCTTCCGATAGGAGAAGCGGAAATGAGCAACGTATCATGGTCAGCAGGAGCAGCAGACGACAACATGGTCATGACACTCATGGCTATTACAGTCACCAGAAATTCAACGCGATTCGTCGCAAACTGGAAAGAGGTGCCTGTTAATGCGGTTATCCGCTTGGAAGGAGCACATTGGGGTGATAGGCCATGACTACTCATCTTATCTCGCCAGATGAGCTGCTACAAATGGTGTGTGAGACAGAGCTAAACGGGCGTGAGCCAATTAGCTATATGGATTGGGTTATCGTGATTAACTCAATCGCCTACAACACAGACATTATACTGGCAGAATCAGTATGCCAGCTTATGAGAGTGCTATATCAAATGCCTCTCACTGAGGACCAGGTATTTGATATCGTAGCGCAACAGATAGGCAGAAGAATAGTGGAAAGGATGGAAGAGTGATGTATCTCGTTACTCTTACTTATCTGCTCGATAATCCGAGTATGGTAATAGGACTAATGGACGGGCTCCCCGCCCCTGCCGAAATAGACGTGACTAACGTCATCGATCCCAAGGACGAACAGCGACTAAGGGAAAGGTATGACATGCCATGAAATGGGAAGCGTTCGTACACGAATGGGAAAGCGAACCATATTCCATCAAAGCCGAATCATTCGAGGAGGTTATCACTAAGCTTCCTTATCGGGAGAGGATATCACACGTGTATATCTATCAGATCGGAAATCCTCTAGTATCATAACCCTTAACCCCCCGTAATCAGCCCCGCTATTCCTTCCCCGGAATAGCGGGGCTTTCTCATGCGCCATTTCAGTGACC
>Ga0210393_10003788_pt1 | contig 12075 bp, 15 predicted proteins | sample IncBWC27OmetaG_FD_160068 | JGI IMG/M metagenome (GOLD analysis project Ga0210393, IMG submission 160068) | Forest soil microbial communities from Barre Woods Harvard Forest LTER site, Petersham, Massachusetts, United States - Inc-BW-C-27-O ... | reverse complement strand
GCGCTTTCCGCCCGTCTGGAGCCGCTCGTCTCGGAGAAGTACCGGGCGACGATCAACGAGCGGCTGAACGACGCGATCGACGGGTACCTCGACGTTGCGAAGAAGTGCACCCAGACGCTGATCGACATCATCTTCAACGACTTGCGGCCGGCGACGAAGCAGCTCTTCCAGGGACCGTGGTACGACGGAACGATCGTGCAGATCGTCGAGACAATGCGGGATTACATATCGGACTACCAGACGTACCTCAACGGGTCGCTTCTCGAGCTGCTCGTCGAGGACCTGCTCGACGCGTTCCTTGTCCTCACCGCGCTCGGGAACACGCCGAAGCTGCGCATGCCGGCGGCCACCGGGCGGATCAGGGAGGACGTCGCGGAGGCGTTCAAGTTCTTCAGCACGCTCATGCCGGCCAAGGAGCTCGAGTCGTACTTCGAGGTTGCGGAGATGGTGCTGTCGCTACTCGAGGCGTCGAAGAGCCTGGCATTCCTATCGTTCTGGTCGTTTGCGAAGGTGCACGGGCCGAACCTCGCGTTTGTGGAGGGCTTGATGAAGGCGCGCGGAGATCTGGACCGCTCGGCTGTCAATGAGGTGATGGTCAGCATCAAGCGCAAGGTGAGGGAGAACTTGGCGGATCGTACGTGATTTCTCTTCGTCTTCGTGGGATCTGCTCATGGATTTGCCGCGTAGCCCCTGAACCTATGATAATGAAGAAAATAACGATCGAGGGCGCGTTCTCACGTCTATTACGGACTGGAAAGGCATGAAGTCTCCCACTACGTCTGTAATAATATACCCGGCATCGAGATCGAAGGTACTAGGAAAAATTGTACTATATATATTGTACCCCAGTTGGAAGGATATTTTCTCGGTATTGATGATTGAATACTGTTGACGAGCGCTCCGACATGGCTGATCCCCCTAATGTAGTTCCGCGCGTAATGACTATTTTACGACGACCCCCTCAAATAGAAGCATAATGCTGTATTTATTACGACTTGTACTCGACGGTTTGATAGATATGGCTATAGGGACATTCTCCGTATTCGTACTTCCTGCGTGGAGTCAGAGCCTCTGTTGTAGTCCGATCAACGCCACGCCTGAGGGCGACGTGAGTAAAACTCACAAGCTACGACTCCGTTGTCCGATGCAACGACGTCCCCTTGATTGTTCTGAGCCGTTGCACCTGCGCCGTGCTCGAGAAGGACATGGACAACGTCCGCGTGCTCCTTCAACGCCACGTCCAGTGGAGTCTGCCCGTCATCGTCCCGGGCTGTTGCATCTGCCCCGTGCTTGAGAAGTAGACGTGTTAATTCCGAACATCCCTTGATTGCCGCGACATGTAACGGAGTAGCCCCGTACACCTCCTGGGATATTGCATCTGCGCTGCGCTCGAGAATTAGGCGTGCGAGTTCAACACGTTCCCCACATGCCGCCCAAAGTAATGGAGTCATCCCCATCTTGTCCCGGGCTGTCGCATCCGCCCCGCGATCGAGATAGAGGCGCACGACTTCCACGTGTCCCTGGTACGACGCCCAGTCTAATGGAGTCATCCCGCTATTCTGCTGGGCTGTCACATCCGCCCCACGTTCGAGAAGAAGGCGCGCAACTTCCACGTATCCCAGTTCCGACGCCCGGTGTAATGGAGTCGACCCGTCATTCAGATGGGCTGTCACATCCGCCCCACAGTCGAGAAGAAGGCGCGCAACTTCCACATGTCCCGCCATCGATGCCATATACAATGAAGTGATCCCCATCTCGTCCTGGGCTGTGGGATCCAGACCGTGTTCAAGAAGACTGCGTACCATTTCCACATGTCCTCCCATCGACGCCAGATGCAATGCGGTCTGCCCATTGGCGAACTTGGCTGTTACGTCTATGCCATGTTCAAGAAAGACTTGGATAACTTCCACATGTCCCCCAATTGATGCTGTCGCTAATAGAGGAAGCCATTCAACAGCTTGGGCTGTTAAACCTGGACCACGTTCAATAAGGACGTTTATGACTTCAATATTTCCCTCGAAAAATGCTCGCGCCAATCGAGCCCACTTGGTTTCTCACATCGCCTGGTGCACACCGAGATCCGAGTCGAGAAAGGCATTTATGACTTCCATGTGCCCAGATATAAGCGCCAGCATGGGTGGAGTATAGTCTAACTCGTCCCTGGCTGTCACGTCCGTGCCGCGATCCAGGAGGACGCGCACAACACCGACATGTCCCCCCCTTGATGCGAGATGTAACGGAGTTGACTTGCGCTTGTTCTGGGCTTCCGCGTTCGCGCCGTTGTCCAGAAGGATACAGGCAACCTCTACATGCCCCCTCCTGCACGCCAGATGCAAGGCGGTCGAGTTGTCCTCAAAGCCCCGACCATGCACGTCTTGTGACCGTTCGATCACCAGGAATTTTACGATGGTGTCTAGGCCACACAGAGCTGCATAATGCAACGGCGTTCCTCGAGGCCGGGATGGCCTTTCCTCTCGCCTATCTCGACGCCAGTATGGGTCTTCCAAATCATGTATCCACACCCAGACAGCAAAATGGGATTTGCTCGGGTCGAACAGCTGCTTCATCCCATCTTCCACCTTTCCAGACACGTCCTCGAACCGCGCATGGTCCACCCAATGCTCCGCAGCATATTCCGCAAGAGGAAATTTGTCCAGGCCGTCTCTGGTGATGCTTTTGTCGAGGTGTAACAGCATTCCGAGGCACGCTTGCGCGGCGAGGGTATGAGCGTGTGTCATGGAGACATGGTAACGACGGAGAATAATGTCACTTGATCCGGCAAGTCGGGAAGATGTCAAGAACTCCTTGACCGAAAAATGGGAAAATTGTATCACTGTCGAACCATCGACAATGAAAATTGCAAGCAGACTCAGGGTCCTGGAAAGCACCGCGTCGACTGGCTCTTCAAAGAGCCGACCAGCATGAAATGCCGGAATCGGACCTGCTGTGAAATCAAATCCAAGAAATCCCGCGAGTTCCTCCACACGGAGTGGGCGGGAAGCAACTGCGACACATTGGAGAAGACGATGCGCAAGTTCCCAACTTGCTTCATCGAGATCTCGTAACGCCCGCTCATACGTCTCATCGAGCGTGACCGGGAGTTCTTCTAGAGCGTGCTGTATATGTCCTGGGAGGCACCGCCGAAGGTAACCTAGCTGGCAATCCGCCCATCGGAACCTATAATACATGTGAGTTATATCATGGATTACTGAACCGTTAACGGCTTACATGCCATCAGCCTTATGCGTGAGCACCTCGATCACAAGTTCTTTGTCCGCCGTTTTCCATCTTCGCATAGTTCGATCCGAATTAACGTATGACTTGATATAGTTCTCAATGTCCTCCATTTGTCCGATCTCCTCGTGTAGAGAAATCGAATGGAAAGTCAAAGGATCAAGGACAGCTTTGATGTCCATCTCGGGTCGGCTAGTCACGCAAATGCGAAAGTTCGGAAATTGTGAGTCAATGAGCCCTTCCACGAGCTTCAAAACTTTATCCCGAGATGACACAGATGATGTGAATGGGCATTCATCCACGGCATCAATAATCAGATACACAGGCGCTTGTCCAGGAAGTTTCAGTATCTCCTGTAAGCATTTCACAAGTGCGTTGTCGCTCGGTTGCCTCGAGTCATTGCTGTGTTCCAGGTACAATTTCGAGAGGACGTCAAAGTAGGAGTCGGATTGATGACAGAGTTGGACTAGGAAAGATGAGAGGAGGCCACGAAGTTCCTTCTTTTGATCTTCCCTAAAATCACAATAGAAGAATGCAAGCGATGCGAGTCCCAGCTTCCGCATGCCATCGATGTCCTCGATGATCGACGAACTGGACGACATTATAAGTCATCAAGACAGAGACATCCCAAGTTGAACGTACCAAAAGACGCTCTTCCCAGCGCCCGCTACAAATGGAGGAAAACCATCAGTCACTGTGAAAGAAGACAGACTGTCCGACCGCGCACGTTTGCCATGAATCCACAGGAGCGAACTCGGTCCAGACGACTTCCATTTTGAGAAAGAATCGCTTTCGAGAAACCATCTCGCTGTCCCAGTGTGTCGCGATCCACACGCAATGTGGTGGTTTTTCCACGGATCAGGTGGAGAAAGCCAACTTTGGATATCTCCCTGCAACTTGTCAACTAGTAGACACATCAATCCTTCGTCCCTTGGTAAACATAAAAAATGACTCACGCTTTGCCTTGTTCATGTCACTCGCAATTTTGTGCATGATTTCTAACTCTCAGTCAGATATCGACTCGGTTTATATGGCCAAAAAAATAATTACCGGGGACATCCAGAACGCTATGGATCGATGCATTGCCATCTACGGGGAAAAGATCTCAGCGGCCAGGAGAAAACAAGCCAGGTATGTTTTCTCACCATCGATGACCACCCTCAAATTCTGCATGAGACCGTAGACAACTTCGAGGGTTTGTTCTGCGGTCGTCCTCACCTCATCAAGGGAGAGACGATCTAACCTTTGTAACACCGCCTCGATCTCATTCTCTCCTAACAGCTTCTTTACCAGTTTCACTGCATCCCATTCAGACAGATGCCATATGAGCAAGGACGCACTTACTTGGTCGGTTCTGATTTATCTGTTTCGTCACCAGGGCGAGGGTGGAAAGCAGTTCCACCATTATCTTTACGATAATCTCGGCCATAGGCCCCGTCGTCGGGACTGTGGTATAAATATTGAGGCGGCTGATGAAGTGTTCGATCGATTCGAGCAACTCGACAAGAGCGTCATAATTGGTGCTGACGTCCTTGACCGCCTGATGTGCTTGCATGTCACGAGGATGTACATATCGGAAATAAACAAAGATCATACAGAGAGAAGGATGGCGAAGGCAGAGAATATCGCTTTTGCAGGTGGGAATGCCTGCATAATAAATCATCAGAGATGTCGAACATCTGTGGACGCCTTCCGACGTACTAAGCCAATAGCCTCTCCGAGGGCGGTGCTAGTGGAGAGACTATCCAACACTGAAACTACAGTCTTGAGAGATTTCATGATTCTCGCATCGCCTCCTCGAAATTCGGTGACTGCTTGTGCTTGGTCTTGAAGCACAGCGGTAACAGACTCGACCGAGTCGCAATACTGGAGTTTCTCAGCAAGCGGATGATTGGGCAATGTCGTGCCTGTCTGGATTTGGTAGTCTTGCAAGGCAGACTCGAAGAGGACTCGAAAATGAGAGGATTGTGACTGATCGGCCATATTGTGATAGCAGGAATGAGCGAGGTGAACGGACTGCCATCCTCAAACCTAATATCGGAAGGCTGGACGCAAACTGATTGCCTCAAAAGGATGGGCGTAGAGTTCAGGGTTGAGGCGCTGAGGGTTGGCCCGGTTGGGTAGTGCAAACTGTAGCTGGCCATGACACCAGCTAGGTGTCGTCCGAGGGATCAATGCCAGATCGTAGAATAGATGGAGAAGATGACAGAGCATGTACACTGGCAGTACCACAGAACAGTCACCGTGACGGTACTGTACCCTTGACAGCATAAGTTACTATGGTCTCAGGGGGTGTGGCTCACCCTAAAAGGAAATAGGAAATCCGAGGCCTTCCCCACGGTCGACCACTTCATCTCACTGTACAACTTTACAGCTGAAGGCCGTCGAGCGACCGGGCAGTCTGGATCGATTCGTAGCCTGCCAGTGCCACGAAAGGACAACGCGAACACCCCGGCGTCCGCCCAGGCTCAACAGGACGCCGTCTCGGAGGGCATCGAAAACTTTGAGCTTCCCCGGGCACTCGTGACGCGCATAGCGAAATCTGCCGTGCATAGATCCGCACCCGTTTCAACATTGCGCTCTGAGAACAATAGCTCTACTTAGATTCCAGAGAATGTGAAGTTGCAGAAGGACACGGTGCTTTCGCTCGTCAAACGCGCGACGGTGTTCATAAACTACCTCGGTGCGTTTATCGAATTGATCCAGGGGGTTATGCTCTCCTCTCCATTCCCAACTCGTCGCACCGTTTTGCTGACTGACCGAATGCATCGCAGCTGCCACGTACGTTCACCTCCTCTTTCCCATTCCATTATAATGCTCCGAACACACATTCCGCAGGGACTTTCTGACGCGACGGTCACCCATACCTGTAACATAGCGCTCACGAGGTCTCGACTTCGAAACAACACAAAAGTATCTCTGCGTCGGACGTGTTCAAAGCCCTGGAGTTCATCGAGTTTGCCGACTTGATCCCGCCGCTCGAGGCCGAACTACAAGGTACGCCTTAGGCCTTACGCTTTTACAAGGCATGCTCGTTTTCAAAAGTTACGCCTCCCATACCAACTGAATTTTTTTTTGTTTGCAGTTTACCGTGAGCAGGCCAAGAACAAAAAGGGATCGCCCGCGGGCATCGCCTTGGCAGTTCGGCCCCATCGCGGAACAAGAGCGGTGGCGGCGCGCAACGCGGCAGAGGCAAATCGCGCATGACGAAGGATGCGCGCGAGGATGAGGCCGAGGCCGGGCCTAACGCGTCTGCGCCTCTGCCGAATGTGCTCGACGCGCTCTCTCTGGAGACGCAATCACGCGCGCAGGTGGATGCTCCCGTTGAGGCTCCTAGCGCCGACGCGGAGACATATGCTGTGGTTGAGCAGGATGATGGCGAGGGCGAGGGTGAGGGCGACGACGAAGATCAGACGGAGCCTGAGTCTGAGGCTGAGGCCGATGCGGCGGAAGAGGGGAGGACCTGGACCTGGATGACGGAGATGAGGATACGGATATGCAGGTGGACGCGGATATGCGGAAGATCGGGACGATATCGACGATGACATGGAGTGATGCGCCGGTTTTGAAGGGCGGCGGGCAGTCTCGCGTTCCGGGCGGTGCGGCGGAGGGTTCTCAGGTTTGGAGGTGATGTTTCGGATACAGCGGTTGGTGTGCCGACAAGAAGCTTGCAAAGCAGGAAAAGTATGTCGGTAGAGCACGCTGAGGGAGCTCTATGATAAAATACCGTCAGGTTGATTCATAGTGTAGAACACAGAGAACAACGCCACTAGGCTGGCCACTGTTTCCAACGCCGGTGGTTGCATTTCTCTTGATAACTTTGAGCCAACAGGTTCGCGCGCTTTGTTGGTGCTCGCGTTCCCACATGGCAGGCATGGGTAGGCCAAGTCGCGCCCAAGTCTAGCGAGCCGTCCTCTTCCTCTCTGCAAAGGACATTTACATCTGCGTGACCCTCATACTGAGAAAGTAGCTCTCAGGCGCATCGTAGGGTATCCTTGGTCCTCCAAACACCGTCCACCCGCCCCAACAACCATGGACCAAGTCGTCCTCTTTCCCCCGGGGACGACGCGTTCGCTCGCGGGGCCACACCGTAAGTGCCTCTTTAGGCCCTCGTTCGCTGCTGGGGCCCTGTTCATGATCTATAGTAGTCCCTGGACGCGTCCCCTCCTCGTACCATCCTACTTTGCCCTCGCGTCCCTCGTCGTTCTCATCCTACAAGCCCCTTCTCCTCGGGACCAGCCAAACGGCTTTGGCTTCGCACGCCCATCGGCGCTGCCGTCGAGGACGAGTCGGAGGGCGCTGGCGCTGGCGAGTCCAGCGTCGTCGCCGCCGGTGGAGGCAACGACGGCCGTCAAGGATCATGTGGAGTGGTCAGGTGCATCGACCATATTCTTCTTCCAGCTCGCCCGCCTCGTCCTGTCCTCGCGCTCCCTGCTCCCTCGATACTCTGCTTCCTCAGGGAAGAAGAAGAGCAACAGCAGCAGCAGCCGTCCTCCATCGATTCCGCCGGCCTGCTCCGAGTGGACTCACTGCGCGGCGGCGGCAAGCACGGACGCAAAAAGCCAAAGCATAAGCACGGTCATGGAGGTGGATCGTTCTCGGAACGCAAGTGGATCGACCTCGCGTTTTGTCTCGACTACAGTACATGCGTCGTGTATCCTCGCTTTCCGCTGATCTTTCTTCCTCACTCGCGTTATGTACTGGTATAGCTATACGCGTGCATTTTGGCGTCGGTTGCGATTACGGCGCGGAGAACCCGCGCCTCGGTCGCGTCGTTCCATCTATCCGCGTCGTTGCTCGTCACCTTCTCCGTTTATGCGTACCTCGATGTTTGACCGCTGCTTACTTTCACGCTGGTGCCAGCAGATCGCTGGGAAGGCGCCTTGCTCTGGGCCAAGATCGACCTCCTTTCTGTCGCGGGTATCGTCATCCCGTTGATTACCCCGTGTCAATATGTCGCACTCGATCCCAAGGCGAGATTCTCTTTCTTGTCTCGTCATCTCGCCTGCTCCTGACACCCTCTGTAGCACCCACAGACGACCATCAATCCAGAGCAGACGGCGTCCCCTTTTTGTCTATGATGATTTATTCATTCCTCAATTCTATCGTCTTCTTGGCATCTCGTGTTCCGCACTTGTCACAAGATATGCTTCCCGCGCTCGCGGATTACAACTACCCAAAAACCTTGTGCAAAGGAGCTTCAACCCATGTGTATATTTCTCATCAATGCATCCTTTATTAACCTGCTCCATTAGCACTTGGATACCTTTTCCGGTAGTCGCAGGAGCTATCTTTGGGGCTTAATGACTATCTTTCGTACGTCCCTCGGCAGAGCTCAATTGTCTTTCGACTCACGCACACTCAGGCTGGGAATACTTCCAAATGTCAATCCTTGTCATCATCAGAGTCATATTATGGCTTCTCGCGCCGGTTGGACTGAATAAGCTTTTGCGGTGCGCTTTCTGATATGTGTCCTTCGTGTTTGCGCTAGACGTGTTCTTTAGCTACACAGGACGGACGCTGTCGTCCATCCATGGGTTTAAGTCACGTACCTCTTCCTAGGAACGACGCTCGCCACCAGCGCTTTCCAGTGATACATTTTCATTGCAGTCAGTAGATGAAAATGTCTTCAAGTCATGCTCCTCACGCGTTCTCTTATCTACCATCCAGACGGGCATCCTCGTGCACGTTTCTGCTATAGTTACTCAACTCGTCTTTGAGTACGCTGGTGCCGGCCAAGGACCTCGAGTCGTCCTTCGAGATCGTGGAGATGGTGTTGTCGCTGCTCCGGCCGTCGAAAAGCTTGGCGTTCCTCTCGTTCTGGTCGTTCGCGAAGGTGCACGGGCCGAACCTCGCGTTTGTGGAGTTGATGAAGGCGCGCGGAGATCTGGACCGCTCGGCGGTCAACGAGGTGATGGACAGCATCAAGTGCAAGGTGAAGGAGAAGAACCTGACGGACCATACATGATTTCTCTTCGTCTTCATGGGACCCTGCTCATGGATTTGCCGCGTAGCCCCTGAACCTACTATTATGAAGAAAATAACGATCGAGGCCGCGTTCTCACGTCTATTACGGACTGGAAAAGCATGAAAAGTCTCGTACTACGTCTGTAATAATATACCCGGCATCGAAATCGAAGGCACTAGGAAACATTGTAAATATTGTACCCCAGTTGGAAGGGTATTTTCTCGGTATTAATATATTAATGATTGAATGCTGTTGACGAGCGCGCGCTCCGACATGGCCGAACCGCCTAGTTCCGGGCATGAGTTGGATGACTGGCTACGACGACCTCAAATAGAAGCATTATGCTGTATTTATTACAACTTGTACTCGATGATTCGATAGATATGAGTATAGGGAGATTCTCCGTATTCATGCTTCCTGGGTGGAGTCAGGGCCTCTGTAGTAATCCGATCAACACCATGCCTGAGGGCGACGTGAGTAAAACTCACAATCCACGACATCGTTGTCCGATGCAACGACGTCGCCTTGATTGTCCTGAGCCATTGCACCTGCACCGTGCTCGAGAAGGACACGGACAACTTCCGCGTGCTCCTCCTTCAACGCTATATCCAACGGAGTCAGCCCGTTGTTGGCCTGGGCTGTTGCATCTGCCCCGTGCTTGAGAAGTAGACGTGTCAATTCCAAATATCCTTTGGCTGCCGCGAAATGTAACGGAGTCTTCCCGTCCTTCTTCTGGGATGTTGCATCTACGCCGCGCTCGAGAAGTAGGCGTGCGAGTTCAACGTGTCCCCCAGCTGCCACCATGGATAATGGAGTCAACCCATCCTTGTCCCGGGCTGTCGCATCCGCCCCGCGGTCGAGGAGGAGGCGCGCGACTTCCACCTGTCCCTGGTCCGACGCCCAGTGTAATGGAATCCATCCATCGTCGTCCTGGGCTGTCACATCTGCCCCACGGTCGAGAAGAAGGCGCGCAACTTCCACATGTCCCCCCAACGATGCGAAATGCAATGAAGTGATCCCATCCTCGTCCTGGGCTGTGGGATCCAGACCGTGCTCAATAAGACAGCGTACCATTTCCACATGTCCTCCGATCGACGCTCCAAACAATGCGGTTGACCCATCATCGAACTTGGCTGTCACGTCTATGCCATGCTCAAGAAGGACTTGGATAAGTTCCACATGTCCCCCGAGTGATGCTGTTAGTAATAGAAGCAACCGTTCATCAGCTGGAGCTGTTGAAACTGCGCCATGTTCGATAAGGACGCGGATGGCTTCAAAATTTCCCTCGAACGATGCCCGCTGCAACGGAGTCCACTGGCTTGTTTCAGCAATCTCCGCTGCCACACCGAGCTCGAGAAAGACATTAACGACTTGCGCTTGCCCAGATAGAAACGCAAGGTCTGGTGGAGCAATGTTTTGCTCGTCCTTGGCTGCCGGGTCCGTGCCGCGATCCAGGAGGACCCGCACAACACCGACATGTCCCCCCCTTGATGCGAGGTGTAACGGAGTTGACTTGCGCTTGTCCCGGGCTTCCGCGTCCGCGCCGTTGTCCAGAAGGATACAAGCAACTCCTACATGACCCCTCCTGCACGCCACATGCAATGCGGTCCAGTTGTCCTCAAAGCCCCGACCATGCACGTCTTGTGACCGTTCAATCACCAGGAACTTTACGATGGCGTCTAGGCCACACAGAGCGGCATAATGCAACGGCGTTCCACGAGGCTGTGATGGCCTTTCCTCTCGCTTTTCTCGACGCCAGTATGGGTCTTCTAAATCATGGATCCACACCCAGACAGCAAAATGGAATTTGCTCGGGTCGAACAGCTGCTTCATCCCATCCTCCACCTTTCCAGACACGTCCTCGAACCGGGCATGGTCCACCCAATGCTCCGCAGCATATTCGACAAGAGGAAATTTGTCCAGGTCGTCTCTGGTGATGTTTTTGTCGAGGTGTAATAGCATTCCGAGGCATGCTTGCGCGGCGAGGGTATGAGCATGTGTCATGGAGACGCGATAACGATGGAGAATAATGTCACTTGATCCGGCAAGTCGGGAAGATGTCAAGAACTCCTTGACCGAAAAATGGGAAAATTGTATCACTGTCGAACCATCGACATTGACAATGGCGAGCAAACTCAGGGTCGTGGAAAGGACTGCGTCGACTGGATCTTCGAGGAGCCAACCCTTGTGAAATTTCGGAATCGGCCCAGTCTCGAAGTCAAATCCAAGAAACTGTGCGAGTTCCTCCACACGGAGTGGGCGGGAAGCGACTGCGACACATTCGAGAAGACGATGCGCAAGGTCCCAATTCGTTTCATCGAGATCTCGTAACGCCCGCTCGTATGTCTCATCGAGGGTCGCCGGGAGTTCTTCCAGAGCGTGCTGTATACGTCCTGGGAGGCACCGTCGAAGGTAACCTAGCTGGCAATCCGCCCATCGGAACCTATAATAGATCTGAATTATGTCATCGATAATGAAGCGTCAACGGCTTACATGCCATCAGCCTTATGCGTGAGCACCTCGATCACAAGTTCTTTGTCTGCTGCTTTCCATCTTCGCATAATTCGATCCGAATTAACGAATGATTTGATATAATTCTCGATGTCCTCCATTTGTCCGATCTCCTCATGTAGAGAAATTGAATGGAAAGTCAAAGGGTCGAGGATGGCTTTGATGTCCGTCTCGGGTCGGCTAGTCACGCAAATCCGAAAGTTCGGAAGTTGTGAGTCAATCAGCTCTTCCACGAGCATCAAAACTCTATCCCGAGATGACAAAGATGATGTGAATGGGCATTCATCCACCGCATCAATAATCAGATACACAGGCGCTTGTCCAGGAAGTTTCAGTATCTCCTGTAAGCATTTCACAAGTGC
>Ga0210393_10003786_pt1 | contig 12079 bp, 8 predicted proteins | sample IncBWC27OmetaG_FD_160068 | JGI IMG/M metagenome (GOLD analysis project Ga0210393, IMG submission 160068) | Forest soil microbial communities from Barre Woods Harvard Forest LTER site, Petersham, Massachusetts, United States - Inc-BW-C-27-O ... | reverse complement strand
TGAGTTCAAGAAGGAAAGCGGCATCGACGTGCGCAAGGATCCCCTTGCCATGCAGCGCCTGAAGGAAACCGCCGAAAAAGCCAAGATCGAGCTGTCCTCGAGCCAGCAGACCGAGATCAACCTGCCCTACATCACGGCGGATGCGGCGGGTCCGAAGCACCTGAACATGAAACTGACCCGCGCGAAGCTCGAGTCGTTGGTCGAGGACCTGGTCCAAAAGACCATGGAGCCCTGCCGCATTGCGCTTAAAGACGCCGGCTTGTCCATGAAGGATGTGGGCGAGGTCATTCTGGTGGGCGGGCAGACCCGCATGCCGATGGTGCAGAAAGCGGTGAAGGACCTGTTCGGCAAGGAGCCGCGCAAGGATGTGAACCCGGATGAAGCCGTGGCGGTGGGCGCCGCGATTCAGGGCGGCGTTCTCTCAGGCGACGTGAAAGACGTGTTGCTGCTCGACGTGACCCCGTTGTCGCTGGGGATCGAAACCCTGGGCGGCGTCATGACCAAGGTGATCGAGAAGAACACCACGATTCCCACCAAGGCATCGCAGACCTTCTCGACCGCGGATGATAATCAGACCGGCGTGACCATCCACGTGTTGCAGGGCGAGCGCGAGCGCTCGACCGACAACAAGTCGTTGGGCCGCTTCGACCTCACGGATATTCCCCCGGCGCCGCGCGGCATGCCGCAAATCGAAGTCGCCTTCGACATCGATGCCAACGGCATCTTGAACGTCTCGGCGAAGGATGTGAAAACCGGCAAGGAACAGCGCATCGTCATCAAGGCCTCGAGCGGTTTGTCCGAGGCGGAGATCAAGCGCATGGTGTCGGATGCCGAAACGCATGCCGAGGAGGACAAGAAGTTCCGTGAGCTGGTCGGTGCGCGCAACAAGGCCGATGCCGCCATTCACACGGTGGAGAAGGCGCTCAAGGATGCCGGCGACAAGGTCTCCGACGATCAGAAGAAGTCGGCTACCGATGCGGTGGCGGCGCTCAAGAGCGCGATGAGCAGCGATGACCGCGATGACATCGACAGTAAGACGACGGCGCTGGAGCAGGCCTCGAGCGCTATCATGCAGAAGATGTACGAGCAGTCCGCGGCGAGTGCCGGTGCCGGCGCCTCGGGACCCGGTGCCGAGAGTGGATCGGCTGGACAGCACGCGCCCAAAGACGATGTGCTGGATGCGGAGTTCGAGGAAGTGAAGGACGATCGCAAGAAGGCCTGACGGCGGCATTTGTGATGCGTTAGATTGCGGACTGAAACCGCCGGTATGCATAGTGCCGGCGGTTCGTTTTTATGTGAAGGTCTTAGGGTAAGCAATGGCGAAGCAGGATTTCTATAAGCTCCTCGACGTGCCGCGGAACGCGTCGGAAGCCGACATTAAAAAGGCCTACCGCCGTCTCGCGATGAAATTTCACCCGGATCGCAATCCCGACGATCCGGATGCCGAACACCGTTTCAAAGAGTGCAAGGAGGCGTACGAAGTCCTCTGCGACTCGCATAAACGCGCGATCTACGACCAGTTTGGACATGCGGGCCTGGAGGGCAACCGCGGCGGCGGCTTCAGCGCCGGCGAGGCATTCGGCGATATTTTCGGTGAAATGTTCGGCGACATCTTTTCCGGCGGCCAGCGCGGCCGATCGCAAGTGTTCCGCGGCGCAGACCTGCGCTACGAACTCGATTTGGATCTGGAGAAGGCGGTGTTCGGCACCGAGACCGAGATCCACATTCCCTCCATGGGCGAGTGCAAAACCTGCAAGGGGAGCGGTGCAGCCAAAGGCTCCACGCCGAAAACCTGCGACACCTGCAATGGCCAGGGTCAGGTCCGGGTGCAGCAGTCCATCTTCACCATCCAGCAACCCTGTCCACGCTGCAAAGGCCGCGGCAAAATCATATCCAACCCCTGCGATACCTGTTTCGGCCAGGGCCGGGTCCGGCAGGAGAAAACACTGCCGGTCAAAGTCCCGGCGGGCGTCGATAGCGGCGATCGCATTCGCTTGAATGGCGAGGGCGAGGCGGGCCGCAACGGCGGCCCGGCGGGCGATCTGTATGTCGAAATTCGGGTGAAGGAGCATGCAATCTTCGAGCGCGAAGGCAGCCACCTGTCCTGCGAAGTGCCCATCACCTTTGTCACCGCGGCACTCGGCGGTACGGTCGAGGTGCCCACCCTCGATGGCGAGGTCATCCTCAAGATTCCCGCCGAGACCCAATCGGGACGGGTATTTCGCATGCGCGAGAAAGGCGTGCGGCCGGTGCGCGGCGGCGCCGCCGGCGATTTGTTCTGCCGTGTCGTGGTCGAGACACCGGTGAGTTTGCGCGGCGAACAAAAGGAAATGCTAAAGAAATTCGCCGAGTCCCTGGAGCAGGGCAGCCATCATCCGAAGGAAGAGACGTTTTTTGAGGGCGTGAAGAAGTTCTTTACGCGCGCGGTCGAATAAGTGCGGCCGCATGCGCTGACCGTGTTCGGCATTACCGGCCGCATGGGACAGTCGCTGATCCGGGCCCTGCGCGAAGGCGCGGAGTTTGAGCTGCGCGGTGCAACCGCTTCCGCCGGCAGCACGCGCCTTGGGTCGGATGCCGCCGCAGACGGGCCGGCGACGGGCGTTCTGATCACCTCCGATCCCGCCGCGGCACTGAAGGGGGCCTCTGTGGCGCTGGATTTCAGTGTAGGAAGCGCGGTGGCTTTACATGCGCAGGCGTGCGTAAGAGGCTCCGTGCCCCTGCTGGTCGGTACCACCGGGTTCGACGCGCCTGCCAAAGCCGAGCTTACGCGTGCGGCAAAGTCGATTGCCGTGCTGATCGCGCCCAATACCAGCATCGGGGTCGCGGTGTTGAATGAATTGACGGCTGCGGCCAGCCGCGCGCTGGGCAGCCTCTACGATGTGGATATATCAGAGGCGCATCATCGGCAAAAGCGCGATGCACCCTCAGGTACGGCCTTGAAGTTGGGCGAGACGATCGCCAGATCGCGCAACGTGGCCTTAAACGAAGTCGCAGTTTTTGAGCGTCACGGCATGGATACCCCGCGCCGCGCCGGCAGCATTGGTTTTTCGGTGGTGCGGGCCGGCGACATCGTCGGCGAGCACACGGTGACATTCACCGGATCCGGCGAGCGACTGGAACTCACCCATCGAGCCACCGACCGGATCACCTTTGCCCGGGGGGCGCTCCGGGCGGCTGCCTGGCTGATTGGCCGCCCGGCGGGCCTCTACGAGATGAAAGATGTGCTGGGACTTTGAGAAGAAGCATGGACAGTGATCGCAGGCATCGTTAATATTCGCGCCCGGAAACTGATCGCGAATCAACCCATAAAGCGGGAGGACGTTCTCAAGAGCGCCTCCCGCTTTGCGCATCTGCGTCAACGCGCCGAAGCGCAAAGCGAGGAACCGGAGTGTCGACCCCTGCAGTGCTAGCTCTCGAAGATGGCACCGTGTTCCGAGGCGTCTCAGTAGGCGCAAAAGGCAACACGACAGGTGAAGTAGTTTTCAATACGGCGATGACCGGCTACCAGGAGATCCTCACCGATCCCTCGTACTGCCGCCAGATCGTCACGCTGACCTATCCCCATATCGGCAATACCGGCACGACGCCCGAGGACCTGGAATCCGGCGCGGTTTATGCCGCGGGACTGGTGATTCGCGACCTACCGCTGCTGCATTCGAACTGGCGTGCCACCGAGTCTTTGCAGAGTTTCCTGCTTCGCTGCAAGGTGGTGGCGATCGCCGATATCGACACCCGCAAGCTCACCCGACTGCTGCGCGACAAGGGTGCGCAATCCGGCTGCATCATGACGGGGGAGAACATCGACCAGAACGCCGCGGTGCGCGCCGCCAAGAAATTTCCGGGCTTGAAGGGAATGGACCTGGCCAAGGCGGTCTCGACCAAAAAAATCTACCAGTGGAATGACGGCCTGATCTGGAAGACCGCGGCCAAGCCGCCGCGTCCGCAAAGCCGCCTGCATGTGGTCGCGTACGACTACGGCATCAAGCGCAGCATCTTGAGGATTCTCGCTGAGCATGGCTGCCGAATGACAGTCGTGCCCGCACAAACCCCAGCAGATCAAGTTCTTGCGATGAATCCTGATGGTATTTTCTTATCCAACGGACCCGGCGACCCGGAGCCGTGCGACTACGCCATCCAGGCCATCGCCAAGTTTTTGGAGACCGACATTCCGGTGTTCGGGATTTGTCTCGGGCACCAATTGCTCGGGCTCGCGAGCGGCGCGAAGACCATCAAAATGAAGTTCGGCCACCATGGCGCGAATCATCCGGTGCTGGAGATCGATTCAGGCCGGGTGCTGATATCGAGCCAGAACCATGGATTCGCGGTCGATGAAACGACGCTGCCCGACACGCTGCGCCCGACCCATCGATCGCTGTTCGACGGCTCCTTGCAGGGCGTCAGCCGGACCGATCGGCCGGCCTTCAGCTTCCAAGGACATCCGGAGGCAAGCCCCGGTCCGCATGACTTGCGGCTGCTGTTCGAGCACTTCATGTACTTGATGGTGAAGCGTGTGCAGGCCAATTCCCGCGGGCGGACTCCGGTCAAGCAAAAATCGGCGGAAGGCTAGTGCCGAAGCGTACCGACCTCGACAGCATCCTGATCATCGGCGCCGGGCCCATCATCATCGGGCAGGCCTGCGAGTTCGACTATTCTGGAGCTCAAGCGTGTAAGGCCCTGAAAGAAGAGGGATATCGCGTCATCCTGGTGAACTCCAATCCGGCCACCATCATGACCGACCCGGAAACCGCGGACGCTATTTATATAGAGCCGATCAACTGGCGCACCATCGCCCGCATCATCGAGAAGGAGCGGCCCACCGCGTTGCTGCCGACCATGGGGGGCCAGACGGCCCTGAACACCGCCTTGGATCTGGTGCGCGAAGGCGTGTTGGAGAAATTCGGAGTCGAGATGATCGGCGCCTCGCAGCGCGCCATCGACATGGCGGAGGATCGCGAATTGTTCCGGCGTGCCATGGCGGACATTGGTTTGGAAACGGCGCGCGCGCGCATTGCGCACAGCATGGAAGAGGCGCTCGCGGTCCAAGCGGAAATCGGTTTCCCCACCGTCATCCGGCCGTCCTTTACCTTGGGCGGCTCAGGCGGCGGCATCGCCTATAACCGGGAAGAATTCGAAGCCATCGTGGCGCGCGGACTCGACGCCTCGCCCACCAACGAGGTGCTGCTCGAGGAATCGGTGCTCGGCTGGAAAGAGTTCGAGATGGAAGTCGTGCGCGATCACGATGACAACTGCATCATCGTCTGCTCCATCGAGAACATCGATCCCATGGGCGTGCACACCGGCGATTCCATCACCGTGGCGCCGGCGCAATCGCTGACCGACCGCGAATACCAGCGCTTGCGGGATGCCTCGATTGCGGTACTGCGCAAGATCGGCGTCGACACGGGCGGCTCCAATGTGCAGTTCGCCATCAACCCGGACGATGGCCGGGTGCTGGTCATCGAAATGAACCCGCGGGTGTCGCGCTCCTCGGCGCTCGCCTCCAAGGCCACCGGATTTCCGATCGCCAAAATCGCCGCCAAACTCGCCGTGGGCTATACCTTGAACGAGTTGAAGAATGAAATCACCGGCGGGGCGACGCCGGCCTCGTTCGAGCCGACCATCGATTATGTGGTCACGAAGATTCCGCGCTTTACCTTCGAGAAATTCCCGGGTGCCAACACGCGCCTGACCACGCAAATGAAATCGGTGGGCGAGGCGATGGCCATCGGCCGCACCTTTCAGGAATCGATGCAAAAGGCGCTGCGCAGCTTGGAGACCGGCTACGACGGCTTCAACGAGCAGTTGACGCTGCCCTTGAGCGAAGCGGCGGCCGAAAAACTGGCATACGAGCTGCGCTGGCCGGGGCCCGATCGGATCCTGTACGTGGCCGATGCGTTTCGCGCCGGCTGGACGCTACAACAGGTGTTCGACGCGACCAAGATCGATCCGTGGTTCCTGTCGCAGATTGAGGATCTGCTGCGCGAGGAGGCGGTGCTCGCCAAGGACGGATTCGAATCCCTAAACCTGGCGCGCCTGCGTGCCTTGAAGCGCAAGGGCTTTTCCGATTCGCGCATCGCCAAGCTGGTGGGACGCGACGAGAGCGACATCCGCCGGGAGCGGCGCCGGCTGGCCTTGCATCCGGTCTACAAGCGGGTCGATACCTGCGCTGCCGAATTCAGCACCTCGACGGCGTACTTGTATTCGACCTACGAAGAGGAATGCGAGGCGGCGCCGACCGACCGGCGCAAGATCATGATCTTGGGTGGTGGCCCGAACCGCATCGGTCAGGGAATCGAATTCGATTATTGCTGCGTGCACGCCGCCATGGCGCTGCGCGAGGACGGTTTCGAGACCATCATGGTGAACTGCAATCCCGAGACCGTCTCCACCGATTACGACACCTCGGATCGGCTGTACTTCGAGCCGCTGACCTTTGAAGACGTGATGGAAATCATCGAGAAGGAAAAGCCGGAGGGCGTCATCGTGCAGTACGGCGGCCAGACGCCGCTGAAATTGTCGCGCGCGCTCGCGGCCGCGGGCGCACCCATCATCGGGACGACGCCCGACAGCATCGATGTGGCCGAGGACCGCGAACGCTTCCAGAAACTGGTGACGAGCCTAAAACTCAAGCAACCGGCGAATGCCTCGGCGCGCACCGAGGAGCAGGCCATCGTGATGGCGCGCGACGTGGGCTTCCCGTTGGTGGTGCGGCCGAGCTACGTGCTCGGCGGCCGGGCCATGGAAGTCGTGTTCAATGAGGACGACCTGCGCCAGTACATGATCGACGCCGTGAAGGTCTCGAACGACAGTCCGGTGCTGCTCGACCGCTTCCTGGACCTGGCCATAGAGGTGGATGTGGACGCGGTGAGCGACGGAACCGACGTGCTCATTGGCGGCATCATGGAGCACATCGAGCAGGCCGGCGTGCATTCCGGGGACTCCGGCTGCTCGCTGCCGCCCAACGGGTTGTCGCCCGAGATCCAAGACGAATTGCGGGTGCAGACGCGGAAATTGGCCAAGGCGCTCAATGTCATCGGCCTGATGAACATTCAGTTTGCGATACAAAGCGGCGTGATTTACATCCTCGAGGTCAATCCGCGCGCCTCGCGCACCGTGCCGTTTGTGTCCAAGGCGACCGGCATTCCGCTCGCCAAGGTGGCGGCGCGGGTCATGACGGGAAAGACGTTGGCGGTGCAGGAACGCACCGTGGAACGCATCCCGCCCTATTTTTCGGTCAAGGAGGCGGTGTTCCCCTTCATCAAGTTCCCGGAAGCCGACCCGATTCTGGGGCCGGAGATGAAATCCACCGGCGAGGTGATGGGGACGGGCAATACCTTCGGCGAGGCCTACGCGAAGGCGCAGGCCGCTTCCGGGGTGATCCTGCCGACCCGGGGACTGTGTTTCATCAGCGTGCGCGACCGGGATAAGCCGGGGGCGGTGATCCTCGCGCAAATGCTGATCGCGCGCGGCTTTGAGATCGCGGCCACGGGGGGCACGTCGAAGGTGCTGGAAGAGGCCGGCATCATCTGCCGGCGCGTCAACAAGGTGCGCGAGGGTCGCCCGCACGTCGTCGATATGATAAAGAATGATGAGGTGGCGTTGATCGTCAATACCACCGAGGGCAAGCAGGCGGTGCGCGAATCGCGCTCCATCCGTCGCGAGGCGGTCGCGAGGCGAGTAACCTATTACACCACCGTGGCCGGCGCACGCGCGACGTGCGATGCGCTGGATCACCTAGGCGACATCGAAGTGAATCGATTACAGGATTTGCACAAGGAAATGGCGTGACGCGGACTCCCATGACGCTGCGCGGCGCCGAACGGCTGCGCGCGGAACTGAAGCAGCTCAAGAGCGAGGCGCGGCCGAATGTCATCAAGGCCATCGCCGAGGCGCGTGCGCACGGCGACTTGAGCGAGAACGCCGAATATCATGCCGCCCGCGAGCAGCAGAGCTTCATCGAAGGCCGCATCAATCAGATCGAGAATCGCCTGAGCAATGCCGAGGTGATCGACGTCACCAAGCTTACTGCCAACGGCCGCGTGGTGTTCGGCTCTACGCTCGAGCTGGAAGATCAGGACGGCGGCAACAAAGTGGTGTACCAGCTGGTTGGCGATGATGAGGCCAACATCAAACAGGGCCTGCTATCGGTGTCCTCGCCGATTGCGCGCGCGCTCATCGGCAAGTCCGAGGGTGACGTCGTCGATGTCACCGTGCCGGGTGGCACTCGCTCTTACGAAATCGTTTCTGTCCGCTACGTGTAAAGAATCGTGAAGATTTTGGCGCGCCCGTTCCGGGTGCTGATGACTCTGTGGGCAGGCAGCCTCTGGTCGCTGCTCTGGGTTGCAGCAGTTCTGTTCAGATTCGGAACCGATCGGCATATCGCCGGTCTCATTGCCGCGCGGCTGTTTAGCATCGAGACTTACCTCGGGCTCGCCGCGGCGGCCTTTGCCCTGCTGCTGCCGAATCGCGGCCGATTTCGCTGGGGGTTTCTGGCCGTGGCGCTGCTGGCGGTCAACGAATGGCTGTTGAAGCGCGCGATGGGTCTGGCGCAGGTGCATGGCCGCGCGTGGGGGTTGGGTTTCGGCGCTTGGCACGGCGTCTCGGCAGGACTTTACGTGCTCGCCTGTCTGTGCGTCCTCGTCATGATTTATAAGGATGAATATCGCAATGGTTAAAGGCACCCGGTTTTATTTCGCCGCCCTGGGCTGCTCACTGGCGTCCAGCGCGTGGTGCGGAGCGCCATTTTCATTCGACTCGGCACCGGGCCGACTGCCCAAGAATGTCGTTCCCGTCAGCTACGAAGTCGCCATTGTTCCCGATACCGATGCCTTGAAATTCACCGGAACCGAGTCGGTGCAGCTGCAATTCCGTGCGGCGACCGCGACGGTGCGATTCAATTCGCTCAACGAGACCTTGAGCCACGTGCTGCTCGACGGGCAGCCGGTCAAGAGCGTGAGCTCCAGCGATGAGCAGCAGCTCACCACGGTGACGTTGGCGAAGCCGGCGACGGGCCTGCACACCTTGAGTTTTTCATACAGCGGCAAAATCGAAACGCAGCCGCAGGGATTGTTTGCACAGAAGTACAAGCAAAACGGCGCTCAGGCCGTCTTGCTGTCGACGCAATTTGAAGCCACGGATGCGCGCCGCATGTTTCCCTGCTGGGATGAACCGTCATTTCGGGCCTACTTTCACCTGACGGTCACGGTACCGTCGTCCTGGGCCACGGTCGGAAACATGCCGATCGAACGTCGCGTTGTCCACGGCCAATCAGCGACGGTGAGCTTTCAGCGGTCCCCGAAAATGTCGTCCTACCTGGTGGAGTTCACGGGCGGGGATTTGCGCGAGGTGAGCGCGGCGCGCGGCGGCACGCGATTCGGTGTTTGGGCGGTCGCGGGTCACGAGCAAGATGGCGCGGTGGCGCTCGCCAGCGCCCAGGATATTTTGGCTGACTACAACGATTACTTTGCCCAACCGTATCCTCTGCCGAAACTCGATTCCATTGCCGTGCCGGGTGGCTTTTCCGGCGCCATGGAGAACTGGGGGGCGATAACTTATAACGATCGAATATTGCTGGTCGGCCCCTCGAGCACCATGCAAAACCGGCAAACGATTTATAGCATTCAAGCGCACGAGATGGCGCACCAATGGTTCGGGGACTTGGTCACCATGGGATGGTGGGACGATACCTGGCTCAATGAAAGCTTTGCCTCCTGGCTCGGCTCCAAGGAGACGGCGGCGCGCAATCCTCAGTGGCGCTGGTGGGAGCAGGAAGACGAATCCCGGGAGTCGGCGATGGCGGCGGATGCGCGCGCGACTTCGCATGCCATCGAGCAGCACGTCACCAACGAGCTGGATGCGCTGAATTCCTTCGATTCGGACATTACGTACAGCAAAGGTGAAGCGCTGCTGCGCATGCTGGAGGCTTACATCGGCGAGGACATTTTTCGCCAGGGGATCCGCAGCTACATCAAGGACCGAGCCTATTCGAACGCGGCAGCGGCCGATCTGTGGAACGCCCTGGCGAAAGCCAGCGGTAAGAACGTGCCGGCAGTCGCGGCGCAGTGGATCGAGAAGCCGGGATTTCCCTTGGTTCAGGTGACGGCGGCCTGCGATTCGTCCGGCAATCGCAGCGTGACATTACGTCAGAAGCGTTTCCTGCTGGATGGCGGTAGTTCGGATGGCGCGCAGTGGCAGGTGCCCTTGCGAATCCGCGCCGGATCCGCCGCGCCGCGCGCGGTGCTGCTCGACACACAGGGGCAGACAATCGCAGCAGGCCGTTGCGACGAGGCTTTGTCCGTCAATGCCGACGCCATCGGTTATTATCGCGTCCGGTACGACGCCGAGACGCTGGCCGTGAACACGCGGCTTTTCCCCAGCGCGGTTGACGGGGACCGCATTGCGTTGCTCGACGATCAGTGGGCGTTGGTGGGAAGCGGTGAGACGTCGTTGCAGGGCTTCTTGGCGCTGGCAGCCGCCATGGGCGCCGACCGCGATACCCGTGCTTGGCAGCAAATTGTCCGGGCGCTGGCGAGCATTGAATACGCCGAACGCGGTTCTCCCGGGCATCAGGCGTTCGCCGCCTACGCGCGGGCACTGATCAAGCCGGTGGCCGATCAGTTGGGGTGGGACGCCGCGCCGCAGGAAACGCCGGATGTGGGTGAGTTACGCGACACGCTGTTGCGGGATTTAAGCCGCTGGGACGACCAAGCCACGATCGCTGAGGCACGCCGACGCTTCGCTGCATTCGTCAAGGATCCGCACGGTGTAAGCGCGGACGCGCAAGCGACCTTGCTGGCGATCGTCGGACAAAACGCGGACGCTGCGACGTTTGCGCAGCTGCATGCGCTGGCCAAGGGCGCAAAAGACGACACATTCATGCAGCGCTGCTATGTGGCGATGGCACGGGTGCGGGATCCGGAGCTCGCCCGTCAAGTCGTGCAAATCGCCGTGTCCGATGAAATACCGCCGCAGGCCAACACCCTCGGCCTTCAATTGGTTCTCTCTTTGGCGCGCGAACATCCGCGGCTTTCCTGGGAAACCTATATCGCCCATCAGGATCAGCTGATGAAGTCGGTACCGGGCGAGGGTCGGGCGCTGGTGATCGCCGAGCAAACGCCGGGCGCATATTGGGATGCGCTGCCGCTGGATCAACTCGAGGCGTGGGCGCGCGCGAATATTCCCAAGGGAGCCTCCGACAATCTGGCGCGCGGCATGGAGACCGCGCGTCACAGAGCGGCGCAAAAGCTGGCGCTGGTCAAGGCTGCGGATGCCTACCTGGTCACGGCAACGCACGCGGCGCGCTGACGCCCGTGTCCGTGCAACTGGGTTCTTAAGAGTCGGGCAGGAGAATCTTGGGTAGCTGCGCGCTGCGGCGATAAAACACGCCGACATTGCCGATACGCTGCACGATTTCGCTGGATGTTTGCCGGGCCAAATCATTGAGCGCCGCATCCCGTGCGCTGCGCTCCCCGACCCGGGCGGACACCTTGACCAATTCGTGATCGGTGAGGGCGCGATCCAATTCCTTCACGACGCCCGGGGTCAGGCCGGCATTGCCCAGCATGACGATGGAACTCAACGGATGTCCCAGACGGCGCAAATATTTCTTTTGTTTCTCGGTCAGTGTCATGGCGCGATTATAGTTGTAGTTCAAATGCCCAAGCGCACTAAAAGCAGTTCCCGATGGCTTGCCGAACACGCCAACGATGAGTTCGTGAAGCGCGCGCAGAAAGAAGGCTGGCGCTCGCGCGCGGTGTTCAAGCTGGCGCAGATTCAGGAGAGCGAGCGGCTGCTGCGGCCGGGAATTCGCATGGTCGATTTAGGGTCCGCCCCGGGCGGCTGGAGCCAATACGCGGCGCGCATTGTGGGCGGCAAGAGCCGCATCGTGGCGACCGACATATTGCCCATGGATGCGATACCGGGCGTTGAATTCGTGCAGGGCGACTTCAGAGATGAGGCGGTGCTGGAGCAGGTTTTACAGCGGGTTGGGGCGGACAAAATCGAGCTTGTATTGTCGGATATGGCCCCCAACATGGCAGGTATAGATGCTGTGGACCAGCCCCGTTCGATGTGCTTGGCG
>Ga0210393_10003784_pt1 | contig 12088 bp, 18 predicted proteins | sample IncBWC27OmetaG_FD_160068 | JGI IMG/M metagenome (GOLD analysis project Ga0210393, IMG submission 160068) | Forest soil microbial communities from Barre Woods Harvard Forest LTER site, Petersham, Massachusetts, United States - Inc-BW-C-27-O ... | reverse complement strand
TCCATGGGTCAATCCTGGCTGGATCCTCCTGTCACCTCGGGACGAAGAACCATCCCAAACAGTCCTTATCTTCGTGCCATTCAACCCTGAGCTCAACCCTTGAGCTAAATTCTTCAGGCCCTTCCGTTCAGGCCCATGGTTTCAACCCCGGGAACCGTCCACCCTCCGCAACGCGCCCTGCAGGGGACGCAAGATCGAGTCACTCAAAGCCAAGGTGAATGACTTCACCGGGCTGTAAGCGAGATTTACACTGTGTTCGAATGGTAATGGCCGTGCGCGTGCCGTCCGTCCTGGCGATCTCAAGCTGGTTAACGCCAATTTCCACCGGATCCGCAGTAATGTGCACGGCGCCCAGTGGAAGAGGGTCAAGAAACGTCGCCTGAATGTTCCAAATATTGCATTCCTCGATACTGGGATCCTCTTTGATATTCTTGGTTACTCGCGCGTGGATTGTCTTCATGTGTCGTTCTTTATCGAAGGCACCGCCTTACGTGAATTGGAAGCGATTTCCGCTCCAGCTTTCTGGACGATCCAATCGATCAAGGATCCTAGTATCGCTCAGAACGAGACACTTGACCATTAGTAATTGGCTCTCCTGCCGTTTGCCCTGCTCCGCCGGCGAGGTATGTCCAGCCTCCTTTAACGACGCACTAAGAAAAGTCAGGCGCTCTTGGATCTGCCGCAAGTGATGGGGAAAATCCTGCAGAAATGACGTCGCAGGCTGATAAATCATCGTGGCCAACCCGGCTAAAGTGAGGATTAGAACCACAATGGAGACAGCCGATCCGATGGCCTCCGGAATTTTCACTTTCGCGAGGAGGCTGACCAGTGGAAGCAGCAGCAAGCTCATCAAGAGCGCGAGCGCCACCGGTAACACGAAATCAGGGGCAAAATACAGGGTGTAGAAGATGGCCAGAACGAAAAGGCCGGTAATGGCGAAATTCCGCACTCGTGACGGCGACGCCATCGCGGCTTGCATCGCCTCTGGCAGCGGCCGCTCATCCGCGGTCACTCCCTCTTCCGGTCTCTCTAGAGCTTCATCACCATTCTTGGAGTCGTTCGTCATTTGTGAAAGGTAAATTGGTCCACGGAGTTTGACCGGCCTTTCTACACGATATTACCTAATTCCCAGTCCGCGCGCCTTTGATAGTTGTTGATGTTAAACCAAACTTCGTCCAGCCTGATTCTCTTTTCCCATACTCTTGTCGACGGGTTACAAGTGCCTTTGCGTATTGCTGGAGAACCACCTTGGTACGTCTCGACATGCCACCAATGTTCGTGTAGCTTCTGTCCCGGAGGACCTGCAGTGCCGCATCTCGCCGTCGTCGCGTTCACCGTTATTGCGATAGTCCTGATTCTGATCTTTGTCAGGTTCAGATTTGATCAACGTTTGGACAGGATAGTCTATCTCGCACTCGACGCGTTGATTTGTGTCTTTCTCATTGCCCTGATTGTGATCTGTTTTCGCTTTTCGACGAGTTAAAGGGTAACACTTTAGCCCCTTCGGGACTGGCCCTTCGGGCCAGCGCCCTAGAGGGCGCGTCGTCCTAATGGGGAGATTCCCGGCGTTAAAACGCCTGGCTGAACCCTCTAACCCCTACGGGGGCATAAGGCCACCACCCTATACACATTGGACATAAAGTGCTTGCTCAGATCACGGTTCGAAATGTACAATCACCGTTATGCTTTGGACTATTGCGGTTATTTTGCTTATCTTGTGGCTCCTTGGATTCACCGTTTTTCATCTTGGCAGCCTGATTCACATTGTATTGGTAATCGTGGTGATTGTTGTCATCATCAGGCTCGTCCAAGGTCGCGGCTTATAGGCGTGCGACCGCGACCAGAACCTCCCATCATGGCGCTTTATCTCCGAAGCGCTCCTTTAACATTTACGCACGGCTCACCGCAGGACTGCCGTAGGGTCAGCCGTTTCTCCTTCAGGTTTACTCTGGACGACAACTATTGCAGGTAATCTGGTCTGAAATGTACGTCGATCCCAGGTGGATCCGGCTGGTAGTCGTCACGGTTGTAACCGCGTTCGTGGTAATAGCCACTCTCTTCAGCGTAGCGACCATCGTGGTAGTAACCATCACGGCTCCGGTTATAATAAGTATTCTGGCCGTCTGTCGATTCGCACGATTGCGTAGCCAATGCTCCTAACGCTAAAACAAATAGACTGAGGGCGGAAAATCGTCTTTTCATGTTATCTGGGTTTTCTTTCTACCGTGCCGCCTTGGACTGAGCCAAGGCTCCGATACGGTTAAATTGGCCGGCTTAATCGAGCACGCCAATTGACAATATTCACATCGGTCGATTTCCGCACTTCTCCAATACATTTGGAAAAGCATTACCATTGCATTTGCGTATAGCGGCGAGCCAAAATCGCCCAAGGGAACTGCTGATTGCAGGCTGGATCGAACAATCGCAACTTATCGGCTGTCTAACTTTTCATGAACAAACTTCAAATGAAAGGCTCCTGGAACGAGCTAAAGGGAAAGTTTAAACAACACTTCGGAAGGTTTCCGCAAGGTAAGGCGGATGAGTTATGGGGGCGACTGCAAAAGACGCTGGGCAAGTGGACGAAATCCGGCAAATGATCGAGACACTCTTCGTCCGCCCCCCCGGAGCTGACCATACCCGAAAGCAACAGTAATGCGTCGATAAGAGTATGCGGGAAAACGATTGAACTGGCGGAGACTTGTTGTGCCGGTTAGTCGATGCCATGCAGACGAGTCTCCAGATTGAGATCAGCGACCGGGGAGTCAACTGCCGGGTTATCCGCAGCTCCTGGCCCACCTAACAAACCGTATGAAAGCCCGGCGACTTCAATATCTGCTTCTCGCGACGTTGGTCGCTGCCGGCCTAAGAGTGACGACAGTTCAGGCAGCCGACGCTGCATCCCCAGTCGGACTCTGGAAGGGTGAAGACGCCACCTTTCAGATGTTCGAGAGTGGCGGCAAACTCAGCGCCAGGATCGTGTCGTTGAGCGAGCCGAAGACCAGTGAAGGGAAAGAGAAAACCGATATTCACAACCCAGATCCAACGAAACGCAACCATCCGATTATCGGGCTTGTCTTTATATCTGGCTTTGTGAAGAAGAGTGGAACTCGCTGGGAAGATGGCACGATCTATGATCCAAAGAGCGGCACCACTTATTCCTGTTCGATGGACCTGCAGGGCCCAGACCAGATCAAAGTCCGTGGATTTATCGGTGTCGTACTGCTTGGCCGGAATTACATTTGGACCCGAGCAAATTGAGTTTGCCCTGTTCTGGCGGGCCTCCTTCTGCCATACGTAAATGCTATGGCGAGGCTGGCAGAAGAGTATTGGAAAAGTTGCGGAATCCGAGCGACGTCGCAAGGCCCGGTAACGAAATCGAGAGCAGTGAGTGATACCGATGCGCCATCGGGCATCTACAATCTCAGCCACCCAAATTAAAGACCCTCCGTCGAACGCTCCCTATGCTACACATCATCTGGTATATCATCCTCGGCTTCATTGCCGGTCTCATCGCTCGTCTTATCCTGCATACGCACATCGATATCCTCTTTACGATTTTGCTCGGAATCGCCGGTTCAATTGTCGGTGGATTAATCGCCCGGTTGTTTTCCAGGCCGCGTGACGGAGCTCTCTTTCATCCTGCCGGCTTGATCCTATCGATCATTGGAGCGCTGATCGTTCTCTACGTCTTCAATAAGATCGGGCCGCACTATCATTGGAACCAGCTCCTGCACTGATCTTCCCCATCTCCCGCCATAGGCAAAAGCAACGGTAACACGTCGAAGAAAGTATTGGGAAGCGGCAGAGATCGCGACGAAATCCATCTTGCCATAGTTGCCATAGAGTAAATCCTAAGATGGTGCCTAACCAACCTCAGGATCAAAGGACAAGGTGGATGATCCTTGGTGGTGGCGAGCGCTACCTTGAAGATTCCGAGAAGGTGACGAGAGCATGGGGGAATGAAATAGTATGAAAATCGGAATTATCGGGGCGGGAAAAGTTGGCGGCGGCTTGGGGAAACTGTGGGCTAGAGCCGGCCACCAAGTCTTCTTCAGTTCGCGTCATCCAGACCGGCTGGAAGAACTCGTCCAACAAGCGGGCCCAGGCGCTTATTCCGGCCACGTTGCAGAGGCTGCTCACTTTGGCGATCTGATCTTGTTTTCGCCAAATTTCTGGAACGTCGACGATGCGTTGGGAGCCACTGGTCCATTGGCGGGCAAAACAGTGGTCGACGTCACAAACCCTCTCGAATGGAATCCGAACGGTCGGATGATCCGTTCTTTGCCTGGATCAACCACGGCGGGAGAAGAGTTGGCCAAAAAGCTCCCGGACGCCCGTGTTGTCAAAGCCTTCAGCACCGTCCCTGCGTCGTTTATTCCCCATGCTTTTTACAGACCCGGTCAGCTTCAACGTTTAGTGGTGTTCTATTGCGGCGATCACGCAGCTTCTAAAATAGCGGTTCACCAACTCGTCGCCGATTGCGGCTTTGTCGGCCTCGATGCCGGCCCTCTGCGGTTAGCCAGGGAGCTTGAGGCTCCAGGGCGACTTCACCGCGCGGGTCTCGTCGGAATCGCGGAAGCCAAGCGTCTGCTAAAAGAGATCGCCGATCCTGCCCAGATAGTGCGGCTAATCTCCGGCGTTTCTGACCGGCCCGTATTCGCTGCGGGAGTGAGCTATCCTTGAAGCGGACCTGCTTGTTTCAGCATGGTCCCGACGGCCCGACCCTCCCGGTCTCCGCCGGCACAGATTTGAGCGAGGATGTCGACGAATCGAGAAACGACTGGAGCGGACACTGCGTCCGGCTTCCAGGCAGCTCCCACAGGTACCCACGCACTCTCCTCGGGCGCCAGATCCCGGAAAATCACATCCTTGGCGGGTATTTTCTGCAGCGGCTCGCTGACCACCGCTACGCCAAATCCCGCCGCGACAAAGGCAAGCGCGCTAGCAGCGCCGTCCGCTTCCTTGACGATGCGCGGCTTGAAACCCACGCGCCGGCAAACTTTCAAGAGCCAATCGCCGTAATTCGGATACATCCGATTGAGGCCAATAAAGGGTTCCTCTTTCAAGAGCGCTAAAGGAATCTCCGGTTTGTTGGCATGAGGGTGCGACTTCGGCAGCGCCAGACGCACCGGGTATTTGATCAAGAACCGGACGTGCAACAACTCCAGTACCGGCCGATCGCTCGGCACCAGGATACCCACCGAGATGCGCCCCTCTAACAGCGCCCTCTCTTGCGTTACGGAATCCATCTCCACACAATCGACGACAATTCCCGGGGAAGTCAGGCGCCAGACTTCCAGCGCTTTACCCAAAAAATCGTGGGTCAGCGCCGACATATAACCAATCGCCAATTCCCCAATCTCGCCCCGGCTGATCCGCTGGGCTTTTCTGATCGAGGCATCGCATTCTTCGAGGATTCGTCGGGCGTCGATCAGGAACGACTTTCCAGCCGGCGTAAGCGCGACTCCTTTGCGCCGTCTCTCGAACAATTCTATCCCCAATTCGCCTTCAAGGTCGTGAATTTGCTTGCTGAACGGCGGCTGAGAAACGTGCAAGCGATCGGCGGCGTGAGTGAAGTTCAACTCCTCTGCGGCAGCGACGAAGTATTCAAGATGGCGGAACTTCATGGCTGGATTTATTCTAATCTGCCCCATCCTTGCCCACGCAGGCGGTTGATCCCGTGGGACAAATGGGTATTATCAGCACCATAGCCTCGCCCTCGGCGAAAGCAACGTGTTTAGCGGGCGGTTAATTTTGGACGGAAGGTTTGGCGCGGACGGACCAGATCAATAATACCAATTGAAAGTGTAATAATTAATCACTCGGTGCCAAAGGCTTGCCTTCGCTCTTTGACTACTGCAGAGCCTCTGTCGCATGCGGGATTCCTTCCGTGACCGCCGCGATATCACAGTTAAGGCCGGTGCAGATCTGGCAAAGACTCGAAAAGGTCAGGTTGCGTTCGCCGCGCTCGACTCCGCCAAAATAACTTCTGTCGATACCGCACATGCTCGAAAAATCTTTCTGGCTCCAGCCCAACTTTTTCCGAGAAGCTCTGATGCGCCAGCCAAGTTTTAATAATTCTACATTCATGACTGACATATTCCTGATGCTCGTTGGTAGAGCAGTGATCGCCTCAGCGAATTTGACTCCGCTTCGTGCTCAGCGACAAGGTGAGAAGAACTCCAAGGGCGAACCCTGCGGCAGCGGTGATAAACAGCAGAATAGCGTGGGGCATCACGACAGTCGCAAAAAGCAGGTGCGTCGCCACCGGCTCCCGGTTCTGAACGACGATGATCGCTACCAGAATAGCCAGAAATGAAGCGGCGATCAGTTTGAAGTTGCGCATAACGGAATTGAACGGTGTCCGCATCATTATCCTAGGCGAGACGCCAGCTTTGGAGGGTGGCGACTGCCGGACCCCTCGAAATATCTGGATCAAGGACGAGCTGCAGCATCCAAACGCCATTGAGCTCTACTTTGTAATCTTCCACCTGGCTCGTCGAGCCGCTGGGACTGAAATTCCACTGCTGCTGAAACAAGGGGCGTAGTGCGTCGGTCTTGTCCTTCGCCCATTGCAAGGTGAACTGCTGAGTGCGTTCCGCGCGCAGCTCGACAAACTGGAGCCAGATACGTCGGATCCGTTGCGGTTCGTCAAAGAAAAGGGTAATGGTCTGTTTACCTTGCGCAGAAGCCCGCCATCCACGGTTGTCTCCCTCCGCAAATGCTGCTTCGATCGGATACTCTGAATCTTCAGAAGTAACTTCAACCTGCGCGATCGCGCAGACATCCAACCAGGATGCATTCTCCGACGCCAATGCTGGGCTGGCGCTTGTCACAATTTTTCTCATACTAAATCCTTAATTTCATTTTCCTCGCGTACATCGGAAGAGTTTCAGTGTTTCGTTCTGCACACGGACGCCCTGCTGACTCCTGCGCCTAACAGCCTGGCGGATTTCGCTCGCCGCCAGGACTATGAGGTGATGAGTAAAAGCCCCTCTGCCGGGAACGGTTGATCTTCGCAAGAGCTTCGTTCGTCTGCCCCGCATTGTCCCATACTGTTCTCGACGAGTTACAGTTGCGTTTGCGTATGGCCTTTGCTCCATTTCGCTGGAAACAACGAGGTGCCCGATTATCTTATCCAGCAAATCTGCTCTCGGCGAGGGAACTTCCAGATGAAAGGATCTCAGCCCTTATGGCTACGGGTAGCCCTTCTCTGCCGAAGGCTGGCTGAATCTTTTGCTCGAATGATCGGTCAATCCTTTCAAAAATATGGGCAAATCAATGGGGAACAATGCGCAGCGTCTTTTGCTTATTACGCGTTTTTCTCGTTGTTTCCACTGATTCTCCTGTTGGTGGTGGTGGGGACCTTCTTTCTTCCGGACAGGCTGCAAGCTGCTCGTCAGGTCGTGCAACAAGTCCAAGAATACATCCCGCTCCAGCCCAAGGATAAAGCGGTCCTGATCGACACGATAGATCATGCCATTCAGAACGGTTGGAGAGCGGGAATATTCGGGGTTTTAGCACTGATCTGGAGTGGACTACGCTTTTTTCAAGCTCTGGTTATCGGAGTGAACCGAGCCTGGGGATTCAAGGATTACAACTGGTGGAAACTCCCGCTGAAGAACCTTTTCATGATCGGGATCCTGATCAGCGCACTCGTGTTGGGCCTTTTGGCGCCGCTGGTCTTCAACCGTCTGAGAACAATTTTCTACCTGGATCTCAATCTTATCGTCGGGGTGTTACCAATCATTCTTCCAGCGGCCATTCTCTTCTATGGACTACTAATGTTTTATAAATTCGCACCTCGCAGATCCGTGCGCTTCAGCCAGGTCTGGATTGCCGCTCTGGCGGCGACGTTGTTTCTCGAATTGGGTCAAAATGTCTTTGCCTGGTACTTGGGCGCATTCACTAGCTTTAATGCGCTCTATGGAGTATTTGGAACGATCATGGGATTGCTCCTCTGGATCTATTTTTCAGGAGTGATTCTGCTGTTGGGCGGTTGTGTTTCGGCGACGATTCATGGTCCGCGCAACGCCGAGAACGCCGAAGATTCGGTGAATGTGCGAGTTGATCGCAGGTAACAGTCCAGAAACGGATTCACCCGCTGCGATACGAAAAGGCAATGGCAACTCAACGATAAAAGTATGGGATCGCCGGTTAGAACCGGACGAGATTCGCGCGTGAGTTGTTGCTCCAGGAACGATACGGCCTTCGAGGCGAACAGGATCCGGGTACGTCGTCCGTTCCGATTATTCCGCTTCCGGTAACTTCTGCCGTCCACCTGCACTATGTTTTCAAGAATCCCTTTCGAAAAAGTAAATTGGCCGACCAGTTCGTTTCTCATTGGCACCCTCTTTCTCTCCCTCACCGCGGTACCCGCCTATCTTTGTTTCTTCGGAATCGATTGGTTCCAGGTGGTGCTCTTCTTTTTGATGTTCTGCGCTTGCGGGTTTTCCATTACGGTCGGTTACCATCGGCTCTTTTCGCACCTGACCTTCCAAGCGCGCTGGAGCGTACGACTCTTCACGCTGATCTTCGGCGCGGGCGCTTTTGAAAACTCGGCCCTTCTCTGGGCCTGCGAACACCGTACCCACCATAAGCACGTCGACCACGACGAAGACCCTTATTGCATCTCCAAAGGTTTCTTTCACGCCCACATCGGATGGTTGATGTTCAAGCTCAACCCGCTCCCGCCTTTCGACAACGTGGCCGATTTGCAGAAGGATCCGCTCGTCCTTTGGCAACATCGTTACATCCACTGGATCGGCACTTTGGTCGCCTTTGTTTTGCCGGCGATCCTTGGCTTGGTCTGGGGCGGCTGGGTCTCGGCTCTCGGTGCCTTTCTCATTGCGGGGGTGGCGCGCGTGGTCGTCCTTCAGCACTGTACCTTTTGCATCAATTCGCTGTGCCATTACCTTGGCAGTCGCCCGTATTCCTCCAAGTGCAGCGCCCGCGACTCATGGCTTATGGCGATCGTTACCTTCGGCGAGGGCTACCATAACTATCATCACGAGTTTCAATACGATTACCGCAACGGCGTGAAGCCGTGGCAGTTCGACCCCACCAAGTGGCTCATCTGGACCCTCTCCAAGTTCGGCCTGGTCAGCAAGCTTCGCCGTGTTTCCCGGGAGAAAATCCTCCTGGCAGAACTGGCCGAAGCACAACGCCTCCTCAAGACGACGCTCGCCCGTCCAGGCCTCACCGAAGCGGCCTCCGCTTATATTGCGAATGCCTACCACCGTCTGCAGGCGACCGCACAGCAGTGGACACAGCGCAAAGCCGAACAATTCGAAGTCACCCGGGAAATGCTCGCCGAGCTCCGCCGCGAAATTCGCGCGGCGACGAACACTCTCCAACTCTTCGGCTCGCGCGAGCACGAGCCGGCTTGAGCAAAATCCCTCTCAAGAAGTTAGTTGCCTCATCCGAGGATTTTTTCTCCCGGTTCATAAGCATCGATCAGAATGCTATCCCCGGCAGCGACCTGAGGCTCGGAGAACATCTCGAATTCAACCAGCCCGTTTAATCCCACGGTCTGCTTCTTCGACGCTAAGCTTTTGAGAGGCTCACGTAGCTCCATTTCATAGAGCGTCTGTGGTCCGGGATAGGACACCCGCAGACGCCAATATTTACCGATGCCCAGTGCGCTCCTTTCGCCGTCCGCCTGGTCTCTTTTTCGGTAAGGCTGCAATTTCAGCACACTGAGAACCTTGCCGTTGAGAGTTTGCATACATTAGCAACTGCGCTCGCCCTAGTCGGTTCTTGAAAGCGGAAATTTGTCGCCTGCCAGGTAGCCGGGATCTTTCCGGTAAGTTAGGGTAAGCCAACTTCCTGTCAACGACGTGCTAAAAGAGCCGCAGTATGGGTTTCTCTTGAATCTCAACCGTTCGAATGGCCCGAGAAATTCGGAGCTCACCAGGTCAATTATAAGGCGAAATTGATCACCGTCTTTCGCGGTCGAAGCGACTTTGGCGTGAATGGGTGTCATCTTGTTACTGTCCACGCAAATGGAGCCGAATGCTATGGCTGAAATAGGAAATCGATCCACCGCCAGATTTCGCCAGTATGCATTAGGATTCTGGGAAAACTGGATTACTGTCCAGGTGCGCTCAGCCTCGCAGCACAGGTCTGGCGACTGGATAATTTGTCGGGCAGCAGAGCGGATCGGCCCCGTGCCTGTTGGAATCAGGAGGTCACAGCCAAGCGATGTAATCATCGACGATTGGCCGGTGTTGTCAGTTGTGATCCTTTGATATTGGCCGTGCGTCCTAAGGCGGGAAAGTACAAAATGAAAATTGGTATGAACAAAAATGAAAAGGGTCTTTTGGAAGCCTCCGGAGCGTTGGTGGTTGACCCCGGGAGCGTTGATCGCCGCGAACCAAATATCTTACCAGGAAAGCCGGCCACTCAACCGACAACTTCCATTGAGATTAATCGCGACATCGGCGACTTCTTTTACGATCTCAAACCGACTCGCGATGCAGGTGTTGGCCTGACAGAGCAAACCATCGATTATATTGTCGATGTGAAGGGCGAACCGGACTGGATGCGCGCGTTCCGAAAAAAAGCCTACCAGATTTTTAAGAGCAAACCGCTCCCGACGCATTGGGCGGGCGACGAACTCAAAGAAATAGATTTCGACCGCATTCGTTATTACCTCGCTTCCGGCGAGGCGCCAAAACGGAGCTGGGAAGACGTTCCTGAAGAGATTAAACAAACGTTCGAGCGCCTCGGTATCCCTGAGAGCGAACGAAAGTTCCTCGCCGGAGTCGAAGCTCAATTTGATAGTGAGGCGGTCTATTCAAACATCAAAAAGGCGGTTTCGGACCAAGGCGTGATCTTTATGGGCAGCACGGACGCTTTGAAAGAAAGACCAGATATTTTCCGGAAATGGTTCGGCAAAGTCATCCCGACCGGTGATAACAAATTTAGCGCCCTGAACGGCGCGGTGTTTAGCGGCGGCAGTTTTATCTATGTTCCGCCCGGAGTGAAAGTAAAGCATCCGTTGCAAGCGTATTTCCGTATTAACGCGGAAAATTTTGGCCAGTTTGAACGTACCTTAATCATTGCCGACGAGGGTGCAGAGGTGATGTACATGGAAGGCTGTACTGCTCCGAAATTCACCACCACCACCCTCCACTCGGCGGTGGTCGAACTAGTCGCGCTTCCGGGAGCTAAAATCCAATATGTAACGGTGCAGAACTGGTCGCCAAACGTGTTTAACCTGGTCACGAAACGGGGGTTGGCCATGGAGGAAGCCGAAATCAAATGGATCGACTGTAATATCGGATCAAGGCTGACAATGAAATATCCGAGTGTGGTGTTGAAAGGGCGCAGATCGCGCGGCGAGGTAATCAGCATCGCCTTGGCGGGTAACGGTCAGCATCAGGATACCGGCGCGAAGATGATCCACGCGGCCGATGAGACCACCAGCAACATTGTCTCCAAGAGTATCAGTGTCGGCCAAGGGCGTGCGACTTATCGCGGCTTGGTCCATATCCCGCAACATCTGAAAGGCTGCAAGAACAATACGGAGTGTGATGCGCTTTTAATCAATTCCACCAGCCGGACCGACACCTATCCCGCCATTACCGTCCGTGGAACAGGCAACTCTACTCAGCATGAGGCATCGGTTAGTCAAATTGGCACGGAGCAAATCTTCTATATGCAGCAGCGCGGGCTCAGCAAAGGTCAGGCGATGAGTCTGGCGGTCAATGGATTTGTCAACGATTTGGTGAGTCAATTTCCGATGGAATATAGCGTCGAACTGAAGAGATTGATTGACCTTGAGATGGAAGGCTCAGTCGGCTAATGGCTCCGGATCGAATGCGTTAGTAGCACAGGTCAGAAGATACCATCTCCCGTTGGCTAAAATAATGCGCAACAGCACAAAGCTGAGCCATTATAGATAGGAGCTTCGCGTCTGTTTCTTATAAACCCGAGGTTGAACCCAGGGCTGAATGGCGCGAAGTTAAGGGCGGTTTGGGTTGTCTCTTGGCCCCGAAGGCGCCGTCTGGAGTTTGGACTTTCCGAGAACTATTCGGGGCCGGGTTAAGGCTAGACGCTCACTTACTGCTGCGGGCAAATCGGG
>Ga0210393_10003783_pt1 | contig 12090 bp, 11 predicted proteins | sample IncBWC27OmetaG_FD_160068 | JGI IMG/M metagenome (GOLD analysis project Ga0210393, IMG submission 160068) | Forest soil microbial communities from Barre Woods Harvard Forest LTER site, Petersham, Massachusetts, United States - Inc-BW-C-27-O ... | reverse complement strand
GCCCCCTGCAACAGAATGATGGGTGGCTATCACGTCAATGATGCGAATCAGCTGACGGTAAGTGCCGCAGCTTCCACGATGATGGCCTGCTCTCCGGCGTTGATGCATGGCGATGCCGCCCTGTCCAGTATCCTGAGTGAGCTCATGAAGGTAGAGTTTGTCGATGGGCCATCTCCGCAGCTGCGCCTGATATCCGCTTCCAAGGAGACCCTGACATTTACCGGACACCCTACGCCGGAATCCCTTTACGGACCCGGGACCCGCATGTTTCTGGAGGTTGCGGCCCAACCGGTGGCGTGCGAACATCCGCCAGCGCCCAGTACAAACTGTCTTCAGGTCCGCGAAATACATTTTGACGAACAGGGCCTGCGATCGGGCCCACCGGGAGAATGGCAAACTCTTCACGAAAATATTGAAGGCTTCACCCACACCGAAGGCACACGCAATATAGTCCGGGTGAAACGCTTCGACCGCGGCCAGGTGTCCGCCGGCGAATCCCCGACCTTGTATGTACTGGATCTAGTGGTCGAGTCGGAAACGGTGACGCCGTAGGTGAACCCTAATCACAAGCGATAGGGTGGGGAGGGCGAATTGATCTCAAGAAAAACCGCGATGTGGCTTCTGCTTGTGATCACAGCGGTTGTCATTGTGGTTGACCTGTTGTTGCCGCGAATTCCGCAGCCTCAGTCATACCACAATTTCGCTAACCAGCGCAGTTTTCTGGGTATCCCCAACTTTAGTGATGCTGTAGTTTCCAACATACCTTTTGCAATATTTGGAGCATGGGGTCTGGTATTTTTGCTGCGATTGAAGCCTGAACAGATGTCAGAACATTTTCTCGACCGGCGAGAACGCTGGCCATACCTGGTTGTTTTTACTGGAGTGCTGCTTACGGCATTCGGTTCCGCGTACTATCACCTGGATCCAAACAACCAACGGCTCCTCTGGGACAGACTGCCCATGACGATAGCGTTCATGGCGGTCGTGGCAGCCATGATCGCGGAGCGCATCAGTGTGCGCGCCGGCCTCTGGCTGTTGCCGGTACTTGTATTGATAGGCATGGGCAGTGCGTTGCAGTGGTACATGAGCGAACTGCAGGGCGCCGGGGATCTGCGTTTCTATGGCGCGGTGCAAGCGTATGCGGTTCTATTTCTTTTGATCGTGCTTCTCTTCCCGCCGCGCTATACGCGGGGATCAGACCTGTTGATCGCGGCGGGTTTCTATGTTCTCGCAAAGGTCCTCGAGATACTTGATCACCAGATTTTCAGCCTGGGACAGATCATAAGCGGCCACAGCTTAAAACATGTGTCCGCCGCACTTTCCGGGTACTGGATTTTACGAATGCTGCAGAGGCGAAGACCACTCCGTGGGCTATCCTCTGGTGCTGCTCCTTCCCTTTAGATGAGCCAAGCCTGGACGCAAAGGGCGAGCACATTTACGCTCGCCCTGCTGACTGGCAGACAGTTTCATTTTGAGATGCCGGGGACGAATCACTCGACCTTCCGCATTCATCTCGATGAAAGAAAACGATACACTGTCTTCACAACAAAATTGCTCGCGCTGGCGGTTCGGGTCCGGTGAAGGCGCTGGCAAGACAGGCGTATACAAAGACATGCGGCAGAAGATTGGCATTCTTGGCGCGACTGGAATGGTCGGCCAGCGATTCATTCAGCTCCTCGAGCATCACCCGTGGTTTGAAGTGGCGTGGCTCGCGGCAAGCGATAAGTCGAGCGGAAAGCGATACGGCGATGTTGTGAAGTGGAAGCTGGACACGGCCCTCCCTGATCGGATCGCGACGATGCCGGTGTCGCCGGCCACGCCGAATGACGCGCCGAAGGTGATTTTCGCGGCACTTGACGCCGATATAGCTCGGGAACTGGAGCCAGCATTTGCGGCGGCCGGCTGCGCTGTCATCTCGAACTCGAGCGCCTTTCGCATGCACGAGGATGTACCGCTGGTGATTCCCGAGGTGAATGCGGATCATCTGCCGATTCTCGAAAACCAGTCCTGGCGCAAAGAGTCTGGCGGTTACATTGTGACCAATCCCAATTGCTCGGCGATTGGGCTTGTGTTGGTACTGAAGCCGCTGGTGGAGCGGTTCGGCATTGACTCGATTTTTGTGAGCACCATGCAGGCGGTGAGCGGGGCCGGCTATCCGGGCGTGCCATCGATGGACATTCTGGGCAACGTGGTTCCCTACGTTAAGAATGAAGAAGAGAAGATGGAGGTCGAGACGCTGCGCCTGCTGGGCGTGCGCGACGGTGAGGTGGTTCTTCCTCTTGCCGCGAAGATGACTGCGCATTGCAACCGGGTCGCAGTCGAAGACGGTCATACAGAAAGCGTGAGCGTGAAGCTGTCACGCAAGGCCACGCGCGAAGAGATTCTGGACGCGTGGCGCGAGTTTACCCCGCTCGTGGGCCGCGACTTGCCGACAGCTCCCGCGCAGCCGGTTGAGTTTACAGCTATCGAGGATCGTCCCCAGCCGCGGTTGGACAAGATGCGCGGCGGAGGCATGGCGGCCACGGTAGGCCGGCTGCGTCCATGTGGACTGCTGGATTGGAAGTTCACGGTGCTCTCGCACAATACGATCCGCGGCGCGGCGGGTGCGGCGCTGTTGAATGCCGAGCTGCTTGTGTCGTTGGGAAAGCTCGGGGCGGGAAAACTTGAAACAGGAAAACTCGATCCGGTTGCGGTACCTGCATGAGCAAGCTCGTGGTGATGAAGTTCGGCGGCACCTCCGTCGAGGACGCGCCAGCCATCCATCGTACCGCAGGGATCGTTCGCGGCAAGCTCGCGAAGGGATTCACACCCATCGTCGTTGTTAGTGCGATGGCTAAGGTCACCGATCAACTCCTGGCGGCATCGAATGCCGCGGGCCGAGGCGACCGCGCTGGCGCGCTGGCCATCACAGCGAGACTGCGGAACCGACATCTTGAAACAGCCGGAGCCCTGGTTTCCCAACAGACGATTTGTGAACTGACCGAGTGGATCGATCTGGAATTCGATGCACTGGATGAGGTGTTGCGTGGGCTGGCTGCCGTCGGCGAACTGACGCCGCGCATCGGCGACATGGTCGTTTCTGCCGGCGAACGCCTCTCCAGCCGAATGATCGCCGAAGCATTCTCGTGCCGGGAACTGGATGCCGTTTACGTGGATGCGCGGCAGTGTATCGTGACCGATGCGCAGCATGGCAAGGCAATTCCGCAGGATGCCCTGATCGAGCAGCGGCTGAAGCAGCACGTTCTGCCGCATGCCCACGCAGGCAGGATTTGCGTGATGGGCGGCTTTATCGGCGCGACGGAAAAGGGTGTAACGACCACGCTGGGGCGCGGCGGCTCGGACTTTACAGCGGCCCTGGTGGGTGGCGCCCTGGACGCCGGTTCCATCGAAATATGGACGGACGTGAACGGCATCATGACAACCGATCCACGGATCTGTCCCAATGCCTTGCGGGTAAAGACCATCAGCTTCGAGGAGGCAGCTGAGCTAGCCTATTTTGGTGCGAAGGTGCTGCATCCGGCGACCATTCTGCCGGCGGTGAAGAAGAACATTCCGGTTTTGGTGCTGAACTCGCGCAATCCGGAGAACGAGGGCACGCGGATTATCTCGCTCGCGCCGCACTGCCGGAGCCCGTTCAAGTCGATTGCGGTGAAGCGTCGGCTGACGATTATCGACGTGGTCGCGAGCCGCATGCTGATGTCGCACGGCTATTTGAAGGCGATTTTCGATGTCTTTGACAAACACAAGTGTCCGGTGGATATGGTTTCGACCTCCGAAGTGTCGGTTTCGCTGACTGTCGACTCCCATGACCAGCTGCCCGAGATTGCCGCCGACCTCAGTCAATTGGCCGATGTGAAATATGAAGGCCGCAAGGCCCTGGTTTGCATGGTCGGCGAGAATATCCGCGGACAAAACGGTATCGCCGCGCGGGTCTTCCAGGCGATCCGGCATGTGAATGTGCGCATGATTTCGCAGGGCGCGTCGGAAATCAACATGAGTTTCATGATTGAAGAGGATGATGCTGACGAAGCGATCCGGTCGCTGCACGACGAGTTCTTTGGCGATCCCGACCCGGAGATCTTCGACGTGGAAGCACTGAAAGAAAGCCTGAGGTAGATGGGATGCTGTTCCTGGTTCTGGGGCGCGGCAAAACCGGCAGCCTGGTGGCAGAAGTTGCGCATGAACGCGGACATGGAGTGCGCGTGCTGGGCGAAGAAGAGAATCGCGATGCCTCGGCGCTGACGGCTCCGTTTCTGGCAAGCTTCGATGCGGTGATCGACTTCACGACACCTGAAGCAGCCATCCCTAACCTGCGCGCGTGCCTGGCGAATGGTGCGCACGTCGTGGTTGGCACGACAGGGTGGTATGAGCGTCTTGAAGATATGCGCACTTTGGCGATCCGCAAGAATGCCGGATTTTTATACGGGACGAATTTCTCGGTTGGCGTTCAGACGTTGCTGCGCATGGCGCGGGAACTGGCGCTAGCTGCGCCGCATTATCGTTTCAGCATTGCGGAAACACACCATTCAGGCAAGAAAGACGCGCCTTCCGGCACGGCGTTGTCGATCAAGCGGGTCATCGAAGCTGCAAACCCGACCGTTAAGATTGAAATCTCTTTCAAGCGCGAGGGCGATGCTTCGGGCATCCATCTCATCGAGGCGCGCTCAGACTATGACGTGATTGAATTGAAGCACGAGGCTTTCTCGCGCCGTGGATTTGCCGAGGGTGCGGTGCGAGCCGCCGAATGGATCGCCGGCAAGACCGGGGTATGGGAGTTCAGCGAGATCGCGAGCGAACTTAATTAGGGCGAATTTTGCGTGAGCTCCCTCGACTTGAGAACAATGAAGTATTCGTAAATAGCCTGAAGATTAGCGTACGCAATTCCGGCGCGCCCGTCGAGAATGGCGCGGCGGATGAACATCATATAAATCCACTTGACTAGTGGACGCGCGGGCAAACGATAGAAGATAGCTTTCTGAGCAACGCGCCGTGCGTGGAAATCCTTAGCGAAAATCGCTGTTTTCCAGGAAGCATCGCTGTGCGTGATACCGCTGGCAACGAGTTGCGCTTCCATAGTTGAGTAGGTGTTGTGTTTGCTTACCCAGTGAGCGATTCCCTTCGAAAATGGGAAATGTTCCAATGGTGATTTCAGATCGGCGATCTCGCCTTCTACCTCAAGTACCTCATTGATTTCGCGAGTGTAACGGGCTTTCCCGCGGCGCACGAGGCGAACATAATACGGTGAAATCTGCGCATGCCTGAGCCAAGTGCCATTGAGATAGTCGCGGCGGCGCATTCGAAAGCCATCTACGCTGGAAGGAGCCGTAGTCACAACTAGCCTCATCTCGCCGGTCAGCTCGGGCGTTGGACGCTCGTCGGCATCAAGGATAAAAATCCAATCATGACGGAAAGGCAGCTCATCGAGGGCGGCGTTCCGCTGCGCAGAATAAGTGTCAAATTTTCGCTGCGCAAAATTAGCTCCGTGGCTGCGGGCAATTTCTGCAGTGCGATCTGTGCTGAACGAATCCAAGACAAAGACGTCGTCGGACCATTCAACTGAGTTCAGGCAGCCTGGCAGGTCCAACTCTTCATTCTTTGTGAGGATAAGCACCGAAATCATGGATGGTGGCCGACTTTCTTGAGGGTTGATCTGCCGTCATTTTATCTTCGCTTAACGAATCCACAGGCGCGAGACATTGGCTCTCACTATAACCCCCTGTAGACTCAAACGTGATGGACGTAACAACAGGTTGTGGAACGGCTTTAGTGACTCCTTTCCGGCAGGATGGGAGTCTGGATGAACAGGCGCTCTATGCGCTGACGCAGTGGCAGATCGAGAGCGGGATTGACTGGCTGGTGGCTTGCGGAACGACGGCCGAAACGCCGACCCTGACCGATAACGAATGGATGCAGGTTCTGCGCATCGTGACCGAAGCCGCGGCTGGGCGGGTTCCGGTGTGGGCCGGCTGCACGCACAACGCGACCCGGCAGGCAGTCGAGCGCGCGAAGCTTGCAGCGCGTGTGCCAGGGGTGACGGCAATCCTTTCTGCCAGCCCCTACTACAACAAGCCAACCCAGGAAGGCCAGTTCGAACACTTCAAGGCTGTCGCTCGGGCGGTGGACCTTCCCGTGGTGCTCTATAACATCCCGGCGCGCACCGGCGTAAATCTGGAACCGGCGACGGTGTTGCGGCTAGCGGAGACGGCGGAGAATATTCGCGCCATTAAGGAATCGAGCAGCAATCTGGCGCAGATTACCGAGCTGATCACCCAGGCCCCGCGCGACTTCGGGGTGTATGCGGGCGATGACAACATGGCGCTGGGGGTGCTCGGAGTGGGCGGAACGGGGCTGGTCTCGGTGGCGTCGAATGAGATTCCCGGTGAGATGTCTCAGATGGTGCATGCGGCGCTCGAGAATGAATGGTCCACGGCTCGAAGACTGAACCGCAAATACTACCGGCTGATGCTGGCCAACTTCTGGGAGACGAGCCCCGGCCCGGTAAAGGCCGTGCTGGCCATGATAGGCAAAATCGGTGAGAACTACCGATTGCCAATGCTGCCTGTTTCTCCGGGCACACGCGCGCGGCTGGAGCGGCTGGCGGGCGAGTTGGGATTGCTGGTGCACGGACCGCAGCCAGAAGGTGACTTGCGGATGTTCTGAGGAAACACGCAACCTCTCTGCAGCGAGTACTCTACTGCACATGACGCGGCGCATTTTGCTGATGCGGAAACAAGACTGTCTTCAGACCGCCAGCCTGGTTTTAATTGTTGGGCCCGTGCAGGCAAGTGATATGCTTTGGTTTCTAAGATGACGCCATGCCTCAGCCGACGATTCGCAGATTGTTCGCTCCTATCAACAAGTTGTTCCCCGGCTGGATTTCGCGGCCGATTCGAAGTGTTGGAACCGCTTTTCTCGCCCCGGCTTTATTCAGTTATCGATCGGGCCATTTTCGAAGCAGTTTGAAGATGGCTGCGGTCTCTCAACACGGGGAGCCGATTCCATGGTATACGTACCCCTCCATCGATTTTCTTGCCGATCGGGATTATGAGAATAAGACCATTCTGGAATTTGGTGGTGGACAATCGACTTTGTGGTGGGCAAAGAAGGCGAAGGCAGTCGTAACATTCGAGGGCAACCGCGATTGGTACGGCAAAATAAACGTTGGCATGCCCGCCAACGTCGAATTGCATTATGCGGCGGTCACGAGCAAAGACGCCTGCATATCTCAAATCACTGAGATCCTGTCAACTAAGCCACATTCGCACTACGACGTTATCGTCATCGATGGCCTGTGGAGGGGAGACCTCATCGACCTCTCGTGTAAGCTGATGGCAACAAATGGAATCATCATTTGTGACGATTCCGAGGGCTACGGAGTCTATAGCGGCTTCAGGGACAGCGGACTGAGCCGCGTCGACTTCCATGGTAATGCTCCAGGAGTTGTGCTTCCGCATTGCACTTCAATCTATTTCAGAGCCGCGTCGTTTGTGTTCGACCCATCGGTCCCAATCCGCTCCCTTCAGACATAAGGCGTGATCCGGGAATGACCGAATCCATATCACCTCCGGAGTATTAACTCAAATCACTGCTCTTCCCTACAGAACCCGCGCGCAACTGGAGCGTCTGGCAGGCGAGCTGGGATTGCTGGTGCACGGTCCGCAACGGATGGCAACCTGCGCATGTTTTGAAGTGCTGCACTACAGGCTGACGCGGCTTCGCGACGAAAAAACGATAGACTCTGCCTGTGAGCCTAGAAAATCTCCAGACACTCATTGAGAAATATTTCACCACCGGGACTGCCGCCGTCGACGATCCGGCAGCCATGACTGCCTTTCAAGAGCTCCGCGCTGCCTTGGAATGGGGCGAGATTCGCGCGGCGGAGCCGGATGCGGAATCGATCACAGGCTGGCGGGTGAATGCATGGGTGAAGCAGGGCATTCTGCTGGGCTTTCGGTTGGGGCACCTGGTCCCTTCCGGAGACGGTTTACCCTGCATCGACAAGCACACCTTTCCTGTCCGGCGATTTTCCCCGGAAGACGGCATCCGCATCGTAACCGGCGGATCAGCAATTCGTGCTGGTGCATATCTTGCCAGGGGAGTCATCTGTGCTCCGCCAATGTATATCAACACCGGAGCATACGTGGACGAAGGCACGATGATTGATTCGCACGCGCTGGTGGGCAGTTGCGCACAGGTCGGGAAACATGTTCACCTGAGCGCGGCGTCACAGGTCGGTGGCGTGCTCGAACCCGTGAATGCCAGCCCGGTCATCCTCGAAGACGACGTCCTCGTTGGCGGGAACTGTGGCATATACGAGGGGACCATCGTCCGCAAACGAGCCGTACTGGCAGCTGGTACGGTGCTGACGCGGGGCACTCCGGTCTATGACGTGGTTCGCGGCGAGGTGTTGCGTGCGGACGATGCAAGGCCGCTGATCATTCCCGAGGGCGCGGTCGTGGTACCGGGCGCGCGGGCGGTAAACAAAGGAAAAGGTCAGGAATGGGGCCTGAGCGTGTATACACCGGTGATCGTGAAGTATCGCGACGAGAAGACTGAACTGAGCCTTGCCCTGGAGGATCTGCTGCGATAGAAGCGGACCCTGTTGGCTTAGGGATGTTGTGCTGTACCTGATAACATCGTAGTTTCCATGGCAGAAGCTAAGTTAAAAATCATACCCCTGGGCGGGCTGGGCGAATTTGGCATGAACTGTCTCGCCATTCGCTGGCAGGACGACATTATCGTCATCGACGCAGGACTGATGTTCCCCGAATCCGAGCTGCTCGGCGTGGACATCGTGGTTCCGGATATCACCTACCTCATCGAGAACAAGCAGTGCGTGCGCGGCATCATTCTGACACACGGGCATGAGGACCACATTGGCGGCTTACCGTGGATTCTCTCCGAGCTAAATGTGCCAGTATATGGCACGGAGTTCACGCTGGCCTACGTCGAGGGCAAGCTTGAAGAGCACAAGCTGCTCGACCAGACGGAGCTGATCGAAATTGCCCCGGGCGCAAAGTTCTCGCTTGGCCCGTTCACCATTGAGCCGATTCGAGTGACACATAGCCTGGTGGATTGCGTAGCCCTGGCGATCGACACGCCGGTGGGCGTGATTGTCCACACTGGCGACTTCAAGATCGACCTTTCGCCGCCGGATGGGAAGGCTTTCGACCTGCACACCTTTGCCGAATACGGCAAGCGCGGCGTGCTGGCTCTGCTACAGGATTCAACCAATGTCGATCGGCCCGGCTATACGCCGAGCGAGTGGGCAGTGAAGCCGCGGCTGGATGAAATTTTTTCGCGTACGAAGAAAAAGCTCTTTTTCAGCTGCTTCTCGTCGTCCATTTACCGTATCCGGATCGCATTGGACCTGGCACACACGCATGGGCGCAAGGTCGCGATCGTCGGCCGGTCGATGGTGGAGTCGTCAGAGATCGCGCAGGATCTGGGCTATCTGGACCTGCCGCCGGGGCTGGTGATTCATCCCGGTCAGATCAATGATCACGCGCCGGAAGACCTGATGATCCTGATCAGCGGGACACAGGGGGAGCCGATGAGCGCCCTGAGCCGGGCGGCGGTAGATAACCACAAGCATGCGCGTGTTCTCCCCGGCGACACGGTGGTGCTGAGCTCGCGTGTGATTCCGGGAAACGAGAAGAGCATCTTTCGGGTGATCGATCACCTTTGCCGCCGCGATGCCAACGTGATTTTCGACGATGGCTCCTCGGGGCTGATCCATGTAAGCGGCCATGCCAGCCAGGAAGAGCAGCGCCTGCTGATCAATCTGCTCAAACCAAAGTTCTTTATCCCCGTCCACGGCGACTACCGGCACCTGAAGAAACATGTCGATCTGGCCCACGGGACAGGTGTCGTCGATCTGGCGCTGATTATCGAAGACGGCGACGTGCTCGAGCTGGACCGCAGTAACGCGCGCAAGAACGGCAGGGTGACGGCGGGACGAGTGTGCATTGATTCGGGCTCGACGGTGGACGTGGTGGAAGATCTGGTAATCCGCGACCGGCGTCATCTGTCCGAGGACGGAATTGTGCTGGCGATCCTGACTATCAACAAGCTGAGCGGCAAGGTCGAACGTCAGCCGGAGCTGGTAACACGTGGATTTGTGGGTGCGGATGCCGAGTTGCTCGAGGAAGGCCGGCAAGTGGTAGCCCAGACGCTTGAAAACTCGAGTGCTGAAGAGAAAGCCGACTACGGCGTGATCAAAGAGAAAATCCGCATCGACCTGAAACGGTATATCCAGAAAAACACGAGCCGCAGACCGCTGATTATGCCGGTCATTCTGGAGATTTAGAGCCACCTTTTTGGAGGCATTCTTGCGCAAGCTTCTATTGGCTGCGGCAGCTCTCGACGCCGCAGTCGCGACATCCACACACGCCCAAACCGCTCCTTCTTGCCCCTCCACGGCCACGCTTTTCTGGATCTGCTCAAAGCCGTCGACGACGCGGTACGCGGTCCGGGCACTAAGGATCGGACATGTCTGCGGCAGGTTCTCACGCCGGACGGCCGCCTTATCCCAGTTTCCAAGGGACGATGACTGGATAACGCCGTCGCAAAACGCGGCAACGCTTTCTATGCGCACCAGTTATATACTCTGTCGATCAGTACCGCCATGGCCCATCTGTGGAGCACCTACGAAATCCGCGAAACACCCGACGGAAAAGCGACGGTCCGTGGCATTAGCAGTATGCAAGCCGTATCCGACGGCTCGCAATGGAGGCTTGTCGAGATTTTGTGGCAAGCAGAGACGCCTGAAGAAACCATCCCATCGAAATACCTACCTTGAGACATGAGTAGCACGGAACTCCTTACTCTCGACGCATTTCGCGACGCGCGGCAGCGCATCCGCGGCGTGGCCGTACATACGCCCCTCGTCCATTTTTCGATTCCCGGCGCGGCGGGCGAGGTTTACGTAAAGGCCGAAGGATTACAGCCAATTGGAAGCTTCAAGCTGCGCGGAGCATACAACAAGATTGCTCAACTGACGGACGCTGAGCGCGCCCGGGGTGTGATTACTTATTCAAGCGGCAATCATGCTCAGGGTGTGGCGTACGCGGCAAGAGCTGTGGGAGCGAAGGCGGTAATTGTGATGCCGTCAAACGCTCCCGATGTGAAACGCCAGGCCACTGTCGCACTGGGCGCGGAGATCGTGACGGTAGGGCCGTCGAGTTCGGAGCGGAAGAAAAAAGCTGAGGAGCTTGAGGCCGAGTTCGGGTATGTGATGATTCCGCCCTATGACGATCCGGCGATCATCGCGGGCCAAGGCACCTGCGGGCTGGAGATCCTTGAAGACCTGCCGCAGGTCGATCTGGTACTGAGTCCAGTCAGCGGAGGTGGCCTGCTCAGTGGCGTCGCTGCGGCGATCAAACATCAAAAGCCGGAAGTGCGCGTGATCGGCATTGAGCCCGAGCTGGCAGCCGATGCGCAGGAGAGCTTTCGCGGCGGCAGGCTGGTGAGCTGGCCGGCGGAGATGACTACCCGAACCATTGCCGATGGGCTGCGGACACAGAGCCTCGGCGAGCTTAATTTTCTGCATGTGCGGGCGTTTGTGGATGACATCCTCACAGTCTCGGAGGATGAAATTCGCAAGGCGATGCGAACCTTGCTTCACTCGGCGCGGCTCACTCCCGAACCAAGCGGCGCGGTAACGACAGCGGCCATGCTCTTTCACAAAGCCGAGTTGCTACCCTATCGCAAGGCCGTCGTGGTGATGAGCGGCGGCAATGTAGAGCCGGAAATGTTGCAGCGCATTTTGCAGATCTAGCTAACCCGACGCTCATAGTTGCAACTCCCAGGTTTGCCCAATTAGGTCAGCGCCAAAGCTGTGATGCGGCTCTTCGTGAACGAGCCGAAAACCGACCCGCTGATAGATGTGATGAGCTGCTTTGAGAATGCTTTGCGTCCAAAGGGTAACCTTCTTGTACTCTGCGGTTCGCGCAAACCCTATGCATTCCCAACCAAGGCCTTGCCCAGGCCCAGACCACGTGCGCTCTGCTCCACGTGAAGCAGACGCAGCCTGGCGATTTCAACCAGTTCGGAGTGATGAACTAGAAAGATGCAGCCGAGCGCCACTCC
>Ga0210393_10003782_pt1 | contig 12091 bp, 8 predicted proteins | sample IncBWC27OmetaG_FD_160068 | JGI IMG/M metagenome (GOLD analysis project Ga0210393, IMG submission 160068) | Forest soil microbial communities from Barre Woods Harvard Forest LTER site, Petersham, Massachusetts, United States - Inc-BW-C-27-O ... | reverse complement strand
TACTCGGCTCCCTCACCCTTCAGGGTCCTTCCTGCCATGGCCGCCTTCCGTGCGCAGCCGGGGCAGTCCGAACTTCCCGCAGTTGGTCGATTCTGAAACTCATGCATGTATCGATCAATGCCGGTAGGGATGCATGCATAGATCGGGTCAACGAAGTCGGCGCAACGGTCGTCAATGATTCGATCGAGCGATTCGCCCAGCCGACAGGAATCCTACCGATCACCCTCCGCTCGCGGCGCTCGCGCTGCGCGTGTTCACATCCCCGTGGTACGTGCGCCAACGTTCGCCAGAATACACGGCAATCCGAAGCCGTGTTGTGGACCAGAATGCGGACCAGCTAAAGCTCTATCGCTTAACAATATGAAATTATTGGTCTTTCAGCTACTAGTTAGCGGAGGCTCTATCCGCGCAGATTGAATACCCGGGTCGAGACAAAATAGCCGTCTTCGACCACGCCGAAAGCGATTGGCGTTCCAAAGCACTCGACATACGCGCGCCCTTGGGTTGGAGCCGGGCCGCGAAGCAGCAGTTTTTGGCCCCGCCGGAGGGTCGCCGCGGCAGAGCGATCGACGGGCACGATCGGGATTTCGCCGAGGCCCGCCTGCAAGGGCAGAATCGCGCGAGCCATCAGATCCGCGTCGTCCGGCAGACGATCAAGCGGAATGCCTGCTTCGACTGAAAACGGACCGACGCGCGTTCGGCGCAATTCGATCACATGTCCGTAACAGCCGAGCGCCCGGCCGAGGTCGCGCGCGATCGCGCGCACATAGGCGCCCTTGCCGCATTCAGCCTCGAGCACCGCTTCACTGGGCTCAGCCGAGATCAGATCGAGCCGGTAGACATGGATCGGGCGCGGTTCAATCTCGAAGGTTTCGCCTTCGCGCGCAAGATCGTAGGCGCGCGCGCCAGCGATGCGGATAGCGGAGAAGGTCGGCGGCGTCTGGAGAATGGCGCCGACGAAGCGCGGGAGGAAGCTCTCAATCTCGGCTGGGGCGGGACGCCGATCCGAGCGTGCGACGATCTCCCCTTCGGCGTCGTCCGTCGCGCTCTCCTCGCCCCAGCGCACGCGGAACCGGTAGGATTTGGCTCCGTCCTGAACGACCGGCACGGTCTTGGTCGCCTCGCCGAGAGCGACCGGCAACACCCCCGACGCGAGCGGATCGAGCGTTCCGGCGTGACCTGCTTTCTTGGCGTTGAACAGGAACTTGATTCGCCCGACCGCTTGAGTCGAGGAGATCCCGGTCGGCTTATCGAGGTTGATCCAGCCGTTGATCTCGAGCCGGGACGAGCGCTTCTGCCGCGGCTCTCGAGGACCATGCCTTTCGCGAACGGCGGCGCCGGACTGTCTGTCTTCGTGGGCGTCGCCGGTCATTCCTTGTCCTCTCCGCCGACGTCTTTCAGATCCCGCGCTACTGCCGGTGATCTCAGAAGCTCGTCCATGCGCGCTTGAGCATCGAAGCTCGTATCCAAGGCGAAACGCAGATCAGGAGCGAACTTGAGATTGACGCGGCGAGCAACCAGCGCGCGCAATTCCTTCTTGTGGCGATCGAGCGCCTCAACCGCCGTTCCAGCGCCCTTGCCGCCGAGCGGCATCACGAGAATCGTCGCCAGTTTGAGATCCGGCGACATGCGCACCGCACGGATGGTCAGCGGATGACGATCCAAGGCCTCATCAACCACCTCGCCGCGCGCGAGAATGTCCGCGACGGCGTGACGGATCAGTTCGCCGACGCGCTCGGTCCGGTGGCTGGGGGCATGCAGTTTGGATAAGGAACGGGACATTGGCCCCTCCCTTGAGGCGACGTTATCGCAGCGTGCGAATAAACCAAGCGTCGGCTCAAATCGAGCCGAGCTCAGCTGAAGCAGGCGCGAGCCAGTCGAGACTAGCTCGCGCGCTATCGTTCCGGGCGCGCGGATTACAGCGTGCGGCGGATCTCCTCGACGCTATAGCACTCGATGACGTCCCCGACCCGCATGTCGTGGTAGTTCTCGAACGCCATGCCGCATTCCTGCCCGGCCTGCACCTGAGCGACTTCGTCCTTGAACCGCTTGAGCGTCGACAGCTTGCCCTCGTGAACGACCACGCTGTCCCGGATGAGGCGCACGTGCGCGCCGCGCTGCACGACGCCATCGGTCACGCGGCAACCCGCCACCAAACCAACCTTGGAAATGTCGAACAGTTCGAGAATTTGCGCATTGCCCAGCATCGTCTCGCGCAACGTCGGCGCAAGCATCCCCGAAAGAGCCGCCTTCACGTCGTCGACCAGATTGTAGATGATGTTGTAGTAGCGGATTTCGACGCCGTCCTGCTCAGCGAGGTCGCGCGCCTCCTTATGCGCGCGCACGTTGAAGCCGAGGATGACCGCCTTTGAGGCTGCGGCCAATGTAACATCGGATTCGGTTATGCCGCCGACGCCGCCGTGGATGACCCGCGCCATGACCTCGTCGTTGCCAAGCTTTTCGAGCGCTGCGGTGATCGCCTCGACCGATCCCTGCACGTCGCCCTTGAGGACGATCGGCATCTCTTTGTGACCCGCCGCTTTGAGATTGCTCATCATGTCGGAGAGCGAGGTCCTGACGGCAGGTCCGCGCGCGACGAGCTTCTCCCGCCTCTGGCGTTCGCGATATTCGGTGATTTCGCGCGCACGCGCCTCCGACTCGACGACAGCGACGCGGTCTCCGGCCTCCGGAGCCCCATCAAAGCCAAGCACTTCGACCGGCATCGCGGGTTTAGCAGCCTCGAGGGTCGCACCCTTGTCGTCGATCAGCGCCCTGACGCGGCCCCAATGCGATCCGGCGACGACAAGCGCGCCGACCTTGAGGGTGCCCCGTTGCACCAGCACCGTCGCCACGGGTCCGCGGCCTCGATCGAGCCTCGCCTCGATGACCGTACCCTCCGCGCTGCGGTCGGGGTCGGCGACGAGATCGAGCAATTCGGCCTGCAGCGCGATCGCCTCAAGCAGCTTGTCGAGATTGGTGCCCTTGGTCGCCGACACTTCAACCGCAAGAGTATCGCCGCCAAACGCCTCGACCTGCACGTCGTGCTGGAGGAGCTCTTGCATCACCCGCTGGGGATCGGCTTCGGGCTTGTCGATCTTGTTGACGGCGACAATGATCGGAGCCCTGGCCGCCTTGGCGTGACGAATCGCCTCGATCGTTTGCGGCATGACGCCGTCATCCGCCGCCACAACCAGCACGACGATGTCGGTGACCTTCGCGCCACGCGCGCGCATCGCGGTGAAGGCCGCGTGGCCGGGGGTGTCGATGAAGGTGATGGTCTCGCCACCGGGCGCAACGACCTGATAGGCGCCGATATGCTGCGTGATGCCGCCGGCTTCGCCGGCGACCACATTGGCGTGGCGGATCGCGTCGAGCAACGAAGTCTTGCCGTGATCGACGTGGCCCATGATGGTGACGATGGGCGGCCGCGGAACGGACGCGCCTTCCTCGTCAGGCCGATCGAAGAGGCCCTCCTCGACGTCCGATTCGGCGACGCGCTTGACCGAATGGCCCATTTCCTCCGCCACAAGTTGCGCGGTGTCGGCGTCGAGCGTGTCGGTCAGCGTCACCATGCGGCCCTGGCGCATCAAGAACTTGATGACGTCAACCGCGCGTTCGGACATGCGGCTCGCGAGCTCCTGGATGGTGATCGCTTCGGGGAGGACGATCTCACGCGCGATTTTCTCTTTCTGCTCCTGCACGCCGTGGCCTCTCAGCCGTTGTGTCCGGCGACGGAAAGCAGCAACCGAACGCGTGCGTTCCTCCTCACCCGAAGTCGCGCTGGTGACCGTCAGACGGCCGCGATTGCGCTGCTCGCCGGTGCGAGCCGGCCGAGGTGTCGGGACGACGACCTTCTGCCCCGGCGGCAGCGCGAGCGCCGGACGCCTGACGACGACACGCCGCTCTTCCTCTGCGCCGCCAGGGGCGGCAGGGGTTCGGGCGAGCGCTCCCGGCACGGCCACGCTGGGCGCAGCCGGGGCAACGCGCGGTATTGACGGAGACGGCGCCGGTTCGCCGCCGGAAAGGCGTCGTCGGGCTTCGTCTTCCGACTGCCGCTTGAAACTGGCCTCCTGCGCGCGGCGAAGCTCTTCATCGCGCTTGCGCGCTTCGGCGGCCTCGCGTTCAAGGCGATCGCGCGCCTCGCGCTCGCGCCGAGCCCCGGCATCTGCCTCCTGGCGGCGGCGATCGTCCTCCTCCGACGCACGCGCGTCGATCAGCGCCCGGGCGCGCGCTTCGCGCTGCTCGGCGCTCAAGGTGGGCAGGACGACACCGGTCTTGGGGGGTGGCGGTGCGGTCGGTTTGGCGGGCGCGACTGGAGCGGGCCGCGCCGATGCGGTAAGCGCGCTCGGAGCAGCCGGCGGCGGCGCGGCGGCGGGCGCCGCGGGAGCGGATCGCGCGGCGGCGGCCGCTTCGGCCGGCGTCAAAATCCGCCGCTTCACCTTCTCGACGACGACCGCCTTGCTGCGCCCGTGCGAAAAGCTCTGCCTCACCGTACCCTGCTCAACCGGACGCTTCAGGTGCAACGTCGCCTTCGGCGGAGCAGCCGTCACTGTCTTATCGCTATTACCCGTCTCACTCATGCCACTTCCTAACCACCTGGCTTCTCAGCCAATTTGATGGACCTGCCAAACGCTCCGGCCTTGTCGGCCATCGCGTCGCCGCGCTCCGTCTCGGTCGCCGCGTCCGCTTCGCCGCCGCGATAGCGGCGCAGACGATCCGCCCTTGCGAGAAAGGCCGAACTCGCCGCCCCGTGTTTGAGGGCAGCATGTATCACATTTGCCCGCCCCAATGCCAAATCCAATTCGCCCGACTTGAAGAGATCGACGCGCACAATCGCATTCGCTTCCGGGCCGAGTTTGGCGCGCAGGGCGTGGACTCGCTTCGCCGCTCCGTCCGCCGCCCCGTCGCTCGCCTGAATCAGCGCGACGACCCCCCCAGCCTCGATCGCCGAATCGACCTTGAACGCGCCGGCCACGACGAGGCCGGCCTTGTTGGCGATCGACAACGACTGCAACGCGTCGCGCTCGAGAAGGGCGCCGACCGTCTCGGCCAGCGCGGCGCACGCCACCGCCTTGGCGCGAAAGGCGCGCGAAAACGCTTGTTTCGCAGCCGCCCGGCTCACCGTGTCAAAGCTTAGCCGCGTCCATACCCCCCGTCCCGGCAGCTTGCGCCGGATATCCGGGACGACCGATCCGTCGGGGCTGAGCGCGAAGCGCAGCATCGCATCGGGAACGTCCTTGGTCCCCGTAACGATGCAGGTCCGCTCCGACCCGGCTTGGTCGCTTTCCGTTCGCAATTGATTGATCCCGACACTTACGCCCCTTCGGCGTCTTGCGCTTGCAGCTCCTCCCGGGGCGCAGGCGCTTCGATCCAGCCCGCGCGCACGCGCGCATCTAGGATCATGGCGTCCGCCTGCGCCCGCGACACGTCGAAGCCGTGCAGGAAGCCGGGCTTCGCAGTGTCACCATCCGTCCAGCCGACGAGATCATCGCTCGCGCAATCGGCGATATCCTCCAGCGATTTGACGCCATTCTCTCCGAGCTTGACCAGCATCGGCGTGGTGAGCCCCTCGATCTCCTTGAGATCGTCGGACACCCCCAACGCCTTGCGCTGGTCGTCAAACTCGGATTCGATCCGGGCGAGATGCCCCTGCGCGCGCGCCTGAATTTCTGCCGCCGTATCGGCGTCGAAGCCTTCGATCGACGCCAGCTCGGGCGGGTCGACATAGGCGATCTCCTCGACCGTGCGGAAGCCTTCCGAAGCCAGAAGCTGGGCGACCGTCTCGTCGACGTCCAGCGCATCCATGAAGGTCTGCGTCCGCTCGGCGAATTCCTTCTGCCGGCGCTCGGATTCCTCGGCTTCCGTCAAGATGTCGATGTCCCAGCCAGTGAGTTGCGAGGCGAGGCGCACGTTCTGCCCGCGCCGGCCGATTGCCAGCGATAGCTGATCATCGGGAACGACAACCTCGATGCGGGTCGAGTCTTCGTCGAGCACCACCTTCATGACCTCAGCTGGCTGCAGTGCGTTGACGATGAAGGTCGCGGCGTCCGGAGACCACGGAATGATGTCGATCTTCTCGCCCTGCTGTTCGTTGACCACCGCCTGCACGCGCGAACCGCGCATGCCCACGCAGGCGCCGACCGGATCGATCGACGAATCGTTCGACACCACCGCGATCTTGGCGCGCGAGCCCGGATCACGAGCGACCGACTTTATCTCGACGATGCCGTCGTAGATTTCCGGCACTTCCTGCGCGAACAGCCGGGCGGTGAATTGCGGATGGGTGCGGGAGAGGAAAATCTGCGGTCCGCGGGCCTCTCGGCGGACATCATAGACGTAAGCGCGGATGCGATCGCCCGGCCGGAACATCTCGCGCGGGATCAGTTCGTCGCGGCGCACAACCGCCTCGCCCGCGCCGGCGCCGCCGAGATCGACCACGACGTTGCCATATTCGACCCGCTTGACCTGGCCGTTGATGATATCGCCGATGCGGTCCTTGTAGACGTCATATTGCTTGTCGCGTTCCGCCTCGCGGATCTTTTGCACCAGCACCTGCTTCGACGCCTGGGCGGGAATGCGTCCGTAGTCGAAAGGAGGCAACGATTCGGCGATCCAGTCGCCGATCTGCGCCGAGGGGTTCTTCTTCTGCGCCTCGGTCAGCGTCATCTGCGTCGCTTCGTTCTCGACCTCGTCGACAACGAGCAAAAGCCGAGAAAATCGGATCTCGCCGGTCTTCGGATTGATCTCTGCGCGGACCTCGGTCTCCTGGCCGTAACGCGAACGCGCGGCCTTCTGCATCGCGTCTTCCATCGACGCCAGAACGATCGTTCGATCGATCGATTTCTCCCGCGCGACCGCATCGACAATCTGCAACAGTTCAAGTCGGTTGGCGCTAACGGCCATGATTCTCTCCTTCGTCAGGCCCGAGCAGCTTTGGAGCCGCGCCGCGGGCCGCGGCTTTGGGTTCGTTTGTCTTACGCTTGGCGCGCGGATTGGTCTCTTGGCCGTTCCCGCGGGGCGAGGCTCGCTTCGCGTCCTTAAGCGCCGCCTTCTCGCGCCGCAGCGCGGCGCGGATGAGATCGTCAGTCAATACGAGCCGCGCCTCGGCCATCGCGCGGATCGGCAATTCGACCTCACTCTTGCTCCCGTCGTCGGCGACTAGCGACATTCGCGCCGCTGGCCCGTCGGGCCCGGGCACGACGGCGGCGAGATGTCCGCGAAAGCGCTTGCGTCCATTGACCAGGGCCGCCATCTCCACGCGCGCTTCGTGGCCGATCGCGCGGGCGAAATCCGATTCACGCACCAGCGGCCGATCGATGCCCGGCGACGAAATCTCCAGCCGATAGGCTTGAGCCATCGGCTCCTCGACGTCGAAGACCGGCGACAACGCCACGCTGACGTTTTCGCAATCCTCGATCGACATCATCCCGTCGGGACGCTCCGCCATGATCTGAATCGTTGGCCCAGCGCCCGAAGAAATCTTGACCCGGACCAGCCGGTAGCCGAGGTCCCGCAAGACCGGCGCCGCGATGCGGCCGACACGCTCGCCGGGCCCCGAATCTCCGATAAGGCGCGCTTCGTCGAGCCCTTCGGCGGATGCAGCGGCAGTTGGAAGCGAGGCTTCGACCATACGACCTTGCGGCAATAAAAAAGAGCGGGTCCCGGCCGGGGCCCACTCTCTCAACTTGTCTCCCCTTTCGGAGAGCTATGAGATGTCGTTGAGCGCCATATAGGGGAACCAAGCTGCTGATGCAAGGGCAAAAGGCGGGACGAGCCGGCGTTTTCGCCGATGCTCCGCCGCGAGCGACTTGAGCGAGAGCCAGCGCCGCCTTGGCCGCTCTCACGCCGTCGGCAGCTTGTAGCCCTTGAACGTCTCGCGCAGCTTGAGCTTGTTGATCTTGCCCGTCGCCGTGTGGGGAATTTCCTTCACCACCTGCATATCGTCAGGCATCCACCATTTGGCGATGCGGGGCTTCAGGAACTCGAGGACCTCGGCGCTCTTGGGGGAATGCCCTTCCTTCGCCACAACGACCAGCAGCGGCCGTTCATCCCATTTCGGATGGGCGATGCCGATGACGGCGGCCTCGGCGACATCGGGATGACCTACAGCCAGATTCTCGATATCGATGCTCGAGATCCACTCGCCGCCCGACTTGATCACGTCCTTCGACCGATCGGTGATCTGCATGAACCCTTCGGAATCGATGGTGGCGACATCTCCGGTGTCGAAGAATCCGTGTTCGTCGAGGATGTTTGTGTCGTCCTTGAAGTACCTGTTCACGACCGAGAATCCGCGAACTTTGAGTCGGCCGAAGCGCTTGCCGTCCCACGGCAGCTCTTTGTTTTCGTCATCGACGATTTTCATCTCGACGCCGAACGGCGCCCAGCCCTGCTTGGACTGGACCGCGAGCCTCTGCTCGCGCGAGAGCGCGCCGGCGCTCGGCTTGAGAGCGCCGGCCGAGCCGACCGGGCTCATCTCCGTCATGCCCCAGGCATGGCGAACCGTGACGCCGTAATCCTCCTGGAAGGCGCGGATCATGTCGGGCGGGCAAGCCGAGCCGCCGATGCCGACGAATTTGAGCGTCGTGGGCTTCTTGTTCTCCTTGCGCAGATATTGCAGCAGGCCAAGCCAAACGGTCGGCACAGCCGCGGTCATCGTCACCTTCTCAGTCTCGAGGAGATCGAAAACCGAAGCGCCATCAAGCCTTGGCCCCGGCATCACCATGCTCGCGCCGCGCATAGGGCAGGAGAGCGCGAGGCCCCACGAATTGGCGTGGAACATCGGCACCACCGGCAAGACCGCATCATCCGAGGTGACCGTGAGACACGCGGACGTGCTCGCCATCATCGAATGCAGGAGGTTCGAGCGATGCGAATACAGCACGCCCTTCGGGTTTCCGGTCGTGCCGGAGGTGTAGCAGAGGCCGGCGGCGGTCCGCTCGTCGAATTCCTTCCAGGCAAAATCGTCGTCGACCTCGCCGATCCAATCCTCGTAGGCAACGGCGTTCTTGAGTTTGGTCGCCGGCATGTGGGCGCGGTCGGTCAGAACAATGTAGCGCTCAATCGTCGGCAAACGGTCGGCGAGCCCCTCCATCAACGGCACGAAGGTCAGGTCGACGAACACGACCCGGTCTTCGGCGTCGTTGATGATCCAGGCGATTTGCTCGGGGAAGAGCCGCGGATTGACGGTGTGGTAGACCGCGCCGACGCCGACGATGCCATACCAGGTTTCCAGATGGCGATAGCCGTTCCAGGCGAGGGTCGCGACGCGATCGCCGAGCGTGATCCCGTCGCGCTCGAGTCTTTTGGCGACTTTGAGCGCGCGCTCACGAACGGCGCGGTAGTTGGTGTAATGCATCGGCCCTTCGACCGTCCGCGAGGCGACCTGTTGCTCAGGGAACTGGACGGCGGCGAAATCGATGACCTTGTGCATCAGCAGGGGCCAATCCTGCATCCGTCCCAGCATGCGTTTTTCTCCCGACTGGCTTATCGGCGCTTGATCGCGGCGCGCAGATTGTTCATGGGACTACCACACTGGCGCCCTGTGCCCCGCTTTGCAATGCGCCGAAGCGGAACTGTCCTCGCCGCTGCGCCCCGATACGAACAGGAGCCCGATGCCTGACCGGCAGAACGCCGACCGCTCCGTACGGGTCTGGTTTCGGCTCATCCGCCTCGAGGCGCGCATGCAGGCTGCGGTCAGCGAACGCCTGCGCGAGATCGGCGTTTCGATCCCGCAATGCGACGTGTTGACCACGCTCACCGAGCGCGAAGGGGTGAGCCAGCAGGAACTGGCCACAAGGCTCTACGTCACCAAGGGCAACATCTCGGGCTTGATCGATCGGCTGGCGGAAGCGGGCTTGGTCGAGCGCCGCTCGACGGCGAATGACCGTCGCCAGCACGCCATCTACCTCACCGAAGCCGGCCGCCGGATGGCGGAGAGGGCGATCGCCGTCCAGCACCGCTGGATCGCTTCCACTCTCGGCCGGATGGCCGAGCCGGACCTCGAAGCGCTGGAAGCGAAGCTGGTGGCGCTGAGAGACATCGTCCGCGAGGCGGAGACGCCGGAGGCGGCGGGCGCGGCGAAGGGGTGAGAGCGGCCGGCGCCATTTCCTTCCGCGTTTCAGGCGATTTCAACGGGTTGCGGCGCCCTGTCAATTTTTATTCTTTCTCTCCTAATTTCAATAGGTTAAGCTACAAACGGTAAGCTTTGTAGGCCCACGTCGCAACGCTGTCGCAACATTTGTTTTACGAGCCTTCCCCAACCCACCCCGCTTTAGAGCCGGCAGATACTCACGGATGGATTTCGCAAGATCGCCAAAGTGGTCGTGGGGCGTGCCCCCGGCTGTCTTCTTCGCGCACAGCGGACATTTCTGACGACCGGGCAAATGGATCAAATCGACCCCAACGCAGCCCGCCCTCGCCAATTAATTGGCCAGAATCCTAGTCGACACCGACTAGAGTCGTGATTTGTGCTACCGCGGTGCTTGCGCACGCCGGCGACGTCCCCCGCGCCGCCAGCCGAACAACATGACCAGCGCCGCAACCAGGGCGAAGGCAACCATGCCTGCGTGCAGCTCGAACCTTCCGCCCGGCTTGTCGATCCAACTGATCCAGGGCGAACGAGGCGATTCGCCGGGCCGGGGCAGCGCGAAGGCGACCAGTGCGTCGTTCGCCGGGCTGCCCGTTTCGCCATGGCCGCCGGCGGCGATCACGACGTATTGCCTTCCCTGCCACTCATAGGTGGTCGGCGTCGAATTGCCCGTCGCCGGCAGGCGGCCGGTCCAGAGCTCGGCGCCGGTCTTGGCATCGAATGCGCGGAGATAATCGTCCATTGCGGCGCCGATGAACACCAGCCCGCCAGACGTGGCGAGCGGCCCGCCGAGCGTCGGCGTCCCGAGGCGGCGGGCTAGGCCCAGCGGGTTCATCGCTTCGGTGGTGCCGAGCGGCGTTCGCCATAGAATCTTCCGGCTGTTGAGATCAATGGCCGACAGCGTGCCCCACGGCGGCGGGTTGCAGGGCAGGCCGATCGGCGACAGCAGCACCTCGCGCATCATGCCGAAGGGCGCCCCGGTCTGCGGCGAGATCTCCTTGCCCGGAAACCGGGCCTTGAACTCGGCAAACTGCGCCGCTGGAAACAGCGTGATCCGATGGATCATGTTGGAGGTGTTGGCGAAGACCCGGGCGTGCTCGCCATCAACCGCGACGCCACCCCAATTGGTGCCGCCGCCGGTGAAGGGCATTTCGAGCGTGCCCTGTTCGCTCGGCGGGGTGAAGCGGCCCTCGCTGCGTGAAGCGGCGATCGCCTTGGCGCAGGCGTCGCGGTCCCAGGGCGTCAGACCATAAGCGTCCTCCGGCCGCACCCGGTCGTCACCCAGCGGCGGCAGATCGGCCGGAAAAGGCTGGGTCGGCGACAGCACTTCGCCGGCAACGCCGCCCCGCGGCGCCTTCCGTTCCTCGACCGGCAGCACCGGCTGTCCCGTCTCGCGGTCGAGCACAAAGATGAGGCCTTGCTTGGTGCTCTGGATGACGACATCGCGCCGCTTGCCATCGAGCGTGATCGACGCGAGCGAGGGTTGCGAGGCGACGTCGTAATCCCAGACATCGTGATGCACGGTCTGGAAGCTCCAGACTCGCTCGCCAGTGTCCGCCTTCAGCGCCACCACAGAGTCGGCATAGCGATTGTCGCCCGGCCGCAGTCCGCCATAGAAATCCGGGCTCGGGCTGGTGGTCGGCAGGAACACCAGGTGGCGCGTCGCATCGACCGACATCGGCGCCCAGACATTGGCGGCGCCCGCCTGCCGCCAGCCTTCGCCCCAGGTGACGGCGGCTGGATCGTCGGCGCGGCGGGGGATCGGGTCCCAGTCCCACCGCAAGGCGCCGGTCCGCACGTCGAAGGCGCGCACCGTGCCGCGCGGCTCATCGACCCGTTGGTTGTCGGCGATCGAGGAGCCGACGATGACGAGATCCGCATAGACCGTCGGCGCCGAAGTCATCTGCCACTCGCCGGGCCAAAGCAACGGCTTGCCCGGCTCGATCCTGACCTCGCCATCCTGGCCGAATCCGGCGCAGCGGCTGCCCGTCTCCAGGTCGA
>Ga0210393_10003779_pt1 | contig 12092 bp, 13 predicted proteins | sample IncBWC27OmetaG_FD_160068 | JGI IMG/M metagenome (GOLD analysis project Ga0210393, IMG submission 160068) | Forest soil microbial communities from Barre Woods Harvard Forest LTER site, Petersham, Massachusetts, United States - Inc-BW-C-27-O ... | reverse complement strand
TCCCGCGGCGGCGTAGCCCCTGATAAGTAGGTTAGCTATGTAGGCCGTCATGTGCACCCCAGATCGCTGGAGGCGCTCCAGGTACGCGGGTACGAGATCCGTGCGGCGCAGAGTAACGAACACGTTAATAAGGGCTTCGAACGCGACAGCATCTGGAAGAGGCGCCCCACTTGTGAGGGTGCTTGGATGCTTCTCGATTGAGTCAAATACCGCGATCGCCTTGTCAAGGTCTCTGCCAACGCAGCCGTGGGCGTTGATAAGCGCCGCCCAGTGTGAGCCCTGCAACTTTACACTCTTGTCCTTCACGAGGTGATTGAATGTCTTCTCCATAGCCTTGATGTCAATAGGTGCGATCGTGCCATAACAGTCAAGGAGAAGCTGAATGAATTCCAAAGTCAATACGAAGCGAAGACGCTAAGACAAGGGAAGGAAGGTCTTGCCTTATATGAGTGAGCAGTTGGTTTGATCCCAGCGCTTATCATGCGGTTGTAGTAGTGTAGGAATCGGACGCGATTTGGTTTGGTTTGAACGTAGAATTGCATCATGGTATTATAGGGAGGAACGCGGGGCTTGAAGTTACGCTGGGCAGTCATTTCCTCGAAGAGTGTTTCGGCTGAGCTGCTGTCGCCAACGCGGCAGCAGGCTGCAATGACTGCGCCATATGTAATTGACGAAGGGATGATGCCGCATTTCTTCATGCCATCAAAAAGCTCCAGAGCGTAATCTGCCTTGCGTGCCTTGGCAAGCTTCGAGATCGTAGTGTTGTAAAGGAAAATGTTGGGCTGCACACCGCGCGCCTGCGACTCGTGGAAGTAGTCAAGCGCCCGTGCCGTGTCGTCCGTTGTTTCTTTGACACACTGTATCAGGGCGCCATACGCGTCTGCGGTTGGTGTCATACCCTGCTGAAGTAGGCGCTGGCGATGGGCATCCGCTGACAAGCCATCACCAGCATGGCCTCTAGCAATTATCATAGAGTTTTCGATGGTAGCCCAGCCGTCCAACATTGCGTTCTTGGCGTTACCCAGCAGCGAGATGACGTTTTGTGCAACGCCATACAGATAGTTGACTTTGTCCATCTTGCCGGCACGTCCGAGACCTTCAATGAGGCGGGCGACAACGTCCGGAGTAGGGAAAATGCCCATCGTTGCGCCATGCTCGAATCGTTGAAAAGCCGCGACGGCATTGTCGTCTTTTCCGCGGCGCATATTCAGCTCGTCGACGTAACGACTTTGATAGTCATCAATCCTCATCGTCCCAACGTCAACAGGGGCTGCATCAGGGATGGGTTGAGGTGGGGGTAACTCCGCTGGTTGATTGTAAACAAAGGTCTGGGGGCTGGCCAGTAGGGCAGAGAAATCGGGGCCAAGGTTTTCCATGAGTGCCCTGGCCTCTCCAATACCCTTCTGTTCGATAACGGGACGAAGAAGGCTGTGCATTACCGCTTCCGAAACGTGTCCAGGGTCGGTGCCGAGGCGTGCCATATCGGTAAGAAGAGAAAGAGCCTGGGAGACACCACTGTCCTTAGTCGAGGGTGCCCCATATGCGCCAATTGAAAAGGCCAACACTTCCCAGTCCTGAATGGTAAGCTCTTTGAGTTGCTCCGGACGCTCTTGGGCAAGCATGTATGCACTGAGAAGCGCCTGGGCGAGTCGTTGAGTTATGTGCATTCCACGGGTCGTCCAAACCTTCACCACGCGCAATACAGAGAAGAGGGAGATGGGGCGGGGGGCATCCTCGTCGAAGAGCACCATGTCTGTGACCAAACGAATAAGTTTGGGTTTCTCATCTCGCAAGGCGTGGTTGGGTCCCCGTACAGGCCAGGTCCCCCCGTCTGCACGAAATGCGGCAAGCTGCTCGATGAGATCGATGGCTTTCTCGATTCGACCGTAACGCGCATACATTCCGATGAGCTCCTGGGTAGCCTCGTTTCCATGTACATCCATAAGGACAGAACTCCATTTCTCACGCGGGCCGAGGGCGAAGAGCGCTTGATCCAGAAGAGCAATCGCCTGTTCTTCTGTAACACTGTGTGTTCGTAGATACCGTATATTAGCAAAGTACGCAATACCGCGCATGTAAGTTGGTATATGGTCGGGACTGTCCAGACGAGCGGCGAAGCGCGCATATAGACGGTTGATGTCGTCGACACGATCCAGTTCGCAGAGCTCATTGAGGACGTCTCGCCAGAACGAAGGGGTCGGCTGCGGCGGTTCTAGCGTTGGTGCCCATTCATCTTCGATGTGGTCGCCTTGGTCTAATAGTCTTTCGAACCATGAAACAGCACTGGAGGGGTCGCCCATTAAGCAGAAGCCACGCACGATGGTGACGTAGGTGGTCATTGCTGGGGCAGGGATATCTTTGGGACCAAACTCTACTCCGGCTGTTGTGTCAAGCATCTCACTAAGCAAGTCTAGTGCGGCACCAGGGTTAGCTGCCCGCAGGTACGCATTGATCATGCTATTCCAAACGCGAATGTGCCCCGCTCGTGCAGACCCCAGGTTCCTTTCGTCCCATCGAATTTTGACTTGTGTACAAACTTTGCGGAATTCATCGAATACGACACGTGCGCCCTCGACGTCATTAACCGACATATATACGTCGAGAAGGTGGGCATAGAGAGAGCCGGAAGGTTTGGGAATACCGCGGTTCTCGAGATGCGTGAACACCCGGATGGCTTCCTTGACGTTTTGATGGCGCGCACATGAGTCGAGGAGGGACATGTACAATGATAATGGGAGAACGTAGCCGGGGTTTGCTGTGGCGGCTGTAAAAAGGCGCAACGCAGAAGGGAAATTCTGCTCTCCACGGAGGGCTTCGATGCGTCGCTGGTCGACGAAATTCTGAGCATGATCGGAAAGACCCAATGCATGGCGCTTCTCAAGACGTTTGGAGATGATAGCAATGAGCCAGTAAACTTCCTGGTCACGTGTGGTAAGCACGCTGAGGAGCGTCGCGTACGTGCGAATATTTGGCAGGATGGAACGTGTAACCATGTCATTGTAGGTCTGGAGAATCTCCGTTGGCTGCTCATTACACTTGCGAAGTGCGGCGAGCTTGTCAAGAATGTTATTCCATTGATCAACAGTTGATTCATGATCGGGTTGTCGTAGCTCCAGGAGCTCTGCACGTACTTCAAAGGGATCCAGAGGCTGTGCGGCTGAAGGAGTCACGGACGCCGGTGTAGAAGGTCGTGAGCGTGGAGCAGGGGAGGAGGGACGAAGTTCTGGAGCGAGAACTGATTGCGGCTGGGCTGGGTTAGTCGGGTCGATAGGCACTGTGGGACGTGAGGGTGGGGGGGCGTCATTGGGAACACCGGTGATGGAAAGAGTGGAAGCCGTGGAGTTGCGGCGAGCAAGACGTGGTGTAGGAGGGCGTGAGGCGCATTCTACATCCTCCAAGATGCGCTGGGGACGGTGCGACCCCGCGAAAGCGTGATGAAGACGCGCGTGTTGCTGGACGGCCTTCAAAACGCCAAAGCTCCTTGCACGTTCAGCAGTCGCAACGGCGTCTGACCCAAGCGAGAAACTTTGGCTACGGGTGCGCCGTTTCCGCGCGGTGCGGGTCGAGTTGGTGACAGCTTGGGGAAGAGTCTGTCTAGGCTCGTCGGGGTCGGGGTCATCTGGGTAGGGAATACCCGCGTCTGCAAAAGATGAATTTGCCTGAGACACAGCACGGCTCGGTTGCTATAAGGAGGTATCAGGGCTGAGCGCGCAAACGCCACAGAAGAAAGGTGACTCACTTTATAGCCCGAGTAAAACCTGCTACCGGGATGGAATTTAGTCCCCCCACCAGCACCAGCATGACCGCTCCCCCAACTTGAGGACCCAGTGTTATTATTCCAAGGGGCTAAACTAGTTGTTGAAGATGGAGTCGTGCCAGTTTGCAAACCGAGGACATTCCGGAGGGTATGTCCGGCCTGGTTCTGTGCCGCGGCAACGGCACGACTCGTATGGTGGAAAATGTGGTTAGCTACCTGAGGTAGCATACTAGAGTGGGCTGGTCAGAAACAGTCTAATAGAAGGAGGATATGATGAAGGGACGGTCGCCCTGTCTGGGCTGAGGACGATGGAAAAATTATGGCTGGGGTTATGAGGGTTGAATGAGAGTGCAGTGCAGTGACGTTCTGCCGTTGCCGTTTTCCGTTTTGCCGTTTGCCGTTCGGACGCGTCGACCGGAATAACCCTTATCTTGGAAGCTTTCCCATTTGGGTAAATAATTAAATATATTAATATATATACTCAGTCTAATCGAGCATCCTTCCCGCTCTTGTACGGGTACGCATAATCATCATCCAAAAAGAGCCGCTTCATCACCCAGAACACGACTAAAATACCCACCGCAAAGAGACCCAGCGTTGCCCATGGGTGATCATTCACCATCTTCTCAATGGCAAGCAGCCTGTTGTTGAGGTACTAGACCAAAGTGAGGGCTTGATTTCTGCGGTCAGGGCTCGGCAAGTACTTACTCGGGCCAGACGTTCTACAATATTCTCAGAGTATTGCACGCTCAAGGCCTCCTTCATTGCATCACCTAATGCTGGGAATATACTTGCATCGTCAAGCGTCAACCGACTACCAGCCTTGGTTTTATCAAAGTAGACCAGTCTCTGCGACACTAATATTAGCAACCTGGCCGGATTACACGACGTGGACATAGTCCGACATACCGAATGGTCTACAATGACAACCTGTCCAGGACGCTTGATACCATACATACTCTTCAGCCAGCTCGTCCATCGCTCTTGATCCATCCAAGTAAACACGACCTCCCGCGCCCCATGCGCCGGTGCGTACTGAGCGGCACTGGTCCTCCGCCATTGGCCGGCGAGCCTGCGAACCGTCTCGGCAATTTGTTCGCGCTCTACTCCAGAAGCAGTAACAGAAACCAAGACAACCAGTGGCTTGCTCTCCGCGTTCATCACCTCCTTGAACGATCCCTCGCCAAGCTCCATAGTCAACGGCAGGCGGTGAGTCTCTAACCACTTGGCTAGGTCGTCAGCGCTTGTCTGCGCATTGAAACGAAGTTGGGCTGTAGCACTGGTGTCGCCATCTTTCAATGCGATCAGGGAGAAGTCAGACGAAATAGGGAGAGAAAAGTGAGCGAAGAGTTCGGAGTCGCTAGAAATGTATAAAGGGGGTGATCCTAGCAACGGGCGCGCGGCTTGCGTGAGGCTAGGCTGTTAACTTGTGAGCGAGTAGCGGGTTAAAGTAATATAGACGGGCTCACGGGAAGTGACACATCCGGTGCATGCAAGGCGATATACATCGCAGGGTTATCTTTTACAGCTTGGCCAAAATCTGCGTATTTTAACTCCTGGAATACACTACTATTTTGATCAGCGCTATTCCCATAGATCCATCATGAATAGTCTCGAGAAACTCACGGTTTAACTGCCCTCGAAGCCCACTCCTTCAGTGGTTCCAGTTTGCGATTGCCTGAATACTCCACCTTCTTTCCGATTTCAGGGTAGAAAAATAACATGGGGAAGCCAGTCACGCCTTCCGAAAAGCAGAGTGACTTGTAATCTTCGCAGTTTACTTCCGCCACTGTAACGTTATGTTGAAGCTCTTTGGCGAGTTTTTCCCATGTTGGTGCCAACTTTTTGCAATGTCCGCACCTAATCAAGTAGGTAGCTCCATCAACGACCTCGGGCTTCTCGGAGGAACCCGAAGACCCACCATGGCGCAAAGAACTTTACAAAGACATCGCCATCCACGACAACGTTTGGGAAAGTCTCTGGGGTGAGCGTGAGTACCTCTCCGTGAGGGTTCCGCTGGCTATGTGGGGTCTGGAGGTCGTGCTCAGGCAGCTCTGGTGGTGGCGCACTGCGGGAAGACTCGGACACTCCAGTGTGCTCTTTGATGAAGTTCACGATAAGTTCATGGCTGCGCGCACCCTGGAATGTGATTTGGAACACGCCATCATGATACAAGTTCATTTGGGGATAACCTTCGATACCATTTGCATGGCATAGGTCTGTGGGCGTTTCAGATAAGGTAACAGAGTCTCTTGGAAACGGAATCAGACGTGCCACCATGAACGATACAGTTCACTTGAGCAAGGTTAACGAGTGATCCCGCATAATCATCGACAAGCTCATCCCATGTTGGTGCAAACTGCCGGCAGTGGTGGCAATAGGGGGAAAAGTGTTCAACGAACCTGAGCCCAGCTACCTTAGCGCAGATCATGTGTCAACGTCAAATCGCTCACCAGTAGCCCTCCGCAATGGTGTTGCTAAAAGATTCTGGGGTCAGGAGTTTGTGTTCAGCGCCCTCAACTGGGAGAGCAAATGCGAGAGAGGCGATGAGTAGCAGGAACGAAAGAGGTTGCATAAAGTCTGCTGTAATCGTGTACGTGTAGTGGACACGACAAGGCGCTATTTTGTAGGCCTTGGCGAGAGATCGTGGGAAGATTCGCCAAATGGAAAGCTTCGCTTATCCACATTTCTCCTCGACGGTTCACGTCGCGCTCTTTGTGCGTGTAACAAACGCGACGAAGTTGAGGGCGCGCATCATACGTGCGAGTACCTTGGAAGGCATAGAAGGAGACGTGGAGCGTGAGGCCGTCAATTTTTCCTTCGTCGATGCCCGGCTGGTGCGTCAAATGTTATGCGTTTTCGCGGACAGTGCGATTGAGAGTTGTTGCACGCAGGTAACGAGCATCTTACACATTCAGACGGCCATCACCCAGGCTATTCTGGCTGCGGCACAAAATACTCTGAGGACTAAGACGGTGCACTCAGAGGTCATATGGGCGTTAAATCCAAGCAACAACGTAAGCTCTCATATTTATCTCTTCACTTGGTATCGAAAGTATTTCCCCTTAGATTACCGAAGCGTTACGTCGCTACGGCGTTTCTGATGGTAGCACCGCACTCCTCGTAATTCGAATCGATCCTCTCCAACCCTCGAAGGTCAGTAGCAGAATGAGTGCCGCGGTTGAAGGCACTCAGGTGCCTCTCTCGGATCTTGGGGGTTTGACCGATTGGGTCGCCGTGAAAAAGGTGGGTGGATCTATGCGCGTCTTTGGCCTGCACTCATTTCACGCATCTGCAGTACAACAAATTAAACGGAGACCCCGTTATCAGAGAAACCCAGAATGACCCGACTCGTGAACATCACTTGATTGACAACATTGTTGTAAGCCTCGTAGCGATGAAAAGCGTTGCTGCGTGATCCGTACCACAGTCTGCATAATTACGACTATTATCTGAAAGCATCGTCCGGTCACATCTCCGGGGATGTAGATGCGATGGGCTTGACGACCACCACACTGCATTGCTCAATTATTTTTGACCACGCTCACTCGAAAAGTTTCATTACATGCACTCTCATTGCATAAGTTAGCGGGATTTCGCGACCCGATGCGCAAACATCATAGCTCATCCTTTGGGGACTTTGTCTCGTCCTCCAGGGGGAAACACAAAGCGGGCGTTGTGCCCGTGAATAGGTACTCGCACTTCTCTAGTTCGGTTACAGTCAACAAGGCATTTTCCGTCCCACAAGTTAGCTCAAGCTGCGAATAAATGTTAGGAACTGCAGTAGTCAAGGTAGCAGAACTACGGTACCTTCACGCTGCGATCTGGCCCGTTCCAACATCTTGTACCATGGCTATACATTTGTGTGGAGTAATATTCTTTCGAACCTTCCACTACATCAGGTGAGAGATTCCACGATGTGAATTTCCTATTCCCCTGAATAAGTCAAGTCTGCCCGAACTGGATTTGATTGATACCCCATACCCAAGACTGTACGACGATCCCCCATGACTTGGCCGTTGTATTGCCCCTTCGAACAGGCACACCTCATATTCATAGCTAGAACCTTATGAGATACAGAAACATTTCCTTTGTTTGCGAGGACTTACCCCCCAGTGTCTTTCTTTAGACAAACGTCATGTAGCTTCTTCCACTCTCCCTCTGCACCGTATCGGGTAGGGTCGAATAGGTCATCCAATTCTTTCCTGACCTGCTCCAAATCCTTCTGCGCAATATTGAGGCTGTGCTCGGCATCGTTGAGCTTCTCCCGCGCCTTGTTAGCCTCTGTCATGACCCAATTAAGTATGCACATACAACCAATCATGACTGGGCTCACCTGAGGCTGCAGTAGAGGAGCCCTTGACAATACCAAGGAGTTGTAATCCCGATAACAGGGTATCACGAAGAATATCATACTGTGGGATCAGGAAATCGGGGAGATATGCCTTAACATTATACACTATAACGGAATTAGTTGTTAAAGCCACGAAAATCCTCTGCGGGGTGCTCACAAGGGGATACATAAGCGTGGTCATTGACGTATGAGTCATGCTCCATAAGCAACGAGACGTGATCGACGTGAAGGAGCTCATCAAGTTGTTGCTCGAGTTGTTCCATGGACCATTCGCCTTCCTCTAGTTCTTCCTTGACATTGTCGATATTTGCCGTTGCTTCTTCGTCGTCAGCACCCCCCTCTTCACGTTCGGCCTCGCCAAGGTGCGGCAGACCCGCGAGGTACTCCCAGCCACGCACTGCTTCGAGGACGGCCATGTCTTGATAATTCGGGTTGTAGCCGTGACGAAGGGTATCTAGAATGTCACTAAGCTGTTTTTCGTGCTCAAGGTGTTTTTTGTGCTCTCGCTGAAGAGACTTGAGCGCGTTATGATGTGTGACAAGAGAGGCATACAATGCTGAGATATGTGTCACTGGTGTTGCAAGAAGGTGTAACGACGAGACATACGCGACTTCTTCCTATGTTCAAGAACTTCTGCAGAAAGCGCTTCTGTCCGATCCACAAGATCTATGACAGAGTGAAAAAATGTCCAGGACGTGATGTAGTGAGCACACCTTTGACACGAGCAACCTCTCTCACACGTATCGCAATCTCTTTCTGGCAGTCCTCGATCTCGCCTTCTAGCCGTTTCTTCTCTTTCCGTGCGAAAGCAATATATGTCGAACGAATTTTGGAGCCCTGAGTACTGAATCAGAATCACGATATGCGAGTCCCTGCAATGCTCACAGTGCCTTGTAGCTTTCGTGCAGCCTCTTGCTTTTGGCGGTACAGTTCACCTGCTTTTACGCATGTGTTCTCGCATACACCAGCGGGCTCATCGGTCCCATCACAGCACGTAGGTTCTACGGACGCGTCAACCGACGGAGAGTACTACGAGACAGAAGAACTGACCACACAGCCCGTCATTTACACGCGAACTTGGTATGCTTGCACCGATATGACCCTCATTCGCGCAGTAGAAGGTATTATCGGGACACGCACTCGTTCCTAATAGGGTGTATAAGGCTTTGCCGAAATAATAGCAGGAAAGGATGCACCTGGCTCGTCACTGCCATCTAGACAGTCACAATAATCGTCATTCACGGCAGTCCATGGAATGGTCTTGGCACCATCGAGACAGGACCACGTAGTTCCCTTGGGCCTGTATCTGGGAAGCAAAGACGGGTGGACTCCGTGGGTCTGTGGTAGCCCTGCAGTAAAAACGAGGGTCGTGGCCAAGGAGAGCAAAAACAGCAAGGAGCGCATGAAAGAAAAAGAGCGCAGTTGTCAGGCAGAATTTCGCTTAACGCAAGACGCGCAATTGTTTATGGCCGTTTGTAAGCATATAACAAACTCAACTGATTTGGATTTCCTGGCCTTGTTCACCCCTTCATTGCCTTTGTTTTTTACAGATGCCACAGCACACAGACTCCACTCCACCCATTGATATTGATGCCATCTCAAGGCTTGTTATTCACCCGATTTCCTGTGGCTGGAATGGTTGTACTACTATAACCAACAGCTGGCTTACTCTGCAAAAGGTATCTCAATTCTTTATCATACTGTAACCAAGTTTCAATGTCCATTTAAACCAATTTGTGCCCTGTTATAAGTTGTAACTTTTGATATTAATTCTCTTTAGCATTTGCAGATACATCTTCATATAATAAGCTTAAGATCAAAGGTTAGTCTCTGCACTTAACTTTGCATTCTTATCTCTAATTTCTCATAGGGCAATGCCCCTCAGGCTATGATTTGTCAGATTAGTGGATGCTTAGATCCTAAGCATCACACCATGGTGGCGCTTAGTAAGCATATTGCTAAGGATCATCTTGATAAGGTACCTATTCCTTGCCCTGTTCTTGGTAAGTTCTTGATTTACCTTGCTGTTAACTTTTATCTTCAATTGAAGCTACAGATTGCCCTTATACCTTGGCTGCTTCTCAAAGTCAACATTCTCACTTCTTGGCAGAGCACTTGAAGCTGCTTTATGCCAAGCATGAGAGCCAGTTTTTCAAAGCCCAGTGGTCACCTATGACACCTCAATCATGCTCACCTCCACCTCTACCCTTTAATCCAACATTTCCCAGTTACAAATTAAACACCTATATATCTGCAAATAAGTTGCATGACAATAGGGTGAATAGGTATAGAGTATTCAGTTTTTTTATTTATGAGTTTGTTGTTAACTTAGGCTAGCTTAACAAAGACTATCAAGTCTTTGGAATTATACAAGCTAGAGCAACAGATGTCACAAAAATTCATGGCCTCCTCCATTCTTAGACATTATACATCTAACTTAGATGTGTCTAAGCACATCTTTACTGACTTGTTGCCCATTTATGTTTCACATAATACCTCTCTTGATACCTTAGAAATTCAGGAGGCCTACCCATTCTCTAACCTACAGACAGATTCCATATTATCTGCACCACCCCCTTGGAATTTAAATACAGATAAGCCAGTTAAAATACCACAGACTATTGGGTATAATGCATTTCTCCCCAGTTAGGCAATATAGATACCCTTTCAAATGATACTAAAAATGCTTCTAAATAAGATAAAAGTTGATAGAATAAAATTAGGTCTTGATTTTACACTATATTTGTTGTGTATAAAGATACAGCTCAGTTGGTGCAACAGAAACAACTTGATTACATGTGTGCTAACCTGTTGTGCATAAAGATGTGGCTAGGTACAGAAAATGCATCATCAGAAAGTATAAGAAAGAAAGTACTGAAAAGGGAAGTCGATTACTACGTATGGTTGTTGTGTGCGCTGCGTGGCTGCTCCCCACAACAATATTTAATCATGATCATTACCCAAACTTGACTATTCTAGGCATATAACAGGGAGTGTGTCTGGAGGAAAAACCAGGTTACCCAACATCTCACACAGTAAGACATCTCATTTCCATCATCGCTTAATCTCAGGGTATAGAAGTTATGATTCATCACAGTTTGATGCAAATTCTGTGAGACAATGCAAGTAGTTGCAAAGAGAGAAGCAATGCCGATACCTCCACAAGTCCAATATTTGATTTGATTTCAGTAAGTGGACAGCAGGCAGCAGCCGCATAGTGAGCGACGGGCTTGTAAAGTGAAATTTACGGTTGATCAAGTGAGCTGACACCCCCCATTTGACTGGTGTAGCCCAGGCCAGCTCAAAGTGGAAGCCGAGAGCACCAGCTGAGAAATCAGAGAGGATGGAGGACACCATTTCACCGTAGGAGACGGAGAGGTTGATCATCAGACGGGAAATGAGTGAAGTCTTGGACTATTGCAGTGCTGCTTTTAAGCGGTTTCGAGAGTGACGAACAGAAGCCTGAGCGAGAGGGACGAGAAGGTAGCTCGAAGCTCAAAATTCGCTCAAGAAGCCAAAGAATGGAAGTCCACTTTTAGACCGTCGATGATCGAGTTGACCGACATTTCAATTCGATTTCACCTGGCAATCTCAATCGTCTAAAGATAGGCGAGTCGGATGGAGTTATATGCTCGCGAAAGCCGTGATGGCAGCACTGGTCTAGGAATAGAAGGTTTTGCGTAGTATGCAACGCTTGTGCTTCGATGCGTACTCGTACTCAGAAGAGAAGAGATACCATGCAGAAGAATTACTAATAGAGCCTTATTAGAATATCGCTGTTGTTACGCGTCACTTAATCTTAATGCCATGCCACCACGGCCACCACTCGTCCCTATTCTCGTTCCAACGCCCGCCCCTGATTCCCCGCGCTCCGCACAGTCCATTCCTCCGACGGGAATTCAAGGGGATCTCGAGCAGGACCTGATGGGACTTGCAAATGCGCTGTACAACCTTGGCACTACAGTCGTGAACGACTCGACG
>Ga0210393_10003778_pt1 | contig 12093 bp, 7 predicted proteins | sample IncBWC27OmetaG_FD_160068 | JGI IMG/M metagenome (GOLD analysis project Ga0210393, IMG submission 160068) | Forest soil microbial communities from Barre Woods Harvard Forest LTER site, Petersham, Massachusetts, United States - Inc-BW-C-27-O ... | reverse complement strand
TGGAGTTCGACGTCGACAAGCGAGACACCGTCGGCGTGCGTATCGACCGCAAGCGCCGGCAGCCGGTCACCGTGCTGCTCAAGGCGCTGGGCTGGACCAGCGAGCGGATCCACGAGCGGTTCGGTTTCTCCGAGATCATGATGTCGACGCTGGAAAAGGACAACACCGCCGGCACCGACGAGGCGCTCCTGGACATCTACCGCAAGCTGCGTCCGGGCGAGCCGCCGACCAAGGAGTCCGCGCAGACGCTGCTGGAGAACCTGTTCTTCAAGGAGAAGCGCTACGACCTGGCCCGGGTGGGTCGCTACAAGGTCAACAAGAAGCTCGGCCTGCACGCCGGTGAGCCGATCACGTCGTCGACGCTGACCGAGGAAGACGTCGTCGCCACCATCGAATACCTGGTTCGCCTGCACGAGGGACAGTCCACGATGACTGTTCCCGGTGGCGTCGAGGTGCCGGTGGAAACCGATGACATCGACCACTTCGGCAACCGTCGGCTGCGTACGGTCGGTGAGCTGATCCAGAACCAGATCCGGGTCGGCATGTCCAGGATGGAGCGGGTGGTCCGGGAGCGGATGACCACTCAGGACGTCGAGGCGATCACGCCGCAGACGCTGATCAACATCCGGCCGGTGGTAGCCGCGATCAAGGAGTTCTTCGGCACCAGCCAGCTGTCGCAGTTCATGGACCAGAACAACCCGCTGTCGGGGCTGACCCACAAGCGCCGGTTGTCGGCGCTGGGTCCGGGCGGTCTGTCGCGTGAGCGCGCCGGGCTGGAGGTCCGCGACGTGCACCCGTCGCACTACGGCCGGATGTGCCCGATCGAGACCCCAGAGGGTCCGAACATCGGTCTGATCGGCTCGCTGTCGGTCTACGCGCGGGTCAATCCGTTCGGGTTCATCGAAACGCCGTACCGCAAGGTGGTCGACGGTGTGGTCACCGACGAGATCGAATACCTGACCGCTGACGAGGAGGACCGCCACGTCGTGGCGCAGGCCAACTCGCCGATCGACGACGACGGCCGTTTCACCGAGGCGCGCGTGCTGGTCCGCCGGAAAGCGGGTGAGGTCGAGTACGTGTCCTCGTCCGAGGTGGACTACATGGACGTCTCGCCGCGCCAGATGGTATCGGTGGCCACCGCCATGATTCCGTTCCTCGAGCACGACGACGCCAACCGTGCCCTGATGGGTGCCAACATGCAGCGCCAGGCGGTTCCGCTGGTGCGCAGTGAGGCGCCGCTGGTGGGCACCGGTATGGAGCTGCGTGCCGCGATCGACGCCGGCGACGTCGTCGTGGCCGAGAAGTCTGGGGTTATCGAGGAGGTCTCTGCCGACTACATCACCGTGATGGCCGACGACGGCACCCGGCATACCTACCGGATGCGCAAGTTCGCCCGCTCCAACCACGGCACCTGCGCCAACCAGTCTCCAATCGTTGATGCCGGAGACCGGGTGGAGGCCGGCCAGGTGATCGCCGACGGTCCCTGCACCGACAACGGCGAGATGGCGTTGGGCAAGAACCTGCTGGTGGCGATCATGCCTTGGGAAGGCCATAACTACGAGGATGCGATCATCCTCTCCAACCGCCTGGTCGAAGAGGACGTGCTCACCTCGATCCACATCGAGGAGCATGAGATCGACGCCCGCGACACCAAGCTGGGCGCCGAGGAGATCACTCGCGACATCCCGAACGTCTCCGACGAGGTGCTCGCCGACCTCGACGAACGAGGCATCGTGCGCATCGGCGCCGAGGTTCGTGACGGCGACATCCTGGTCGGCAAGGTCACCCCGAAGGGGGAGACCGAGCTGACGCCGGAGGAGCGGCTACTGCGGGCGATCTTCGGCGAGAAGGCCCGTGAGGTCCGCGACACCTCGCTGAAGGTGCCGCACGGTGAATCCGGCAAGGTGATCGGCATTCGGGTGTTCTCCCGCGACGACGACGATGAACTGCCGGCCGGTGTCAACGAGCTGGTCCGGGTTTACGTGGCCCAGAAGCGCAAGATCTCCGACGGCGACAAGCTCGCCGGCCGGCACGGCAACAAGGGCGTGATCGGCAAGATCCTGCCCGTCGAGGACATGCCGTTCCTGCCGGACGGCACCCCGGTGGACATCATCTTGAACACCCATGGTGTGCCGCGACGGATGAACATCGGCCAGATCCTGGAGACGCACCTTGGCTGGTGCGCGCACAGCGGCTGGAAGATCGACACCGGCGACGGAGTTCCAGACTGGGCAACCAAGCTGCCCAAAGAACTGCTGGACGCAGAGCCGAACGCCATCGTGTCGACACCGGTGTTCGACGGTGCCCAGGAGGCCGAGCTGCAGGGGCTGTTGTCGGCCACGCTGCCCAACCGGGACAACGACGTGTTGGTGGATGGCGACGGCAAGGCGGTGCTGTTCGATGGCCGCAGCGGTGAGCCGTTCCCGTACCCCGTGACCGTTGGCTTCATGTACATCATGAAGCTGCACCACCTGGTGGACGACAAGATCCACGCCCGCTCCACTGGCCCGTACTCGATGATCACCCAGCAGCCGCTGGGTGGTAAGGCGCAGTTCGGTGGCCAGCGGTTCGGGGAGATGGAGTGCTGGGCGATGCAGGCCTACGGTGCCGCGTACACGCTGCAGGAGCTGCTGACCATCAAGTCCGATGACACCGTCGGTCGGGTCAAGGTTTACGAGGCGATCGTCAAGGGCGAGAACATCCCGGAGCCGGGTATCCCCGAGTCGTTCAAGGTGCTGCTCAAGGAGCTGCAGTCGCTGTGCCTCAACGTTGAGGTGCTGTCGTCCGACGGCGCGGCGATCGAGCTGCGCGAAGGCGAGGACGAAGACCTTGAGCGGGCCGCGGCAAACCTCGGAATCAACCTGTCCCGCAACGAATCCGCGTCCGTTGAGGACTTAGCTTAAATCGCGGCACAGCCGCGGTGCTTAACGGTTACTAAACCCGCAAGGGGAAAGGGAGTTACGTGCTCGACGTCAACTTCTTCGATGAACTCCGTATTGGCCTGGCCACCGCGGAGGACATCAGGCAATGGTCTTACGGCGAGGTCAAGAAGCCGGAGACGATCAACTACCGCACGCTGAAGCCGGAGAAGGACGGCCTGTTCTGCGAGAAGATCTTCGGACCGACTCGCGACTGGGAGTGCTACTGCGGCAAGTACAAGCGCGTCCGCTTCAAGGGCATCATCTGTGAGCGCTGCGGCGTCGAGGTGACCCGCGCCAAGGTGCGCCGTGAGCGGATGGGTCACATCGAGCTGGCCGCGCCGGTCACGCACATCTGGTACTTCAAGGGTGTGCCGAGCCGGTTGGGCTACCTGCTCGACCTGGCCCCGAAGGACCTCGAGAAGATCATCTACTTCGCCGCCTACGTGATCACGTCGGTCGACGAGGAGATGCGGCACAACGAGCTGTCCACCCTCGAGGCCGAAATGGTGGTGGAGCGCAAGGGTGTTGAGGACCAGCGCGACGCCGACCTGGAGGCCCGTGCGCAGAAGCTCGAGGCCGACCTGGCCGAGCTGGAGGCTGAGGGCGCCAAAGCCGACGCCAGGCGCAAGGTTCGCGACGGCGGCGAGCGGGAGATGCGCCAGCTCCGTGACCGTGCTCAGCGTGAGCTGGACCGGCTGGAGGACATCTGGAACACCTTCACCAAGCTGGCTCCCAAGCAGCTGATCGTCGACGAGAACCTCTACCGCGAACTGGTCGACCGCTACGGCGAGTACTTCACCGGCGCCATGGGCGCGGAGTCGATCCAGAAGCTGATCGAGAACTTCGACATCGACGCCGAAGCCGACTCACTGCGTGATGTCATTCGAAACGGCAAGGGGCAGAAGAAGCTTCGTGCGCTCAAGCGGCTCAAGGTGGTTGCCGCGTTCCAGCAGTCGGGCAACTCGCCGATGGGCATGGTGCTCGACGCCGTCCCGGTGATCCCGCCGGAGCTGCGCCCGATGGTGCAGCTTGACGGTGGCCGGTTCGCCACCAGCGACCTCAACGACCTGTATCGCCGCGTGATCAACCGGAACAACCGGTTGAAGAGGCTGATCGACCTCGGTGCCCCCGAGATCATCGTCAACAACGAGAAGCGGATGCTGCAGGAGTCCGTGGATGCGCTGTTCGACAACGGCCGTCGCGGCCGCCCGGTCACCGGGCCGGGTAACCGTCCGCTGAAGTCGCTGTCGGATCTGCTCAAGGGCAAGCAGGGCCGGTTCCGCCAGAACCTGCTCGGTAAGCGTGTCGACTACTCGGGCCGTTCGGTCATCGTGGTTGGCCCGCAGCTCAAGCTGCACCAGTGCGGTCTGCCGAAACTGATGGCGCTGGAGTTGTTCAAGCCGTTCGTGATGAAGCGGCTGGTCGACCTCAACCACGCGCAGAACATCAAGAGCGCCAAGCGGATGGTGGAGCGTCAGCGTCCCCAGGTGTGGGATGTCCTCGAAGAGGTCATCGCCGAGCATCCGGTTCTGCTGAACCGCGCGCCCACCCTGCACCGACTCGGTATCCAGGCTTTCGAGCCGATGCTGGTGGAAGGCAAGGCCATTCAGCTGCACCCGTTGGTCTGTGAGGCGTTCAACGCCGACTTCGACGGTGACCAGATGGCGGTGCACCTGCCGCTGAGCGCCGAGGCGCAGGCCGAAGCCCGCATTCTGATGCTGTCCAGTAACAACATCCTGTCGCCGGCATCCGGCCGCCCATTGGCCATGCCGCGACTGGACATGGTGACGGGGCTGTACTTCCTGACCACCGAGGTCGAAGGCGACACCGGCGAATACCAGCCGGCCGCAAAAGACAGTCCGGAAACGGGTGTGTACTCCTCGCCGGCCGAAGCGATCATGGCGGCCGACCGCGGTGTGCTTTCGGTACGGGCCAAGATCAAGGTGCGGCTGACCCAGCTGCGTCCGCCGGCCGAGCTCGAGGCCGAGCTGTTCGGCGCCAACGGCTGGCGGCCGGGGGATGCCTGGATGGCCGAGACCACACTGGGCCGGGTGATGTTCAACGAGCTGCTGCCGCTGAGCTACGCGTTCGTGAACAAGCAGATGCACAAGAAGGTGCAGGCTGCCATCATCAACGACCTGGCGGAGCGCTACCCGATGATCGTGGTCGCGCAGACCGTCGACAAACTCAAGGACACCGGTTTCTACTGGGCGACCCGCAGTGGTGTCACGGTCTCGATGGCCGACGTGTTGGTTCCGCCGCGCAAGAAGGAGATCCTCGACCAGTACGAGGAGCGGGCCGACAAGGTCGAAAAGCAGTTCCAGCGTGGTGCTTTGAACCACGACGAGCGCAACGAGGCGCTGGTGGAGATCTGGAAGGAAGCCACCGACGAGGTGGGTCAGGCGCTGCGGGAGCACTACCCCGCCGACAACCCGATCATCACCATCGTCGACTCGGGTGCCACGGGTAACTTCACCCAGACCCGAACGCTGGCCGGCATGAAGGGTCTGGTGACCAACCCCAAGGGCGAGTTCATCCCGCGTCCGGTCAAGTCGTCGTTCCGCGAGGGCCTGACCGTGCTGGAGTACTTCATCAACACCCACGGTGCTCGAAAGGGCTTGGCGGACACCGCGTTGCGTACCGCCGACTCCGGTTACCTGACCCGTCGTCTGGTGGACGTGTCCCAAGACGTGATCGTGCGCGAGCACGACTGCCAGACCGAGCGTGGCATCGTCGTCGAGCTGGCCGAGCGTCAGCCCGACGGCACGCTGATCCGCGACCCGTACATCGAAACATCGGCGTACGCGCGGACTCTGGGCACCGACGCGGTCGACGAGGCCGGCAACGTCGTCGTCGCGCGTGGTGAAGACCTCGGTGACCCGTCGATCGACGCTCTACTGGCGGCGGGCATTACGCAGATCAAGGTGCGCTCGGTGCTGACGTGCACCACCGGCACCGGTGTCTGCGCGACGTGCTACGGGCGTTCCATGGCCACCGGCAAGCTGGTCGACATCGGCGAAGCCGTCGGTATCGTCGCCGCCCAGTCCATCGGTGAGCCCGGCACGCAGCTGACCATGCGTACCTTCCACCAGGGTGGCGTCGGTGAGGACATCACCGGCGGTCTGCCGCGTGTCCAGGAGCTGTTCGAGGCCCGCGTGCCGCGTGGCAAGGCGCCGATTGCCGACGTCACCGGTCGGGTCCGTCTCGAGGACGGTGAGCGCTTCTACAAGATCACCATCGTTCCCGACGACGGCGGCGAGGAAGTCGTGTACGACAAGCTCTCCAAGCGGCAACGGCTGCGTGTGTTCAAGCACGACGACGGTTCCGAGGGAGTGCTTTCCGACGGCGACCACGTCGAGGTTGGCCAGCAGCTGATGGAAGGCTCGGCCGACCCGCACGAGGTGCTGCGTGTGCAGGGCCCCCGCGAGGTGCAGATCCACCTGGTCCGCGAGGTCCAGGAGGTCTACCGCGCTCAGGGTGTGTCGATCCACGACAAGCACATCGAGGTGATCGTTCGCCAGATGCTGCGCCGTGTCACCATCATCGACTCGGGCTCGACGGAGTTCCTGCCCGGCTCGCTGATCGACCGCGCGGAGTTCGAGGGCGAGAACCGCCGGGTGGTGGCCGAGGGCGGCGAGCCCGCCGCCGGCCGTCCGGTGCTGATGGGTATCACGAAGGCGTCGCTGGCCACCGACTCGTGGCTCAGCGCGGCGTCGTTCCAGGAGACCACGCGAGTGTTGACCGATGCGGCGATCAACTGCCGCAGCGACAAGCTCAACGGTCTCAAGGAGAACGTGATCATCGGGAAGCTGATTCCGGCGGGTACCGGTATCAACCGCTACCGCAACATCCAGGTGCAACCCACCGAGGAGGCCCGCGCCGCGGCGTACACGATCCCGTCCTACGAGGATCAGTACTACAGCCCGGACTTCGGCCAGGCCACCGGTGCCGCGGTTCCGCTGGACGATTACGGCTACAGCGACTACCGGTAGTCCACTCATGGAAAAGCCCTGGGCTCTGCCCGGGGCTTTTTCGTGCGCATCGAATGTCAGTTTTGCCACCAATGTGTTGGGGTTCCCTCATCTTCGACGAACTATGGACGAGAAGCTCATAGCGGGTTTCCGTATAGCCGAGGGTCGTTGATAACAGGGCGATCTTGATCTCGGTCGTGCTTCGCCGGTGAGGTTCCTGTCAGTGGCGTATACCGATACGCCTCTTGAATGTCTGTCGGGCGCTCAGGGAGACCTTCGCGCGGAAAGCCGAACCACCAAATGGTGTCGGGCTCACCTGGCCGACGAAAAGATGAGGACGGTTGGTTCTCCTCGAAATCGAGCAGGTAGTAGTAGAGCACCGCCTCGTCCAAGTCCGGCCATGGGCCGGGGTCGATGATCGAGTCCCTGGTGTCGCGGGCGAGCCCCCAGGTTCTGTCCGACGGCGGTGCCGTGTAGACCAGGTACATCATTGGTCCGTCGGTCCAGGCATGGGAGACCAGAAAAGCCGCGTGTCCTTTGCAATTCTCACCGTCGATGTGGCGCAACAGGTTTCGCAATACATCTGTCGCGAACTCACGTTGGGCGTCGGTGGCTTCAGTTGATGGGCACATTTTTGTTCACCCACGGCGGGCACAGCGTCCAGCCCGGTTCCACTTCGACCACTCCACTGCCGCCCTCGAGGGGATACATCGAAATAACTCCTTTCTGTCCCCCGCCAGGGATGCCAGCGCGCCCTTCGTTGATATTCGCCACGATCCTCATCGTCAGATGTTCGCCAGTGTCCTCGCAGTCGGCAAATCCCAGCGGCCCTTGCGTGCAGTGCACGCGGTTGATCGGAACTTCATAGACAAGGGTCCCATCCTTATTGCTTATCGGCCGACTGTGTGAGATCAGATCCTTGAACACATTGGGGTTGACCACATGATGCCTCCAGTACGCCTTATCCCAGCCAAATCCCTGTTGCGTGCGTTCGTCGTAGTAACCGCGCCGAAGAACAACATGGTTGCCATCTAGGTCCGTAGCCTCGGCGATCACGTCATTGATCGGGTACGGCGGTGGCTGTGCTGGGTCTTGTTTGAAGGTGTGGTTGTCGACGGCTTGGATCTTGGGTTGCCCGTGGCGGCTTGCCTGGGCTGGGGTTTTGCGGGAAGGTATCGCGGATCCCGGCAACGGCGGCGGTGACTTTGCCGGCGACCTGTTCATCGAGGGCGACCAGTTGTGCGGCGCGCTGGCGGATGTCGCCGGCGACGGTTTGTGCCTGGGCTTGCCGGGCGGCCCGCTGCGCGGCCGATCCACTGGTCGAGCGGTCGGTGACCGAGAGGTCTTCACCGACATCGAACCCCGCCGTGCGGGCAGCCTCAACCGTGTAACGCACCCGAGAGCGGGCCGCATAGAGATCTGACGCGCCACTGCGGGCAACTTTGGCCGCCGCTTGCAGCTGGTCAGCTGCTGTGCTGGTTGTCATCATGTCGGCGTGGGTCGCGGTGCGCAGCGAGTCAGCGGCGTCGCCTTGCCAATCGATCGACAGCGCATCCCGCCAGACCTGGTTGGCTACCCCGTAGGTGCGTGCGCCCATGGTCTCCCAATCGCCGGCCGCCTGGGTTAGATGTTCGGTGGGCCAGGCCACCAACTGCGAAAGGTTGGGAAACCCCGCGACCGCTGACATCGCTACACGCCCGGTATCGGACGGGCCGCAGCGGCCAGCTCGTTGGCCGAGTCCGCTTCATTAGCGAGGTAGTGGGTGTCGGCTTCGGCGACGCGAATGGCGTGGGTGCCTACTCGTGTGGCCAGCGCCGTTGTGAAAGCTGTGATGTCTGCATGCGCGGCGTTCACTGCGGCTGCGCTGGCCTGAAAGGACAAGCCGAGCCGCGCCGGAGCCACCGATTCGTTTAGTTCGCCCGCCGAAGCGTCCCATCGAGTGGCCATCGGTTGCAGACCAGCGGTATCCACACGCAGTTGCTGCATGGGAGGAATTTTATCCGGACTATCAGCCACCGAAAGTCAGTCGGATCGCCGCGGCGCCGCACCGCCTGTTCCGAGCGGACGCGGAGTCGCACGCGGTGGGCTCCCGCAGTGCGATTGTCTGTCTGCTCGCCGCACTAGACTGGCCGGCGTGCTTATCGGTTCACACGTCCGCAACGACGATCCCCTGGCCGCCGCTCAGGCGGACGGCGCCGACGTGGTGCAATTCTTCCTCGGCAACCCGCAGAGCTGGAAGAAGCCGAAGCCGCGTGACGACGCCGACACGCTGAAGGCGTCGACCATCCCGCTGTACGTCCACGCGCCATATCTCATCAACGTGGCATCGGCCAACAACCGCATTCGCATCCCGTCGCGCAAGATTCTGCAGGACACTTGCGACGCTGCTGCCGAAATCAACGCGACGGCTGTGATCGTGCACGGCGGCCACGCCGACGACAACGACATGGAGGCTGGCTTCGACCGGTGGGTCAAAGCGCTGGACTACCTCGAATCAGATGTGCAGGTGTACCTGGAAAACACCGCTGGCGGCGACCATGCGATGGCCCGCTACTTCGATACGATCGGCAGGCTCTGGGATCACATCGGAGACAAGGGCATTGGCTTCTGTTTGGACACCTGCCATGCGTGGGCCGCGGGTGAGGCGCTGATCGACGCGGTCGACCGAATAAAGGCCTTGACCGGCCGCATCGATCTGGTGCACTGCAACGACTCGAGGGACGCGGCGGGCTCAGGTGCCGACCGGCACGCCAACTTGGGCAGCGGCCAGATCGATACCGATTTACTGGTAGCGGCAGTCAAGGCCGCCGACGCGCCGGTGATCTGCGAAACCGCCGACGCGGGCCGCAAGGACGACATCGCGTTCCTGCGCGAAAAGACCAGCGGCTGAGGATTACGCCGGCCATGCTTCATCGAGTAGCCGCGCTGCTCGGTGTGGCACTCGTGATCGCGGGTTGTGCGACGCCACCGTCGGGCTTCGTGAACGGCACCGGCGTCCACCACATCAAAGTCGGCGGACGCGATCGCAGCTATCGGCTCTACATGCCCGCGGGATTGCCCGCCTCGGTCCCGCTGGTGGTCATGTTGCACGGTGTAACGGGGAGCGCCAAGCAAGCCGAAAGAGACTACAAATGGGACAAAGTGGCCGACTCGGGGAAGTTCGTCCTCGCCTACCCGGATGGCCTCGACGGAAGCTGGAACGTTGACGGGGAAACCTGTTGCGGCCGGTCCGGACGAGAAGGCGTCGACGACGTCGGCTTCATCAGCGCGGCCGTCGCCGACATCGTCAAGAACGTCGGCATCAACCCCGCCAAGGTCTATGCCACCGGCATGAGCAACGGCGCCATCATGTCGTACACGCTGGTATGCACCACCGACATTTTCTCAGCGATCGGCCCCGTTGCCGGCATCCAGCTGAGCCCGTGCCGGTCCCCGCATCCGGCGTCGGTTATGCATATTCACGGCACTGCGGACCGGCTCGTCCCCTATAACGGTGGGCAGGGCGCCAGCGTCATCAACGGCCCACCGGTGTCTGAGCTAAATGCGTTCTGGCGCAACGTTGATCAATGCGGCGCCCCGGCCGTCACGACGAACGGTGCGGTCACCACCTCGACAGCCGGATGCGCCGACAACCGCAGCGTCGTGCTCGCCACCGTCGACGGCGGGGGCCACGAGTGGCCCGCCTTTGCTACCCAGAGGCTGTGGGAGTTCTTCGCCGCCCATCCCAGTTAGCTGTATTACAGCTCTTGTGCGGTTGTTGAAAAAATGTAACATGGGTGGCATGCCAGATACCCATGTCGTCACCAACCAGGTTCCTCCACTGGAGAACTACAACCCCGCGACATCCGCCGTGCTTGTCGAGGCCCTCATCCGCGAGGGCGGGCAATGGGGCCTGGAAGAGGTGAACGAAGTGGGGGCGATCGCGGGCAGCCGCGAAGCCCAGCGTTCGGGTGAGCTCGCCGACCGCAACCGGCCCATCCTGCATACCCACGACAACTACGGTCACCGAATCGACGAGGTGGAGTATGACCCGGCCTACCACGAGCTGATGCGCGCGGCGATCGGCCACGGCCTGCACGCCGCGCCGTGGGCCGACGAGCGGCCGGGCGCGCATGTGGTGCGGGCCGCCAAGATGTCGGTTTGGAATGCCGAACCCGGACACACCTGCCCGGTCTCGATGACGTACGCCGTCGTGCCGGCGCTGAGGCACAACCCCGAGCTGGCCGCGGTTTACGAGCCGTTGCTGACCAGCCGCGAGTATGACGCGGAGCTCAAGCTGGCCACCACCAAGGCCGGCATCACCGCGGGCATGTCGATGACCGAAAAGCAAGGCGGATCCGACGTGCGCGCCGGCACCACCCAGGCAACCTCGAACGGCGACGGCAGCTACAGCCTGACCGGTCACAAATGGTTCACCTCGGCGCCGATGTGCGACATCTTCCTGGTTCTGGCGCAGGCACCGCGCGGGCTGTCCTGCTTCATGCTGCCGCGGGTGCTGCCCGACGGCACCCGCAACCGGATGTTCCTGCAGCGGCTCAAGGACAAGCTCGGCAACCACGCCAACGCCTCCAGCGAGGTCGAATACGACGGCGCCATCGCATGGTTGGTGGGCGAGGAGGGCCGCGGCGTCCCGACCATCATCGAGATGGTCAACCTCACCAGGCTGGACTGCACGCTGGGCAGTGCCACCAGCATGCGTACCGGTCTGACCCGCGCCATCCACCACGCGCAGCACCGAAAGGCATTCGGTGCATACCTGATCGACCAGCCGCTGATGCGCAACGTGCTGGCGGACCTGGCCGTAGAGGCCGAGGCCGCCACCATCGTCGCGATGCGGATGGCCGGTGCCACCGACAAAGCGTTGCGCGGAGACCAGAAGGAGGCGCTGCTGCGCCGCATCGGTCTGGCGGCCAGCAAGTACTGGGTGTGCAAGCGCGCCACTCCACACGCCGCCGAAGCGCTGGAATGTCTGGGCGGCAACGGCTACGTCGAGGACTTGGGCATGCCGCGGCTGTACCGTGAGGCGCCGCTGATGGGCATCTGGGAGGGCTCGGGCAATGTCAGCGCGCTGGACACGTTGCGCGCCATGGCAACTCGTCCCGAATGCGTCGAGGTGTTGTTCGCGGAACTGGCCGACAGCGCGACCCAGGATCCGCGGCTGGGCAGCCACGTCGAGCGGCTGCGACAAGAGCTGACCGACG